>Ga0308164_10000066_pt1 | contig 319521 bp, 256 predicted proteins | sample PhyTR2_FD_201031 | JGI IMG/M metagenome (GOLD analysis project Ga0308164, IMG submission 201031) | Phyllosphere microbial communities from UC Gill Tract Community Farm, Albany, California, United States - DLSLT.R2 | ecosystem: Host-associated > Plants > Phyllosphere > Unclassified | place...
CTGGAGATGGTTATGCCGGCGTCAATAAAGCACCAGACGGCACGACCGATACGGCACTGGGCAACAACCGCGACGAGGCATCGCTGCGTTACGAGCAGCACGCGATGCTGCGCTTGCGGGCCAAGCGGGAAAAATTGTATGCGGCGGACGCCCAGGTGGTCGAGGAGGATGACCCGTCAAAGGCGAGCGCGAAATACACGGCGTGGAGAACAGAACACATCAAGGTCAGCCTGGCGGAGACCGTGGATGCGGCGGCAACTGATCATTCGACGATTTTTACTAATCCGATGCATTCGGAGCGGGCGTTGGCTTATGACGTTGCGGTGGGGGTGTGTCAAATAGCTGAGAATGAGTGGCAAGTTTTTATGAAGCTTGCAGACTGGCGATATCTGCAAAAATTAGATCTCCCTGAAGTGAAAATCTTCGAAAGTCATTTTACGACTGGGAGCATAAAAGAAATCCCGGTTCAAGAGTGGATAAAAAGCAATGAAAAAACAAAAATCCCCTCTTCTATTGTTGATAAAAGAGGTTAGCTTGAAGATTATTTTACTAGGGGAGAAAGCATGAGATCATTATTTCTAGCGCTGTCTGTCGCAATAACCCTCGCCGGGTGCTCCAACATAAAAGAAGCATCCAGAAATGAACAGGAGCATAAAAAAATGGGCAATCTTACGAAAAATATCGACAGTATTCAAGTCGTAGGGTTGATATGGCTAAATCCGTTACACCGAAAAGATTATCCTACAGAGTGGGAGCTGTTGTGGGTGATGGGTAAGGTCGCACCTAACAAGGAAGACGACATGCTCAAGAAGAAGCCGCAGAAATTTTCGACCATACAGTATGTATCTTTGTTAGCGGACGGGAATAATGGAACAAGTTCAAAATCTCATTATCATCAACAGTATTTAAGTGAATTTTCCCGGCTACTTCATGACAATTACTACGCCGACCCTCACTATTTTTACAATGTTCACAATGTAAAAAGAAAAGAGAACTGGCGTGAACTTTCGGGTATTCGTATAGAATATGCGCTACCAACAATGGATTTCGATGCTGTCTCTGCAGGAAAAGACACTCAAGAATATCTAAAACAGATATTTGCAACGGGGAGCACTGCCCGGCCAACCTTATGGACGCGCTCAGAACCTCCTGACGTACGAGTCACCGCCGGCGGCCCCAACGCCGGCTTCACGTCCCTCAAAGCCGCCATCGATTACCTCGAAGCCCATCCCGACCGCACCGCGTGGGCCATGAGTTGGGATGCGCCGAGCCGACCACTCGACCATCAAATCAATGAAAACCTGGTGGTACTGGTATTGGCCGGACCGACTTACAAAACCGGCCGCAGCGCGCTGGCCTGGATTTCCCGCCCGGACACCACCAACGTCGCGGACATCGGCTCCGGCGGCGATACTCCGCGTACTGTTCAGGCATGGAAGGCCACCCTCCAGAAGGCCGCTCACAACGCCACCATCAAGCCGGACCAGATCGGCTACGTAATTCACGACGCCAATAACGCTCACCCCGATTCATCGCGCCGGATAGGCCCGCTAGCGCAAACGCTTACCACCGAAGTACCCGACCTAGACCTGCTCGAGCAATCGTTCAACACCCCTGCCCTGCTGGGAGAAATGGGGGCCGGCTCGGCACTGACCAACGTCGCACTCGCCATCGGCTACGCAAACCACTTTGGCAAACACGTCGTTGTGGCAGGCACCACCGATCCCGAGCGGCCAACTGCCGTGGTCATCTCGCCGCCGGCAGTGGTTCGCCCTATCAATCCCGACAAACCCTGGTTCCGCGCCCGTAGCATGAACGATGCCTATCTGCCGTGGTGGGGCTTGCGTGACGATGCGCCCGCTTATCCGCAAGGCTATTCGAAGTAACCAATCACAAGGGGAACCTGCCATGAAAGGCGTCATCCGTCTCAATGACCCAACCAGCCACGGTGGCAAAGTCATTTCCGCTGCGCCCAACAGCAAGGTGCTGGGCGTTGCGGTCGCGCGGCAGGGCGATCAATGCATCTGTCCGATCAAGGGACATGACAAATGCAAGATCGCCGAGGGCGACCCAAAAGTGTTGATCGACGGGGTGCCGGTGGCGTTCGAAGGGCACAAGACTACCTGCGGCGCCACGCTGATCTCCACGGTGTCCACGACAGGTCGCGGTTGAACAGACCTGGGTCGTTCAACAGCAGACGGTTATCGAGCCCCCAGACGCAGCGCATTTCGTGCGAACGCAGGTGGCGACGATTGCGCCGCCAGCTTGAACACCCCCATCCGCTCACTGAGCGCCGCCGCCTGTTCCTGCATCGATTCGGCTGCCGCAGCAGCTTCTTCCACCAGTGCAGCGTTCTGCTGGGTGACCTGGTCCATCTGCGTGATGGCCTGGTTGACCTGCTCGATGCCGGCGCTCTGTTCCTGGCTGGCGGCGGTGATTTCGCTGACGATATCGGCCACCCGCGTGATGCTGGCGACGATGTCGCCCATCGTGGCGCCGGCCTGGTCCACCAGCGCGGTGCCGGCGCCCACGGTCGCCACCGAGTCGTCGATCAGCACCTTGATGTCCTTGGCTGCGGCGGCCGAGCGTTGCGCCAGGTTGCGCACTTCGGACGCCACCACGGCAAAGCCGCGTCCCTGCTCGCCGGCGCGCGCTGCTTCCACGGCTGCATTCAACGCCAGGATGTTGGTCTGGAAGGCGATACCGTCGATGACTGCGATGATATCGACGATCTTTTTCGACGACGCGTTGATCGACGCCATCGTGCCCACCACCTGCCCCACCACGTCGCCGCCCTTGACTGCGATCTGCGACGCGGACAGCGCCAGCCCCTTGGCCTGGCGCGCGTTGTCGGCGTTCTGCTTGACGGTGGCGGTCAGCTCTTCCATCGACGACGCGGTTTCCTCCAGCGAGCTCGCTTGCTGCTCGGTGCGCGAGGACAGGTCCTGGTTGCCGGCCGCGATCTGGCTCGACGCGGTGGCGATGGTGTCGGTGCTGCCGCGCACCTGGCCCACCAGCCGTTGCAGGCTGTCATTCATGTGCCTGAGCGCTGCCATCAGCTGGCCGCTCTCGTCGCGCGAGGTCACGCGCACGTCGGCGGTGAGGTCGCCGTCGGCTACCCGGCGCGCCACGTCCACCGCGTGCTGCAGCGGACGCGAGACGATGCGGGCCACCCACGCCGCCAGCAGCATGCCGATGACGATGCTGGCGGCCAGCAGCGCGATAGCCTGGTTGCGCGCGGAGAGGTACTGCGCTTCGGCCGCATCGCTGTTGGCATCGCCCTGGTCTTGCGTGCGCTGGGCGATCTTGTCGATCACGTCGGCGCTCTGGTTGATCAGCTTGAACGACCGGCCTTCGGCGATCGCCAGCACTTCATCGCGGCGACCCTGCTTGCGCAGCTCGACCATCCTGGCCCGCTCCACCGCGTAGTCGGCGCGCACGGCCACCAGTTGCGCCAGCAACTGACGGTCTTCGCCGTTGGTGATGGTGCCCTGGAACTGGCCTTGCAGCTTGTCCACCTTGGCCACCATGCGCGCGATCATCTCGTCGTACTTGTCCACGCGCGCCGGATCGGTCGCCAGCAGCTGCTCCATCTCGTAGCGGCGCGTGGTGTTGAGCGCCGACTTGAGCGCCAGGATATAGCGCATGCTCGGCAGCGACTGCGACGACAGCAGGTTGGACGCGGCGTTGAGCCGCCCCATGCTGGCGATCGTCACCACGCCCAGCACCAGCGTCAATGCCAGCACCGCGCCGAACGACAGGAATAACTTTTTACTGATTTTCAGATCATAAAACCATTGCATGATAATGTCCGTTCAAATAGATCAAGGGCCGGACCGGCGCCGGCGGCGCCACCACAGCAGCGCGGCCAGCACAACCAGTACGCCCAGCGCCATGCCGGCGCGCGACAACAGCAGCAGCGACGAGGTTTCGCCGCCGGCGCGCAGCGCACCCACGCGTTGCGCATCGATGGTTACCTTGCTCTGGCCGAAGGTGGCCATCACGTAGTTGGTCAGCTCGGCCACTTCGCGGTCGGTCAGCTCGTCCTCGAAGCCGGGCATGCCCTGCCGGTGTTCGGGCCAAACGCCTTCCAGGACGGCCATACCCACGTTGTCGGCGTTCGGGTGGCGCAGCGATGGATGGTTGCGCAGCGCCGGCAAGCCGCGCACGCCGTCGCCGTTCACCTGGTGGCACGCGGCGCAGTTATTGCGGTACAGGCGTTCGCCGGCGCCGATCTTGCCGGCCATCTCGGCAATGTCGCTCGACGGCAGCACCGGCACGTTGGCCGGCGTGGCGGCCTTGCGTGCAGTACCCGGCGAGTCGGTCAGGTACACCGAGATCGCCTTGATATCCTGCGCATCCATCTTCGAAAAACTCTTGTCGATCGCTTCGAGCATCGGGCCGCCGGCCGTGGCGCCGTTCGGTGCATGGCCGGTCGCCAGGTACGCTTGCAGCGCGGCCTGGTCCCAACCGCCATCGGACAAGGCTCCCGGGCTGATATCGGGCGCATACCAGGTGCCGAGCGAGCCCCCGCGCAGGTACTGCGCAGCGTCTTCCGCCATCAGGAAATTACGCGGCGTATGGCACGTGGCGCAATGGGCCAGTCCTTGCGCCAGGTAGGCGCCGCGGTTCCACTCCACCGATTTTGACTTGTCGGCCACGTACGGCTGGTCGTCCAGGTACAGCGCATTCCACACCGCCATCGACAGGCGGATATTGAACGGGAATGGCAGCTTGGTGACTGGCGCCGGCGTGTCGTTGGCGGCCACGCCGTGCATGAAGTATGCGTACAGGGCGGCGGTATCGTCATCGGTCAGCTTGGCGTACGCGGTGTATGGCATGGCCGGATACAAGTGGCTGCCATCGGCGCGCACCCCAGTGCGCACCGCGCGGCTGAACTGCTCGAGCGTGTATCCGCCGATGCCGGCTTTGACGGACGGCGTGATGTTGGTCGAATAGATGGTGCCAAGCGGGCTGGCGATTGCCAGTCCGCCCGTGTACTCGGGCCGGCCGGCAGCGCTGTGACAGGCGATGCAGTCGCCGGCCACGGCCAGGTTCTTGCCGCGTTCGATCAGCGCCGGGGTGGCGCCGTCGGCGGCATGCGCGTACGACGCGCCGGTGGCAGCGAGCACCAGGCCGGCGGCAGCGGCCACGCCGGCACGAAGAACATAACGACAGAGCTTAAGCATGGCGCGCCTCCGACAGAATCTTGTCCGCAGTGCGCAGTGCCAGCGCCACGGCGGTGAGCGTGACGTTACACGTGCCCACCGTGGGCATCACGCCGGTGCCGACCATGTACAGGTTAGGATGGTCGTGCGCGCGGCCGAACGGATCGGTCACGCTGTTCTTTTCGTCCTTGCCCATGGAGAGCGTACCGGTGATGTGCTGGCGGTTGCTGAACGCACCCTCCTTGCTATGCTTGATGTTGGTCGCCCCCAGTTGTTTGGCGATTTCGTCGTAGCGCTTGCGCGTCTCCACCGTGCCCTTCTTGACGTAGTCGTCGATGTCCCAGTAGATGCGCGGCGTGGGCAGGCCCAGCGCGTCCTTCTTGTCGCTCAGGGTCACGCGATTGTTTGGATCGGGCAGTTGCTCGAGCGCGTTCTTGATGCTCATGCGGCGCGAGGCGCGGTCGCGGATCGCGCCTTCGAGCTTGACGCCGTAGTAGCCGGCGCCGATCAGCTCCTTGGTCACCGACGCCACCTGCGACGAATTCGAGATATCGATGCGGAACGGCGCGTGTTCGCGGCGGAAGTCGCCGTCGCGGAACTGGCCGATCGAGCACGGGCTCACCGGGCCACGGCCCGGCCAGATCGGTTCATCGACATCGAACGTGACGCCGATGGCGGGATGGTCGCACAGGTTGCGGCCCATCTGGTCGCTGCGGTTGGCCAGGCCGTTCGGGAATTTCGGGCTGGCCGACATCAAGAGCAGCTTCACCGATTCGATGGCGTTGGCGGCGATGACGAAGGTCTTGGCGGTCACGCGGTGGCTGGTCTTGTTCCAGTCGTAGTAGTTCACCGCCGTGATGGCGCCCTGATCGTCGTGTTCGAGCTTGTACACCACCGCTTCGGTGATGGTGTGCACACCGGCCTTTTCGGCGCTGGTAGCGGCGATGCCGCCGTGGTACTGGGCGTCGATCGGGCATACCGGCATGCAGTTGTTGTTGCCGCAGCAGGCCGGGCGGCCGTCGAAGCTGCGGCTGTTGCGCGCGGTGCAGTCGTCGAGCACCTTGAAGTCCGGCGCCAGGCGCTCGGTCACGCGCTGCTGGAAGTACGATGCCGGCACCGGCTCCATCGGGAACGGATGCGAGCGCGGCGAGCCGGTTTCGAGCGAACCACCGACGCCGGAAATCACTTCCGCCTCGTAGTAATAAGGTTCCAGTTCCTCGTAGCTGATCGGCCAGTCCTTGCCCACGCCGTACAGCGACTGGGTCTTGAAGTCGGACGGCAGGTAGCGCCACATCTGCGCCGCCCAGTGCCAGCTGGTACCGCCCAGCATGCGGATGTACTGGGCCTGGAACGCGTGCGGTCCCACCTGCTCGATGTACTTGTTGGCTTCCGGTGTGAACACCGGGTGCGGCGACATTTCGGAAAACGGATACGGCGCCATGAAGTCGGACTTGAAGGCGGAGTGGCGATAGCGCTCCACCAGCTCGCCGCGACCCACGCGCGGACCCGATTCGAGCATCAGCACCGAGCTGCCGGCCAGCGCCAGCTTGCGCGCCAGCAGCGCGCCGCATATACCGCCGCCGATCACGCAGATGTCGGCAGAATTGATAGTGTTCATATAGATTATTTAAATGAGGTGATCACGGTTTCGCGGACCAGCTGCCGCAAGGGCCGTACGAAAAGCTCGGCGGCACGAGGACGTCGGCCACGGCCCGGTTGGACAAGGTCTCGACGTAGGCCACGCACACCGATTTCTTCCCCTTGCCGACCACGCCCAGGTACCAGCCCTGGAGGATGGCCTGCGCCAGCGCCTGCTCGGCCTTTTGCGCTTCCGCGAACGTGGTCTTGTCGTCCTGCGCCAGCACCTCGCCCGCGCCCAGCGTGGCTTTCAGCCCGGCCAGCGCGGTATCGATCTCCGCCGAGTTCCTGGCGAATGCCTGGTACAAGGCCAGCGCCAGCGTTGGGTTGATCTCGGCCTTGCCTGTCAATGTGCGCGAGACGTCGATAAAATCAGTCAAGCCTTGTCCTGCCGGCGCCAGCGCGGCAATGGCGCGGGTAGACAGCAGCAACTGGCTGGCCACGCCGGACAGCGCCAACGCGCCCAGCGCCTTGAGCGCGCCGCGCCGCGAAGTGAGAATGCTATGCATATCGGTTCCTTAAACGGAGGCAGCACGCTTGCGGCGGCGCAGGACAAAGACGATCACCAGTGCCAGGACCAGCACGCCCAGCACCGCGCCGGCGCGGGCCATCATCAACAGGTGCGATTGCGGACCACCCTGGCGGATTTCCGCCACGGCCTTTGGCGTGATGGTGGCGGCAGCCTGGCCGGGACCGAATTGCGCCAGCATGTAGTTGGCCAGAGCCGCCACTTCGTTATCCGACAGGTGGTTGACCGCATTGACCTGCTCGCCGAACGGCGGCATGAACACGTGGCCATCAAGCGTTTTGCGGTCCACGCCCAGCAGGATCGTCGCCAGCAGGTTGCTGGTGTTGACGGTGGCCGAGTTGTGGAACAGGCTAGGATAGTAGCCATCCTTGGTGCCCTGGCCGTTGAAGCCGTGGCACGAGGCGCAGTTGGCCGAGAATATCTGCGCGCCCAGGTTGGCGCCCTTGATATTTTCGGCGTAGCTCACGCCACGGATCTTGTCCAGTGCATTACCCGATTTACCTTGCTCGAAGCGCGACAGGCCGACGGCCTGGTCCGCATCGCCCACAGCGGCCGGCAGCGACTTGATGTACACGGCAATCGCCCGCAGGTCGGCCGGCTCCAGATGGCTGAAACTGAGGCTGATCGCCTCGGCCATGCTGCCCGCCGCCTGCGCCTTGCCGGCCACCCGGCCTGTTTGCAGGTACTGCACCACTTCGTCCTCGGTCCAGGCGCCGATGCCGGCCACCGGGTGCGAGGTGATGTTCGGGGCATACCACGGTCCCACTTGCGCGCCGGCGAGGTGGCGCGACTTATCCTCCTGCATCAGCAAGCCGCGCGGCGTGTGGCAGGTGGTGCAGTGGGCGGCGCCTTCGGCCAGGTACTGGCCGCGCAGCCACTGCGCCGAACGCTCCGGCTCCGTCTTCAACGGCTGGTCGTCGAGGAACAGCGCGTTCCACACCTTCATCGACTGGCGGATATTCATCGGGAACGGCAGGCTGGTCTCGGTCGTGGCCTTCTCCACCGCCGGCACGCCCTGCATGAAGTACGCGTACATGGCGTTGACATCCGCGTCCGTCATTTTGGCGTACGCGGTGTACGGCATGGCCGGGTACAGCATCTGGCCGTCGGCACGCACGCCCTTGCGCACCGCGTCGCTGAACTGCTGCGCGGTGTACTTGCCGATGCCGTGCTGTTTCGATGGCGTGATGTTCGTGGAGACGATGTCGCCCACCGGCGACGACATCACCAGGCCGCCGGCCATCGGCTGGCCATGGTGCGCCGTGTGGCACGCCATGCAGTCCGAGGCCGTGGCCAGGTATTTGCCGCGCGCGATGGTGGCCGCGTCGAATTGAGCGGCCGCTGCCGGCGCCTGGGCCAGCGCGGGGGCCGACCACATCGCCGACGTCAGAACCACGGCTGCGCTCAAGGATTTAAACAATGCTTTCATTACGCCCCCTTCATCTGGCGCACCATCGCATCGGCGGCCTTGAAGGCCAGCGACACCATGGTGATGGTGCTGTTGCCGCAGGCCGTGCTGGCCATGGCGCCGCCACCGGGCAGGAACAGGTTGTCATGGTCGTACGCGCGGCAATCGGCATCGACCACGGAATCGCGGTGATCGAGGCCCATGATGGTGCCGCCCATGATGTGCTTGCTCTGGTTGAACTGGGGACTGAGCTTGATGTCAGTCGCGCCCATGGCCTGGGCGATGCGTTTGCCGATCGGGACCGAATACACCTCGGCCGACTTGCGCGTGTAGTCACCGACGTCGTAATGGATCGCCGGTTTCGCCAGGCCGAGCCAGTCCTTCTTGTCGGACAGCGTCAGACGGTTGTTCGGGTCGGGCAGCACTTCGTGCGCCAGCACCACGTCGGCGGTGCACGCGGTCATGCGGCGGATTTCTGCGTCGAGCGCCTTGCCCACCAGGCCTTTTTTAAGCGCGCCAAAGGTCACGAAGCGGTTGCGCGCAAAGTTATTGAAGCGGAAGTAGGCGCCTGCGTGTTCGCTGCGGAACGCGCCCTGCGACGTCTCCATGATGCCGCTGTTGACCACCGGTCCCACGCCGGCCCAGTAAGGCTCGGCCAAGGTCAGGGTCATGGTCAGCTGCGGGTGGTCCATCATGTTACGGCCCAGCTGGTCGGAGCTGTTGGCCAGGCCGTTGGGGTTGCGGTCGTTCTTCGACATCAAGAGCAGCTTCGGCGTCTCGATGCCGTTACAGGCCAGCACGAACAGCTTGCCCGTCACGCGGTGGCTGGCCTTGTTCTGGTCGAAGTAGTTGACCGCGATGACGCGGTTGGCGCCATCGGTTTCCAGGCGATAGGCCACGGCATTGGCGGTGATTTTCGCGCCCTTGGCTTCGATGCGCGACAGCGCGGTGGCGGCGTCGTACTTGGCGCCCACCGGGCACACGGGCACGCAGTTGTTGTTGGCGCAGCAGGCCGGGCGATCGTCGTACGACGTGCCGCTGTTGCGGGCTTGCGCAGTCGGGATATTGCTGTAACCGAGGGTTTTCACTACCTCGGTAAAGCGCTGTTCGCCGGGGCCGAACGGCAGCGGCGGCATCGGGTACGGCTTCGAGCGCGCGGCGCCTTCCGACAGCGGCGGCCATTGTTCGGCCGGCTCGGACGGACCGCAGATGCCCAGCGCGTATTCGGTGCGGGTGTAGTACGGTTCCAGCGTCTTGTAGTCGATGGCCCAGTCGCGGCCTACGCCGTACAGGGTTTTCAGGCGCATGTCTTCGGGCGTCAGGCGCCAGCAGGTGCCGGCCCAGTGCCAGGTGGAGCCGCCCGCATAACGGATATAACTTTGCGCGTAACGGTCGGGGCCCGACAGTTGCAGGTACGAGTCTTCCTTGGTTTCATTGGACGGCATCGGGTGCGGCGCCCAGGCGGCCGGCGGGTAGCACGACGACGGATCGCCTTTCAGGGCCAATGGCAGGTTGCGGAAGTTTTCGACCACTTCGGCGCGCGAGACGCGCGGGCCGGCTTCGAGCATCAGCACGGACAGGCCGGCGTCGAGCAGGGTTTCGGCAATCGATACACCGACGACGCCGGTGCCGACGATGACCACGTCGGCGCTAGTTGGGTTGGACATTGTGTGTTCCTTCGATCAGAAGATCGGCATGTTGGACAGCGGCACGATCGGACGGCTCCACAGGTTGGGACCGGAGAAGCCGTACGACGGCATCGCCACGGTATCGGCCGTGGTCTTGTAGGTGAGCGCCTGTTCGAACGTGAACAGCTGCGCATCTTTTTTCGGCGACGAGCAGCCCGAGTACCAGGCGAAGATCACCCAGTAGGCGAATTCCTGCAGCGGTCCTTCCGGGATGTCGCCGAAGAAGTCTTCCACTTGCCTGGCCTGTTTCGCCTGCGCCAGCGCGGCGATGGACGTCATCATCTGCGCCGCTTGCGGATATTTGGTTGCGGCGGCAGCGGCAATGCGCGCGCCCACTGCTTCGTCGAGCTGGTGGTTGATCAGCAGCTTCGATACTTCCATGAATTGTGGAAAATTCGGGGCCGGGGAGGCGGTAGTACCCACGCCCCACGCGGGCAGCGCGCCCCAGGTCACCCATGCGCCGGATACGGCAGTTGCGCCCAGCAGGAATTTGCGTCTAGATAGTGCCATTGTGTTACCTCTATGCGGTCGATGCCCGCGCCACACACAGGCGGCACGGGTCAGGCGGGAGACTTAGAACGAATGACGCAGGCCAATGGAGAACATGGTCTGGTGGGCGCCATCACCAACCAGGCCCGCTTGCGACGTGCCGATCACGGCGTCCGCATCGATCACGGTGCGGCCGTTGGCAGCCAGGGTCTGGCCGCTGGCGCGCTGCACCGCTTCCAGGAAGTACACCGAGGTACGCTTGGTGAACCAGTACGCCTGTTGCAGCGCGAACTGGCGGTAACGGGCGCCGTCGATGATGCCGTTGGCGCGGTTGGCCTGGGTATAGGTGTAGCCCGCGCCCAGCAGCCACGGGGTGGACGTTTGCCATTGCGCCAGCAGCGCGCCGGTGTTGAAGATGGCCTTGTCGCGGAATACGGAAGTCGCATTCGGCGTGTACTGCACATTGCTCACCGAGCCGCCGAGGCTCACTGCGCCCATCTGGTAACGGGTGCCGGCGGCCAGGAACTGGATGTCGCGCGCCGACAGGTAGCCGGCGTTGACCGGCGACTTGCTGAAGCTGCCCGCCGTGGTGGCGTCCCAGTTCAACTGGTTGGGGCCGTTTTTCAGCAGCTGGTAGCCGAGCGCGTGGTGCCACTGGCTGCCGTCGAACTTGACCGACGCGGCCGCCGAACCGCCGCTGCCCGTGTGGCCGGCCTGCTCGCCCGAAGCGACCATCGCACTGCCGGTGAAGCCGTGCATGGTGGGCGACGTGTACTTGATCGAGTTGTTGTGGCGGATCGTGATGTCGAAGCCGTCGATATCGCCCGGGTGGTCGCCGGCCGAACCGGTCACAATCGGCACCGGACCCAGTGCGTTGAGGGCGTCGAAATACGACGAGTACTGGCGGCCCATGGTCAGCGTACCGAGCTTGTTGTTGGTCAGGCCGATGAACGCGGCGCGGTTGAACAGGCTGCCCGCCTGGCCGGCGGTGCCGTCGTCGGTATTGAAACCTGCTTCGAGCTTGAAGATCGCTTTGGTGCCGCCGCCCAGGTCTTCGCTGCCCTGGAAGCCGACGCGGTTGCCGTCCTTGGGACCGGAGCGCATATAGGTCTTGGCGCCGCCCGGCAGGTGGTCCACGCGGGTCACGGCCACGTCAACGATGCCGTAGATGCTGACGTTGGAGGCATTGGCGTTGCTCGATTGCGCGGCAGCGGTGCCACAGGCGGCGGACAGCAGCATGCCGCCCAGGATCAGGTTGTGAGTTTGCTTCATATGTCATGGCAACCGCGATTCCTGGCCCGGCTTCCAGGCGGAACAACGATTGCATCATCTCCAAAAGGGTCGCAGAGCGACAAAAATAGGCAGCGCCTATTGTTTGACGCCGCCCCCAGGACCGAGCACCCGCTCGACCAGAATCACGATCGCTGGTGTAACCAGCGCGATATACATATTGTCGATACCCCAGGGATCCCCCAGCAGGTACCAGACGGTGGTGGCCACACTCGATGCCAGCAGCCCCCACATGGCGCCACGCCTGCCGCCGAACCATGGCAGATACAGGCCGATCACGGCCACCACGGAAATCGACAGGCGCAAGGCGCGCGTAAAAAACGACAACTGCAACAGGCCGGGCGCAAAGAACACGAACACCAGCGGCACCAGCCCGATCGCCAGGGCCATCCACCGCGTGGCGCGGAATTCGCGCTCCGGCGAGGGCTGGCACAACGGCACATAAAAATCACGCACCACCAGCGAGGCGATCGCCAGCGACACGGTGCTCACGCCGGCAAAGATCGCCGCCACCAGCGACACGGCCACAAACCCGGCCAGGTACACATTCATGCTCTGCATGAAGACCGGCAGCGCGTATAAACTGGACAGGTCCGGATACAGGTACCGTGCGGCCACGCCGATCAGCCCCAGCGCGATCCCGATCGGCAGCGCCAGCCAGCCCGCGATAAACGTCGCGCGGCGTGCCGCGTTGGCGCTCCGGGTCGAGGAAATCGCCTGGATGATGTACTGCGTCGAGAAAATCGCGCCGACATTCCCGATGAAAAACGCCACGATGGTCGGCGCGCCAATGGCGCCGTCCCACGTGAAATACCAGGGTGGCAACGTCGCCACCATCGGCGCCACGCCGCCGCTCAATGTCAATGCCACCGCCAGCACCACCAGCACGCCGAGGTACTTGACGGCGCTGTGCAGCAGCGTCACGTACGCCACGCTCTTCATGCCGCCAAAGGCGAAATAGAACGTGCTGACCGCCGCGATCACGAACGCCGCCATCGGCAGACTCACCTGCAACACCGTGGCAATCGCCGCCGCGCCGCTGATGTAGTTGCCCACGTTGACCAGCAGCAGCGCGTAAATCATGATCAGCGAGACGATCATCTGGGTGGCGCGGCCGTAGCGCTGGAAGATCGCACCGGAGATCGTGTACTCGCCCGAGTTGTACAACCTGCGCGCCAGCAGCAGCCCGAATATCGGGAAGCCGATCGCCGCGCTCAGCACCGCCCACGACGCCGCCATGCCCGACTCGAACGCCGCCTGCGCGGTGCCCACCGTTGACTTGGCGCCCACGAACTCGGACACCATCAACACGCCCACCACTACCGCCGGCATGGTGCGCGCACCCACCATGAATTCGCTGGCCGTCTTGCTGCGCGTGCGCGCGGTCAGCCATCCCGTCAGGGCGATGTACGCCACCACCATCGCCACGATGATGGTGGTGCCCGTGAATCCGGCGGCGCCCAGGATGGCCATCGGCGCGTCCTAGCGGCCCTGGCCGGCGTAACCGCCGGTCGCCTGCAAGGACTTCGATAACTGCCCCGCTGCCGCCACCACGCCGGCAATCGTGTTCTCCTCGAACTGGCGCAGGGTGCTGCGGTGTGCCGGCGCGGCCACGCTCAGCGACGCCACCGGCAGGCCGTCGATGTCGAGCACCGGCGCCGCCATCACGTACAGGCCGGCCACGGTTTCCTGGTTCGACACCGCGTAGCCGGTCGCGCGGATCTGCGCCAGGCGCTCAAGCAGGGCGTCGATGTCGGTCAGCGTGGTGTCCGTCAGCTTGACCAGCGGCTGGCCGCGCAGCACCTTCACTTGCTGGTCCTGCGGCAGCCAGGCCAGGATCGCCTGCCCCACCGCGCTCGAATAGGCCGCCACCCGGCTGCCGATCCGCACATCCACGCCCAGTTGCGTGAGCCCCGCCTGCACCCGCTCCACGTACACCACGCTGCTGCCATCGAGCACGCCGATCGACGCCGCCTCGTTCACCTCGCCCACCAGCCCGCGCAGGACGGGCCGCGCCAGCGTACGCAAGTCCGACCGCGCGATGGCGTGAAAGCCCAGGTCCAGCACATTCAGCGACAGCCGGAACAGCCGGCTGTTGTCCACCTTGTCCACGTAGCCGAGCCCCACCAGCGTGTTGAGGAAGCGGAACGCGGTGGCGTTGTCGAGCCCCGCCTTGCGCGCCACCTCGGCCATGGTCAGTTCCGGCTCCTGCGCCGTGAAGGCCTGCAGTACCTTGAAACCCTTGGCCAGGGACTGCACCGTATTTTTCGGATCGGCCGGCGCCGCTTTGGTCGATTCTGTCGGTCGGGTCATGCTGCACTCCATCAAGTTCGGAGTGCGAATTATAGTTTGGTTCAGCGGCCGAATGATAACTCCCCAGCAAAAGACAGGGGTCAAATATTCGGAATGCGAACTTTTATTCGATAAATTCAGGAAACCAGAGCCGGTCAATGCCGGCTAAAACTACGCTGAACTTATTCGGATTGCGAACTTTAATTCGTGAAATAAAATTATAGGCCGCTTTGCTGCAAACCTCAAGTTAAAACGTCAACCTGCCAGCAACCGGCCCAGCTCCGCATGGTCAACCGGCTTGACGAAATGGTGGTCGAATCCGGCGACCTTCGACATCACCCGGTCATGCGCCTGGCCGTAGCCGGTGAGCGCAATCAGCAGCTTGCTTTCGGTGCCAGCTTGGGCGCGCAGGCGGCGCGCCAGTTCGTAGCCGTCCATGTCGGGCAGGCCGATGTCGAGGATGAACGCATCCACTTCGTGTGCGGCGCTGGCGCGCAGCGCGGTTTCGGCATCCTCGAAGATCAGTACCTGGTGGCCCTGCGCTTCGAGCAGCGCGCCAAGCGTGCGGCCGGCGTCCTGGTTGTCGTCCACGACCATCAGGCGCAGACTGCGGCCCTCGGGCACTATGGTTGGCAGCGGCGCGGCGGACGGCGCCTGCGGGGCGACCGCCGCTGGCGGCAGCAGCGGCAGCAGGATGGTGAAGGTACTGCCCTTTCCCGCACCGTCGCTGGCGGCTGCCGCGCTACCGCCGTGCAGCGCGGCGATGCTTTTCACCAGCGCCAGGCCCAGACCGAGGCCGCCCTGGGCCCGGTCCGGGGTACGCTCGGCCTGGGCAAACAGGTCGAACACGCGCGGCAGCAGCTCGGCCGACATGCCGATGCCGTTGTCGGTCACGGACATGGCCACTTCGCCACTGTCAGCGCGGGCTTCCAGCGCCAGCACCACTTCGCCGCCCTGCGGCGTGTACTTGGCGGCGTTGTTGAGCAGGTTGGCCAGCGCCTGCACCAGCCGCGTCCGGTCGCCGCGCACGTGCAGCTGGCCCGGCGGCAGGCGCAACACCAGCGCGTGGTGGCGCGCTTCGAGCAAGGGGCGCGACTGCTCGATAGCGCCGTTGACGATGGCCATCAGCTCCAGGTCCTGCTGTTCGAGCTGCACCAGCCCGCGCGTTACGCGCGACACATCAAGCAGATCGTCCACCAAATCGGTCATGTGTTTGACCTGGCGGATGATGATGTCGCTGGCGTGCTGGATCGGTTTCTCGTGGCTGCCGCGCAGCTTGAGCAGCTGGGCGGCGGTGCTGATCGGTGCGAGCGGGTTGCGCAGCTCGTGGGCCAGCATGGCCAGGAATTCATCCTTGCGCTGGCTGGCCTGGCGCCACTCGGTTTCCGCCAGCTTCTGTTCGTGGATGTCGGTGCAGGTGCCCATCCAGCGGATGATGTGGTCGGTGTCGCCGCGAATCGGCAAGGCGCGCGCCAGCACCCAGTGAAAGCGCCCCGAGACATGGCGCAGCCGGTACTGGATTTCGTAGGTCTCGCCGGTGGCAAGGCATTGCTGCCACAGGGCCCAGGCGCGCGGCTGGTCGTCCGCGTGCAGCAAACCGTTCCAGGCTTCGCCGTGGGTGGAGCCGGGCGGCACGCCGGTAAAGTCGTACCAGCGCTGGTTGAAATAATCGTGCATGCCGTTGGGCAGCGTGGACCACACCATTTGCGGCATGGCGTTGGCGATGGTGCGAAACCTTGCCTCGCTGACGCGCAGCGCACTCTCGCTGCGCAGCCGTTCGCTGGTGGAGCGGGTGCGTTCGGCCACTTCGCGGATCAAGGCCAGGTCGTCCTCGCTCCAGCAGCGCGGCTGGTCGCTGGTGACGAAGATCATCGCTACCAGCGTGCCGCGCTCGATCACCGGCACATCGACAAAGGCGCCGGCGTGGCGGGCCTTGAGTTTGACGGCCATGTCGCGCGTGCGCGGATCGAAATCGACATCGTCGATGGCGATCAGTTTGCCCTGGCTGAGTTCTTCGAGAAAATTACCGTAGTCGCTGAACTTGAGCGTGGTCGGCGGCGCCTGCAAGCCTGGCGCGGACCAGTCGCGCGCCACGGTAAAGGTCTCCGTATCGAGATCGACGCTGCCGTACCCCACCCGGCTCGCGCCCAGCGTCTCGCCCAGGATCACGCAGGCTTGCATCAGCAGATCGTCGGGCTGGCGTACGCTGCGCGCGGCGTCGCCCAGGCGTACCAGCGCATGGCGCCGCAGTTCGCGCAGCACGCGGTCGGTAACGTCGATACCCTGGACCAGGATGCCCGTCACCAAGCCGTCGCCGTCGCGCACCGGCTGGTAGACGAAATCGATGTGGCGCTCGGCGGCGGGACTATTTGCCGTGGCAGGCATCAGGTAGCGGGTGCCATTGGCGGCATACTGTTTGCCGCTGCGGTACACCTCGTCGAGCAGCGTGATGAAGCCCTGGTCCACCGCTTCGGGCAGGCCTTGCGCCACGGTCAGACCCAGCACCTGGCGCTGGCCGATCAGTTGCAGGTAGCCGGCATTAACGAAGGTGAAGCGGTGCGTGGGGCCGTCGAGCATGGCCATGAACACGGGCGCCTGCTGGAAAAGCTCGGCCATCGAATGATGGTCGCGGATGGTCTGCGCCTGCGCCACCAGTTCCGAGCGCATCTGGGCAGCCTGGTCGGCCTCACGCACGCGCTGGGTGACTTCCTCGGCGTGCTGGATCACGTAGCGCACTTCGCCGTCGGCGCCCGGCACCGGCACGTGTACCAGCTTCCAGTAGCGCTCCACGAAGCCCACGCCATCCTCGGCCGGCACGTCGTAGCGCTGGATCGGCAAGGCGTCGGGCGCCTTGGTCTGTACCACGCGCGCGATTGCCGCGCCGATATTGGCCGTACCGTCGGGCTGGTCAAGATCGGGATTATCGGGAAACGCGTCGAACAGGTGGCGGCCCAGCAGCTGTGCGCGCCGGCCGCCGGTGGCGCGCAGGTGGGCGTCGTTGACTGCCACGATCACCAGGTCGGGCGTGACCGCCAGGCATGGCGTGGGCACGGCATCGAACAGCGCCGTGAAATCGGCATCGGGCGCAAACGCGGCGGGCGGAACGGGCGGATCGATGTTGCTCACGGGACTGGCCTGGCGGGGGGATGGACCGACAGTCTACCGCAAGCAATCGCTTGTGGTCACACCCGAGACCGCTTACATCCGGTAATTGAGACTCACCAGTATCGAACGTGGTGCACCGTAGCGGTCCAGCCCGCCCGACCACGAATAACCGAGCGCCGAGTAGTACCTGCGATCGAACAGGTTATCGACGTTGACACGCAGTTGCCAGTTCTTGTCGATGCGGTAGCCGGCGCTCAAGCCGGCAATCGCATACGCGCCCTGCACCGTGTTGTAGCCGGTTTCGCTGCGATAAATGCGGTCCTGCGCATACACCGAGCCGCCCAGGTGCCACTGTCCCAGCTGGTAGCTGCTGAACAGCTTGAACAGGTGGCGCGGCTCGTCGGTGGCGGTGCGCTGGCCGATGTTGGCGGCGTTGCTGTCCTTCGTGTATTTGGCCAGCACATAGGTGTAGCCGCCGGTCAGTTGCCACCCCGGCGCCAGTTGACCCGAGATTTGCAGATCGACGCCTTCGCTCTCGACCTCGCCCGCTGCGCGCGAGCACGACAGCCGGCCGCCGGTCGGGCAATTGACTTCGTCGCGCATGGCGCGGTTGGTCTGATCGATGTGGAACACGGCCGCGCTGGCGTTGAGCTTGCGATCGAAGTACTCGCCCTTTATCCCCAGCTCCAGGTTGGTGCCGGCCAGCGGCGGCAAGGTGTTGCCGTTGACGTCCATCGCGCTTTGCGGCTGGAAGATTCTGGTGGCGCTGGCGTACAGCGAATGCTGCCGGCTGACGTCATAAACCAGGCCGGCGTACGGCGTGAATTTGGCGCTTTCGTCGAGGCTGCGTTTCCAGGTGGCGGCCGTTTCGTACCAGCCCGTCACGTCCTGGGTGTACCAACCGAACCGCCCGCCCAGCACCAGGTGCAGCGGGTCGGCCAGGCTCAGGTTGGTGGCGGCATACAGGCCTTTTTCACGGGTTTTGCGGCCCCAGTTGTATGGCTCCACCACGCCGCCCACCATCTGGTACTGGTACGGATTCCAGTTGCCGATGTTGACCGTGCGGTTGGACAGGCTGTCCCACGACTGGGAGGCGGTGGAAGCGTCGCTGCGGTAGCTGGCGCCGACCAGTACTTCATGGCGGCGGCCGAACCACTGGACCGGGCCGCTGATGCGCGCGTCCGCCACGCTTTGCCGGGTAGCGTACTTCCAGCCGGTTTCGGTCTGGCTCAGCTGGTACGGCTGGCCGTCGATGCGGTTGTTGGTGGTGTTGCGGGTGTTGGATGAAGCATCGATATGGGTGGCGGCAAAACGGGCGCGCCAGCCGTTGGCCAGCTGGTGTTCGAGGTCGGCAAACAGCACGTCGTTGTCGCGGTCCTGGAACGAATCGGCATTGTTCAGGTACGTGGAGCGCGGCAGGTCCATGTGGCGGCCGTCGGCAAACGTGGGCAGACCCACGAACACGCCGTTGGTACGGCTTTGCTGGGTGGAGAAGCCGACGGCCAGCGTGGTAGCAGGCGTCAGGTCGCCTTCAACGATGCCGTACAGCGTGGCGTTCTGGTTGTTGACCACGTCCACGAAGCTGTCGCTGTCGCGCCAGCTGCCGGCCACGCGTGCGCGCAGCGTGCCGGTCTCGTTGAGCGCGCCGCTGACATCGGCGGTCAGTTGGCGGTCCTGCCAGCTGCCGTAGCTGGCCGAGGCGTTGAACAGCGGCACAGCAGTCGGCCGCTTGCGGATCAGGTTGATGCTGCCGGCCGGCGCCCCGGCGCCCTGCATCAGGCCGGTGGCGCCGCGCACCACCTCCACCCGGTCGATCATCACCATGTCGGCCGAGACGTTGCGCTCGTTAAAGCCGGTCACGTCCAGTCCCAGGCCATCGACGCTGACCTGGCTCACGGCAAAGCCGCGCGCGTAATACGTGGTTTCCTGGTCGGAGACGGCCTGCCCCTTGCTGTAGATGCCGGGCACGGCTTGCGCCACGTCCTGCAGCGTGGTCAGGTGAAAATCGTCCATTTGCTGGCGGCCCACCACGCTCACCGACTGCGGCGTCTGCCGATGCGACAGGGTCAGGCCGGTGGCCGTGTTCATGGCGGCGGACGTGTACGAGCCGGTGCCTTCGGTGCCGGGATCGGCCTGGGCGCTCACGGTGACGGCCGACAGGGCCGCCGGGTTGTCGGCAACGGCCGGCTTGCGCAGCGTGTAGCTGCGATTGCCCTGGTCCACCAATTCGAGGCCGGTGCCGTCCAGCAGGCGGGCGAAGCCGTCGCCGGCCGTGTAGCTGCCATTGAGGCCGCGCGTGGTCTTGCCGGCGACCAGGTTGCTGTCGATGGCGATGCTGGCGCCCAGCGCGACGGCAAACTGCGACAGCGCCGGCCCCAGCGCGCCGGCTGGAATCGCAAAATTCTGGACCGCGGTGCTGGTCTGGGCCAGTGCCGGTTGCGCGGGCAAAGCCAACAGCATGGCCCATGCCGAGAGGACGGCAAGCGCGGCGGACTGGAGGCGGGGTGGAGACTGCTTCATGAATTCCCTTTCGTCGATCAGATGGTGTCATATGGTCTGACGTGCCAGCCTGCAAAAAGGGACACTTTATTTATGCGGGTTCGAGGCTGACCCAGAAGCGGGTACGCTGGCGCACCCGCACCGGCAGCGAACGCTGTAGCAACTGCAGGATGTTGTCGGTATCGCGCAACTGGAATGCGCCCGACACGCGCAACCGGGCCAGCGCCGGATCGCAGCGCACCACGCCGGGCCGGTAGCGCGCCAGTTCGGCCACGAAGTCGGCCAGCGGCGTGTCGTCGGCCAGCAGCACGCCGTTGACCCACGCGGCCAGGCCGGCGCGCACGGCGGTGGGCGTGGCGCTGGCGTGTTCGGTCAACGTCGCCTGCCAGCCGGCGCCCAGCACCGTCGCTTGCTGCGGCGCCCTGGCCGGACGCAGCGCCACGGCGCCCTCGATCACCGCCACCTGCGCGGACGGCGCCAGCACGCCGTGGTTGGCGCGCACGCAAAACGCGGTGCCGAGCGCGCGGATGCAGCCGCTGGCCGTCTGCACCACCAGCGGCCGCGCAGGGTCGCTGCGGTCAGGCGCGGTGACCACGTGGATTTCGCCGTGGTGCAAGCGCAGCAGCCGGGTGGTGGCGTCGAAGGCGATATCGACGGCGGTATCGGTATTGACGGCCAGCCGGGTGCCGTCGTCCAGCATCAGGGTGCGGATCTGGCCGGTGGACGTGCGCACATTGGCAAACCAGTCTTGCCACGGCGCCGCGCGCACCGTGGCGTAGCCGGCCAAGGCCGCTGGGCCGGCGATGATCAGCGCGGCCAGCACGCGGGTGGCGGCGCGCCGTTGCGCTGCCACCGGGCGGCCCAGCACGGGCGCGGCAATGACCGGCGGCACCATGCCCAGCGTGCGGATCACCAGCTCGGCCCGCTGCCAGGCCGCTTCGTGGGCCGGATCGGCAGCGCGCCAGGCCTGCCACGCCTGTAGGGTGGCCGAGTCGGGGCGACCGGCCTGCTGGCCCTCGTGGCCCTCGTGGCCGTGCTGGCGATGCTGGCCGCCCTGCTTCTGCTGCTGGCCGTGCTGGTCGTCGCCGCCGTTCAGGCGGATCAGCCACTGGGCCGCCTCGCGCGCGGCGCGGGCATCCACTTGTGGCCGGGCCAGGATGCCGGTCATGCGATCAGCACGATGCAGTGCGCGAGCGCCTGCACCATATAGCGTTTAATCGTGCGTTCGCTGGTGCCCAGGCGGGTGGCGATGTCGGCGTAGGTCAGTCCTTCCAGCTGCGCCATCAGGAACGCCGCGCGCACTTTCGTGCCCATGCCATCGAGCATGCGGTCGATCCGGTCCAGCGTTTGCAGCAGTTCGAGCCGGTCTTCCGGCGACGGCGCCAGTGGCTCGGGCAGTTGCGCCAGCGTGTCGTGCCACGCCTGCATCAGCGACTGATGGCGGTAATGGTCGATCACCAGCCGCCGGGCCACGGTGGTCAGATAGGCGCGCGGCTCGCGCAGCGACGGCGCATCGGCGGGCGCGGTGAGCAGGCGCAGAAACGTCTCCTGCGCTACATCTGCCGCCTGGTCCGCGCATGACAGCCTGCCCCGCAGCCAGCGCAGCAGCCAGCCGTTATGCTGGGTATAGATATCGGCGATGGAGGGAGGAGATAGCGCGGCGCTCACACAATACCCGGTCAGTTGAGAATAATTCTCATTATCACATTACCTAAATTCCCCGTCAACCGATGCAATGCGCGTAACATTGGCGCAATTTCATTGACGAAGGCGGGGTCATGTTCGAATTCGGCGCGTTTCTTGCCGGTCAGCCATTGCTGGCCTTGTTTCTTACCATTGCTGCCGGCTACTTGCTGGGGGCCGTCAGTGTCAGGGGTTTGTCGCTCGGGTCCGGCGCGGTGTTGTTTATCGGGTTGGCGGTGGGAGCGTTCGCGCCCACGCTGGTACTGCCAGCGATCCTCGGCAACCTGGGCCTGCTGCTGTTTCTGTACGGCGTGGGCATTGCGTATGGCGCGCAGTTTTTCCGGGGCTTGACCACTGCCGAGGGCCTCAAGGCCAACCTGGCGGCGCTGATCGCGGTTGGTGCGGCACTGGCGGTCACGCTCGCTGCCGCGCGCTGGTTGCCCGCCATCGACTTGCCGCATGCACTGGGCGCGTACGCCGGCGCCGGCACCAGCACCGCTGCGCTGCAGGCGGCGCTGGCCGTCTTCGGCGCCGCGCCAGCCACCAGTTATTCGATGGCCTATCCGATCGGCGTGGCCGTGCCGATCCTGCTGCTCGGCGTGTACAACGCCGTGTTCAAACCCACGGTGGCCAGGCGCGGCGCGTCCGCGCTGCATGCCGAGGAAATCGCCGTCAACGAGTTTTATGCGATCGGCATGACGCTGGCGGACGCCGCCCGCAACCTGCCGGCGGGCGTGGCAATCGTCGCCATTCGCCGTGGTCACCACAACCTGGTGGCCGACGAGGCGATGCGCATCGAGCGCGACGACGTACTGCTGGTGACCGGCACCGACCGCGAGCAGTTGCACGACGCTGCCACCCGCTTCGGCCCCGCCCACCCGGGCCGCATGCTGCGCGACCGCAGCGACCTCGATTACGAACGCTTCTTCATTTCCAGCGCCAGCGTGGCGGGCCGGCCGCTGTCGGCACTGGCGCTGCCGCCCGCGCTCAATGCCCGCATCCTGCACCTGCGCCGGGGCGACATCGAACTGCCGCTCACGCCCGACCGGCTGCTCGAGTACGGCGACCGCATCGGCGTGATGGCGCCGCGCGCCAGCTTCGATGCACTGCGGGCGCTGTTCGGCGATTCGATCCGGGGCACGGGCGAAATCAGCTACATCGGCATCGGCGTGGGTGTCACGCTGGGCCTGGCGTTTGGCGCCATCCACTGGCCGCTGCCGCTGCTGGGCCATTTGTCGCTGGGCTTTGCCGGCTTGCTGCTGGTGGCGCTGCTGCTGGGCTGGCGCCGCCGCACCGGGCCGTTGCAGTGGGCGATGCCGCTGTCGGCCAACCTGGTGCTGCGCAATTTCGGCCTGACGCTGTTTTTGGCAGTGGTGGGCATATCATCCGGCGCCACCTTTGCCGCCACCTTTGCCAACAACGGCCTGCTATACCTGCTGCTGGGCAGCGCCATCGTGGCGACGCTGGTGATCGTCACCATGCTGATGGCGATGCTGGTATTTCGCCTGCCGTTCGACAGCGTGGCCGGCATCGTTGCCGGCGCCACCGGCAACCCGGCGATCCTCGCGTTTGCCAACCGCATCGCGCCCACCGACCGGCCCGACATCGGCTACGCCATGATCTTCCCGTCGATGACGGTGCTGAAGATCGTGCTGGTGCAGGTCGTCGGACGCTGGGGAGCGTGACCAGGACAGCGCCGGGCGTGCTAACATCGCCAATTAGAAACTCTTGCCCTGACCAGACATGAAGCACCGGCTATTTCTGTTTGACCTCGACGACACCCTGCTCGATTTCCGCGCCTCCGAACACCTTTCGTTCCAGCACACCATGCAGGTGCTGGGCCTGGACACTCTCCCCGACGGCCTGTTCAGCCAGTACCAGGCGATCAACGTGGCGCTGTGGCGCAGCCTGGAACTCGGTGAAGTGACCACCGAGTTTCTCAAGGTCGAGCGCTTCCGCATGACCTTCCTGGCGCACCAGATGGACCTCGATCCCAAGGAAGCGAGCGACATCTACCTGGCGTCGCTGGCCAACTCGGTGGTGCTGATCGACGGCGCCAGACAGGTATGCGAAACGCTGGCCGCGATCGGTGAAGTGGGCATCATCACCAACGGCGCGGAACATATCCAGCGGCTGCGCATCGCCAGCTCCGGCCTGCAGGATTACATCTCTTTCGTCGCCACCTCGGAAGGCTCCGGCCACGCCAAGCCCGACGTGCGCTTCTTCGAGTACGCGGCAAAAATGGCCAAACCATTCAGCAAGGACCAGGCCATCATCATAGGCGACCGCCTCGACGCCGACATCCTCGGCGCCAACCGCTACGGCATCGACAGCTGCTGGTTCAACCGCGACCGGCTGGCCAATACGTCGCAGGCGGTGCCCACGTTCGAGGTGGCCGCGCTGGACCAGATCGTGCCCATCCTTACATAAGATTACCGGCCGCGGAAGCGCTGGATGGCCGCGTCCACCATGCCTTCGGCGCTGCCGCTGCGGTCGTATTGCTGGCGCAGGTAGTGGGCGTCGCTGCCTTCGTGGGTGGCGCGCACCAGGTGCTGCAACCCTTCGGTGCCGCCCAGTGTGACGCCATACGGTTCCATCTTGCGCAGGGTGGTCAGAATGTCCTCGCGCAGCGACAGGCTGTCGTAGGTTTTCGGGTGCACCAGCGTGCCGTCCAGGCCGAAGCGGCAGGCTTGGAAGCGGTTGTAGTTATAGACCAGGTAATCATCCTCGGCCGGCGCCTCTTCGCGCCGTTCCAGCAGGTATGCGCACAGCGCCTGCAGGTACGCCGCCAGCGCGGCAGCGCGTTCCACCGTCAAGGGCGTATCGCATACGCGCAGTTCGATGGTGCCGAACTCGGGCTTGGGGCGGATGTCCCAGTAAAAGTCCTTCATGCTCTTGATCACGCCCGTGTGTTCCATCTTGGCGAAATACTCGTGCTCGAAACTGTCCCAGCTCAGCGTAAACGGCGCCCGGCCGCTCATCGGGAACGCGAACACCGAGTTCAACCGCGCCGAATTGAACAGCGTGTCGTTACCCTGCACGAACGGCGACGACGACGACAGCGCGATAAAGTGCGGCACGTAACGGCTGAGCGAATGCAGCAGGAACAGCGCATCGTCGCCGTTGGCGCAGCCAACATGCACGTGCTGGCCGAAAATGGTGAACTGCTTGGCCAGGTAGCCGTACAGCTCCGACACCTCCTTGAAGCGCGGCTTGGAGAAGATGCGGCGCTCCGACCATTTCTGGAACGGGTGGGTGCCGCCGCCGCAAATGCCGATATTGAGTTGCTCGCCGGCCTGCACCAGCGTGTCGCGGATCACCTGCAACTGCGCGACCAGCTCGTTGTGGCGGGTATGCACGTCGCTGTTAATCTCGATCATGCTCTCGGTGATCTCGGGCGTGACATTGCCGGGGAACGGCTTGCGGCCCAGCAGGTGCAGCAGGTCAGGGCTCGAGGCAGTCAGATCGTAGTCGGACAGGCTCACCAGTTGCAGTTCGAGCTCCACGCCCAGGGTCAGCGGCTCGGAGTTGTTAAATTTTTCCAATGACATCTCAAATCTCCTTCTTGGTCGTTTCGGCAGCCCAGATCAGGGCGCGCTGGGTGAAGATCGGCCCCAGCACTTCCAGCACCAGGGTCATGGCCGCCAGCGCGGCCAGCTCGTCGACCAGCACGATGCCCATGTAGCGGGTTTGCTCGAGCAGCAAGGTGACGAACACCGACATCGGCGCCAGCGCCACGCCGGTCAACACGCCCTTGCGCCACGAAATACCGCCCACCTTGGCGAACAGCGTGACGCTGGCGGTCTTGACCAGGAAGCGCGCCAGCAGCAGCACCATGCCGAGACCCGCGCCTTCCACCACGCGGCTCCACTCGAGAGTGGACACGGCAAACACGAACAACAGCACGGTCAGCAACTCGCCGATACCGCCGAAGTTGCGCTCGGTGCGGCTGAACGCCACCCGGCTGTGGCGCGCGGCCAGGCCGAACGTAAGGGTGGCCAATACCGGCGACACCTCGAACGCCGACGAACCGGCCACCAGCAGCACCACGCCCAAGGCAAACGCGATGGTGCCATCCTGCGCCAGCGCGCCCAGGCGGCGCAGCACGGCCGGCACCAGGAACCCGAGGATGGCGCCCATGGCGGCCGAAATCAGCAACTCGATCAGCGAATGCGAGATTGCTTGCGTCAGGCTGCCCGAGGTTTCGAATACCCAGAAGCCGACCACGACCTTGAAGACGAACACGGCCAGCACGCAATTGATGGCCACCAGGTGCAGCACGCGCTCGGTGACCTGCCCCGAGCTGTTCTGCTCGTTAATCACGCGCAGCACGCCGGCCGGCGACGTGGACATGGCCAGCGAAGCGAGCAGCAGCGACGTCAGCGACGGCATGCCGGACAGCGTGGCGATCAGGTACACCACGCCAAAGGTGGCGGCCGATTCGACCAGCCCGGTGACCAGTATCCAGGGATTGATGCGCAACCAGCGCAGGTTGATGCGGTAACCGAATTCGAACAGGATCAGGCCAAAGGCAAAGTTGGCCAGGGTGGTGACGGTGCTGGACGCGCCGCTGGTAAGCGCTTCGGGAAACGCCTGCGATAACAGGAAACCGACGATGCCGTACACGCTGATGCGCGGCAGCTGGGTCCAGCGGTGTATGAATTCGCCCAACAGCCAGGCAAGGGCGATGGCAAGCGGCCAACCAAGGTCGGCCAGGATGACCTGGAAATCCGGCATTTACTTCTCCTTTTTTGCGAAACACTTAAAGTTACTAGTAGTATTATGGCCGATTACGCCTCCGTCTACTGTTCCATAAGAAACATAAGGAATCTCCACATGCTCGAATTACTGAATGAACACGCCTGTTTCGGCGGCGTTCAACGCTTTTACCGCCACGACTCGCGCGAGATCGGCTTGCCGATGCGTTTCTCCGTGTTCATCCCCGCCAACTCGGACAATGCACGCCTGCCGGCGCTGTTCTACCTGGCCGGCCTGACCTGCAACGAAGAAACCTTCATGATCAAGGCAGGAGCCCAGCGATTTGCCGCCGAAGCCGGCCTGATCCTGATCGCGCCGGACACCAGCCCGCGCGGCGCCAACGTTGAAGGCGAGTCGGACAGCTGGGACTTCGGCGTGGGCGCCGGTTTTTACCTGGACGCCACCAAGCCTGAGTGGAGCAAGCACTACCGCATGCAAAGCTACATCCACGAACTGCGCGAGCTGGTCATCGCCGAGCTGCCGGTGGACGGCGCGCGGGTCGGTATTTTCGGCCATTCGATGGGCGGCCATGGCGCGCTGACACTGGCGCTGAAAAATCCGCAGGCGTTCAAGTCGGTGTCGGCCTTCGCGCCGATTGCCGCGCCGATTAAGTCGCCGTGGGGCAAGAAGGCGTTCACCGGCTACCTCGGTGACGACCAGGAAACATGGGAGCAGTACGACGCCTCCGTCTTGATGTCGCGCCTGCAGACGCCCTTTCCGTCGGGCATCCTGATCGACCAGGGCCTGGGCGACAAGTTTCTCGCCGAACAGCTCTATCCGGAAGTGTTCGAGGCGGCCTGCCGCAACGCTGCGCAGCCACTGGAATTGCGGCAGCATGCGCTGTACGATCACGGCTATTACTTTATCGCTACCTTCATCGAAGACCACATCCGCTTCCACGCCAAGAACCTGGCGTAAGCGATGCGATGCACCGCTGCCGGGACAGGTGCTACAGCTTGATTTCGGTACCCAGTGCTTTGAGGAATTGCGCCAGCCACGCCGGATGGGCCGGCCACGCGGGAGCGGTAATGAAGTTGCCGTCGGTAATAGCCTGGTCCACCGCGATGTCGGCATAGGTGGCGCCGGCCAGCTTGACCTCGGGCGAGCAAGCCGGGTAGCAGGCGATGGTCTTGCCGCGTATGACCTCGGCGGCGGCCAGCAACTGGGCGCCGTGGCACACCGCCGCGATCGGTTTTCCGGCTGCGGCAAACTCCTGGACGATGGCGATCACGCGCGGATTGAGGCGCAGGTATTCGGGCGCGCGGCCGCCGGCAATTGCCAGCGCATGGTAGTTGGCGGTATCGACCTCGTCGAAACTGGCGTTCAGCGCGAACAGGTGGCCGGGCTTTTCGGTATAGGTCTGGTCGCCTTCGAAATCGTGGATGGCGGTTTTGATGGTGTCGCCGGCGCGCTTGCCCGGGCAGACGGCATGGACGATATGACCGACCATTTGCAGCGCCTGGAATGGCACCATGGTCTCGTAATCCTCGGCAAAGTCGCCGGTCAGAAACAGGATGTTTTTGGCTGTCACGATAGATCCTTTCGGGGCAAGGAAAAAGGGCCACGACGTTGCCGCCGTGGCCCTCGATACTACCGTGTTTTGCTCAGGAGCCTATCCCGTTAGGCAGCAGCCTTGCCGATCACGGTGCGAATCGTCGATGCCAGGTCTTCGGCCGAGAACTTGGCCACGTAGGCATCCGCGCCCACGCCCTTGACGTGATCTTCGTTGGTCTTGCCCGACAGCGAGGAGTGGATCACCACCGGAATCTTGGCGAAACGGGCGTCCTGCTTGATCTTGCGCGTCAGGGTAAAGCCGTCCATTTCCGGCATTTCCAAGTCGGTCAGCACCATCGCCACGCGGTCGCTGACCGGCAAGCCTTCGGCCTTGGCGCCATCGGCAATCGCGTTCAGGCGCTCCCACGCTTCCTTGCCCGACTTGGTCATGATGAAATGCACGCCCATCGCTTCCAGGCCTTTTTCGATCAGGTTGCGCGCCACCACCGAATCGTCGGCAGCGAGCACCACGGAGCCTGGCTTCAACAGCACTTTCGGGCCGATGGTCTCCATGTCCACGTCTTTACCATCGGGCGGCACCAGCTCGCGCAAGATGGTTTCCACGTCCAGCACCTGCGCCAGGCGCGTATTTTGCACATCGCCATCGACGCGCGCGATACTGGTGACCTTGCCGCCGGCCGTACCTTCGGCCGTCAGCACCTGGCTCCAGTCGAGGCGCACGATTTCTTCCACCGATTCCACAGCGAACGCTTGCGTGGTGCGCGCGAACTCGGTAACCAGCATGATATTGAGACCAGTTTTTGGGGTCACACCGACGATGCCTGGCAAATCGAGCACCGTGATAATTTGACCGCGCAAATTGACGACGCCCAGCATGTGTGGCGGGGATCCGGCCACAGCTGTCACTTCAGGCATCGCCACGATTTCGCGGATTTTGAAGACGTTAATACCGAACAATTCCGAGTGTTCGCCATTGGCGTCAGCGCCGAGGCGGAACAGCAACAGTTCGAATTTGTTGGAATTGGTCAAATTACTGCGTTCATCCACTTCCTGCTGAACTGATTTCATAGATCGTCTCCGTCGGGTGCGCAGAACAGCGAGTCCACCGCGGACCCCTGCTGCCATTGCCTGAGAAGTATAACGTTCGCAACACTGTTACGGAGCACTTTCAGTGGCGTAATCTTGTCCTACAGCACGATAAACAACGGTCTGCGAGGCAACATTGTCAATTCAAGCAGGGATTTGCAGTGGATGTGGATTGAATGGTTTTCCCTGCGCGATGGCGGGGAGCTTTTGGCGAAACTGGCTGTCTAACAGCGCGCACAAAAAAAGGACCCGCAGGTCCTTTTGAGCGATACACAGATTCAACGACCTGCGCATCTGAATGCTGGAGCGGGAGAAGAGTCTCGAACTCTCGACCTCAACCTTGGCAAGGTTGCGCTCTACCAACTGAGCTACTCCCGCTTGGAGAGGCAGGATTATGACAGAACTTTTTCAAAAACACCAGTGCCCGGTGCTATCCCTTTGCCAAGTTCTTACCGTGCGGCCCATCGGTTAAACTCCATACCATTTAGCAATGGTAATGAAGGACTGGAATGGATTCGATTGAAATTGTGCTGGTCATGCTGTTGGCCGTGGTGGCCAGCGCGTACCTGATGCGGCTGCTGCCAAGTGCGATTCCGCTGCCGCTGGTGCAGATCGCGCTGGGGGCCCTGATCGCCGCCAAGTCCACGCACGGCGTGGAACTGGAGCCTGACCTGTTTTTCCTGATCTTCCTGCCGCCGCTGCTGTTCCTCGACGGCTGGCGCATCCCCAAGAGCGGGCTGCTGCGCGACAAGGGCACCATCCTCGAACTGGCATTCGGGCTGGTGTTCTTTACCGTGATCGGCGCCGGCTTCCTGATCCACTGGCTGATTCCGGCCATGCCGCTGGCCGTCGCTTTTGCGCTGGCGGCCATCGTCTCGCCCACCGATCCGATCGCGGTCAGCTCGATCGCGTCCAACACGCCGATTCCCAAGCGCCTGATGCATATCCTCGAAGGCGAGTCACTGCTCAACGACGCCAGCGGCCTGGTGTGCTTCCGCTTCGCAGTGGCCGCTGCCATGACCGGCGCGTTTTCGATCGGCAGCGCCAGCCTGACGTTCGTGTGGGTGGTGATCGCGGGCCTCGGCTCCGGCGTGGCCGTCACCATGGTCGTGACGTGGGTGCAGCGCTGGCTCACGCGCCACTTCGGCGAACCGGTCGGCTCGCCGATCCTGGTCAACCTGCTGCTGCCGTTCGGCGCCTACCTGGTGGCCGAGCGGCTCAACGCGTCCGGCATCCTGGCGGCGGTGGCAGCCGGCGTGACCATGAGCTACGTGGAGCTGAGCGGCCAGGCCATGGCCAATACCCGCATCCAGCGCTCGGCCGTGTGGGACACGGTGCAGTTCGCGCTCAACGGCATCATGTTCGTGCTGCTGGGCGAGCAATTGCCCGACATCTTCAAGGGCGCCCGCGCCACCATCGAGGAAAGCGGTCACCTCAACCCGTGGTGGCTGGCGGTGTACGCGGTGGCCATTACCGGCGGCCTGCTGGTGCTGCGCTTTGCCTGGGTGTGGGCGTCGCTGCGGCTGACCATTTTCAAGCAGCGCCTGCGCCATGCGCCGGGGCCGCAAATCAAGTGGCGCCTGGTGATGGCCACCACGCTGGCCGGCGCACGCGGCACCATCACCCTGGCCGGCGTGCTGACGCTGCCGCTGCTGCTGCCCAACGGCGAACCATTCCCCGCCCGCGCGCTGACCATTTTCCTGGCCTGCTCGGTGATCCTGCTGTCCCTGCTGATCGCCAGCATCGGCCTGCCGCGCCTGCTCAAGGGCGTGACATTCCCGGCCGAGCCGGAAGAGCAGCAGGAAGAAGACCTGGGGCGCCGCGCCGCCGCCACCGCCGCACTCGAAGCGGTCAAGGATGCGCAGGTCAAGCTGATGGAGTCGGGCACCTGCGTCGATCCGAATGTGTATCCGGAAGCGGCGGGCCGCGTGATCGCGTTCTACGAGCACCGGCTCAAGGAAGTGGCGCCGGAGAAGGAAGGCGCCTGGCGCCGCACCGATTCGGCCGAACGCGAGCTGCGCCTGGCGGGACTGAAGGCCGAGCGTCGCGTGGTGTTTGACCTGGCGCGGCACGACAAGATCTCGGATTCGATTTCGCGCAAGCTGGTGCGCGAGATCGACCTGATGGAGGAGCGTTACAAGTAAGCGTTAAAAATTCATCGGGGCCGACGCATCTTGCAGCATGTTCTCGGCTGCCTCCGGGCGGCCGAACAGGAAGCCCTGGAAGTGCGAGCAGCCCTCGTTCTTCAGTTGCAGGAACTGCGCCTCGGTTTCCACGCCCTCGGCCGTGGTCTTGATCAGCAGGCTGCTCGACAGGCCGGTGATGGCGCGGATGATGGCCATCGCCTCCTTGCTGGTGCCCATGTCGCGCACGAACGATTTGTCGATCTTGATGCGGTCGAACGGGAACGAGCGCAGGTAGCTGAGCGACGAGTAGCCGGTACCGAAATCGTCGAGCGAAATCGCCACGCCCAGGTGCTTGAGCGCGCGCAGCGTGCGGATGTTGCCGTCGCTGTTGTCAAGCAGGACCGATTCGGTGATTTCCAGCTCCAGCCGGGCCGGGTCCAGGCCCGAGTCGGCCAACGCCAGCGCCACCACCTTGACCAGGTCGGTGCACTTGAACTGCACCGGCGACAGGTTGACCGCCACCACCGCATTATTCTCCCAGCCGACTGCCTCCTGGCAGGCCAAGTTCAGCGCACGCACGCCGATCTCGTGGATCAAGCCGGTTTCCTCGGCAATCGGAATGAACTCCATCGGCGGAACCAGCCCGCGCACAGGATGCTGCCAGCGCATCAGCGCCTCGTAACCGGAAATGCGGCCGTCCGATTCGATCACCGGCTGGTAGTGCATTTCGAGCTGGCCCTGGTGCAGCGCGCGGCGCAATTCGGTTTCCATCTGGCGCCGGTGGCGCGACGCTTCTTCCAGCTCCGGGCGGAAGACTTCGAAACGATTGCGGCCGTTGCGCTTGGCTTCGTACAGCGCCATGTCGCCGTACCGCATCAGCTCCTCGCCGCTAGCCGGTTCGGTGGCAGTGGCCTGCGCGATGCCCACCGACAGCCCCACCGAAAAACTGTGGCCGTCGATCAGGAACGCCGGCGCCACCGCGTCGATCAGGCGCTGGGCCGCAAGCCGCGCTTCATCGAGGCGTTTTACACGCGGCAGCACCACGGCAAATTCGTCGCCGCCCAGGCGCGCCAGCGTGTCCTGCTCGCGCAGCGATTTTTTCAGGCGCTTGCCCAGCGCCAGCAGGATCTTGTCGCCAAAGGCGTGGCCCAGCGCGTCGTTGATGTTCTTGAAGTTGTCCAGGTCCAGGCACAGGAGGGCGGTGCCGGTCTCGCTGCCCTCCCCGTCCAAGATGGCCTGCTCCAGGCGAGCGTTGAAGAAGGCGCGGTTGGGCAGGTCGGTCAGGCCGTCGTGCTGGGCCATGTGGTGGATTTGCGCGTAGGCGGCCAGTTCCTCGGTGACGTCCTCGGTAATCACCAGCACGTAATCGCCACCCTCGTCGGGACGGCTGCCGATCGCCACCCGGCTGCGCAGGTGGCGCGGACCGATCGACGTCTGCACCAGGCTTTCGCTGTCCACCCGCTCCGCTTCGGACAGGTCGCCCGAGGTCTGGCGCGCGATGTACGCGGCGATTTCAGATGTCAGGCACTGGCCGGGGGTGCGGCCCACCATGTCGTGGCGCGGCTGGGCGAACAGCAGTTGTGCCTGCTGGTTGGCCAGGAGGATCTCGCAGGTGGCGCGGTCCAGCGCCAGCACGCTGGCCGGGATATTGGCGATCACCGAATCGAGGAAGCGCGACATGCCGGCCATTTGCACGCTGTACTGCTCGGCGATTTCCTTTGCTTCGATCAGGCTCAGTTGCTGCTGGCGACGCTCGGTGACATCGCGCGTGATCTTGGCAAAGCCGAGCAGCACGCCGCGCTGGTCACGGATCGCCTCGATCACCACGCTGGTCCAGAAGCGGCTGCCATTCTTGCGCAGGCGCCAGCCTTCGGCTTCGAAGCGGCTGTCCTCGCGCGCAATCGACAGCGCGCGCTGCGGCAGACCGACTGCACGGTCCTCGTCGCTGTAGAACAGGGCAAAATTCTTGCCGATGATTTCGTCCGCCTGGTAGCCCTTGGCGCGCTCGGCGCCGGCGTTCCAGTTGATCACATGACCGTCGGGATCGAGCATGTAAATGGCATAGTCGGAAACGCCTTGCACCAGCAGGCGATACATCAGGTCGGAGTTAACGGCAGTCATGGCGTGGATGTGTTGCAAGGGGAATATCCAACTATACAGCAATTAATTCCGCTCAGAAATTATGTAAATTATTATCTATAGATTCGTTACTTTTGTGACGTATTAATGGCTTGAAATGTGAAGTCATTAAGCCGCACCGTGCCCGCGCCGGCGCAATACACGCCCAGTTTCAGGCTGAGGAAGCCGCCAAACACATTGTGGTGGATGCCGGACACTTCCATGCGCGTACCATGCAGCGTCCAGTGGCGGCCGCCATCATGCGAATAATGAAAGGTAATCACGTTTTCCAAGTTGGTCAGGCGTACCCGCACCGTCGAGGTGGCGCGCTGCACGCGGGCCCAGCTGTGCTCTTCGGCGTACTGGAAAGTCTTGATGGTGTCCGGCGTAAAGCCCAGCCCCACGAACGCCTTGCTGTTATAGAAAAGCAGCAGGCCCGCCTCCGCCTGGCCGTCGAGAGTCAGCGTGATTTCCGCCTGATACGAGCGCTCGCCCACCCCGCAGGTGAGCGGCCGGCTGTCGGCCGGCGTAAGGCCACGTCCGGCCAGTTCCAGCCCCCGCTGCGTGTAGCGGGCGCGGCGCGACTCGTCGGGCGCGGGATCGTGGAACGCCCATTGCACGCCCATGCGGTTGCTGCTGAAGTTGTCGGACAGGGCATGGCCCGAAAGTCCGGCCTTGCCTCCGCGCGGTTTCGGCAGCGGACGGGACAGATCGCCGCCCAGCGCGCGGAACCAGCCGTCGGCGGTCCATTCGATCGGTTCGAGCAGGGTCTGGCGGCCCAGCGTGCGGTAGCCGTTTTCGTAGCCGTGATAAATCATCCACCAGTCGCCGGCCGGTCCTTCCACCAGCGTGGCATGGCCGCGCGACCACCAGGGCTCGGCGGTGCTGGTGGTGCGCACCAGCGGATTGTGCGGGCAATGCTCCCACGGTCCGTGGATCGATGCCGACCGCGCGGCAATCACCATGTGGCCGGTGACCGGTCCGGCAGTGCCGCCCACCGCCGTTACCAGGTAAAACCACTTGCCGCGACGTAGCAGCTTGGGGCCTTCGGGCGCGAAGTTTTCCACCACCCAGTCGGCCGGGTAGCGCCACGGTTCGTAGGCCTTTTCCAGCTGGCCGTCGGTGGCCAGGCCATCGTCGGTGAGGCGGATCTTGCGGATGCCGTTGACGAACAGGTAGCGCTTGCCGTCCTCGCCCACCACGTGGCCGGGATCGATGCAACCGGCGATCTTGAGATCGACCGGCGCGCTCCACGGACCGGCGATGTTATCGGCCCAGATCGCGTAAATCGACCAGGCATCGCCATCGGGCGCGGCGGGAATATAGATGAAGTAGCGGCCGTTGTGCTTGCACAGGTCCACCGCCCACACGGCGCCCAGCGGCCTGGTCAGGGCGGCGGTGATCGGCCGCCAGTTGACCAGGTCGGTCGAATGCCAGATCACCAGGCCGGGGTACGAGTAGAACGACGAGTACGTCAGGTAGTAGTCGCTGCCGTCCTTGAGCACGGTTGGGTCGGGATGGTCGCCAGCGATGATGGGGTTGCGGTACAAGCCGTTGCCGAGGTCGGCCTGGCGCTGGCCTTCCACGCCTTTGCCCCAGCCTGGTGAGGGTGGCGTGCAGCCAGCCGCGCCTGGGCTGGGAGCCGCGTTGGCATTGCCGCTGGTGTCGGCGGCGTCTGCGCCGATGCCTGTGGCGTTGCCTGTGCCTGTGGCGCTGCGGCTGTTGCTGGCGGCATTAACGGCGGCAGCGGTGGCAGCCAGCGCGGGCACCGCCGACAGCGAAGCGGCGCCAGCCAGCATGGTTTTAAAGGCCTTGCGGCGGGCATCGTTGGTCATCACGGTCTCCATAGTTATGATGACAGCGTATATGAAAACGATTTCAGTCACAAGCTACCATTTGACAATGTAACAAGAATCACCAATCATGGCCGCCATGTCCTCCATATTCCATAGCCGCACAAGGCTCAACCTCGCCATCGCCTGGCTCCTGTTCTGGAGCCTGATGACGGCCACCGCCATCCAGGAATTCATCCGCAACGGTGGCGGCGCGCTGTGGAAACCGATCTCGTGGGAGGCGACCTCGTTCCTGGCTGTCACCGTGCTGCTTTATCTGCAACGCCGTTACACCGCCCGCTACGATGACCTGGTGGGCTCGCCGGTGCGCTGGTTCGCGCGCCAGCTGGTCTGGCTGCCCGTGTACTGGGTGGCATTTACGCCGCTTGCCTTCGGCATGCGCCACCTGCTGTACCGCATGGCCGGCGATGTTTATACCCACGAAGCCTGGCCCGAGGTGCTGCTGTACGAGAACGTCAAGATGACGGTGTTCTTTTTCATCTTTGCCACGATTACCTTCGGCATCCTGTCGTACCACGCCATGCTCAGCGAAAAGCTCAGACTGGAACGGGCGAACGCCTCGCTGCGCGAAGTGCAATTGCTGCGGCTCACCCAGCAACTGCAGCCGCACTTCCTGTTCAACGCCCTCAACACCGTCTCGTCGCTGATGCACACCGACGTGGACCGCGCCGACGCCATGCTGATCCAGCTGGCCGACGTGCTGCGCGCCACGCTCGACGTGGGCGAGCAACACCAGGTGCCACTGTCCACCGAACTGCGCCTGCTGCGCGGCTATGCGGCGTTGATGGCCGAACGCTTCTCCGACCGCGTGAGCATCGCCTGGCAGATCGACGAAGCGCTGCTGAACTGTCCGGTACCGGTGATGAGCCTGCAGCCACTGCTGGAAAACATCTTCAAGCACACGGTGGAACGGCGACGCCAGCCAACCGCCATCGCCATCACCGCGCAACGCGAAGATGGATTGCTGGTGCTGCGGGTGGAGGATGATGGCGGGCGGTTGGCGACGGCGAGTGACGCTGGCGACAACACCGGCATCGGTGTGCGCAATTTGCGCGAGCGCCTGGCGACCGGGTACGGCGCCGGGGCGACGTTCAACCTGATCCAGCTTGCGCCTGCCGGCGTGCGGGCGGAAATGCGGTTGCCGTGCGGATCCTGATCGTTGACGACGAGCGCCCGGCGCGCGACAAGCTGCGGCGCCTGCTCGAGCAGGAGCCAGACATTACCGCCATCGGCGAAGCGCGCGATGGCGTCGATGCGCTCGAACAATTACCGGCCTTCGCGCCCGACCTGCTGCTGCTCGACATCCAGATGCCGGAAATAAACGGCCTGGACGTGGCGGCCTCGCTGCCGGTCCCGGCGCCGCTGGTGGTGTTCGTGACCGCCTACGACGACTACGCCATCCGCGCCTTCGACGCCAACGCCATCGACTACCTGCTCAAACCCTACGACCAGCAGCGGCTGCGGCGTGCGCTGGACCGCGCCCGCGCGCGCTTGCCCCACGGTGCGCTTGCGCCACTTTCTGCTTCGCCATGCCCTGCTTCGCCGCACACGGCCCTGCCCGTCCCTGCGCAACTGCTGGTACCGGAACGCGGCGGCATGCGCGTGGTGCGGGTGCAAGACATCCAGTGGATCGAAACTGCCGACAACTACGTGGTGCTGCATATGGCCGATGCTCAGCCGCTGATGCGCCAGACCCTGGCCGGCCTGCTCGACAAGCTCGGCCCGCGCTTCGTGCGCTGCCACCGCCGCGCCGCAGTGCAGCTGGACTGGGTGGCCGGCATCGAGGTACTCGACAAGGGCGACGGCGAATTGATATTGCGCGGCGGCGCCCGGGTGCCGTGCTCGCGCCAGTTCCGCAGCGACGTGGTGGCGCGCCTGCAAGCAGGTGCAGCATGAGACGGCTGCGCGCCTGGCGCACCCGGCAGCTCCAATAACTCCAACTCGCCCCACCGGCATCCCGGTTCGCCCCACAACGCTGGACCCTGAGCGGACGGCCGCATAAGCTGGCTCCATCGAACCACGCATCCCCCACGGAGCCAGCATGCACAACCACCAACGCCTGTATTTTCTCGACTGGATACGCATCATCGCCTTCCTGGTGCTGATCCTTTACCACACCGGCATGTACTACGTCAGCTGGGACTGGCACGTAAAAAGTCCGGATGCAGGCCATGCCATCGAACCGCTGATGATCCTGTCAGCGCCGTGGCGGCTGGGCTTGCTGTTCATGATCTCGGGCGTGGCCACCGCCTTCATGCTGGGCAAACTGCACGTCGGCAAACTGATGGCGCAGCGCAGCTGGCGCCTGCTGGTGCCGCTGGCCTTCGGCATGCTGGTGATCGTGCCGCCGCAAGCGTACTTCGAGGTGGTGGAAAAAGTAGCCTACCAGGGCGGTTACGGCGACTTCCTCAAGCTGTACATGACCAGCTACGACGGCTTCTGCCGGGGCGACGATTGCCTGACCATGCCGACCTGGAATCACCTGTGGTTCGTGGCCTACCTGTGGGTGTACACGATGGTGTTCGGCGCGCTGGCCTGGATGGCGGGCAAACGCCTGGCGGCGCTGTCGAACCTGGCAGGCCGCTTGCTGGCCGGCTGGAAGCTGGTGCTGCTGCCGGTGATCGTACTGGTAGTGGCCCGCTTGACGCTTTCCGCAAGCTACCCCAGCACCCATGCCCTGGCTGGCGACTGGTACAACCATGCGCAGTACTTTTACTTGTTCGTGCTGGGCGCGCTGCTGGCCAGCCAGCGCCGCGTGTGGCAGGAAGCCGATCGCATGCGCTGGACCTCGCTGGGCATGTGGCTGGGCAGCTGGGCCATCCTGGTGGTGTGCTACACCATGCCGCACGAACTGATGCACAGCCCGGCCGTGGCGCCGTGGCGCCCGGTGATGGGCGCAATCTATAGCCTGAACCAGTGGGTGGCAATCCTGACCGTGTGCGGTTACGCCCACCGCCACGTGACCGCCGACAGCGCCCCGCGCCGCTACCTGACCGAAGCCGTATTCCCTGTATATATCCTGCACCAGACCCTGATCGTGAGCATGGCACACTGGTTCAAGCCGGTCAGGCTGGCGCCGGCCGTGGAAGGCGCGGTGCTGGTGATCCTGACCGTGACCATCAGCTTTGCCGTGTTCGAGCTGGTGCGGCGGGTGGCGGTGCTGCGGCCCTTGTTCGGGCTGGGCAAGGTGCGCCGGGCAGAGCGGGATGCGAGCCATGTCCAAGCCCCCGCTCAGGCCAGCGAGGCGCTGGCGCCCACCTTGCTGGCTACCTTGCCGGCAAGTTCGCAGGCACCGTCAGCAGCGACGTCGGCGGCCACGCCGGCCAGCACCTGCGCATAGACTGCCGTGAGGCGCTGCGCCACGCTGCGCCAGGTGTAGTGGCGATGGGCGCGGCGCCAGCCCTGCACGCCGAAACTGCGCGCCTGCACCGGGTTGGCGTGCAGGCTGGCCAGCCGGTCGGCCAGCGCTGCCGGATCGCGCGGCGCAATCAGATAGCCGGTTTCACCATCGACCACCGCGCCGTCGATGCAGCCGACCACCGGCGTGGCGCACGCCATGGCCGCCAGCACCGCCGCACCAAAAGCGTTGTGGCACGGCGTGGCGATGCAAACATCCGCCGCGCTATACCAGTGGCGTAGCGCGGAAGCCGGCTGCGGCCCCAGGAAAGCAACCTCGACATCAAGCCGGATTGCCAGGTCGCGCAGGCGATTAAACTCGCCCAGATGCGATAACTGGTGCGACTGGACCGATGGGTGCGACTGATTGGGCGGGGGCGATTGGGATGACCGCTGCGACCGGGTTGACTGCGGCGTCTCGCATGGCTGGTGCGACGGCGATGCATCGAAAGGACGCGCCAAATGGCCACCCTCGTCCGGCACAGCCGCACCGAGCACCAGCAGCCGTGCAGCCACCGCGTGCCGGCCGGCCAGTTGCGCCATGCCCTCGATGGCGGTATCAATGTCATGCCCGGGCGCGAGCCGTCCCACGTGCAGCGCCAGAAAGGCATCCGTAGGCAGCCCCAGCACGCAGCGCGCGCGCAGCCGCACCGGCCAGAACAGCGCAGGGTCGAATCCGCCGGGCACGATGTCGATACGGGGGGGAGCCCGGCCCGGCACGCCTTGCAGTGCGTCGCGCTGCTGGCGGCACAGCACCAGCACGCGGTCGGCATTGTCCAGCGATTGTTGTTGCAAGGCGACCGCCGCCGCGCCGCCCGGCTGCGCCGCCGGCGCGTGCAGCGTGACCACATAGGGCACGCCCAGCGTGCGCCGCAACTGCTGCGCCGCGCAACCGGACCGCAGGTCGCAGGCGTGGGCGATATCGTAGCCGCCGCGCTGGCGCCGCGCAAAGCCCACCATGAAACGCCCGAACTGCTCGATGAACGATTGCATGTGTTCGGACCCGAGCACGCCGGGCGGACCGGCCGGCACATGGATGATGCGCACATTGGGCCGCCAAAAATGGACCTGGGGCTGTTCGATACGGTCGCGGCGGGTGAAGATATCGACCTGGCAGCCGAGCGCGCCCAGCTCCGAACCGAGTTGGGCCACGTAGAAGCCGAGGCTGTCGCAATCGACGCTGCCACTAACGGCCAGCGGCGAGGCGTATGAACTGATGAGTGCAATTTTCAGCATGGGGGGAACTCCTGGTTATCTCGCTTGGAGTTCCACCGGGGCGGCACGGTTCCGCTCCCGTCACCGTGATTAGATCTGGATCAAGGTCCGCTGAAATGCAGCGTGTGGACAGGCGGCCCCGGCAGAAGCGGCGTGGCCCGTCCCGCCACCCAGTCGTCGCGGCCATCGAGAAAGTATGGCGACAGCGGATGGCCGCTCTGGCCGCCTGGCATGTTGAACACGCCCTCTTCCTCGCGCCCCGGCGCCACCGTCAGCCGCTCGGACGCGCCAAAGGTCGGGCCCGCCACGCGCGGCATGTGCTGGTCGCCGGCCAGCATGTCGGGCGCCACTTTCAGATAGCGCCCCAGCACCGGTATCGATGCGGCCATCGGATGCGCGCTGGCGGCGGTGTTGCGCTGGCCCCAGGTGGCGTCGGCCAGGCGCCGGCCGTCGTGCGTCAGATCGGCGATCACGCGGTCCAGCGCCGCCAGTTGCACCGCGTGCCAGCTGGCGTGACCCGGCGGCAGCCAGGCCGGCGGTTGCGCATCGAGCAGGCGCGCCACCACCACCGGCCAGCGCGCGCTGGCTGCCGCCATGCCGGCCTTGGGATCGAGGGCGGACAACTGCTGGTCAGCGCCGCCGTACAGGATGTCGTACAGCGCATACATATAGCCGCGCGTGAGACGGTACGCCACCGAATCGACGCTGGCATGGCCGGTCCAGGTGGACCGCAGCAGCGCCAGCGCCTCGGCGCGCAGCGGCTGGCCGGCCACCGCTTGCGCATCGAGCGCGGCCATGGCCCGGTCGCGCCACGGCGCCAGGAACAGCGCGCGGTCGTCGAGCGCCACCGCGTACACCTGCCTGACGCCGGTGCGCGGCCCCAGCGCGGTCAAGCCGTCGCGCACCTGGCGCGAACGCGCACCGAGGTCGTAACCACCATCGCCCAGCAGCGCCGCGCCGGCACCATTCAACTGGCGGCTGTTGGCGGTAAACAGCTGGCCGCTGGCCGGATCGATCAACCTCGGATAATCGTCCGCCGCCAGCCAGCCCTGCCAGGCTGCAGGGTCGTCGGCGCGCAGCGGGTAGCTGGCGTCCGTGGCATTCAGCGCGTTGATCGCGCGGCGCGGAATGCGGCCGGCGATGGTCCAGCCAATATGGCCGCCGCTGTCGCCGGCCACCATGTTCTGCGCCGGGATGCCGAGCGTGGGCGCCAGCGCCAATGCCTGCTCCACCGTCGCCACGCTTTCAAGCAAATGCGCACGAACATTGACAGCGCCCGGCTGGTGCGCGGTCCAGCGCACCGCGTAGGTTTTGCCGCCGACCTCACGCAGCGGCCCGAGCGAGGTATCGCGCACTGTCAGTGTATGGCTTGCCTGTCCCTTGACGATGATGGTTTCGTGGTGGACCACCGGGGTCTCCAGGCCAGCCGGGGTACGCACCTGCCCCGGATGGGCCGCGTAGGCATCGACTTCGACCAGGTCCAGGTAGTCGCCATAACTGTTGGTAAAGCCCCATGCCACCTGGCCGTTGCTACCGACCACGACCACCGGCGCGCCGGGCAATGTCACGCCCACCACGCGGCGCTGTCCACCCTTGCCGTCGGCGAACTGCAAGGCGGCGCGGTACCAGATCACCGGCAGTTGCAGGCCGAGGTGCATATCGTTGGCGACAATGGCCGCGCCGCTGTCGCTGCGACTGCCGGCCACCGCCCAGTTGTTGCTGCCGATGGTGTTGAGCCAGGCCGTTGACGGTTGAGCGAATGGTACGAGCGAGGCGGTGGACGATTCGGCTAACGTCGGGACCAGGGCGATGGAAGGTTCGGCTTGCGGCGCCGTCGCGGGGACGACCGAAGGATCGACCAAAGCAAGGCGGCGCGGCGTCTGCAAGCCTTCTGCGCGCGGACGGCCCCACCATGCGGGCGCGGTGGCGGGTATCGGCGCTTCGTCGCCGGTGACGGTGGCAGCGTCGAGCGGCGCATCCCATGGCGTAAATGACGGCGCCAGGAAAGCGCGCTGGGCATCATCGGTGTGGTCGCGCAGCCAGCCGCGCGCCAGCTCACGCGGCAGCTGGTTGCCCTGCAAGTCGAAATACATGGCCCAGATCACCAGCAGCGAATCGGCGGCGCGCCACGGACGCGGTGCGGCGCCCGTGAGAACATACTCGAACGGCCTGGCGCCCAGCGCGCCCAGGCCGGCGTTGACGCCGTCGGTGTAGCGCGCCAGCAGTTGCTGGTCGCCGGCCGGCAGCGCGGACAGCGCCAGGTCGGCGCGCGCGCGCAGGCGGTGCAGGCGGTGGGCCTGGTCGGTGGGCAGCGCGCGCGGTCCGAACAGCTCCGACAGCTCGCCGGCCGCCACCCGGCGCAGCAGGTCCATCTGGAAGTAGCGCTCCTGGGCGTGCACGAAGCCGGTGGCATACGCCACATCGAGCCGGCTCTCACCGCTGATGACAGGCACGCCATGCTGGTCGCGCGCCACGCTGACCGTGCCTTGCAAACCGGGCACCGTCCGCATGCCGTCCAACGCGGGCAGGCTGGCGCGCAGGTACAACCAGCCACCGGCCACCGCCAGCAGCACCAGGCCCATCACGGCCAGCAGCACCCGCCCCGGCCATTTCCACCACCGCTTGTTACGCATACGTCCCCGTGACCATGATTGATATGCCGACCAGTGTGCCAGAGCCGCGCCGGCCGGGCAATCGCACCGGAGACCGGGAGCGCAGATTTCGCCAGCCATGTGCTTGCCGATGGTGTGTGCCATTTGTATCGTGGTAGTGGTAAAGTTTACCGAACATGACCACCTGGCCACCGCGCCCCGACCGACCATGCTTGCAGCACCGATACCCGCCAACGACAAGGAACGCCTGGCTGCGCTGCGCGCCCTGCTGATCCTCGATACGCCACCGGAAGAGCGCTACGACAGGATCGTGCGCTTCGCGGCCGAAGAATTCGGTGTGCCGATCGCGCTGCTGTCGCTGGTCGATGAAAACCGCCAGTGGTTCAAGGCCCGCGTGGGGATCGATGCGTGCGAGACCCAGCGCGATATCTCGTTCTGCGGCCACGCCATCGTGCAGCCCGATATCTTCGTGATACCCGACGCCCGCCAGGATCCGCGCTTTGCCGACAACCCGGTCGTCACCGGCAAACCACGCGTGATTTTCTATGCGGGCGCGCCGCTGCTCGAACCGTCGGGCCACGCCATCGGTACGCTGTGCCTGGTGGACCACGAACCACGCATCCTGGATACCACCGAACTGGCGATCCTGGCCAGTCTGCGCGACCTGCTGCAAGAAGAATTATCGGGGGAGTTACCGGAAGGAGAGCGCCATGCCTGAGCGTCCACGCAATCCGATCGACATGCTGCTGGTGGAAGAACAGCCGTTGCTGCGCAAGACCGTGTCGATGACGGCCCGCTCGCTGGGCATGGGTACGGTGCACGAGGCGGCGACCGCCGAAGCGGCCGAAAAACTGCTGCGCGAACGCAGTTTCCAGGGTGCGGTGATTTCGCTCGAATGCGGCGCCTTTGGTGGCGCCGCCCACAATTTCACGCTGCTCGACCGGGTGCGCGGCGGCATGTCGGCCAGCCGCGCGACGATCCCGATCGCAGTGATGGTGGACCATCCGACGGCGGCGCTGCTGCAGGAATTGCGCAGCCGCGATATCAGTCGGGTGATCGTCAAACCGTTCCGGGCCAAGGTGCTGCTCGATACTTTCGCCAGCTTCGGCTAGGCGGCAGCGCTCAATAAATCTCGCGCGCCACCTCGCGCACGTACCGCAACAACAGCTCCGCCCCCGGCGACATCAGGTGACCATCGACCATGATGATGCCGTAGGCATCCATCCGGCACGGCAGCTCGATCGGCAGGATGTTCAACACGCCCTGCGATTCGTAATACTGCGCCACCGCCACCGGCATCACGTTCAGCGCGTCGGTCTGCTGCAACAGCGGCTTGATCATCAGCACCGCCGTGGTGTCGATCACGTTGAACGGCACTTCCAGCCCGGCGCGGCGGAACATCAGTTCGCAGCGCGCGCGCAGGATGCTGCCTTGCGGCGGCAAGATCCACGGCTGCGACGAGATGTCGCGCAGTTGCAGGTTGCGCGCTGCCAGCAGCGGATGGCCGGGACGCACCACCGCGCATGCCGGCTCGTCGCCCAGCTCTTCGTAACTCAAGCCCTGGGCACTCTGGCGCTCGGGTATGCGGCCGATCATGAAATCGAGGCGGCCGCGCTGCAACTGCTCGAGCAGCACGTTGGACTGCTCCATCTCCACGCCGATGCGCAGGCGCGGCGCGGCCTGCTTGGTGCGCGTGATCGCCTGCGGCAGCAGCGCGATCCCCGGCGTCATGATGGTGCCGATATCGACCTGGCCGGCCAGGCCGGCCTTGATGGCAACGATATCCTCGTGCGCCAGCGACAGGCTGGTGAGCGCCATGCGGGCGTGACGTATCATCGTCTCGCCGTAGATGGTCGGCTCCATGCCGCGCGGCAGGCGGTCGAACAGCTGCACGCCCAGCATCTCTTCGAGATCCTTCAATTGCTTGGAGGCGGCCGGCTGCGTCATGTGCAGCTCTTCCGAGGCGCGGTGGATGTTGCGCTGTTCGTCGAGCGCGATCAGGAGCAGCAGCTGCCGCGTCTTGAGCCGCGCACGTAAAAACCAGTTTGGGTTTGTTTCCATAGGAAAATGATATCACAAACGGTATAGATTTTTAGTCAATACCGTTTGATTCGATATCACTCGCTCACTTGCCGCAAGCAGGGCTGGGGTTGGCTGCGGGGCCTTCCTTGGTCTGCTTGATGTACGGAATGGTGCCGTCGGCGTTGTAGGTGAACTCTTCCACCGCCACCGAGCGACGGAACTCGCCACCGCCGGGCAGCTTGTCGTTGTGGTACACGATGTACGACTTGCCGTTGAATTCGATGAACGCGTGGTGGATGGTCTTGACGATCTTATTCTTCGACATGATCACGCCGCGATAGGTCCACGGGCCGGTGGGGCTCGGGCCGGTCATGTACGCGGTTTCTTCCGGATACTCGCGCGAGTACGACAGGTAGTAGATGCCGTTGCGCTTGTGCAGATACGGCGCCTCGGTGAAGCGGTCCATGCCCACGGTGACGATCGGGCCGTCGAGCTCCATCATGTTCTTTTTCAGCTTGGCGTATTTCAGTACCGTGTTACCCCAGTACAGGTAAGCCTGGCCGTCGTCATCGACGAATACGCCCGGGTCGATATCGTCCCAGAAAATCGGCGACTCCTTGGTCATGTCGTTGGTGACCAGCGCCGAACCGCGCACATCGACAAACGGACCTTCCGGCTTGTCGGCCACGGCAACGCCGATGGCGCGGCCGGGAATGGTGGCGTGATCGACGGTGGAATAGAAGTAGTATTTGCCATCGCGCTTGACGATGTCCGAGGCCCAGGCGTCCACTTTACCGATTGCCCACTTGAAGGCGGACGGTTTAAGCGGCACGCCGCGGTCGGTCCAGTTCTTCATGTCGCAGCTCGAGTACAGGCGCCACTCCTTCATCACGTAATCCTTGTCCTTGAGCGTGGCTTCGTCGCGGCCCACGTACAGGTAGGCCACGCCGTCTTCCACGAAGGCGGCCGGATCGGCGGTGAAGATTTTAGGGAACAGCGGATTGGCGGCATGCGCCACGGTGGCCACGTTGGCGGCAGCAAAGGCCACGCCGGCAGCAATGATGGCGGCAATTTTCTTCAGTTTCATGTACAACTCCTAAGTCTCCGAATGGCTCGTATGGTTAGCTCGTATTTATCGAGCAAATACTAAGGGCTGGGGAAATATCTATCCAATCACATTTTTCGATTGTTCGATATCATTTCGGATATAGCCTGAGCAGCCGCAGCCCGTACAAGCCGCCAGCAATCGAGCCAGGCTTGGCCACGAACTTCACCACCAGCTTGCCCTTCGCCGCTGCCACCAGCGCCGGCGGCAACGCATAGTCCACCGTGTAGAACGGCTGCGCGGCCTGGTCGTCCAGCGTTACTTCCGCCAGCAACTGGCCGTTGACGACGATGTCGAACTTGCGGCCGGCATCGCCCCTGGCGTAGGTCAGGCGCAGTGCACTTGCTTCTCCCTTCCTGTCGGTGAGGTCGTAGCTGAACCAGCCGGTCGCGTGGCGCCAGTGCTTGCCCTGATTGATCGCGGCCTCGCCGCCGTCGGACTTGAAGAAGTGGTCGGATTCGGGCTGCTGCTCGCCCGGCGCCACCTGGTCGATGGTAAGCGCATTAAGCGCCAGTCGCTCCTTCTCCCCTTCGGCCGCCCTGGCATGCATCGCCTGCAGGTTGGCCGGCGTGGAGTACGGCCAGTACATGACATAGCGCGCATCGTGCAGGCGGAAGAACGGCATGAAGACCACGCTGCCCACGTCCTTACCTTGCACCAGTCCCGGCGCGGTAAACGTAAGGGGACGGCCCGGCACCGGCTTGAAGCGATCCATGAAGTCCTTGGTGTCGCTCACCAGCGTGGGCGCCGACTCCAGCGGGCACATCGGACCGGAAGCGATATGGCCCATGCGCGTATCGTCGGCCAGGAAGCTGAGTTTTTCATTGGCGATCGGCGCGGTTTTCGCGGCGAGCACGATGGGGCCGTGCAGCACGGCGTAGTAGTTCGACTTGTCCGGCATCTGTTCGAGCCAGGTGGTCATCGGCAGCCTCACCTCCACATTGTCGCCGCTCTTCCAGGTGCGCTCGACGCTGACATAGCTGTCCGCACCAGGCTTGGCGGCAACCGCCTTGCCGTTGACCGTCACCTGCATGGCGCCGCGCGCCACCCATGATGGGTAACGGATCTTCATCGTGAATTTGCCGTTACCGGTCACGGTAATCGTGCTGCTGTCCTGGTCCGGGAACTGGTTGGTCTGGGTGATGGTGAGGTTCTTCTCCTTCCACTTGAGCGTGGACGGGATGAACAGGTTCACGTACAGCGCATCCTTGCCGTGGGCGTAGATGAATTCACCGTACTTGGCGTGGCTCTCGATGCCTGAACCCACGCAGCACCACATGCCCTTGTCCACCTGCGAATACACGCGGTAGTGGTTGGGCCGCATCGGCGTGAAATACACGAAGCCACCGGTATCGGGCCGCTGCGACGACAGGATGTGGTTGTACAGCGCGCGTTCGTAGTAATCGGTGTACGAACCTTTCGCGTCGCCGAGGAACAGCATCTCGGTGAGCTTGAGCATATTGTACGTATTGCAAGTCTCCGGCCCCTCCACCTCGTCGATCATCGACGTGAAATCGTTGGCGTCGTGGAAGTGCTCCTTGACGCTGTTACCGCCAATGGCCACCGTGCGATGATCGTGTACCGTCTGCCAGAAGAACTGCGCGGCCTGCTGCCAGTCGCGCCGGCCCGTCATGTCGCCGATGCGCTTGAAGCCGATCACTTTCGGGATTTGCGTGTTGGCGTGCAGGCCCGTCAGCTTGTCCTTTTTTTCTTCGAGCGGGCGCAGGATGGCCTGGTGCGAGAATCGCACCGCCAGGTCCATATACTTTTTCTGCCCCGTCATCTCGGCCACGTCGGCCAGCACTTCGTTCATGCCGCCGTGCTCCGCGCGCAGCATGTTCTGCATCTGCTCATCGGTCAGGTGCGAGCTCAGTGCCAGCGCCCAGTCGGACAGCGCGACCAGCATGGCGCGCGCATCCTCGTTGCCGGCATATTTGTAGGCATCGCGCAAGCCCGCGTACACTTTGTGCAGGTTGTACCACGGCACCCATTTGCCGTTGACCGAGAAGTTATCGGCTTTCATTTCACCACGGGCGATGGCCTGCCACACGGCGCTGCCCTCGGGGATGCCGCCGATATAGCCGTTGCCGTTCTTTTCCTGGCAGCGCTTGAGCTCCGCCACGAAGTAGTCGAGCCGCTGCTTGACTTCCGCATCGCCGGTGGATGCATACATCAGCGCCAGCGCCGACAGGTAATGGCCGCCCATGTGGCCATCGAGGCCGGTGGACTCCCAGTTGCCGTACGTCGGCTTTTTCAATGGCAGACCCGCCTCGCGCAGGAACGGCGCGAGCAGGCGGTCCGGTTCCATCTCCATCATGTAATGGAGGTCGGTCTGCTGCGCTTCCAGGAACGGACTGGCGCCCAGGCGCACGTCCTGCAGCGGGAACAATTTCAGGGGCGCCGCATGGACGACGCTCGATACCGCGATCAGGGCCGCGGCGGCCAGCAGGCGAAGCTGGTATTTCATTTGGCGGGCAGCTGCACGCTGCGGTAGTTGTTCAGGTCGGCCTGGTCCACGGTAGGCCAGCCATTTTTGTCCCATTTCATTTCCATGATCTTCAGCTTTTGCAGGTAGTCATCGGCTGTCTCGTACGCGTGCAGCACCAGGTAGTCCTTGCCGTCGAAGGTGTAGGCGCTGTTGTGGCCAAGGCCCTTCCAGTCCTTGTCGCCGGCGATCAGGAGCGAGCCGCCGCCCTTGACCATGTCCACGCCCTGCTTGTCCAGGTACGGGCCCTTGACCGACTTCGAGCGCCCCACCACCAGGTGGTAGGTGCTGTCGGCCTTTTTGCAGCACAGGCCGAAGGAGGCGAACAGGTAGTAATAACCGTTTTTCTTGAAGATGTACGGCGCTTCGATTTCGGCAGGACCGGCGGACTCGCCGGCCACCTTGTCGCTGCGCGGCCGGGCGGCGATCGCGTGCCACTCCTGCGGCTCGGCCAGGCCGGTCCACTCCCGGTTGAGCTTGACCAGTTTCAGGCCGCTCCAGAACGAACCGAACGACATCCATGCATCACCGTTTTCGTCTTCGATCACATTCGGGTCGATGGCGTTCCAGTCGTCGCGCACCGGCACCGATTGCAGCACCATGCCCTGATCTTCCCAGCGGTAGTCGGGCGAACGCGGATCGAGCGTCTTGTTCACGGTAACGCCCATGCCGGACGTATTCTTGCCGAAACCGGAGACGGAATAATATAAATAGTATTTGCCATTATGGTGCTGAATGTCCGGCGCCCAGATATGGTCGTCGAACGTCGGTGCAGCGCGCTTGGCCCACGTGGGCTGGCCGGCGAACACGCGTCCTTCCGGCTTCCAGTTCTTCATGTCCTTCGAACTGTAGAAAGTGATGCCGGGGCCGGTGGAGAACACGTAATACGTATCCCCTTCCTTGGCCATCACGGGATCGTGAACGCTGACTTCCTTGGCGGTGGACGGGAGTGCCGCCACCGTGACGGCAGCGAGAATGATGGAGGAGATGAGAGACTTCATGTAATGCCTTTGACTGAAAGCCCCCGCCATTGCTGGACAACAGCAATGGCGGGTCTTGATTTAACTGCCCGTGCGCGCACCCCAGATCGACACACCATCGACCGACTGCGCCGTCCACGTCACCACGAACGCGCTGGCGTTGGTATTCCACTGGCGCGACAGCACGCCCTTGAACGTACCGAGCGTACCCAGCACCAGCGTGATGCGGTTGTCGCCATCATGGGTCCAGGTACCGCTAGCCGCACCGGTCACCGCACCGCCGGACGCCAGCACGATATTTTGCGACGCCTTGATGACCGCCGAAATATCCTTGCCGTGGTTGATCATCTTGTAGCTACCGGCGGCATCCGCCGCAGTGACCACCGCCGACAACGGCGTCGCGTTCTTGCTGAGCGGCGCATAGCGGAACGGCGCCACCACCAGCCAGCCGTCGGCGTTGAGGAACATCTGGTGCACGCGGATCTGGTGCAGTTCCCCGGTGCCGGGGAAGCGCGTGTGGAAGATCAGGAAGTACTGGCCGGTGGCAGCGTCGTGATAGGCCGAGTTGTGGCCCGGCGAAACATAGCCAAGCGCCGTGCCGCTTTCCCCCGCCGCCAGTGCGAACTGGTGGTTGCCCATGATCTTCTGGCCGAACGGCGCGATGGTCGCGTCGTCGAACAGCGGCTTCGCCGGATCGGATTTCACCATGGCCATGTCGTTGCCCTTGGCATCGACGTACGGACCGTCCGGGTTGAGCGACCGCGCCACCCGCATGTTGTACGCGCCATTGGCATCCAGGCCGCCAAAGGACGTAAACAGGTAGTAGAACTTCGACTCCGGGCTGTAGAGCACATAGGCGCCTTCGATGCGGCTGTGATTACCGCCCATCAGGTGCTTGCCGTACCCCTGCCCAGCCACCGGCTTGCCGGTAATCTTGTCCATCTTCAGGATGAAGATGCCGCCCGAGTACGAGCCGTAAATCATCCACAGGTTGCTGTCCTTGTCGAAGAAGGTCTGCGGGTCCACCACGTTGGGCATGGTCAGCGCGTTATAGATATTGACGCCGTCCTCGCTGACCTGGTCCCACATGCCGGAACGCAGGAACATGCCCTTGTCCACGTACGGGCCTTCCACCTTGTCCGCCACGGCCACGCCCATGGCGGAGCGCGGCGAATCGCCCTTGCACGAGTTGTAGTAGAAGTAGAACTTGCCGTCGCCCAGGCGCGCCACGTCCGCCGCCCACAGGCCGTTCACCTGCGACCAGGCGAAGGTGGGGGCCAGCGCCGTAATGACGTTGGAAAACAGCGGGTTGGCCGCATCGACCCCGTCGGCGATCTTGGTCCAGTTCATCAAGTCGGTGGACTTGGCGGCAGCCAGGTGCGAGCCGAACACGTAGTACGTGCCATCGACCCGGATCACGGACGGATCGTGCACCGATGCCTCCGTGAAGGCGATCGTGGTGGGCGTTGGCGTTGGCGTTGGCGTTGGCGTTGGCGTCGGCGTCGGTGTCGGTGTCGGCGTTGGCGTCGGGGTAGGCGTCGGCGTGGCGGTGACAGGGTTGCTCACCCCGTCGCCACCACCGCAGCCGGCCAGCAGCAGCGCCACGCCGCCGGCGATCGCCTTGCGGCGCGAGAGCATGAAGTCTTCCATGGCTTACTCCACCGCCACCACGATCACCGCTTTCGACGGGATCTTGATCGTCAGCTTGCCGTCCGCGCCGGCATTGGCGCTAAATGGCGCAGGCTTGATGGTGTCCGGCGCCTGGAAGGTGTTGTGGGTGTCGATGGCCGGCGCGGTCAGCACGCGTCCCTTGACCGACTTGATGCTTACGCCCGGCACATCCACCGCCACTTCGGCATCCTTGTTGGGGTTGGTGTTGACCAGTGCCAGATAGAGCTTGCCATCCTTGGCGCGCGCGGCCGATGCACTGATTTCAGGAATGCTGCTGCCGTTGTACGAATACTGTGGATTGTCCTTGAGCGTGAGCGGCAGCGACGTCGCATCCTGGAACGGCACGTACATGTGGTAGGCGTGGTACGTCGGTGTGAGCAGCATCTTGTCCTTGTCGGTCAGGATCATCGCCTGCAGCACGTTGACCATCTGCGCGATATTGGTCATTTTCACCCGGTCGGCATGGTCGTGGAAGATGTTGAAGTTGAGCGCCGCCACCACCGCGTCGCGCAGCGTGTTTTGCTGGTACAGGAAGCCGGCGTTGGTGCCCTTTTCCACGTCATACCAGGTGCCCCACTCGTCCACCAGGAAGCCGACTTTTTTCTCCGGGTCGTTGCGGTCCAGGACTTCGACGTTCTTCTTGATCATGCCGTCGATTTTGAGCGTGTTCGACAGCGTCGAGAACCATTCGTCTTCCTTGAAGCCGGTGGCCGCGCCCTTCACTTCCCACTTGCCGGTGGGGATGGTGTAGTAGTGGAAGCTGATGCCGTAGGTCTGCTTCTTGGCCTCGCGGCTGATCATGTCGGTCCAGCTGGTGTCGTAGTCGTTGCCGCCGCTGGCGATGATTTGCGGACGCAGGTGCTTCGGCGCACGCAGGAAGGTTTCGGTCTGCTTGTACAGGTCGGTGTAGTAGCGAGGCGTCATGTTACCGCCACAGCCCCAGGCCTCGTTACCGATGGCGAAAAAGTCCACCTTGAACGGCTTGTCGCGGCCATTCTTGCGGCGCAGTTCGGCCAGCGTCGATTTGCTGTCGGAGGTCATGTACTCCACCCATTCCGACATCTCCTGCGCCGTGCCGGTGCCCAGGTTGCCGTTCACGTAGGTGTCGGCGCCCAGTTGCTCGGCCAGGTCGAAGAACTCGTGGGTGCCCACCGCGTTCGATTCTTCCACGCCGCCCCAGTTGGTGTTGACCTTGACCGGGCGTTTTTCGCGCGCGCCGATACCGTCGCGCCAGTGGTATTCGTCGGCAAAGCAGCCGCCCGGCCAGCGCACCAGCGGCACGTGCATTTCCTTGAGCGCGCCGATGACGTCGTTGCGCCAGCCACGGGTATTCGGGATCTTCGATTTCGGGCCGACGTACATGCCTTCGTAGATGCCGGTGCCCAGGTGCTCGGCGAACTGGCCGTAGACGTTCTTGTTGATTACCGGGCCAGGTTTCGACGTGTCGATGGTGACGGTCACTGGCGCGGCGTACGCATAACCGCCGGCGGCGATCAGGCACAGGGTGGCTACGGCATTTTTGATGTTGTAAGTACGGTGGTTCATGCTGGTCTCCTGGTTACTGTTTTTTTGTTATCACGAAGCCGCCACGCGGCTTGATGGTCACTACTGCTTTCGTGCCGGCGGCAAGGCTGCGCTCGCTGAAACTGGCGGGGTTGCCGGTGACGGCTTCGCCGTCTGCGATGATCCGCGCCGCACCACTGCCGGCAAACGACAGGTCGAGCGTGATCGTCTTGTCGGACTCGGTGGCGTTGATGCCGGCGATGTACCAGGTGTCGCCGGCTCGGCGCGCGATCACCGCATACTGGCCCGGATAGCCATCGACATAGCGGCTGTCGTCCCAGCTGCGCGGCAGCTCGCGCAGGAAGTCTTTGACGTATGCCGGCGCGGTGGCCATGCCTTCCGGACGTTCGGCAAAGTGCTGTATACCGGAGAGCATAAGCACCGACGTGGCCAGTTCAAAACCGTTGCTGGTGGTGCGCTTGATGTTGGGGATGTCCCCGAACACCATCGGCGTGAAATCCATCGGATCGAACAGGTTGCGGGTGAACGGCAGCATGGCCACGTGGGTCGGCATGGCGTCTTCATCCTTCTGCTCGAAGCTGGTGAACTCGAAACCCTTCACCGATTCCATCGTCATCAGGTTGGGCCAGGTGCGGTGCCAGCCGCGCGGGATGGTCGAACCGTGGAAATTCACCAGCAGGCCGGCAGCCGCCGCGTCGTTGAGGATATCGACGTAATACGCCATCATCGCCTGCGAGTCGCCGTTGAAGAAGTCGATCTTCACGCCCTTGACGCCCAGGTCGCGGATACGCTTGAACTCCGCTGTGCGCTGCTCGCGGGTGAGCAGCTTGTCCTTGGGCGTGTACTTGGTGCCGTTCCAGGGACCGGACGAGTTGTACCAGAGGATCAGGCCCACGTCTTGCCTGGCGCCGTACTCGGCCAGCTCGCGGATCTTGTCGTAACCGATACGGGTGTCCCAGTTCACGTCGATCAGGGTGTAGTCCCATTTCATGTCGGCCGCGTAGTCGATGAACTTTTTCTGCACATCGTAGACGATCGAATCGTCCTTGAGCAGCGCCCAGCTCCACGACGCGTGGCCCGGCTTGACCAGCTTCTCGTCGAACCTGATCGCGGGTGCGGCCAGGTCGGTGCCCAGCGTGGAATTGGTGACGGTAGCCAGCGAACCAAGTGCGATCAGCCGCCACGGCGTGGTCAATGTGCCCTCGACGTCGGCCAGCAAGCCTTTGCCGCCGTAAGCCTCGGCCGGCATCGGATTGCCGATGCTGTACACGCCATCGTTCGATTCCGGCGCCAGGCGCGAAGCCTGGTACGTGCCGTCGATACCCGCTTCGGAAAGCGCGACCCAGGTCTCGCCGCTCTTGAACAAAGCCGGGAACACCCAGCCGGCCGGCGACGGCGATGCCGTGCCCACGGCGATGTCCATCTTGTAGTGCTCTTCGTACGAGGGATTGGTGCGCTCCCACCCGGTCTGCGCGACCGACATCGGTTGCAGCCACGCCTTGGCGGTACCGGGGAATGCGAACGTGGTCCGCTCCTGCACCAGCGTCTTGCGCGGCAGCGACGGCTCGGCAATCACGTAGCGGAATGCCACGCCGTCGTTCGAGACGCGGAATACGATGTCCATTTTCTGGTTTTGTGCGTTCTGCACGGTCCAGGTTTTCTCGTTGGCGCGGTAGCTGATGTCGCGCTTCTTGCCGACCGCCATGCGGTAATCGTCGCTGATGGCGGTGGTCTTCGATGCGGCGGTGGCCGTGAGCGCGCCGGACAAATCAGCGCCCTGCAATTGCAGGCCCAGTGCCGACGGCAGCAGCACCGGCCTGCCATCGCGCTTGACCGTGTAGCTGAGCGGCTTGCCGGGCGTTGCAACGATACTGGCCACGATGCGCCCATCGGGACTCGATACCGGTAGCTTCACCGGGTTCGATTCGGGGGTCAATGCCATTGCGCCCGGCGCGGCCATCACGCCGACCGCGAGCGCAGAGATAAAGTTCTTCACCATTGTTCATACCATTTTTTAGGGTTATGTGGCCCAGGCGCCTCATGCTGGGCGCTGTCTCCGGGGCGGCGAACGATGCTGCGGGTATTGCGGTACTGCTTGGGTCAACTACTAAACTCAACTGCTAAACCCATCCTCCATCGACAATGAATTCCTGCGCCGTGCACATGGCGCCATCGTCGGCGGCCAGGAACAGCACCATGGAGGCGATATTTTGGGGCAGCAGCTTGGTGGGCAAACACTGGTTGCGCTTGATATCCTGCTCGCCGGCGTCGTCTAACCACAGGTCGATCTGGCGCTGGGTCATCACCCAGCCCGGCGTGACGGTATTGACGCGGATGCCGTGGGCGCCGAATTCGCGGGCCAGGCCGCGCGTGAGGCCGTGGGTGGCCGCCTTGGCGGTGGCATACACGGGATACCCGGCGTTCTTGACCTGCCACGAGATCGAACCGACATTGATGATGGCGCCGCCCCCCTTCTCCTTCATGCCGTCGAACACGGCCTGGCAGGTAAAAAACATCGGGCGCTGGTTGATGGCGATGCGCTGGTCCCAGTATTCGACCGTGACGTCTTGCGTGTCATGGCGCTGGTCGTTGGCGGCGTTGTTGACGAGGATGTCGAAGTTGCCGATGGCGCCAGTCAGCTCGGCCATCGTGGCCTTCAGGGCGGCGATGTCGGTGATGTCGCACAGGCGGAACAGCGGCTCGGGATAACCGGCTTCCTTCACGCGCCGGCACAGGGCCAGGCTGGGATCGCGGGCGATATCGACAAAAGCTACCTTGGCGCCCTGCTCGGCAAACGAGATCACCATCGCCTCGCCGATACCGCTGCCACCGCCGGTAATGAATACGCGCTTGCCGCGCAAGCTGGGGAACTTGGCCAACTGGGTCATGCAGTCTCCTGAAGGATCAGCGCGGCCCCGTCTGCGCAGGGCTCGCGCCGTACAACGACTTAATTGCGGGTCAGCTCACCGTCGCGGCGGCGCCAGGCTGCGGTGCCGGTATCGCGCAATACTTCCGGCAGCAGCGCCTGCGGTAGGTTCTGATACGACACCGGGCGCAGGAAGCGCACGATGGCGCCGGTGCCCACCGACGTGCTGCGGCCGTCCGAGGTGGACGGGAACGGACCGCCATGCACCATGGCGCTGGCCACTTCCACGCCGGTCGGGAAACCGTTGGCCAGGATGCGGCCCACTTTACGCTCCAGTACCGGCAGCAGTGCGCGCGCGGCCTCGAGGTCGGCGTCGTCCAGTTGCAGGGTGGCGGTCAACTGGCCTTCCAGGTTTTCGGTCACCAGCAACAGTTCGGCAACGTCCTTGCACGCCACGACCAGCGATGCCGGTCCGAAGATCTCTTCGCCCAGCGCATGCTGCGCCAGGAAAGCCGCGCCGGTGGTAACGAACAGCGCCGGGGCGCCTTTGCCCTCTTCCTGCGGCGCCAGCGCCACGGTCGCGACATTGGGCTGATCCTTCAACTGGGCCACGCCGCGCTGGAAGTTACCGGCGATACCCGGCGACAGCATGGTCACTGCCGCGCCGCCAGCCAGTGCCTGCGAGGCAGCCGTGGTAAAGCGATCGAGTTCGGGACCGGCCAACGCCAGCACCAGGCCGGGGTTGGTGCACATCTGGCCCACGCCCAGCGTCAACGAACCGGCGAAACCGGCCGCGATTTCTTCGGCGCGGTTGGCCAGTGCGGCCGGCAGCAAGAAGACCGGGTTGATCGAGCTCATTTCCGCATACACGGGAATCGGTACCGGGCGGGCGGCAGCCACCGCCATCAACGCCGTGCCACCGCCGCGCGAACCGGTAAAGCCCACCGCCTTGATCGCAGGATGGCGCACCAGCTCCTGGCCGATGGCGTTGCCGGCGCCGGTGAGCAGCGAGAACACGCCGCCCGGCAAACCGCAAATTTCAACAGCCCTGGCTACCGCGCGGCCCACCAGCTCGGACGTGCCGGGATGGGCGAAATGGCCGCGCAACACGACAGGGCAACCGGCGGCAAAGGCGGAGGCGGTGTCACCGCCGGCCACCGAGAACGCCAGCGGGAAATTACTGGCCGCGAAAACCGCCACCGGACCGAGACCGATCATGCGCAGGCGCAGGTCGGGACGCGGCGGCGCGCGGTCAGGCAGCGCGGCATCGATGCGCACATCGTTCCACGAGCCTTCGCGCAGCAGGTTGGCGAACAGTTTCAGCTGGCCGACGGTGCGGCCGCGCTCACCTTCCACGCGGGCGCGCGGCAGGCCGGTTTCGGCCATCACGCGTTCGACCAGGGTGTCGCCGAGGGCGACGATTTGCTCGCCCACGGTTTCCAGGAACACGGCGCGCTGCTCGTCGCTGATGGAGCGGAAGGTGTCGAATGCAGCTTCGGCCGCGCGGCAGGCGGCGTCGATTTGCTGGTTATCGACCGCAAAGAATTCGGTTTCGAGCAGCTTGCCCGCTGCCGGGTCCCAGGCGCGCAGGGAAGCGCCGGTGCCTTTGACGGGCTGGCCCGCGATCAATGCTTCGCCGGTGAGAACGCTGGTATCGATCATAAGGCTTTCACTTTCGCGACTTCGGTTTTGTACACGGCCAGCTTGTTGCGCAGTGCCGGGCCAAATTGCGGCGCATCGATCTCGAAGGTTTCGCCTTCCTTGACCACGATGTTGTCGGCCACGCTCAGGGTGGCAGTGCCGAAGAAGTGGATGTGCACATCGCCCGCGCGGTTGAACAGCGGGTACTTGAAGTGGTGGTGCTCCAGGTTGGCGATGGTGTGCGACATATTCTGCTCGCCGCTGAAGAACGCCTTTTCCCAGCGTACCTTGCCGTCAACGTCATAGATGCGCGAGGTGCCTTCGATGTGCGCCGGCGCTGCGCCGACCAGCAGGGCCGGACCCAGGCCGCATACGCGCAGCTTGGAGTGGGCCAGGTACAGGTAGTTCTGGCGCTCGGTCACGTGGTCCGAGAATTCGTTGCCAATGGCGAAACCGACGCGATACGGCTGGCCGTCGTCGCCGATCACGTACAGGCCCGCCACTTCCGGCTCTTCGCCGCCGTCGAGCGCGAAGTCCGGCATGGCCAGGTCCTTGCCGCTGGCAGCGACGATGGAACCGTCGCCCTTGTAGAACCACTCCGGCTGCACGCCAGCCTCGCCGGCCGCAGGTTTTCCGCCTTCGACGCCCATGCGGAACATCTTCATGGAATCGCTCAGGGTCTCGACGTCACCGCCGATTTTCTTGTGCATGGCGTCGCGGGTGTCGGCGCTGCCCAGGTGGGTCAGGCCGGTGCCGGTGACGTAGGTGTGGGCGTCGTCGGTGTGATCGAGCGGCGCCAGCAGGCGGCCGTCGGCGGCAATCGCCTCGAACGACGCGGTGTTGGTGCCGATCGACTTGTCGGCCAGGGCGGCCAGGCCGACCGATTTACGGATCGCGTCCTGCGCCAGGGCGTAGGTGGTGGTGTAGCCGTCGATAATGCGAACGGTGTCCTGTTCCAGCACGCCGATTTGGCGCGCGCCTTGTTCGTTGGTGAATTGGATGATCAGCATGGGGTGTCTCCTTGAATCGGGGGGCCGGGGCTCCGTCATCCCGGCGTTGCGGGAGACGGAGCTTGGCTAAGGGTAGGGATTGCTGCCTGGATGAAGGCGAATCAGTGCGAGTGGCGCGGCACAGCCGAACCACGGTTCCCGACCAGGAAGTCGAAGTCGCAGCCCTCGTCGGCCTGCAGCACGTGTTCGATGTACAGCTGCTGGTAACCGGTTTTCGGTCCCGGCGCGCTGCCGGCCACGCGTACGGCCTGGCGTTCGGCCATCTCGGCGTCCGAGATTTCCAGGTTCAGTTCACCGCCGGCGCAGTCCAGCGTGATCCAGTCGCCATCCTTGACGATGCCCAGCGGGCCGCCGGCCATCGCTTCGGGCGCCACGTGCAGTACCACGGTGCCGTAGGCGGTGCCGCTCATGCGGGCATCCGAAATGCGGACCATGTCTTTCACGCCTGCTGCCAGCAGCTTTGGCGGCAGGCCCATATTGCCTACTTCTGCCATGCCGGGATAACCTTTCGGGCCGCAGTTTTTCATGACCAGGATCGAGTTCGCATCGACTTCCAGGTCCGGATCGAGGATGCGCGACTTGTAGTGCTCGAAGTCCTCGAACACCACGGCCTGACCGCGATGCTGCATCAGCGCCGGGGTGGCAGCCGATGGCTTCAGTACCGCGCCGCGTGGCGCCAGGTTGCCGCGCAGGATGCAGATGCCGCCGTCTTTCAGCAGCGGCTTCTCCAGCGGACGGATTACTTCGTCGTCGTAGATCGGCGCATCCACGCAGTTTTCCCAGATGGTTTTACCGTTGACGGTAAGCGCGTTCGGGTTGGGCAGCAAGTTACCTTCGCCCATGCGGCGGATCACGCCCGGCAAACCACCGGCGTAATAGAACTCTTCCATCAGGAAGCGGCCCGATGGCAGCAGGTCGACGATGGTCGGCATGCCACGGCCCACGCGGGTCCAGTCTTCCAGTTCCAGATCGACACCGATACGGCCGGCGATGGCTTTCAGGTGAATCACGGCGTTGGTCGAGCCACCGATGGCGGCGTTCACGCGAATCGCGTTTTCGAAGTTTTCCTTGGTCAGGATCTTCGACAGCTTCAGATCTTCGCGGACCATTTCCACGATGCGGATGCCCGACATATGGGCCAGCACGTAGCGGCGCGCATCGACAGCCGGAATGGCGGCGTTGTGCGGCAGCGAGGTGCCCAGCGATTCGGCCATGCAGGCCATGGTCGATGCGGTGCCCATGGTGTTGCAGGTACCGGCGGAACGCGAGTGGCCGGCTTCGGCGGCCAGGAATTCGTGCATGCTGATTTCACCGCCCTTGACCTGCTCGTGCAGCTGCCAGACAGCGGTGCCGGAACCGATGTTCTTGCCGTTCAGCTTACCGTTCAACATAGGACCGCCGGTGACGACGATGGTCGGGATATCGACCGACGCGGCGCCCATCAGCAGAGCGGGAGTGGTTTTGTCGCAGCCCACCAGCAGGACCACGCCGTCCATCGGATTGCCACGGATCGATTCTTCGACGTCCATCGACGCCAGGTTACGGGTCAGCATGGCGGTCGGACGCAGGTTCGATTCGCCATTCGAGAAGACCGGGAATTCGACCGGGAAGCCGCCCGCTTCCAGAATGCCGCGCTTGACGTGTTCGGCCAGCTTGCGGAAATGGGCATTACATGGGGTCAGTTCGGACCAGGTGTTGCAGATGCCGATGATCGGTTTGCCCTGGAATTCATGATCGGGAATGCCCTGGTTTTTCATCCAGCTGCGGTACATGAAACCGTTTTTGTCATTGGAGCCGAACCATTCGGCGGAGCGCAGCTTAACTTTCTTGTTGTCGTTCTCGGACATGCAAATCTCCTCAGTTATTCTTGTGCGCCGGCCCGGCCAAACCACGCCAGCACAGCGATGAAAGCAGTCTAAAATGTACTGAGATAACTTTCCAATAAATTGTTAAACGACTTCGATACCGAAATGGATATCGGTCCGTGGCGCTTATTCGGTCGTGAACTTGTAAGCCATGACGGTCGTGTACTCCTCGCCCGGGCGCAAAATCGTCGATGGATACGCGGGCCGGTTGGGCGAATCGGGGAAGTGCTGGGGTTCCAGACAGAAGGCGCTACGATGGCCGTAGATGCGCCCTTTTCCTTTTACCGAATCGCCGAGAAAATTACCGCTGTAGAACTGCACGCCCGGTTCCTGGGTCCATACCTCCAGCACCCGGCCCGATGCCGGCTCGCGCACGCGCGCGGCCAACTCCAGGGCGCCCTCCGTCTTTTTGGCGAGAACGAAGTTATGGTCATAGCCAAAACCGTTGCGAATTTGCTCGTCGTCGGCGTCGATGCGCGCGCCGATGGCGTGCGGCGTCTGAAAATCGAACGGCGTGCCGGCCACCGGCGGCAGGTCGCCAAGCGGGATCTGCACGGCGTCGATCGGCGTGTAGCGGTCGGCGTGTATCGTCAGTTCGTGGCCGAGGATGTCGCCGCCGCCGGCCATGTTGAAGTAGGCGTGGTTGGTGAGATTCACCGGCGTGGCCCGGTCGGTGATGGCGTGGAAGGCGATGCGCAACTCGTTATCGGCGCGCAGCTCGTAGATCACCGTGGTTTCCAGGTTGCCGGGGTAGCCCTGCTCGCCGTCGGCGCTCAGGTACGTGAGTATCAGGCCGGCCGACTTGGGGGTGTTGAAGCTCTCGGCGGCCCATAGGCGGCGATGGAAGCCATCGCCGCCGCCGTGCAGGTGGTTGGCGCCGTTGTTGACGTCGAGCTGGTACTGCGTGCCGTCGAGCGTGAAGCTGGCGTTGGCGATGCGGTTGCCATAGCGGCCGATCAGCGCGCCGAAGTAATGCGACTCGCCCAGGTAGGCGGCCACGTCGTCGAAGCTGCACACCACATCGGTCACATGGCCGTCGCGGTCGGGCACATGGATTTCGGTGATGATCCCGCCCAGGTCGAGAATCTTGACGATCATGCCGTTGGCGTTGGTAAGGGTGTACTGGGTGACGGCGCGGCCGTCGGGCAGTTGGCCGAATGGCGACTCGGTAATCGATGGTTGCATGTGGAGGTCTCTCGATGGTACTGCGGCCGGAGAGGTTGATCACCTGCCCGGCCGCGCGCATGTTCTATGGATTCCCGCGTGCGCGGGAATGACGGCTCATCAGCTCACGGTCATCAAGCGACCGATGGCTTGCCGAACACCGGCATGCCCTGCTCGTCCCACTTCAGTGGTTTCACATAGGTGTGACGGTCCGGGTTCCACAGCGGGTCGCCGATGATCTCGGTGTAAGTTCTTGCATGATAAACCAGCATGACAGTTTCGCCATCGTCGCCGATAGTAAAACTGTTGTGGCCAGGTCCGTACACGCCGTGCTCGAAGCACGTCTGCAGCACCGGCTGCGGGCTCTTGGTCCACGAGGCCGGATCGAGCACGTCGGCGTTTTCGTCCGCCCACAGGATGCCCATCGCGTAGTTTTCGTCGGTGGCGCTGGCCGAGTAGCTGATGAAGATCTTGCCGTTCTTTTTCAGGACCGACGGGCCTTCGTTGACCCAGAAGCCACGGATCTCCCAGTCGAATTCCGGTTTGCTCAGCATGACCGGCGGGCCGCCCAGCTGCCACGGCGTTTTCATCGGCGCGATGTACAGGTTGGAATTGCCCTCGATGGCCACGTCCTTTTGCGCCCACAGGTAGTACAGCTGTCCCTTGTGGGTGAAGGTGGTGGCGTCCAGGCAGAAGGTATCGATGCCGGTGTCGATCTGGCCCATGAACTCCCACTCGCCTTCCAGTGGATTGGCATTGGTGTTACGGATCGCGTACATGCGATGCTGGAACAGCTTGTGCTTGATCTCGCGGCTCGGCGCGGCGGCAAAGTACACATACCAGGCGCCGTCGTTGAAGTGGATCTCGGGCGCCCAAATCAGTTCGCTGTAAGCGCCGGTGTCCGGTTTGTGCCAGACATCGACCTTTTCGGCATCCACCAGGCCGGCGATGGTTTTAGCCCGGCGCAGTTCGATGCGGTCGTACTGCGGCACCGAGGCGGTGAAGTAATAGTAGCCGTCGGTGTGGCGGATGATGAACGGGTCGGCGCGCTGTTCGATCAGCGGTTGCAGGATGTCGGGGTTTTGCATTGCTTCGGTTTCCACTCCAAGTTATTCACTAATTTATTCACTATTTATTCAATCAAGCCGGAGCTTGCACAGCCATCTGCTTCTTCACCTGCGCATAGTACTCGTCGGTCACGCGGTAGCGGAACATCATCAGTCCCATCACGGTGTGGAAGAAGCCGGGAATCAGGGTGACCATCAGCACGATGCCGTGCAGCGCGAACGCGGTCTGTTCGTGGTTGGGCGCGTACTGGAAGTACGTCAGCAGCCAGCCCACCAGCACGCCGGCGATACCCATGCCGGCCTTCTGGCATACCGAAATGCCGCCGTAGGCAAAGCCCGAGACGCGCTTGCCGGTTTTCACCTGGCCGTAGTCGATGGTCTCGGCAATCGCCGACCAGAACACCGGCGCGTGCAGGTCCACCACGAACGACAGCAGGAAGTACAGCACGAACGCCAGCATTACATCACCCGGCTTGACCACGAAGTAGATCAGCGCGCTGATCACGCCCACGGCGATTTGCGACCAGCGGAACAGCTTGACCTTGCAATAGAACTTGGTGATCCAGGTGGACGCGATCATCGACAGGATCGCCGCCACCACGCCGATCGACAAAAAGGTCGAGACGGTGGCCGTGTTCCCGCCCAGGTAGTACTTGGCGTAGTAGATGGCGGCGGAAGCACGCACCACGTAGCCGATGGTGCCCACCACGCACACGCCGCACAGGATCAGCCACTGGTCGTTCTTGAGCAGCAGTTTCAACTGGTCCGACAGCGACTGGCGCTGCACCACGTGGCGCACGCGCTCGGTGGTGGTGAACACGCAGAACAGGAACAATGCGATGCCGACGATCGCCATCACCGCCATCGCGGCCTGGTAGCCCACGGCAGGATTGCCGCCGCCCCAGCGCTCGGACAGCACCGGCACCACCACCGTCACCATGAAGGCGCCGATCTTGGCGAAGAACAGGCGGTAGCCGTTGGCCGACAGTCGGTCTTGCGGGTCGTCGGTCAGACTGCTGGGCAGCGAGATATACGCCACGCCCACGCCCGACGTCATCAGCGTCATGATGATGTAAGTGGAATACGCCCAGACCAGCTTGGCGCTGTACTCCCAGTCCGGCGTGGTAAACACGAAGAACACGCTGATCCCGTAGGGAACGGCCAGCGCCAGCAGCCACGGACGATAGCGGCCCATGCGCAGGCTGGTGTAGCGATCGGTGAGCTGGCCCACCACCAGGTCGCCGATGGCGCCCACCACCTTGACGACGAAGAACAGCAGCGCCAGGTCGGAGGTCTTGAGGCCATAGATGTCGGTATAGAAGAACGTGATGATCAACATCATCGACGAGATCACCACGTTGAGCGCCATGTCGCCGGCACCAAAGCCCACTTTTTCCAACAGCGATAATTTTTTATTCGACATCTGCTAGCTACCTCTTATCAATGCAGCCATCCCGCACGCGGCGGGATGGCTTGGGATACTACGGAATTACTTAGTACTTCAAGTTCATCGACAGCCCCACCGTGCGGTCGTAGCGGCGGGTATCGCGCGGGAAGTCGTTCTCGTTATCCCAGTAATCGCGGTATTTGAAGTTAAGCAGGTTGGTGCCGGTCAGGTTGAACGTGACGTGCTTGTTGAGCTTGTAGCTGAGGGAACCGTCGAGCGACGATGTCGGCGCCACGATCAGGTCCTTGCCCGCCAGGTTGGCCCGGTCGGGCGTATCGGCATACAGGTCGACGAACTTCGAGCGCCAGTTGTACGCCAGGCGCGCCGACCAGGCATCCTTCTCATACAGGCCCACGATGTTGTACGACAGGCGCGACAGTCCTTGGAATGGCTTGTTCAATAACAGCGGCGTGTTCCCCGACGTGATGCCGCCTTCGGTGTACGTGACGTTCGCTTGCAGGCCAAAGCCACTCAGCCAGCCCGGCAAGCCATCGTAGAACTGCTGGTATGCCAGTTCCACACCTTGCAGGTGGCCTTTTTCGGAATTGGCCGGGCGGGTGACGTTGTACGGTACTCCCTCGAAGTTTTCCGATATCACGCGATTGACGATGTAGCCGTCGAAGTTATGGCGGAACACGGTACCGCTGACGGAGCCGGTCGATGCGAAATACCACTCTAGGGTGCCTTCGAAGTTCTGCGCGGAGAACGGCTTCAGGTCAGGATTGCCGCCTGAGGCACTGGCCACGTTGGTGGTGCCATTCGGCTTGATGTACGCGGTGGCTGGATTGAGCTGCGCAAATTCCGGGCGGTTCAGCGTCTTGTTGTACGCAAAGCGGGCCAGCAGGTCGCTGCGAATCGCCAGCTTGAAGTTCATGCTAGGCAGTACTTCGGTGCCCGACGACTTGCTGGTGGTCGGGGTGTAGGTCGTGACTGGTTTGATGGTGCCGTCAGGATTGACGACGTCAACGATAGTCACGTTGGTGGCCTGGGTGGTCGTATCGGCTTTCGACACCCGCACGCCAATCACACCTTCTACCGGGTACTGACCCAGGTCGAAGCCTACGCGGGTCTTCACGTATGCGGCGTAGTTCTTCTCGGTGTTCTTGAAGCGCGACGCTGGATCGATTTCCTTGGCGGCCGACTCGCCGGTGGTCAGCTGCCGCACCGAAGCGGTGTTGTTTAGCAGGTAACTGGCGCACGGCGTGGCCCAGCCGCCCGTACCATAGTTTTCCGACATCCCCGGCGTCGTGCAAGACAGTCCCGGCACGCTGGCCATGGTAATGCCCGGTCGTGACTGGACGCTGCTTTCGTTGGACTTGATGGAGCTGGCTTCGCGGTCATTGGCGCGCACACCGAAGCTCACGTCTTTGAGGAAGCCGTCGCTTTCCGGGGTCCAGGTGCCGTCCGCGCGCCAGTCGGTGGACTTGCCGGTGTCGTACCCGTAGCGGTCAAAGAACTGCGACAGCACGATCTTGGTCGGATCGGTCAGGCCGGCCCCGGTGTACTGCGCGTAGGGGCTCTTGCCGGCATTGGTCTTGATATAGGCCGCATCGGCAGAAGTGCTGGTATCGAGAATCGGATTGACCCAGTCGTACTTGCTGTCGGTGACGGCCAGCTCGGTGCTCAGGCGCAGGCCCGGTGCAGCGCGCCACTTGGCGCCTACCGCGTGCTGCGACGTCGTTGTCTTCGACTGGCGAGCCTGGGTGGATAGAATGGTAAACGAATTGGTCGAGTTGATGGTCTCGGTCTGGTCGGTGCCAGGAATCTTCGTGACCTTGATCTGATCGGCAGTGGTGGCCCAAGGCAGGCCGACGAAGAAGTCCGTCTGGTCGGTTTTTTTATGGGTAGCGTACAGACCTTCGGCGTAGATTTCCAGGTCCTGGCTCGGCTTCCACTGCAACGCGTAATTGGCGGCCTCGCGCTTGCGCTGGCCGTAGATGTTCTGCAGCCCCACCAGGTCCGGTCCGGTCAGGTTAGGCGCGGCAAAGCTTTTATTGATCGGGAAGGTCTGAAACACGCGCTCCTCGGTAAAGCGATCCTTCACCGACGATACGCCGAACAAGGCGCCCAGTTCGCCGGCACCGGTTTTCCAGCGGTTCGAGATCATGCCCGACAACTCGGGATCGGTGGCGTCGGCCTTGTCCTTGTTCCTGCCGCCCACCTGGGCGTTCGCGGTAAATTCCTTGAAGTCAAAAGGACGGTTGGTGCGCACGTCGATCACGCCGGCGATACCGCCCTCTATCAGATCGGCGCTCTGCGATTTATAGACGTCCACGCGCTGCAGCATGGCGGACGGGATTTCGGCCAGCTGAATGTAACGGCCGGCGGTGGTGAACATCTCGCGACCGTTGAGCAGCGTGGCAATAAAGGGCAGGCCTCGGATCAGCACCGAGTTGGCCTCCCCGGCGTCGCGGCGCACCTGGATGCCGGTCACACGGGCCAGGGTTTGGGCCACGTTCGTGTCCGGGAATTTGCCGATGTCGTCGGCGACAATAGAATCCATCACATTGTCGGCATCCTGCTTGATCTTTTGCGCCGATTCGACCGCGCGGCGCATGCCGGTGACAGTAACAACCGAAACATTAGGATCGGCAACAGGCGTTTCAGCTGCCGGTGCAGGTGCTGGAGCCGGAACCTCTTGCGCCAATACAGGGAAAGCAGACAGCAGGCCGGCAGCTGCCAGGACTGCGACGCTCGACTTGAGGACGAGGCGATGCTGCGCGCGGGACGATGCCGTCCCGTTGATCGTGGTGTTCATGTGTCTCCAGTGCTCTTTGTTATGTGGCTCTACCCCAGCCTGTACCGGCTGTTGAAATGATCTTATTTGTGAGCGGGAAAACAAACCAATCAATTTTTTGGCGTTTTCGATACCGAAACCGGTATCAACATGGCATCCGGAGCGTAAAAAAACCCGCACAAGGCGGGTTTGATGGCGCGGTATTACAATCTTTACTGGAACGCAACTTCCGTAAAACTGCGTAACTTGCGACTATGAAGCTTATCTACGCCGAGATTGCGCAGCATCTCGAGCGCCTTCATGCCGATGCGCAAGTGCTGGTCCACGCGGTCGCGGTAGAACTGGTTGGCCATGCCCGGCAGCTTGATTTCACCGTGCATCGGCTTGTCGCTCACGCACAACAACGTGCCGTACGGCACCCGGAAGCGGAAACCGTTGGCGGCAATCGTCGCGCTTTCCATGTCCAGCGCTATCGCGCGGCTCTGGCTGAAGCGTCGTTCCGGCGTGCGTTGCGGCAGCAGTTCCCAGTTGCGGTTGTCGGTGCTGGCAACGGTCCCGGTGCGCATCACGCGTTTGAGGTCGTGGCCCGTCAGTTGCGTGACCTCGGCCACGGCGGCTTCGATCGCCACCTGCACCTCGGCCAGCGGCGGGATCGGCACCCACAGCGGCAGGTCTTCGTCGAGCACGTGATCTTCGCGCACGTAGCCGTGGGCCAGCACGTAGTCGCCCAGTTCCTGGGTGTTGCGCAGGCCCGCGCAGTGGCCCAGCATCAGCCAGCAGTGCGGGCGCAGCACGGCGATATGGTCGGTGATGGTCTTGGCGTTGGCGGGACCGACGCCGATATTGACCATCGAAATACCGGAACCGTCGGCGCGGATCAGGTGATAACCGGGCATTTGCGGCAGCCGTGGCGGCTGGGTGCCGTAGGCGTCGCCCGGCGCCGCCGGCTGGCCCACGCGGCGCGTGACCAGGTTGCCCGGTTCGACAAAGGCGATGTACTCGTTGTCGCCCTCCCCCACCGGTTGGCTCATCAACTCGTGACCGAGCTTGATGAATTCGTCGATATAGAACTGGTAATTGGTAAACAGGACGAACTTCTGGAAGTGCTCGCACGACGTGCCGGTGTAGTGGCGCAGGCGTTGCAGCGAATAGTCCACGCGCGGCGCGGTAAACAGCGCCAGCGGCTGGGCCTCGCCCATCGCCGGTTCGTGGGTGCCGTTGGCGATGCCGTCGTCCATGGCCGCCAGGTTGGGCAGATCGAACACGTCGCGCATCAGCATACGGCGGTCGGTGGTCAGGCTGCCTTCGATATGTTCGTGCTCGGCAAACGAAAAGTGGATCGGGATCGGCTGGGCGCTGGTACCCACCTCGATGCGCACCTGCTGGCGGTGGCCGTGGTTTTTCAGCAGCAGCTTGAACTGCTGGATGTAATAGCGCTTGAACAGGTCGGGCCGGGTGACGGTGGTTTCGTAGGTGCCGGGGCCGGCGACGAAACCGAAGGCCAGGCGCGAGTCGGCGCGGGCCACGGTGTCGGTATGGACCCGCACGAACGGGTAGCAGGCGCGCACATGGTCGCCCACGTCTTCGCCGGCCACGAAACGCTTCATGGCGTCGCGCAGGTGGGCGATGTTGGCGTCGTAAATGGCCAGCACCTGGTCGAAAGCGGCTTCAGGATCGTCGAATTGCACGGGGGCGATGAAAGGACGGTTCGGTGACATACGACTCCTTAAAAGATAGCTCTGGATTCCATTGTAAGGGCTGCCAGCGGAAGTTGCATAATTCTCCTTACCGCTAGGAGAGGTAAGCAAAAAAGCAGGTGCGCGTAACGTACAATGGGCACCTCTTTTCCACACTGTTCCAGCATGACCGAGCCAGCACCGCAGGGCCTTACGAAGACGCATCCCGACATCCTGTTCGGCCACCCCGACGCCGCGCTGCTGCGCGAGGAGATCCTGGCCGACTTGCTCGAAGCAAGCGCCGTCCGCGCCCCAGATCACCCGGCCCTGGTTTTCGGTGATGTCATCCTCACCTACCGCGAACTCGATGCGCAAGCCGCCCTGGTGGCGGCGCGCCTGCTGGCCGCCGGCGTGCGCCCGGGCCAGATCGTCGGCTTGTGGCTGCCGCGCGGGATCAATCTGCTCGTGGCGCAAGCCGGCATCGCCAAGGCCGGCGCGGCCTGGCTGCCGGTGGACGAAGACACGCCGGTCGAGCGCCTGCAGGTATGCCTCGATGACGCCGACGGCGCCGGCGTGGTCACCAGCGCCACGCTGGCGCCGCGCCTCGAACACATCAAACGCCCGGCCTGGACCATCGAAACCCTGCTTGCCGCGCCCACGGATGGCGAAGTGCTGGCCACGCGCGGCCCGGTTTCGCCCGACGTGCCAGCCTACGTGATCTACACGTCCGGTTCCACCGGCAAGCCGAAAGGCATCCTGATCACCCAGCGCAGCATCTGCCATTTCCTGCGCAGCGAGAACGCGGTGCTGCAAGTGACGGCAGCCGACAAGGTGTACCAGGGCTTCTCGGTTGCCTTCGACATGTCGTTCGAGGAGATCTGGATTTCGTACCTGGCCGGCGCCACGTTGTGGATCGGCCCCAAGGAAATCAGCGGCGACCCCGAAACCCTGCCGCGCATGCTCGATGAAAACCGGGTGACCGTACTGCACGCGGTACCCACCCTGCTGGCGTTATTCAACCAGGAAGTGCCGTCGCTGCGCCTGATCAACCTGGGCGGCGAGGCGTGCCCGGAAGCGCTGGTCGAGCGCTGGTCGAAGCCGGGCCGGCAGATGTTCAATACCTATGGCCCTACCGAAGCGACCGTATCGGCAAGCCTGGCGCGCCTGCGCCCCGGCCACCCGGTCACCATCGGCACACCGCTGCCGAACTATGGCCTGCTGGTGGTGGACGCCAACGTCGAAGCCGGCAATTTGCGCCTGCTGCCGATCGGCGAAGTCGGAGAACTGTGCATCACCGGACCGGGCCTGGCCGCCGGCTACCTGGGCCGCCCCGACCTGACCGCGGAAAAATTCCTGGCCAATCCGTGGGCCAGCGGCGACCATGACAGCCGCTTGTACCGCACCGGCGACCTGGCGCGCATCGGCCCCGACGGTGAAGTGACTTGCCTGGGCCGCGCCGACGACCAGGTGAAAATCCGTGGTTTTCGCGTGGAGCTGGGCGAGATCGAGGCGCTGCTGGCGCAGCAACCGGGCGTGGGTACCGTGGCGGTCCTGTTGCGCAAGGACGACGGCATCGATCAACTGGTGGCCTACCTGGTGCCGGAAGCCGGCATCACGCTCGAAACCAGGGCATTGCGTACCGCGCTCGCTGCCAGCCTGCCGCCGTACATGGTGCCAGGACGTTACGAAATGCAGGCGGCCATGCCGCGCCTCACCTCGGGCAAGATCGATCGCAAGGCATTAAAAGCCATGCCATTATCGGCGCCGCCAGCGGGCAGCACAGCGGAATCGGATCTGCCCGAAACGCCAGCCGAAGCGGCGCTGTTCGCGGCGCTGGCCACGCTGTTCCCCGGCCAGGCCATCCTGCGCCAGGCCGACTTTTTCTCCTACCTGGGCGGCCACTCGTTCTTTGCCGCACGCCTGGCGTCAACCCTGCGCGCCGATCCGCGCTTTGCCCACATGACGGTGCGCGACATCTATCAGCAACGCCAGGTGGGCAAAATCGCCCAGGCCCTGGCCGACGGCGCCAACGATGCCGGCGCAGCCAGGGCCGAAGTCGAATGGACGCCGCCATCGAACGTCAAGCGCTGGACCTGCGGGCTGGCGCAGGCGGCCGCCATGCCGGTACTGGTTGCCCTGCGCATGGCGCAGTGGCTGGCGCCCTTCTTTACATACCACTTCTTTACCGGCGACCCCGGCGACTCGGTGCCGCGCGCGATCGCCGCGTCGGTTGGCGTGTTCCTGATCGCCACGGTGCTGGAATTTGCCATTGCGATTGCCGGCAAATGGCTGATCGCCGGGCGCCTGCAGGCGGGCGAGTATCCGCTCTGGAGTCTGGCCTACTACCGCTGGTGGCTGGCCGACCGGCTGGTGGAAGCCGCCCCGGTGTACCTGCTGGCCGGTTCGTCGCTGAATAACTGGTGGCTGCGGGCGCTGGGGGCGAAAATCGGCAAGGATGTCATTATCGGCTCGATGACCTTGCGGGCGCCGGACCTGCTGAGCGTGGGCGACTTTGCCAGCATCGGCAATGCCGTCAATTTCGAGAACGCGCGGGTGGAACGCGGCGTGCTCAAACTCGGACGTATCACCCTCGAGCGCGACGCCTGCGTCAGCTCGTTTGCGGTCATGGAAGGCAATACACGCATCAAGGCACAAGGCCACCTGGAAGGCCAGTCGGCGCTGGGCGATGGTGCGCACGTGCCGGCCGGCCGCATCTGGGCCGGTTCGCCGGCCGGCGACGTGGGCGCGTTCGATCCCGCGCGCCTGCCGCCGCGCCCCGTGGTATCGGTCGCGCGCAGCGTGGCGGAGGGCGTGTTCTTCGTGTTCGGCATCCTGCTGATCGTCACCCTGTTCTTCATGCCGGTGTTTCCGAGTTTTGTGCTGATCGACTGGTTCGACGAGGCGGGCTGGATGCCGTGGTTGCAGGGCGAAGGCATGGGCATCCGCCTGCTGCGCTACTTCGTGCTGGCCTTCCCCGCCAGCGCGGTGCTGATCGTGCTCACCGCGCTGCTGTCGGCAGGCATCCGCTGGACCGTGCTGCCGCGCCTGAAACCGGGCCGCTTCGCGGTGCACAGCAATACCTACTGCGCCAAGTGGCTGGTGAGCCAGATCCAGGAATCGAGCCTGAACGTCCTGCACGGCATCTATGCCACCGTGTTTGCGCCGTACTGGTACCGGCTGCTGGGTGCCAAGGTGGGCAAGGATGCGGAAATTTCCACCGCGCTGGGGGTGGTGCCAGACATGCTGACCCTCGGCGACGAAACCTTTATCGCCGACGCCGTGATGCTGGGCGACGAGGAAATCGACGGCGGCTGGATGACCATGCAGCCCACCGTGATCTCGAACCGCAGTTTCGTCGGCAACGGCGCCTACATCCCGGACGGCACCGTGCTGCCCGAGCAGGTGCTGATCGGAGTTCATTCGCGCGCACCGGGCAACGCCCGCATGAACACCGGCGACACCTGGCTCGGCTCCCCGCCACTGAACCTGCCCGCACGCGAGCAGACCAGCGGTTATCCCGAGTCGCTCACGTTCCACCCGTCGCCGCTGCGGCGCCTGGGGCGCGGCTTGATCGAGGCCTTCCGCATCGTTGCGCCGCATGCGCTGGTGATCGCGGTGGGCTATACGGTGGTGCTGGAAGTGATGCCGGCCGCCGGCGCTGGCCGCTGGGCCGAAGTGATCTGGGACCTGACCCTGGCCGGCCTGGTGTACGGCGTGGGCAATTACGTGTTCGTGGTGCTGCTCAAGTGGCTGCTGATCGGCCGCTACCGCAAACAGTCGGAGCCGATGTGGACGCCGTTCGTATGGCTGTCGGAGGGTGTGACCAACCTGTACGAAGGCATCGCCGTGCCCAACTTCATGCGCTACCTGCGCGGCACGCCGTGGCTGCCGCTCGCCTTCAACCTGATGGGCGCAAAAATCGGCAAGGGCGTTTATATGGACACCACCGACATCACCGAATTCGACTGCGTGCGCATCGGCGACCACAGCGAGCTCAATGCCCTCACCTGCCCGCAAACCCATTTGTTCGAAGACCGGGTGATGAAGATCGACCGGGTCGATATCGGCGAACGGGTATACCTGGGACCGCGCAGCGCGGTACTATACAGCGCAGTAGTCGGGCGCAATGCGCGCCTGGGCGCCCTCACGCTGGTGATGAAGGGCGAGCATATTCCCGCCAACGGCAACTGGGCCGGCTGCCCCGCCGCGCCAGCAAAGGCATAAGAACATGAATAGCATGCAAAAACTCACTGTCCACACCTGGCCCGGCGCCGCCCCCACCATCGACGACGGCGTATTCGTGATGGGCCTTGCCACCGGCGAGCAGCGCGAAGAAGCGCGCCTGCAGCTGCGCCAGGCTCTGGCCGAGGCGCTCGGTGCGCTGTTCGACGTACCGCCGCGCGAGATCGAAATCGAAGCCTCGCCGGGCGCCGCGCCAATGGTGGTCATGCCCGACGGCCAGCGCCTGCACTGCTCGTTCGCGCACGATGGCGGCATGTCGCTGGCGGCTGTATGCTTCAACGGCCCGGTGGGAGTGGACCTGATGCTGTCGGAAGAAGTGGCGGGCTGGGAGGCGGTGGCGCGCGATTACCTGGGACCGGAGGCCACGGCGCGCATCGCTGCCACACCTCGCGACGAACGCGCAGCCGTGTTCGCGCGAGCCTGGACCGCGCGCGAAGCACACCTGAAGTGGCTGGGCGTGGGACTCGACGAGTGGCCGGCCCACAGCCAGTCGTCGGGAGCCACCGTGACGCTCGACCTGCCCGAAGGCCTGGTGGGCACGCTGGTGTACGTGGACGGCGCCACGTCGCTCATACCAGCTTGAACGCCTCCACCACCACGCGCGCAGCGGAGGCCAGGATTTCCGAGTTGGCCTTGTCTTCCTTGCCCGGCTGCGTGAAGTAAAGCGCCATTACCACCGGCGCCTTACCCGCAGGCCACACCACGCCGATATCGATGGTGCTGCCGTACGACCCGGTGCCGGTCTTGTCTCCCACCTGCCAGTCGTACGGCACGCCGGCGCGTATGCGCGTGTCGCCGGTGGTATTGCCGATCAGCCATTCGGTCATCAGCTTGCGCTTGTCCACCGTGAGCGCGGGGCCCAGCGTAAAGCTTTGCAGGGACTTCATCATCGCCAGCGGCGTGGTGGTGTCGCGCGGGTCGCCCGGAATCGCGGTGTTCAATTCGGTCTCCCAGCGGTCGAGCCGGAATGCCTTGTCGCCGATGGAGCGCGCATAGGCCGTCACGCCGGCCGGGCCCTTGATCTGCTTCATCAGCAGGTTGGCGGCGGCGTTGTCGCTGTACTGGATGGTGGCCGCGCACAATTCGCCCACTGTCATGCCGTCGGCCAGGTTTTGCTCGGTGACCGGCGAGTGGCTCACCAGGTCGGCCGCTGTGTATCGGATGCGCTTGTCGAGCAGCGACGGCTCGTGCTGCAAAATCGCTGCCGCCAGCATGGCCTTGAAGCTGCTGCACAGCGGGAAGCGCTCGTCGCCGCGATGCGACAGGATGCGGCCGTCGGCGGTGTTAATCGCCGCCACGCCGAGGCGCCCCCTGGTATCGGCTTCCAGGCGCGCCAGTTGCGCGGCCGGCGACAGCACGGTGGCTGCCGGCGGCTTGTCCAGGATTTCCGCCATGCCGGCCATGGGCGCGGCGGCCAGCGCCAGCAGCAAGCTGCGGCGGGTCGTAAAACAGGTCATCGAAAATTCGCCCAGGTGAAAATTGGTTGTGCAATATGCATCGCCATCATAGCCGAATCGTCACCCAATCGCGCGCACCGGCGCAGCTTGCGGCGCTACACTGTGCCGATGCAACCACAACCACCCCAACCTCAAGTACTCATCGCGGGCGCCGGCCCCACCGGGCTGGCGCTCGCCCTTTGCCTGGCGCGGCGCGGCGTGGCCGTGCGCATCTTCGATCAGGCCAGCGGCCCGGGGCAGGCTTCGCGCGCCATGGTGGTCCATGCGCGCACGCTGGAGTTCTACCGCCAGCTCGGCTTCGCTCAGCAGGTGGTGGACCTGGGCATTCCCATCCACGCAGTGCACCTGCGCGAGGACGGCGAAGACGCCGCCGAACTGCCACTGGGCGATATCGGCGCGGACCTGAGCCCCTACCCGTTCGTACTGTCGTTCCCGCAGGACGAGCACGAACGGCTGCTGGTCGATCAACTGCGCGCGGCCGGCGTGGAAGTGGAATGGAACACGGCGCTGGAACACCTGGAGCAGGACGAATGGGGCGTGCGCGCCGTGCTGCTGCAGGGCGCGCAACGCATCAACACCAGCGCGGCCTACCTGTGCGGCTGCGACGGGGTGCACAGCCGCACGCGCCACGCGCTGGGCCTCGCCTTCGACGGTGGCACCTACGACCACCTGTATTACGTGACCGACGTCCATACCGCCTGCGCCAACCGCGACATCATGGTCCACCTGGACGCCAACAGCTTCGCGCTGATGCTGCCGGTGCGCACGGCCGGCATGCAGCGGCTGATCGGCATCGTGCCTGAAACTGGCAGCGACAACGTGATCTTCGACGACCTGCGGCCCCGGCTCGAAGCGCTGCTCGGCATCGCCATCGACCAGGTGAACTGGTTTTCCACCTACCGCGTGCACCATCGCGTGGCCGCCAGCTTCCGCGTGGACCGGGTATTCCTGGCCGGCGACGCCGCCCACGTGCACAGCCCGGCCGGCGGCCAGGGCATGAATACCGGCATCGGCGACGCCGTCAACCTGGCCTGGAAACTGGCGCAAGTGCTGCGCGGCGACGCCGATGCAGCGCTGCTCGACACCTACGAACCCGAACGCAGCGCCTTTGCCCGCAAACTGGTGGCCACCACCGACCGCGCATTCCAGCTGATCGTGGCGCAAGGCGCGGGCGGCCGGCTGCTGCGCAACTGGCTGGTGCCGCACGTGCTGCCGGCGCTGGCCGGTTTCGATGCCGCGCGGCGGGCGCTGTTCCGCACCATCTCGCAAGTGCGCATCCACTACCACGACAGCGCGCTGTCGGGCGGACGCGCCGGCGAGATCATCGGCGGCGATCGGCTGCCGTGGGTGCCGGGCCCGGACGGCGCCGATGACCACGACAATTTCGCGCCGCTGCAAACGCTGGACTGGCAATTGCACGTGTACGGCGCAATCGACCCGCAACTGGCGGCGCTGGCTGCCGCCCTGCACCTGCCACTGCGCGCCTGGCCGTGGAGCGCCGCAGCAGAACAAGCCGGTCTGCTCGAAGACGCCGCCTACCTGCTGCGTCCCGACCTGCACGTGGCGCTGGCCTTGCCGCGCCAGGAGACCGATGTGCTGCAGGAGTTGATTGCGCAGTGGGGGTTGCGGTTTGGGGAAAGGGATCCGGTGCACCCGCCGCAGTGAGATGCTTGTTCTTGGAGCAACCACACCGTACACTATGGCCTAATACAAACTTCCCGGAACAGGACCGTAACGATGGACAGCATCCCTGACAGACCCTGGTTGCGCTTTTCCATTCTGGCCGCAGGACTGGGCTTGACCCTGTCGGTGGTGTATATGTTGTGCGCGCTGGAAGCATTCAGGCCCCCATCGAACATCAGACTCCACAACGACACCGGCGTGACACTGCTTGGCGTGCGGGTAAATGGCATCGACTATGGCGATCTGGCCGCCGGGGCGTTCAGCGGATATTTGCCCCACCCACGCGCCTACCGCTACGCCGGGCTGGAAGCAGCGACGCCGGACGAAAAAATCCACAGCGCCGAATACTGTTTTTACGGAGAGAAAATACTCGGTGCCGGCAAGTTCACTTACAAGATTCGGAAAATGACGTATGCCGAATCGCAGGCTGATTTCGAGATTCGCGCTGTAAAAGACGCGGATTGAACAGCACGGTGGCGAATAGTCGAACAAACACGCTTGAAATGGGATTCCCGATGGTCAAAAAACGGCCCATGACAGATAGCCAAGCGCAGTTGCTGCAGCCAGGCCCAAAAAACCCATCACTGCGGCGATAGCGCGTAAAACACGTGCTTTCTCTTCTGCATTTGCTTTCACGTAGGTGGTCATTTGATTCTCTCAATGCAATTAATGCGAGCATCCGGCGCTCTTGTCAAGCAATCGCTTATCTGATTGAGTATAGCATTTTTGTGGTTCGTAGCCTCCTCCACCGAACGTTGCTGCATTACTACGCGCTTGGCCTCTTGTTCGTTCAGGAGTGCGTGTGTTGCCGTATAGGTGCATGCCACAAATACCAACGACCATACCGAGATCTTAATACTGCAGGGATTTTCATGAGAACCCACAGGATGCCCAGGGGCCCTAGTACTGGAATCAATATATTCACAAAAACCCAGACACTGACATCCCATAATTCAACATGCTGAAACAACATAATTTCCTTTTGGAGATTGGGCCGATAGTGACGCCACCGTGGCAAGCGTAACATCGCTATTTCAACATTAATCCCACCTTAACCCGCACGCAATTCCCATTGACATCGATCAGCACGGCGCGCTATGGTCATCGTCGCGCTGTTTTTTCGCAACTGTTGCATTACCCTCAAGTTACGAAAAATACTTCTAACAAAGAAAAAAAGGATGTCATGAGCCACCAGCCCCAGAATTTCTCCCGCCGCGACCTGTTGTTATCCGCCCTCTCCGCCACCGCTGTCTCGGTCTTGCCGGGTTTTGCACTGGCACAGGGACAAGCGGGGAATGTCGCGCCTGCTGCGCCGGGCGACGCCGCGTTCGCCAAGCTGCTCGACACCTTTGCCGATGAAATCCTGCGCCTGTCGCCCACCACCGCCACGTCGCTGGGACTGGACAAGGGCGCGCGCGCCGACCTCAAGTCGAAGCTGGAAAACATCAGCCGCTCCGGCGACGCCGCCTGGGCCAGCCAGGTCAAGTCGATGCTCAAGCGGCTCGATGCGGTGGACCGCGTCAAGCTGGGGCCAGACGCCCAGCTGCGCTACGACACCGTGCGCTACGCCGCCAACGAGGGTATCGAGGGCCTGCGCTTTTCTTACGGCGGCGCGTCGAGCGGTTTCAATGGCTATGCCTCGCCGTTCCCGGTCACGCAGCAGGACGGCGCCATCATCCGGGTGCCGGAGTTCCTGCACTCGCAGCACCAGATCGCCAACGCGGCCGACGCCAACGCCTACCTCGACCGCCTGAGCGGCCTGGCGCGCATGCTCGAGCAGGAAAACACGCGGATAACCAACCAGGCCGGCCGCGGCATCATGCCGCCCGACTTCATCGCCCGCACCGCGCTGGCCCAGTTGAAGGAATTCCGCGCCACTCCGGTGGGCCAGCAAAAGCTGGTGCAGTCGCTGGTCGATCGTACCCAGAAGCTGGGCATCGACGGCGACTGGGCCGCGCGCGCGACCAAACTGGTGGAACGCCAGGTGTATCCGGCGCTCGACCGCCAGATCAAGGCGTTTGCCGCCGCCACCGCCAAGGCTACCGATGTCGCCGGCGTGCACCGCCTGCCGGACGGCGAAGCCTATTACGAATGGGCGCTGCGCCTTGGCACCTCCACCCGCCTGTCGGCCAAGGAAATCCACGCCATCGGCATGGAACAGAACCTGGCGCTGCAAGCGCGCATCGACACCATCCTGAAAACGCAGGGCATCACCCAGGGCACGGTGGGCGCGCGCCTGCTGGCGCTGACCAAGGATCCAAAACGCTTCTATGCCGACAACGACAAGGGCCGCGAGGAATTGATCGCCTTCTGCAACGAGCGGGTGGAAGCGATCCGCGACCTGATGCCGAAGATCTCGCGCATGAACCTCAAGGTGCCGCTCGAAATCAAGCGCGTACCTACCGATATCGAGGCGGGCGCACCGCTCGGCTACATGAACTTCGCCTCGCTCGACGGCACCCGCCCGGCGATCTACTATGTGAACCTGAAGTCGACCACGCTGTGGCCCAAGCAGGAACTGACCACGCTCACCGCGCACGAAGGCTTGCCGGGCCACGCCTTCCAGGGCGCCTACCTGGCCGAGCACCACGACCGCCTGCCGCTGATCTCGTCGCTGATCGGCTTCAACGCCTTCATCGAAGGCTGGGCGCTGTATGCCGAACAGCTGGTCGATGAACTAGGCCTGTACGCGAAAGACCCGTTCAGCCAGATCGGCTACCTGCAGGCGCAGCAGTTCCGCGCCTGCCGCCTGGTGGTCGATACCGGCATCCATGCGATGAAATGGAACCGCGAACAGGCAATCCGCTTCCTGGTCGAGAACACCGGCCGTGGCGAGCAGGCCATGACCAGCGAGATCGACCGCTACAGCGTATCGCCGGGCCAGGCGTGCGGCTACAAGGTGGGCCACAACGAGATCGTGCGTCAGCGCGAACGCGCGCGCATCGCGCTGGGCGCCAAATTCGACCTGCCGGGCTTTAACGACGCGCTGGTGCAAAGCTGCGGCGTGCCGCTCACGGTGCTGCCGACCGTGATCGACCGCTACATCGCCGCCGCCCAGCGCACCTGAGGCAAGCCGGAGGCGCCATGAAGACCATCGCCGTCATCGGCGCCGGCATTACCGGCGTGACGACCGCCTATGCGCTGGCCAGGCGTGGCCTGCGCGTGACGCTGATCGAGCGCCACCGCTATCCGGCGATGGAAACGTCGTATGCCAACGGCGGCCAGCTCTCGGCATCGAACGCCGAGGTGTGGAACCACCGCAGCACCGTCGGCAAAGGTTTGCGCTGGATGCTGCGCAGCGACGCCCCGCTGCTGCTCAACCCCAGGCCCAGCTGGCACAAGCTGTCGTGGCTGGCCGAGTTTCTATCGGCGATGCCCGACTACCGCGAGAACACGATCGCGATTGCCAGACTGGCGGTGGCGGCGCGCCAGCACCTGTTCCAGTGGGCCGAAGACGAAAACATCGCCTTCGACCTGGAGCGGCGCGGCATCCTGCACATCTACCGCGACCGCGCCGACTTCGAACATGGCGAAGATGTCTCGCTGCTGCTGGCGCAGGGAGGCGTGCAACGGCGCACCGTTACGCCTGAGGAAATGCGCGCCATCGAACCCGCGCTGGCGGGCGACTACTATGCCGGCCACTACACCGAGAGCGACAGCTCCGGCGACATCCATAAATTCACCGCCGGCCTGGCGCTTGCCGCCCAGCGCCTGGGCGTGCACACACGCTACGCGCAGCAAGTGGTGGGCCTGTCGGCCGATGACCGTGGCGCCTGCGTCACGCTGCTGCAGGACGGCGCGCCGGACATCGCCGTGTACGACGGCGTAGTGGTCTGTGCCGGCACCGCCAGCCGCGCGCTGGCCGCCATGGTGGGCGACCGCGTCAACGTCTATCCGGTCAAGGGGTATTCGATCACGGTGCACTTGGACGATGATGAGAGCCGCGCCTGCGCACCGCTGGTAAGCCTGGAAGACGACGCCGCCAAGCTGGTGGCCAGTCGCCTGGGCCAGGACCGCTTCCGCGTGGCCGGCACGGCGGAGTTCAACGGTTTTAATCGCGACATCCGCGCCGACCGCATCGCCCCGCTGGTGGACTGGGTGCAGCGCTGCTTCCCCGGCGTTTCCACCCGCAACATCACGCCGTGGGCCGGACTGCGACCGATGATGCCGAACCTGGTGCCGCGCGTGGGGCGCGGCAAGGCGCCGTGCGTGTTCTACAACACCGGCCACGGCCACCTGGGCTGGACCCTGTCCGCCGCCACGGCCGAGGCCATTGCCGAGACCGTTCTCGCTTCGGTGGGCGGGCCGCGCTCTGTGGTCCACCGCACCACCCAACCCTTGAAAATGGCCTAGACTGGAATTACTTAGGGATTGTTCCCACAGGAGAAACACCATGAATGCAAAATCCATTGCCACCCGCCTGGTGCTGGCCGGCGCGCTGGCACTGTCGGCGCCCGTGTTTGCCGCCTCGCCCACCGTGCACGAGGTCTACGTCGCGGCCGAGGCAGGCAAGTTTGCCGAAGCCCAGGCCATGATGGACCAGGTGCTCAAGGAGCATCCGAACAGCTCGCAGGCGCACTTTGTCGAAGCCGAGCTGCTGGCCAAGCAGGGCAAGTTCGCCGCCGCCCAGCGGTCGCTCGCTACCGCCGAGCGGTTGGCGCCCGGCCTGCCCAAGGTGAATGCCACCTCGGTCGCCAACCTGAAAACGCTGATCGCCCAGGGCGAGAGCGGTGCGGCGGGCAATGCTGCGCCCAACTACAACCAGCAAGCGCCGGCCAACCGCGTCGGCCGTGAAAGCGGCGGCTATGCCAACCGTGCCGAGGCGCCGCAAGCCTCTGCCGGCATCCCCTGGGGCAGCGTGCTGCTGATGGGTGGCGTGCTGGTGGCGTTCATCTTCGTGGCAACGCGCTTCATGCGCAACCGCCAGCAACAGCAAGGTGGCGGCATGGGTGGTAACGGCGGCTTCAACCCCGGCTACAATCCCGGCACCCCGCCGCCTCCGGGCTATCCACCCGGTGGCTACCCGCAGCAGGGTTATCCGCAGCAGGGCTACCCACAACAAGGCTACCCGCAGCAAGGTCCGGGCATGGGCTCGCGCATCATGGGCGGCCTCGCTACCGGTGCGGCAGTCGGCGCGGGCTTCATGGCAGCCGAGGCGATTGCCCGCAATATGAGCGGTAATCACGGCGCCACCGACAGCGCTGCGACAGATGGCGGCCGCAGCGACATCATTTACGAAGATCCCACCCGCAGCAACATCGTCCAGAACGACGACATGGGCGGTACCGACTTCGGCGTGAGTGGCGGCTGGGATGATGCAGGTGGCGGTTCAGCGGGCGGCGACGACTGGAATTAGAGCTTCTGGCATATAAGCTCCATAGCTGCGTTGCAGCTATGTCAGGGCTCTAACTGAATTTACGGGGCGCGCCGCTCGGCCGCCCCTGCCTTCTCCATCGCTACATCCCAGTACGGCGGATCGCCGAAAAACTCCTTCAAGTGACTGATCAACAGCTGCGCCTTGGCGTGGCTGGAGCGTCCCGGCATGTGCACCGCGTGGATCGCCGATTCGGCCGGATCGTGGCGTGAGGGCGTGGCGCGCGCCAACGGCGCCATCGGGAATACCGGCACCAGGGTACCAGCGACAATGGCGTCGCATACCATCCAGTTGGCCAGGTGGACGATGCCGGCGCCGGCCAGCGCCGCGTGCAGCAACGTGTCGGTATCGTCGCAGCGGAGGGCTGCTTTGACCGGCAAGGGCTGGTTGTGATTGACGCCGTCGAAGCGCCACCAGGCGCGCGGCGACTTGCCCACCATGGTCAGGCACTGGTGCTGTATCAGCTCCGCCGGCGAGGCCGGCCAGCCATGACACTCCAGGTAGGCCGGGCTGGCGCTCACCACGCGGTGCTGCGGCGCCAGCCGGGTGGCCACCAGTTCACCACTGGGCGCCACGCCGGCGCGAATTGCCACATCCACGCGCTGTTCAGCCAGGTCCACCACGTTGTCCCCCACCAGCAGCTCCACTTCCAGCGACGGATACCGGGCCAGAAAGCTGGCGATGGCCGGCGCCGCGTGCAGGCGCGAAAAGCCGGCGGGCGCGGTAACCGTCAACACGCCGCGCGGCTCGCGGTCCAGCTCCTGCACCGCCGCCATGCCTTCGGCCAGTTCGGCCAGCATATTGCGCGCACGCGGCAGGAAGCGCTCGCCGGCGTCCGTGAGCGCCACCTGGCGCGCGCCGCGCACCAGCAGCCGCGCGCCCAGTTGCGCCTCGAGCGCATCGAGCTTGCGCGACACCGACGACACCGACATTTCAAGTTGCGTTGCCGCGCGCGACAGGCTGCGGTGCTCCACCACGGCCAGCAGGCAATGCAAGGTATCGATCAAGATGGTCTCCAAAGTTTGCAGATAGTGCAAAGGTCATTTGCATGTCTGGCTATTGTGCCATTCTTTCGTGCGATGCATACTTTGGTGTTGCAGCGCACACTAAAACCTTAGAAAAGCAAATTTGGAATACAACACTCGTTACAGCATGGAAGCTCCACGCCCCATTTCCGTCCTTGTCGTCGATGACCACCCGCTGTTGCGGGCCGGCCTGGGCGAAGCCATTTCGAGCCAGGACGACATGCGCCTGGCAGGCGAGGCAAGCAATGGCCGCGAAGCCATCGAGCGCTACCAGGAGCTGCGCCCCGATGTCACCATCATGGATATCGCCATGCCGGAGCTCGATGGCGTGACTGCCTTGCAGCGCATCCGGGGCGAACACAGCGACGCACGCGTGATCATGCTCACCACCTACAAGGGCGACGCCCAGATCCTGCGCGCGGTGCAGGCCGGCGCGGCAGGTTTCCTGCTGAAAAGCACCCTGCGCCGCGAACTGCTCGACACCGTGCGCGGTGTGCACATCGGCCAGCGCCGCATCCCACCCGAAATCGCCATGGAACTGGCGCAGCACATGGGCCAGGGACCGCTGAGCCCGCGCGAGATGGAAGTGCTGAACCACGCCGCCAGCGGCAACTCCAACCGCCGCATCGCCGAGCACCTGTCGATTTCCGAAGAAACGGTCAAAGCGCACATGAAAAACGTGCTGTCCAAGCTGGCCGCCAACGACCGCACGCACGCGGTGACGATCGCACTCAAACGTGGGATCATTACGATCTAGGGTAAACATCTCCCCCCACTCGTCAGAAGGCGGCACCATGGCAGCAGTCCACCCGTTTTTCACCCAGCTTGGCGTACGCCATCCCCTGATCGCCGCGCCCATGGCGGCCTTCTCCACCCCGGCGATGGCGGCAGCCGTAACCAACGCGGGCGCACTCGGCTCGCTGGCCATTGGCGCGGCCACCGTGGCGCAGTCGCGCAAGATGATCGAAGAGACGCAAGCGCTCACCGCCGGCCCGATCAACGTCAATGTCTTCTGCCACCCACCGGCCAGGCGCGACGCGCAGCGCGAAGCAGCGTGGATCGCGTACCTGGCGCCGCTGTTCGCGCAGGCTGGCATCGAGCCGCCCACCGCGCTGGACGAAATCTACAAGACTTTTATAGAGGACGAAGAAGCGTTCCAGTTGCTGCTCGAATTGCGGACGGCGGTGGTGAGTTTCCACTTCGGCCTGCCTCGCACCGAGTGGATGGCGGCGCTGCGCGCAGCGGGCATCCGCACCATGGCCACGGCCACCAGCCTCGACGAAGCCCGGCGCATCGAGCAAGCCGGCATCGACGCCATCGTTGCGCAAGGAGTGGAAGCCGGCGGCCACCGCGGCGTGTTCGATACCGAAGCGCCGGACGAACGGCTGAGCACCTCGGTGCTGGTGCGCCTGCTGGAAAAATACACGCAGTTGCCCGTGATCGCCGCCGGCGGCATCATGGACGGCGCTGGCATCCAGGCCGCGCTGGATTTGGGGGCTGCGGGCGCCCAGCTAGGCACAGCCTTCCTGCTCTGCCCGGAGTCAGCCGCCAACGCCGGCTACCGCGCCATGCTGCAAAGCGACCGCGCCAGTTCCACCCGGCTTACCGCCGCCATCTCGGGCCGCCTGGCCCGGGGCATGGTCAACCACCTGATCCTGCACGGCGAAGCCGCCGGCGCACCACCGGCAGCCGACTACCCGGTCGCGTACGACGCGGGCAAGCAATTGCATGGAGCAGCCAGCAAGGCCGGCAACCACGAATTCGCGGCGCACTGGGCTGGGCAAGGCGCGCCGCTGATCCGGGAGATGGCGGCGGCGGAGTTGGTACGGGTGTTGATGGCTGAAAGCGACGAGGTGGTGCGGTCACGCTGAAGACACCATCCACATGGTGCCTCGACTTACGTTTTAACGTAAAATCATCTATGCATTTATACGAAAGCATAAGATGACCATCTTTCAACAACTCCAACAGCGCCGCAACGCCCAAGGAAAAACCTTGCAATATCTTGCGACTTTGACGGGCATGAGCGTGCCTCAGGTCAGCAACGTTTTAGGTGGGAAAGTGGATGCGAGGCTCGGCACCGTCGAAGCGCTGGCGAATGCCATGGGGGCCAGCGTTGTCGTGATCCCCAAGCATCTGCTACCTGAGGTGGAACGTCTGTTGTCCGGTAAAGCCATCGGCCCGGACGATGTGCCATCGTCAGTGGACCGGTTCCTTGCGAGCACTCCATGAGCCACCCTTTAAGTCCACGTTACCTGGAAGTGCTGTTACACGGACGGCACGTGGGCTGGTTGTGCGAAGCAGGAAGGGTAACGCGCTTCATCGCTACCGAGCAATACCTGGCAGATAACCGGCGCGCTACGCTCTCGCTGTCCCTGACGATCCCCGGTGCCGAGCAGATTACGCAGGCCATCATGAAGAATTATTTCGACCCGGCCGTGTACCACGAGCGTGGCGAACTACCGCCTTTCTTCGCAGGACTGTTGCCTGAGGGATCGCTGCGTCGCCGCCTGGCCGCAACGCGCAAGAGCAACCGTGACATGGATGATTTCGGCATCCTGGCCGCCGCTGGTGAAGACCTCCCGGGCGCCGTGACCGTCGTGCCCGCCGACCTTGACAAGCTGACGGCTGTGGCGCGCGCATATGGCGTCACCGGCGGCGCAGACAATCTCGAGATCGCGGTGCCCGAGCAGGCTGCCGAGGGTGCAGCATCGTTATCGGGCGTGCAGGACAAGCTAGCGCTCTCGCATGCGCGAGACGGAAAGCGCTACTGCATGCCCGTCAAAGGCAAGTTATCGGACCTGATTGCAAAACTGCCGGCAGCCGGCAACGACTCGCAAGTCATGAATGAATATGCGTGCATGCAGTTGGCTGGCATGGCCGGGGTGAACGTCGCAGAATGCCGGCCCGCCCCCATGAGTACGATGACCGATCACCCGGAACTGGTTGCCGCTCTGGGTGCCGAAACGCGTTTCCTGGCGGTGGACCGATTCGACCGCAGCCCCGGCGGCGCAATACACATGGAAGACGCGTGCCAGTTGCTGACGCTGATGCCCGGCCAAAAATATTCCGGCGCAAAACAGTTCGTCAAATTCCTGCAGGTGCTGGACCAACTCGGTGCGAACGGCATCGACGATGTGCGCCAGTTTTTTATACGGCAAACCGTCAACACGCTGCTCGGCAACTCGGATGCCCACCTGAAAAACTTCAGTGTGCTCTACCGCGATGGCGTGCGACCCGCGCTGTCCCCGGCTTACGACATCGTCTGCGTGGCGGCACTGCCGGGCTTCCAGGGCTTCGCGACCAATGTCGCCATCGACAAGTTGCAACGGCAAGAGACGCTCGACACTTATGCCACTATCGCCAGGCAGGCGGGCATATCCGAGCGGATTGCGAAAGCGGCGGTGGCGCACACGGTCATGCTGGCCAGGGACCTTTGGCCGAGTGCAATGTTGAAGATGGACGTGCCGGATGCAGTGCGTGCCGCGATCGAGATCAGGCTCAGAACGCTGCCACTCGCTGGCGGGACCGGGGCCTGACCAATGCCTGCCCGCGGGGTTCACGAGGGCGGTGAGCGAAATGTACGCGCTGGAGAAAATCCGACGTTGACAAGGCAGGCGGGCTTAAAGTGCTTATCGATCGTGAATGAGAAACTCATTTGACCTTCTTCGTTCAGATACACATAGCCCACGGTCGGATTGCTGGAGTGAGGTGACGGCGCATTGCCGCGCGAAACCATGTCGGGATAACGATACTTGACCTGCGCAAAGGAAACGCAATGTCCCGATAAATCGGCGTACACCACCGGGGTGCCGGTGCCGTCATTTTTTGTCATGAATCCGAACTTCCTGATCTTCGATCCATACTCGAAAATGTTCCCCGCGCCTTCGTGGTATGTCCAATACCCATTGCCTTTCACCTCGGCAATTTGGGCGTCGAAGAGCGCCTCGACAGCCGCCCGTTCCATCGCTACCTGGCGCATGCCATGGATGACGTCCAGGATACTGTCATTCTCCATCACCTCTGCGGCCGACAGCGGGCCGGCAACAGTCATCATCAGGATCATGGCGTAGCCTTGAAGCCCAGAGAATTTCAACCTCATACGCTGCTCCGCATTCAATATTTTCTGATAACGTGGGAAGCTTGCGCCACCATGGACGCTGTCAAGCATACAAGGAATTAATTGATGAAACACGCGCAGCAGATGTCCCGACCGCAAATAATCGGCCTGGCGATCGTCTTCCTCTGGTTTTTCATCGGCGGTATCGCGCACTTTGTCGCCACCGACCTGGAAGCGACCATCGTGCCGCCATACATTCCATGGCCGGTGGCGGCAGTGCTGGTGAGCGGCGTGTTCGAATTGCTCGGTGCCGCGAGCATCCTGGTACCGTCGCTGCGCAGGGCAGCAGGCATCGGCCTTTTCCTGCTGACCCTGGCGGTAACACCCGCCCACATCTATATGCTGCAACAACCCGAGTTGTTCAACGTGCCGCTATGGGCGCTGTGGCTGCGCCTGCCGGTCCAGTTGGCGTTGCTGGCGTTAATCGTGTGGAGTACGTGGAAGCCGCGCGGGAACCCAGTGGCGCAGTCCCACTGAAAATTTACCATGGCCGTTAAACATGGCGGTGCGGTCAGGGCCGGCCATCGTGCCACCGGCCCTGCCCTATTCCGTCATCACCACATGATCACGCGCTGGTCCGGCGGCAGGTACATCGGATCGCCCGGCTTGATGTCGAACGCTTCGTAGAAGCCCGGCTGGTTCATGACCGTGCCCTTGGCGCGGAATTCGCCTGGCGAGTGCGGGTCGCTCTTGATTTGGGCGATCGCCGCTTCGGGACGCAGCTTGGCGCGCCATTTCTGGGCGAATCCGATGTACAGGCGCTGCTCGCCGGTCAGCCCGTCCAGTACCGGCGACGGCTTGCCGCCCAGCGAACGCTGGTACGCCTTGTAGGTGAGCGACAGCCCGGAGTTGTCGCCGATGTTTTCACCCAGCGTCAGTTCGCCGTTGATGTGGTAGCCCGGTACCGGGCTGTAGGCGCCGTACTGCTTGACCAGGCCGGCGGCGCGGGCCTTGAAGGCGGTGCGGTCTTCCACCGTCCACCAGTTGCGCAGGCGGCCCTTGGCGTCGTACTGGCTGCCGGAGTCGTCGAAGGCGTGGCTGATCTCGTGGCCGAAAGTGATGCCCAGCAAGCCGTAGTTCACGGCATCTTCCGCCTTCACGTTGAAGAACGGCGGTTGCAGGATGGCGGCCGGAATTGTGATCGAATTGAGCGCCGGGCTGTAGCTGGCGTTGACGGTTTGCGGCGTCATCGACCATTCGTCGCGGTCCACCGGCTTACCGAGTTTGTCGAGGTTGTACTGGCGGCTCCAGGCACGCGCGGCGCGCACGTTGGCGACCAGGTCCTTCGGCTGCGTTTTCATGGCGCTGTAGTCGCGCCACTGGTCCGGATAGGCGATCTTCGGTTTCAGGGCGGCCAGCTTGAGCTGCGCTTCCTTCTTGGTCTCGGCACTCATCCAGTCCAGGTGTTCGATACCGTCCTTGAACGACGCGACGAAATTGTCGAACATGGCCATCACGCGCGGACGGGTCTCCGGCGGCAGGTACATCGCCACGTATTTCTTGCCGACCGCGTCACCGAGCGCGCCGTCGGTGAATTTGAGCGCCAGTTGCCACAGCGGTTCGCTTTGCGGCACGCCGCGCAAGGTCGTGCCCTCGAAAGCGAAGCGCTCCTTCACTGCCGCGCTGTCCAGGTACGACGCGTAACTTTCGACGATGCGCCAGTTCAGGTAGCTCTTCCAGGCGTCGAGCGGCACGGCAGCCAGGGTCTCGGAATAGCCTTTCAGGAAGCTCGGCTGGCGCACCACGGCCGAAGTCTCCTTGCCTGCGTAGCCGGCGACGGCAAAGTAGGCTTTCCAGTCGAAGCCCGGCGCCAGCGCGGCGAACTGGTCGAAGTCCACGCGGTTGTACGATTTGACCGGATCGCGCATCTGCACGCGGGTCCATTGCACGGCGGCCAGGCGGGTCTCGATGTCGAGCACCTGGGCGGCATGGGCGGCGGCCTGCTTGTCGCCGCTCATGGCCAGCATGGTTTCGATATGCTTGAGGTACTTGTCGCGCACGCCCTTGAGCTTGGCGTCGTCGTCCTTCAGGTAGTAGTCGCGGTCGGGCAGGCCCAGGCCGGACTGGCTGATATTGATGGTGTAGCGCTCGGGATTTTGCGCATCGGGCGCCACGCCGGCCGAGAACGGCGTCTGGATGCCGCTGCGTTGCAGCGCTGCGAACAATGCCGGCAAGTCCTGCTTGTCCTTGAGGGCAGCCACGCTGGCCAGCTCGGCCTTGAGCGGCTTGAAGCCGGCCGCGTTGCGCGCCTTTTCGTTCATGTAGCTGGTGTACAGGTCGGCGATTTTATGGGTATCGCTGCCGGCCTTGCCGGGGTGCTTGACGGCATCGTCCATCAGCGCGCGCAACTGGCGCTGGGCGATTTCGCGCAGTTCGATATACGTGCCCCAGGTCGATTTGTCGGCCGGGATCTCGGTATTGCGGGCCCATACGCCGTTGACGTAGCCATAGAAATCGACCTTGGGACTGACGGCCGGGTCGAGGGTTTTCAGGTCGATGCCGGAGACCGGCGCAGCCGTTTCGGCGTGCAACGATGGGGAAGACAAGGCAAGCAAGGCGCAGCAGGCGGCGCTGATCAGCGTACGGTACACGAGATTCCTTCTAGGTATGATCGGAGGCACGCCAGTATTGGTAACACCGGCGGTGTGACAAAAGATTATACCTTTCGGGCAATACCTAAAACAGCGCCGATATGTATCAGTCCATATACAAAAGCCTCGAAACCTAGGTGCCGGCCACGGCCGCCGTTATCGTGGCCACGTCGATTTTCTGCATGGTCATCATGGCCTGGAAGGCGCGCTGCGCGACTTCGCCGCCCTGCGCCATCGCCTCGGTCAGCACACGCGGCGTGATTTGCCACGACAGGCCCCAGCGGTCCTTGCACCAGCCGCAGGCGCTGGCCATGCCGCCGTTGTCGATGATGGCATTCCAGTAGCGGTCGGTTTCGGCCTGGTCGTCGGTGGCGATCTGGAAGGAAAACGCTTCGCTGTGGTGGAAGGTATCGCCACCGTTGAGGCCGATGCAAGCCACGCCGCACACGGTAAATTCCACCGTGAGCACGTCGCCGGCCTTGCCGCTGGGATAGTCGGCGGGGGCCAGGTGCACCGCACCGACTGCGCTGTCGGGAAACACGCTGGCATAGAAGTTGGCAGCCTGCAGGGCGTCGCGGTCATACCACAGGCAAATGGTATTTTTAGCCATCATCACTCTCCTCGGGAAGGTTGGCGAGACTGAAGATACTACGCCCGCCGCGAAAAAAAAGCCGCGCGGCTCGAAAGCGGCGCGGCCTGAAGCACTTCACAGGAGACTCAGTCTTTCGTGGCAGCCGCCATGAACGCCAACACCACGCACGGCACCAGCAAGCCGGCAAGGCCGAACCCGATGTACGCATAAGCGCCCAGAATACAGCCGGCGGCAAACGCCAGCACCGGCCACACCAGCACCTTGCAGCGGCCGATCGCCTGCGGATCACCTCGCAGCGAGTCGGTCAGCTCGATCACCAGCTGGGTGACGTTACCGGTCATCACCGTGGTGGCAGCTGATTTGCCGAGCAGCAGCTTGCCGTAGGCATTTTGCGTGGCCATCGCGCCGGCGCAGATCATGCCGGTGAGCAAGCTCAACGGTTGATGGGCATTGGCCATCGGCGAGGCGATGTACGCGCAGACGATGGTGGCCAGCAGCAGGAACAGTTGCAGCAGATAGCTGTTGCGCAGCGCCGGGCTGTTGCTGCGCTCCCAGTGCAGGATCAGCATGCGCGAAATGGCCACGAACAGGATGAACACCGGGAACACCAGCAGTTTCGGAATCAGCTCGTGCGCCGGCTCCACCAGCGCACGGCCGATCAGCACGAAGTTGCCCGTGACGTGGGCCGTGAACAGGCCGAACAGCGCAATAAAGCCCAGCGTATCGACATACCCGCCCAAAAACGCCAGCGAGATGCCTTGCTTGATATTTCCTCGTTCCATACTATTCCTTGTTTACATCTTGTAGATCGAGCCACGCCACCAGCAGGAACGCGCCTGCCAGGCCGAGATGCTCGAAGAAGCCGTTGGCGGCTGAAAAACGTTCCGGACCCGACATCTCCCAGAACCGGTTGGCCATCAGCGTGGCCATGACGGTAAACACCGCCAGGTAGCCCGCCCCCAGCCACCGATAAAACCCGACCAGTATCATCAGCGAAGCACCGAGCTCGCCGATGATCACCAGCGCCGCCATCGGCGCCGCCGGCGCCACGCCGAAGTGCTGCATCTCGGCAATGGCCGAATTGAAATCGGTGAGCTTGTTGAAGCCGCCCTGCAGATACGCCGAGCACAGCAGCAACAGGCAGACCCAGCGCACCCACGGGGCGCGCAGGAACGCCGGCACCATCACACCGCCCAGCAGGCGCAGCCCAGCGCACCCCAGAAGCTCTTGAGGTCGGTGGTAGGCAGCTTGCTGGCCCATGCCGACGCGTGCTGGTGGCCGTGGACATTGCACTCGTTGGCGCAGCCGCACGACGCCGCCTGGGCGCGCAATTGCGCTTGCTGCTGCTTGCGTTTTTCCAGCTCTTTCAACGCCGCGCGGTTATTGCCGATCTGCTCGCCCCAACCGGCGTAACCGCCAAAGCGGCGCACCGGCGACCAGTCGGGCATGGCTGGTGGCGGTGGCGTGTCGAGGGCGGCAAAGCGGCCGGCCGCATAGACGATCTTGCCGCCAACCACGGTCAGCTCGGACGTCATGTCGGTGATCTCGCTCTCGGCGCAGGCATAAAAATCCTTGTCCGGCACGATCAGGTCGGCCAGCTGGCCCGCTTCGATGCGGCCCTTCTTGCCTTCTTCGTTCGAGAACCAGGTGGTGTTCTCGGTCCACATGCGCAGCGCCGTTTCGCGGTCCAGGCAATTGGCGCGCGGGTACAGCTGCATGCCGCTCACGGTTTTGCCGGTGATGAGCCACGACAGCGACACCCACGGGTTGTACGACGCAACGCGGGTGGCATCGGTACCGGCCGAGGTCTTGACGCCGGCTTCGAGGATTTTCTTGACCGGCGGCGTGGCTTCCGCCGCGCCGTGGCCGTAACGCTCGACAAAATATTCGCCCTGGTAGGCCATGCGGTGCTGCACGGCCACGCCGCCGCCCAGCGCGGCGATACGGTCGATCGAACGGTCGGAGATGGTCTCTGCGTGATCGAAGAACCAGTTCAGGCCCGTCAAGGGAATGTCCTGGTTCACGCGCTCGAACACGTCCAGCGCGCGGCTGATTGTTTCGTCGTACGTGGCGTGCATGCGCCATGGCCAGCGGTTCTGCGCCAGGATGCGCACCACGCCTTCCAGGTCGTCTTCCATATTGTCCGGCATGTCGGGACGCGGCTCGCGGAAGTCCTCGAAGTCGGCCGCCGAGAAGGTCAGCATTTCGCCGGCGCCGTTATGGCGGAAGTAATCGTCGCCCTGCTGGTACGTCACGCTCTGGGTCCAGTTGAGGAAGTCTTCCTTTTCCTTTTGCGGCTTTTGCGTAAACAGGTTGTAAGCCAGGCGAATGGTCAGCTGCTTGGCGTCCGACAGCTGCTGGATTACCTGGTAGTCGTCCGGGTAGTTCTGGAAACCGCCGCCGGCATCGAGCACGCCGGTGATGCCGAGGCGATTGAGTTCGCGCATGAAGTGGCGGGTGGAGTTGACCTGGTATTCGAGTGGCAGCTTGGGGCCCTTGGCCAGCGTGGAATACAGGATCGCCGCATTCGGCTTGGCCAGCAGCAGGCCGGTCGGGTTGCCCGAACCGTCGCGCAGGATCTGGCCGCCCGGTGGTTCCGGGGTGTCCTTGGTATAGCCTACGGCGCGCAGCGCGGCGCCGTTGAGCAGCGCGCGATCGTACAGGTGCAGGATGAACACGGGCGTATCGGGCGCCACGGCATTGAGTTCCTCGATGGTGGGCAGGCGCTTCTCGATGAACTGGTGTTCGGTGAAGCCGCCCACCACGCGCACCCATTGCGGCGCGGGGGTGATGTCCACCTGCGCCTTGAGCATGCCCATGGCGTCGGCCAGGCTGCGCACGCCGTCCCAGCGCAGTTCAAGATTGAAATTCAAGCCGCCGCGAATGATGTGACAGTGGTTGTCGATCAGGCCTGGCAGCACGCGCTTGCCATGCAGGTCGATTACCTGGGTGTTCGGTCCGGCCAGCGCCATGATCTCGTTGGCGCGGCCCACGTGGGTAAAGCGGCCGTCCTTGATGGCCACCGCTTCGGCGTGCGGGTTGTTGCGGTCGAGGGTGGTGAACAGGCCGCGATGCAGGATCAGGTCAGGTACAGCGTTGGAAGTGGGTTGGGACATCATGCGCTCCTTTTGGTGTCGTCGGATTTTTGGGCGCCCGGCAATTCGCCGAAGCAGTGTGGCTTGACGTGGTCTTCCACCCACGAAACCTTGGTCGCCTCGGGCTTGAGCCAGGTGCGTACCAGCGGCGGAATCTGTTCGCCGATCAGGATGCCGGCCAGGCCGAGCAAGGCGATCACTGGCGGCGCCGGCGAACGTACATTCAACAGCGCGTAGATGACACCGACCAGCAGGCCGGTGGCGATCGATATGACATACATTCTCATGGCGGGCCACTCCTTAAAAGTCAAAACTGTACTATCCGAAGACCAGCGCCACACCTGTCTTTGTACATGGAGCGCCGCTTCAGACGGGAGCGCACAGTGTAGGGGCGCGGCCCGGCCTTGCCATCACTGGTATTGACCCTTTACTACTACCTCTTTCGGGTGATGCCCTCCCCTATCCCTTTCGTATCACCCTATCTAGGGGGGGGAGATCCCCCCGGATCGGGTCGTGGCAATTTGCACAATCAACGGTACGCTGTCGTCACGCTGGCGAACCTTCGCCGGCACGGCAACCAGGAGAAACGACATGCGACTCGATAGCAAAAGCTGGCCCCAGGCGGGCATGACAGGTAGCTCGGGCCAGAACGGATACAACGGCGCCACGCAACAGGGAGAAAAAGTCACGGTACTGGTGGCCCATGCGGACGCAATCGTCAGCGCCGGCCTGGCCGCGCTGTTGGGCGCCAACGTCGATGTGGACGTGCGCGTGGCGCAAGACGGCGCCGACCTGCATGGCGCCGACGTCGTCATCCTCGACCACAAGGCCGGCATGGAGCATATGCGCCACGCCGGCAGCGGCCACCACGGCGACACCCAGCCACGGGTACTGATCGTTACCCAGCTCGATCGCGAATGGGAAGTGCGCACGGCGATGATGGCCGGCGTGCACGGCTACCTGCTGCAAAACAGCCCGGCCGACCAGCTGCTCACCGCCGTGCGCACGCTGGGACGCGGCATGCGCTACCTGAGCGCAGATCTGAGCCGCTGCGTGGCCGACAGCTTCACCCGCATTGGTCTCACCAGCCGCGAGACCGACGTGCTGCAACTGCTGGCACAAGGCCAGTGCAACAAGTCGATCGCGCGCGAACTGGGCATCGGCGTGGGCACCGTCAAAACCCACGTCAAAGGGCTGTTCGACAAGCTGGGCGCCACCGCGCGCACGCATGCCGTGGTGCTGGCCACCAGGCGCGGCCTGGTGGGCGACTATTCGAACACTGCCGCTGCCGCCCGCGAAGCCAGCCAACATTGATACCGTTGATACCATTGATACGATAGCAAGCGTTGTCGTTATGGGTACATCCCTGTAGAATCGCGCCCATGCAAGCCCTCGCCGCCAGCTCCAACACGCCGCACCGCAACTCGCGCTACCAGCGCCTGGTGATGGTGTTCGTGCTGCTGTTCCTGGCGCTGCAGCTGCTGGGTTCCAATGCGCACGCGCACGCGTACGCCGAAAACCACACCGATTGCGCCGCCTGCCAGGTGGCCGACATGCCGCTGGGCGATCTGCCGCCGCCGGCCACGGTGGCGCCGGTGGCAGCCCTGGTGGTGTTTGTGCCGCCCGCGCCAGCGCATCATGCACCGCACATCCGTACCAGCTATCTCACCCCGCCTTCGCAAGCGCCGCCCGGCGTTGCTGTTTTCTCCCTCTGATCGTTTTTAGTTTCAGCGCTTGCCGCTGAACCGACGCTAATTTGACGCTTAATTGACGCTTTGCGTGACGATTTCGCACGTCCGTGCGCCGTCACGCCCGACATCCAAGGATAGAACATGCAACACGCCCCTCAACTGCGCGCCCTGCCACTGCTGCTGGCCGCCGCTTTCTACACCACCCACTCCCACGCCGAAGATGCGGCAGATGCCGGCGCCGACCAGCCGATGCAACAAGTGGAAGTGACCGCCGCCCACCTGAAAAGCGCCCGTATCGACCTGTCGCCCAACGTGGGCACCACCATCTACACGATCGACCGCCACATGATCGACCAGCTGGGCCAGGGCGACAACACGCCATTCAACGAAGTGCTGCTGCGCCTGCCCGGCGTGAGCCAGGATTCCAAGGCGTCCGGCTCGATCCACGTGCGCGACGACCACGCCAACGTGCAGTACCGCGTCAATGGCGTGCAGCTGCCTGAAAGTATCAGCGGCTTCGGCCAGTCGATCGACACCCGCTTCGTGCAGCAGACCGACTTCATTACCGGCGCGCTGCCGGCGCAATTCGGCCTGCGCACGGCCGGCATTGTCGATATCCAGACCAAGGAAGGCACGACCAAGCCGGGTGGCCGCATCGGCATACTGGCCGGTACCAACAACCACTACGAACCGAGCGCCGAATTCTTCGGCACCCAGGGCGCCTTCAACTACTACCTGTCGGGCAGCTACCTGAAAAGCGACATGGGCATCGAAAACCCGCTGCCCACGCGCGACGCCTTGCACAACCAGACCAAACAGGCCAAGTCGTTCGGCGCACTGTCGTACTTCCTCGACGACCAGACCCGCCTGGGCCTGATGTTCGGCACCTATAACGGCCGCTTCCAGATCCCGAACAACCCGGACCAGGCGCCGGCGTTTTCGCTCACCGGCCAGAGCGACGCCGGCGCCGGCACCACCAACGCGCCGTCGTCGCAGCTGGATCAGAAGCAGCGCGAGGTGAACCGCTTCGTGGTGCTGTCGCTGCAGAAAAGCCTGGGCGACCTCAATTACCAGGTGTCGGCCTTCCACCAGTACTCGGAACTGCACTACACGCCGGACGCGCTGGGCGACCTGATTTACAACGGCGTCGGTTCCAACACGTTGCGCTCCAACTCGGCCAGCGGTGCGCAGTTCGATTCGAGCTACAAGCTCAATCCCGAGCACACGCTGCGCGCCGGCCTGTCGTATGCGCGCCAGAACACCCGCAGCGACAATTCGGTGGCGGTGTTCGACACCAATAGCGATGGCACCCAGGCAAGCACCGATCCACGCACCATCATCGACAACAGCCGCCAGACCGGCAAGCTCTCGAGCGTGTACCTGCAGGACGAATGGCATATCGCCGCGCCGCTCACGCTGAACTACGGCATCCGCTACGACAAGGTGCAGGCCTTCATCAACGAGCAGCAATGGAGCCCGCGCGTCAATCTCGCCTGGCAGGTGGGCAAGGACACCGCGCTGCATGCCGGCTACTCGCGCTACTTCACGCCGCCACCGCAGGAACTGGCCGCGCAGGAAAGCATCGACAAGTACGCCGGCACCACCAACGCGCCGGAAGTAGGTGTGTCGGACAATGTGCGCGCCGAGCGCACCAACTACTTCGACGTGGGCGTGAGTCACAAGGTGAACGCCGCGCTGACCGTGACCGCCGACGCCTACTACAAGAAGATCCACAACATGCTCGACGAAGGCCAGTTCGGCCAGGCGCTGATCCTCTCGCCGTTCAACTATGAGCGCGGTTTTGCCAAGGGTCTGGAACTGTCGGCGATCTACAGCCAGGCCCACTGGGGCGGCTTCCTCAACCTGACCACGCAGCAGGCCAAGGCGCAGAACATCGTCTCGGGCCAGTCGCTGTTCGGCGCGGACGAACTGGCGTACATCAGCAACCACTACATCCACGTCGATCACGACCAGACCTACACGGTATCGGGCGGCGCCCATTACCACTGGGGCGATTCGCAGATCAGCAGCGACTTCCTGTACGGCAGCGGCCTGCGCACCACGCCGGACGGCGCCGCGCCCAACTCGGGCCACCTGCCGTCGTACACCACGGTCAACCTGGCGCTCACCCACCACTGGAAGCAGACCGGCGCCGGCGACATCGAGGGCCGCCTCGCGGTGATCAACCTGTTCGACAAATCCTACCTGCTGCGCGACGGTTCCGGCGTGGGTGTGGGTGCGCCGCAATACGGCACGCGCCGTTCGCTGTACGCAGGGCTGTCGACGAGCTTTTAACCGGCTGGTGCCGTCCGATGGTACTTCGCGTACCGTCTGCGACGACCGGGGCGCATGTTTTTTTTCCGCTCGATACGCGCCCCTATAATGGCGCGATCATCAAGGAGACTTCATGCGCCGCATACAATCGATCATCATCCTCATCGCCGCCATCGCCCTCGCCGGCTGCGCCTCCTGGCATAACCCGCGGGGCGCTAACCAATCGGCCAGCCTGGTCGATTACCTGTACCCGGATGCGAAGCAGCCGCCGGCGATGGCGCCGACCGTCGTCAAACTGCGCCCGCCGGTAAGGGTGGGCATTGCCTTCGCTCCCGGTAAAACCGGCACCGACAACCTGTCCGAAGCGCAGCGCCTGCGCCTGCTGGAACGCGTCAAGGCGTCGTTCTCGCAGCACGAATACATCGGCAAGATCGAAGTCATCCCGTCGCAATACATGCGCGCCAGGGGCGGCTTCGCCAACCTGGAGCAAGTGGCGCGCATGTTCGATGTGGAAGTGGTGGCCCTGCTCTCCTACGACCAGGTGCAGTTCAACGACGCCAACGCACTGTCGGTGCTGTACTGGACCATCATCGGCGCCTACGTGATCAATGGCGAACAATACGACGTGCAGACCATGGTCGATGCGGCCGTCTTCGACGTGCAAAGCCGCAAGCTGCTGTTCCGCGCACCGGGTACCAGCCAGGTCAAGGGCAGCGCCCCGCTGGCCGGCTTCGGCGACAAGGCCCGCGCCGCGCGCGTGGACGGCTACGACAAGGCAGTGGACCAGCTGATCCCGCAGTTGCAGGCGCAGCTCGACGGCTTCCGCGAACGCGTCAAGAACGACGCCAGCTATCAGGTCGAGAACAGGGCCGGCTACAAGAGTGCCGGCGCACTGGGCTGGATCAGCCTGGCGCTGGTGGCGCTGCTGGCCGGGCTGGCGTATGTGGTTCGCCGCCGCGCCTGATGTGGCAGATATGGCGGCAGTGCTGGAGTTCGACCGCCACGCCATCCTGGACGGCCAGTTATGGCGCCTGTGGACCGGGCACCTGGTCCACTACTCGGCGCAGCATGCGCTGATCGACCTCGCCACCGCGCTGGTGGCTGGCCTGATTGCCACGCAGTCGTTCGGTGCGCCCCGGGTATTGTGTGCGCTGGCGCTGGGTGCCCCTTTTATCTCCATCGGCCTACTGCTCATCGCGCCCGATTGCGCGCACTATCGCGGCGCTTCCGGCCTGGCCGTGCTGCTGGCCGTGATGGCTGGCGCCGGCCTGTGGCGGCAAGCGCACGGTAATCATGTTGCGATGGTCCGCGCTGCATTGGCCCTGCTGGCGGTGGCATTGGCCGTCAAGATCGCCGCCGAGGCGAACGGCTTCTCGCTGGGCGGGTCGGACCTGCCGCCGGACGTGATGGTGGCCTGGCAGGCGCACCTGCTGGGCGCCATGGCCGGCATGGTGGCCGTCGCGCTGCCGCGCATGCGTGGCCGTTGTGTTCGCAGGATGATGTAGGCATAATCGAGTCGATTTGTAAATGAAAGTCGACCGCATGTTTTCCTATGCCGAATAAGCTGGTGTCCCGCCTGATCATTGCCACCGGCGTCGTGCTGGTGGTGGCCGCCGGGGGCGCGTTATTCCTAATCGGACGTCCGCCCGAACTGCTGCGCGTAGGCGCCAGTTACGGCGCCAAGATCGTCTGCTCCAACGTGTTCATCGCCCACCGCGATCCGCAGGCCGTGCTGGCCGACGACGTGCAGGCGCCCGGCCATCCGTTACTCAAGTATTTACGGGTGCGGGTGGACCAGCAGAACAAGACTGTCCATGCCGATTTTCTCGGCCTGCTCGGCAGAGGTCTCGCCGTGTACCGCCCCGGCACCGGCTGCGCCGCCGTGCCGGACGGCGACCTGGCCCAGGCCAACCAGTACCAATACACACCGATGCGCATCTGGAGCGCATCCCCCAACGTGCCCTGGCCCACTGGCTCGATGACCGACACCGTGCCGGCGGTGCAGGCCGCCGTCAACGACGATGCCTTGGCCGGCCCCGGCATGCGTGGACTGGTGGTGATCCATCGCGGCCGGCTGGTGGCGCAGCGCTACGGTGCCGGTTTCGGCGTCTCCACCCCGCTATTGGGCTGGTCGATGACCAAGACCGTGACGGCGGCGCTGGTAGGCATCGAGATCGCCAGGGGCAACCTGACGCCGGAACGCAAGGGCTTCTGGCCTGAACAAGCCGATCCGCGCGCGCAAATCACGCTGGCGCAACTGATGTCGATGACGTCCGGCCTGCAATTTAACGAAGCGTATGGCGACGTCTCGGATGTCACGCGCATGCTGTACCTGGAGCCGGACATGGCGGCCTACGCCGCCGCCCAACCGCTGGCGCACGCGCCGGGCACGCACTGGAGTTATTCGAGCGGCAGCACGGTGCTGCTGTCGCGCATCTGGCAGCGCGCGGCGGCGGGACCGAATATGCCGGTCAAGCCGATGACCGGGGCGACGGCCATCGGCGTGCTGGCCCAGCCGCACGACCAGCTGTTCGCACCACTGGGCATGAGCAGCGCCCTGATCGAAGCCGACGCGCGCGGCACGCTGGTCGGTTCGAGCTATATGTACGCGAGCACCCAGGACTGGGCGCGCTTCGGCCAATTCCTGCTGCAGGACGGCGTATGGCAAGGCAAGCGGATTTTACCGGCAGGGTTCGTGGCATCGATGCAGGCGGCGGCGCCGACGTCCGGCGGCCAGTACGGTCAGGGTCAGGTGTGGCGCCAGGGACCATCGTCAGGACAGAACGCGGACGGCCCGTTCGGCCTGCCGCCTGACACCTACTGGATGCAGGGCCACGACGGCCAGTCAATCGCCATCGTGCCGTCGCGCCAGCTGGTAGTGGTGCGCCTGGGACTGACACCGCGCGCGTTGCAGTACCGGCCGCAGGCGTTGCTGGCGGCGGTGGTGAAGCAGGTGGATGCGATGCCGGCGCCTGTGATCAATCCAAAGGTGGCGCCGGACGTGGATCCGGACGATGATGAGGATTGAGGGTGGCTTGCGCTCTTGCTGGCGAGCGCTCTTTCCACAGCCTTTGCGGTATCAGGCAGAAAATTAATGCATATGGGGGATTTTCATTCCATTTTCAATTTCAAAATTTGGCTGCTGGCTGTAATGCGGTGCAGCTTTCGCCCCGAAACGAAGATAACTATCCAGGACAGTTTTTGCGATAAGCCGACAGCCGTCCGAGGAAATACAAGGCACCCATCAATGGCCAACCAAAAAAAAGAATGCGAAACATAAGCGTACCCCCAGAGTAAATCACGAACAAGATTGACACAGCTGAGGCACTCAGAAGCGCCACGCAATGCACTACCGCAGATAGCGATTTTCCTGCGCTATTTTTGAAGTGAAAGCATAAAATCCACATCGATATCACACCAGCAGACCCACACGTAAGCACGGCAAACAAGTTGGCTGCCGTTCCAAACTGGCGCTCAACAAGCATAGCCAATGCGTAAACAGCGCCCATTGGCGCAAATACGACTGTGACCAATGTAGTGGGGAGAAGAATAAATAACCAGACGACATAAAGGCCAGCAGTTCTCAGAAGCATAATTCTCTTCACGTTTTCATTACTGAAATTTTGAAAAATCCTGGTTAAAGCCATTGTAGTTTTCTCATAAATTATCTCGAAGTGCATCTTGGGCCGAAGTTGATGGTTGACGTTCAACATACCAGCTTGCTTATCCGCAAAACTCAAGAGTTCTCACTTTAGCTGTTGCATCGCGCGATTATCCAGCGCCACCTTCTGAAATCAGCGCGCACAGGATGGACCAGGCGTATCTGCTAGGGTTGGGGCGGGGGCTCAGTTGCACTTCCCCCTTGCCACAGCAGCCACCACCCACGGCAGCGAATAAATACCCACCACGGCAATAGGTCCGATATGTGCAGGCTGGTGTTTCAGGGCGTCGCCATGCAGACAATCGGGTACCTTGGCCTGGTCGAATGCAGCGTTCAGGCGCGCCTGCGTCACGCCGCCGCTCAACGCTGTCGCGCCCTGCCCCGGCGCCTGCAGCGGCTGCGGATATTCCGCGATGGTGTCGCGCACGGCCTGCCGGATGATCGCGTCGGTCAGGCCCGCAGGCCGCGGCGGCGCCTCCAGTTGCGGCATCGGCGGCTCCGCTGCGGCCGGTGAATCAACAGGCGACTGCGCCCAGGCCATTACCGGCCCGGCCAGGAGAAGGCCCGACATAAGTCGCCCGGCCATGAGTGGCCCTGCCAAGAGTGGCCCTGCCATGGGTGGCCCTGCCATAAGTGGCCCTGCCATAAGTGGCCCTGCCAGGAAAGACCGGGCCAACAACGCCAGCCTGCCCCGCCGCCTCACCCGCGCTCCTCCACTACTCCCGCCACCCGCACCGCATTACGCCCGCCCGCCTTGGCTGCATACAGCATCCGGTCCGCCTGCTCCAGCCATTCCGATGCGACGCCGCCGCGCGGCATCGGCGCCACGCCGATCGACGCGGTGATCGGGTGGCCGTCGAGCAGCGGTGCGGCGGCGACTGCGCTGCGCAGGGTCTCGGCCAGCTTGCCGGCTGCGCGAAGGCCGGCGCCGTTGGCGATGATGGCGAATTCTTCGCCGCCGTAGCGGAAAATTTCGTCAGTCACGCGGGTGTGGTGGCGCAGCACATCGCACAGGCGGCGCAGCACTTCGTCGCCGGCCGGATGGCCGTGCTGGTCGTTGACCTGCTTGAAGTGGTCGAGGTCGAGCAGCAGCAGGCAGGCCTCCGGTTGCGGACGGCGCTCGGCCGCGTAGCCGGCCAGCGTGCTGTCGAAGGCGCGGCGGTTGCCCACGCCGGTGAGGAAATCGCGCTCGGCCTCGATGTGCAGCTCGCGGTTCTGCAGGCCGGTGCGGTGCGAGAAGATGTAGGCGAACAGGTTGACCAGCGAAATCGTCACCACCACCGTGAGCAGGTTGAGCATCTCCATCTGCGGCAACAGCAAGGCCACCAGCACCAGCAACGACACACTGTTGATGCCCAGCGCCACCTTGGGCCGCAACATGAAAAACGCCGCGATCATGGTGGGATACACCCAATACACCAGCGCCAGTCCGCGCAGGTAGATCGTGGCCAGCATGCCGGCCGAATAAAACAGCGTCACGCCCAGGCTGGCCAGCTTGTAGCGGCCCGTGTGCCACACGTGCACGATCACCGACAGCATGGCCAGCACCAGCGCCAGGTCCACCACCGCCGACAGCCAGGCCCCCTGCCACAGCCGGTACAGGCCGAACGGCAGGATGCTGGGAATGCTCAGCGCGCACATGATGATCAGGATGACCTCTTCCTTGCTGCGCTTGCGACGGTCGGACAACCACGCGAACGGGCTGTCCTTGTTGTTTCTCGAATCTGGTATCGGCACTGCTGGTCTCTTCTATTTATTGTTACAACGCCGTGTTATCCCGGCGCGTGTTGAACTGCTCCAGTCGGCTCGGCGCCGCTCTTTTGCGGCGCCGCCTTGTGCTCCCCGGCCAGGAACATATACATCGCCGGCACCACGAACAGCGTAAACAAGGTGCCGATCGACAGCCCGGTAAAGATTACCAGTCCCATCGCATGGCGGCCGGCCGCGCCGGCGCCGGATGCAATCACCAGCGGCACCACGCCAAACACCATGGCCGCCGTGGTCATCAGGATGGGCCGCAGCCGGGTGGCGGCAGCTTCCTCGATGGCCTCGCGCTTGGTCTTGCCTGCTTCGCGCAGGTGGTTGGCCACCTCCACGATCAGGATACCGTGCTTGGAAATGAGTCCCATCAGGGTCACCAGCCCCACTTGCGTATAAATATTGATCGAGGCGAAGCCGAGGAAGATGAACATCATCGCGCCGAACAGCGCCATCGGCACCGAGAACAATATCACGATCGGATCGCGGAAGCTCTCGAACTGTGCGGCCAGCGCCAGGAACACGATCACTACCGCGAAGCCCATGGTCAGACCGAAACCGCCCGACTCATTCATGAACTGGCGCGACGAGCCGGCGTAGTCGATGGTGTAGCCCGACGGCGCCACCTCGGCCACGGCGTTGCGCAGGTACTCGAGGATCTCGCCCTGCGACGCGCCTGACACGCCGGAAATGGTGGCGGAATTGAGCTGCTGGAAGCGGGTGACCGATTCCGGCTGCACGCTGTACGAGATGCTGGCGACGGTACTGGCCGGTATCATGGCACCGGACGGCGTCTTGATGTGGAAGTTGAGCACATCGGACGGATTGAGGCGATCCACCTGCCGCACCTGCGGGATCACCTTGTACGAGCGCCCCGCGATCGAGAAGTAGTTGACATAGCCGCCGCCCAGCGCGGCCGCCATGGCGTTGCCGAAGTCCTGTTGCGTCAAGCCCAGCGTAGCCAGCTTGTCGCGGTCCACATCGACCTTGGCCTGCGGCGAATCGATTTTCAGATCGACGTCGGCAAAATAGAATTTCCCTTCCTTGGTGGCCTTGTCGAGCACCGCCTGCGCCACCGTGTTGAGGTTCTCGAACGGTTCGGTGGTGGTGATCACGAACTGCACCGGCAAGCCCGAGCTGCCCGGCAGCGCCGGGAACTGGAACGCCGCCACGCGGCCACCGGCCACGTTGCCCCAACGCTGTTGCAGCTCCTGCTGGATCTCGTGCGCCGAGCGACTGCGTTTATCCCACGGCTTGAACAGCACCCCGCCGATGCCGGCATTGGTGGTCGGTACGCCCGTGATCTGGAACATCTGGTCGTACTCGGGCAGCGATTTCGATATCTCGAAAATCTCCTTGGCATACGCCTGCATCTGGTCAGACGTGGCGGTAGGCGCGCCTACCACCTGCGCCAGCACGATGCCCTGGTCTTCTTCCGGCGCCAGTTCCGACTGCGACATGGCAAACATCACGCCCAGCAGCCCGGTAAGGATCACGCCTAGCACGATCAGCACTGCCCAGGTTTCGAGCAGCTTGTGCAGCACGCGCAGGTAGCCGTCGTGGACTTTTGCAAAGGTACGGTCGATGAACTTGACGAACTTGCCCTCGTCCTGGTGCTCGTTGAAGAACCGCGCGCACATCATGGGCGAGAGCGTGAGCGCGACAATACCCGACACCGCCACTGCACCGGCCAGCGTAAACGCGAATTCCGTAAACAGCGCGCCGGTCAATCCGCCCTGGAAGCCGATCGGCACATACACAGCGATCAGCACCACCGTCATGGCCAGGATGGGACTACCGAGTTCGCGCGCGGCCTGGATGGCGGCGTCGTACGGCTTCATGCCCTCCTTCATGTGACGATCGACATTTTCCACCACGATGATGGCGTCATCGACCACCAGGCCGATGGCCAGCACGATGGCCAGCAGCGTGAGCAGGTTGATCGAATAGCCGAACATCAGCATCACGAAGAAGGTGCCGATCAGCGACAGCGGCATGGCGATCACCGGCACGATTACCGCGCGCAAGCTGCCCAGGAACAGGTAAATTACCACCGTGACAATGATCAGCGCTTCCACCAGCGTGTGCACCACCTCGACGATGGACGTGTTGATGAACTCCGTGGAGTCGTACACGATTTCGCCGGTGAGTCCCGCAGGCAGCTGCTCGCGGATAGACGGAAACACCTTGCGCACGCGCTCGGCCACGTCGAGGATGTTGGCGTCAGGCGCCACCTTGATGCCGACGAACACCGACCGCACGCCGCTGAATGCCACGTTGAAGTCGTAGTTCTCTGACCCCAGCGTAACGTTGGCGATGTCTTCCAGGCGCACGATGGCGCCGCCACTCTGGCGCACGGCCAGCGCCTTGAATTCCTCCACCGTATGCAGGTCGGTGCCGGCCGTGAGTGGCACCGTCACCATCTGCCCCTTGGAGGCGCCGAGGCCGGCCAGGTAGTTATTCGCCGCCAGCGCGGCGCTGACCTCGGCGGCGGTGACGCCGTGGGCGGCCATCTTGTCGGCGTCGAGCCAGGCGCGCAGGGCGAACTGGCGCGCGCCCAGCAATTCGGCGGTCTGCACGCCGTCGATCGAATCGAGCTTGGGTTTGACCACGCGCGCGAGGTAGTCGGTGACATTATTGGTGGGCAGCGTGTCGCTGTAAAAGCCCATGTACATGGCGTCGGTGGTTTGGCCCATCTGCACGCTCATCACCGGCTGCTGCGCCTGCGCCGGTAACTGGTTGCGCACCGAGTTCACCTGCGTGGTGATCTCGGTCAGCGCGCGGTTGGAGTCGTAGTTCAGCTGCAGCGTGGCGGTAATCGTCGATACCCCGCTGTTGGACGACGACGACAGGTAGTCGATCCCCTGCGCCTGGGCGATGGCCGCTTCCAGCGGCTGGGTGATGAAGCCGGCGACGGTGGCGGCGTCGGCCCCGTAGTACGTGGTGGAGATGGTGACCACCGCGTTTTGCGTCTTCGGATACTGGTTGACCGGAAGGCTGAACAACGAGCGCAGGCCCAGCACCACGATCAGCAGGCTGACCACGGTAGCCAGCACCGGCCGTTTGATGAAGATGTCGGTAAAGTTCATGGCGCGGGCATCCTCACTGTTCCTGCGGCGTGGGGTTCGGACTGTTGGCCGGCTGCACGCGGTTGTTGATCACCGCCGGCGTGCCGTTCTTCAGTTTCAGCTGGCCGCTGGTCACCACGGTCTGGCCTTCCTTGACGCCGGTGAGCACGGCCACCTGGTCGCCGCGCGTGGGGCCGGTGGTGACGAACACCTGCTGCGCGATCAGCTGGGGATTGCCCTTGTCGTCTTTCGGTGCATCCTTGCCGGTGCCCTGCGCCAGCACGAACACGGTGGAGCCGTAAGGATTGTAGGTAATCGCCGTCTGCGGCAAGGTCAGGTATTTTTTCAGCGCGCCCTGCTCCAGGCTGACGTTGGCGAACATGCCGGGCAGCAGCTGGCGTTTCTGGTTGGGCACCGTGGCCTGCACTTGCACGTTGCGCGTGGCCGCATCGACCTTGGGACTGATGGCGGTCACCTTCGCATCGAACGACACACCCGGATAACCGTCGCTGGTGAGCTTGAGCTTCTGGCCCACCGAGAGTTCGGCCACCTGCTTTTGCGGCACGTAGAAATCGACATATACGGTATCGATGGTTTGCAGCGTAACCAGCGTGTCGCCGGGGTTCAGGTACTGGCCCGGATTGACGGCGGTGATGCCCAGCTTGCCGGCGAACGGCGCACGAATGGTTTTCTTGTTGACCAGCGCCTGCTGCTGGGCAGCGAGCGCCTGCCGGCTTTTCAGTTCCGCCTCGCTGTTATCGACTTGCGCCTGGCTGATCGCCTGCGCTCCCAGTTGCAGCTTGTCGCGCTTGAGCGTGGTGGCGGCCAGGTCGGCGGCGGCCTGCAGCGAACGCAGTTGCGCCTGGTCCGATTCGGCATTGAGTTCGAACAGCACCTGGCCGGCTGTGACCTCGTCGCCCGACTTGAAATTGACCTTGCGGACCAGGCCGGCAATTTCGGTGGTGACATCGACGCCGCGCACCGGCGCCAGCGTGCCCACGGCGCTGATCTGCGGCTGCCATTCGGACGCCGTGACCTTGATCGCGGTGACCGTCTGCGCACCGGGCTTGGGCGAGCTGGCGATCAGTTTTTGTATCTGCAGATATTTACCGAACGCCAGCGCGGCGACCAGCAAGATCACGCATCCAACCATGATGAGCATACGCTTGGTCATGAAACTCTCTCCTGCGATAGAGGTGTATTAGGGATTCTGGCTGATAGTCGACAAACTCGGCATGGTGGAGACGGGTACAGCGGCCGGCACGCCGTCGGCGCGGTTCCACCAGCCGCCGCCCAGCGCCTGGAACAGCGCGGCGGTATCGGCATAGCGCGCGGCTTGCGCCTGTACCAGGCCGATATGCGCCTGCTGGAAGACGCGCTGGGCGTCGAGCAGCGACAGGTAGCTGATCGCCCCGAGCTTGTACTGCTCCTCGGACAGCGCCAGGGTTTCGGCCGCCAGCGCCTCGGACTCGGCTTGCGCGGTGAGCGCGGCGGCGTCCGATTCGAGCGCGCGCAGGCTGTCGGCCACGTTCTGGAATGCGGTGAGCAAAGTGGCGCGGTACTGGGCCGCCGCCACATCGTAGGCCGCCTCGGACGCGCGCTTGCGGGCGCGCAGCGCGCCGCCGTTGAAGATCGGTGCGGTCAGGCCGGCAGTGAGGCTCCAGATGGCGTTGTCGCCCTCGAACAGCTTGCTGAAGGTGGGCGACGCCGACCCGTAACTGCCGCTCAGGGTAAATTGCGGATACAGGGCGGCGGTAGCGACGCCGATATCGGCGCTGGCCTGGCGCAGCAGTTCCTCGCTGGCGCGAATGTCGGGCCGCTGGCGCACCAGTGCCGACGGCAGCGACACCGGCAATGCCTCCGGCAGCGTGAGCGAGGCCAGCGTAAATTCGGGCATGCCGGCCTCCCCCGGCAACTTGCCCGCAAGCGTAGAGAGCAGATGGCGCGTTTGCGCCAGCGCTTTTTCCAGCGGCGGCACGGTGGCTGCCGTTTGCGCCACCAGGTTGCGCTGGCTGAGCACCTGGGCGCGTGCGATGGCGCCAAACTCGAACTGCTTCTCGATCACGTTCTGCTGGCGGGTGAGCGCCGCCAGCACGTCGCGCGTGGCCTGCAACTGTGCGCGCAACGAAGCTTCCTGGATGGCGGCCGTGACCACGTTGGCCGACAGCGCCAGGTACGTCGCTTCCACCTGGTAGCGCTGGTAGTCCACCGCCGCCTGCGCGCCTTCGAGTGTGCGCCGGGTGGCGCCGAACACGTCGGGCGTGTACGACACGTTGACCGAGGCGTTGTACAGATTGAGCACGGCGGCCTGGGTGCCGCCAGGCGTGGCGACCTGGGTTTTCTGGCGCGACGCGCCCAACGCGCCGTTGACGGCCGGGTACACCAGCTGCCCCGCCTGGGCATTGTAGTTTTCGCGCACCTGGCGCAGCGCCGCTTCGGCCGCCGCCATATTGGGGTTTTGCGCCAGTGCGCCGCGCAGCAACTGGTCGAGCGCGGGCGACTGAAACACCGACCACCACTGGGCCGGGATGTCCATGCCGGTGACGAAGCGCTGGGCGGCGCCGCCGGTGCCGGGGCTGGACGCAGTCTGCGCGGGTATGGGTTCGGGGGTGTAGCTGGCGCCGTCCGCTACCGGCGCGGGCGGAGCTTTGAAGTCCGGGCCCACCGCACAACCGGCCAGGCCGGCCAACCCGGCCACCACCGCCAGCACGCCAACATGACGTACCTGGCGTACCTGATGTACGTAAGCGCGCAACGTCCGTTTATCCATAGACCGACTCCCGTGGTGCAGGGAGCCGGAGTGCTTGCGCTCCGCAGCCTGCTGTCTCGAAAAAAGGTAAACATCAGCTAACATAGTCGCATTTTTTGCGACGGCGGTGTTCAATTGTCACGCAGTCCGGCGAAAAAAAACGGGCTTCGCCCGGCAGGCAAAACCCGTCTCGCGCAGCGATTTCGGCTGGTCAGGCGGCGGCAGCAGCGGCGGATACCACGCCATAGGCGCGGTTGGCTTCCACCAGCGAGAATGCCGACGGGCCATCAGCCAGCGCGTCGAGGCGGCCGGCGCCGGCGGCGATGCGGTAGGTCAGCGGCTCCTGGTAGCGGCGCAATTCCTCCTCGCTCACCTTGCCGTCGTGGTCGGCGTCGGCCGACAGGCTGTCGCGGCCCGGCATCAGCAGCAGGCCGTTCTCGTCGATGCCCGGCAGAGGCGCGGGTGGCGGCAGGCTGTCTTCCGCCAGCGGCTCGCTGCCGAACTTGGCGCGGTAAGCCTGGGTTTCAGGACGCTGGGAGAGGTTCTTGAGAGCGGCATCGAAATCCTTGAGCGCCTGTTTGAGGCCGTCGTCATCGGAATCCGACAAGGCTTGCAGCGCGGCGGCCTGGCCGCCATCGGCCTGGGTGTCAGTGGACGTATCGTTGCTGGTATCAACGGCACTGGCGGCATTAAACCCCGGCAGCGACAGATAGGCGGCGATCGAGGCGCCGGCGTCGTCATCCGCGCGCGCCTGCGCCGGTGCGATGTGCTGGGTGCCCTGCGACTTTTCCGCGACCACTACTGCCGACAAGGTGCCGCCACCAATACTGTTTACCGTAATCATTTTTCCGCTCCCGAAGAGAGATTCCTCACGACATCATTCTAGCAATTTTTTTTCCAAGAGGCACGTAATTTAGCGGCTTACCGGGCAGATTAGTGTGTTTTTCCCAACGGAAACTTTGCCAGTATACCTAGCTCTCGTGTCACGAGGCGGTCACATGAATCCCTTAATCTGTCGCCCGGCCCATGGTACGCTATGCGCCGTCGCACATCGTTGTTATTCCATCTACCAGAAAACCACCCACATGACGAAATCACTGTACTTGCCCGCCCTCGTGATCGCCGCGTCCAGCTTTGCGCTGCACGCATGCGCCTTCGCCGCCCCCGCCAATGCAACCGCTGCGCCGCAACCGAAGCTGGTCGTGGTGCTGGTGGTGGACGGCCTGCCGAACGAGCAGGTGCAGCGCTATCGCGACCAGTTCGGCAAGGATGGCAAGGGCGGCCTGGGACGCATGCTGGCCGAAGGCGCCGCCTTCAGCAACGCGCACCAGGCGCACGGCGTGACGGTGACCGCCATCGGCCACTCGGCAGTGCTTACCGGCGCCTACCCTTATGTGCACGGCATCATCGGCAATAACTGGATCGACCCGACCACCAGGAAATCGGTGTACTGCACCGAAGACACCAACTATACATATATTGGCGAACATACCGACCCGAGCGACGGCACGGCGCCGACCAGGCTGCGCGTCGATACGCTGGGCGACCAGCTGCGCTACGCCTCCGGCAACCGCAGCAAGGTAATCACCGTATCGGGCAAGGACCGGGGCGCGATCCTGCTGGCCGGTAAAACCGGTACTGCCTATATGTATATGGAACAAACCGGCAACTTCGCCAGCAGCACCTTCTATATGCCGGCGCACCCGGCCTGGGTCACCCAGTACCAGGCCGGCAAGCCGCAGGACCGCTACTACGGCAAGACCTGGAGCGCGCTGCTGCCCGACGCCGCCTACGCTGGCGACGCCCACGACGACCTCACCCCGGCCAAGCCGGGCGGCCATAACCGCCTGCCATACACTTATTACAGCGAGAGCGGCCAGATCGACGCCGGCTACTACAACAGCCTGAAAACCGGCCCGTACCTGGACCAGCTGACGCTGGACTTCGCGCGCGCGGCGGTGGAAGGCGAAAACCTGGGCCGCAACGATAGCGGCGTGCCGGACCTGCTGGGTGTGAGCCTGTCGGCGCACGATTACGTCAACCACGCCTACGGCCCGGAAAGCAAGCTGTCGCACGACCACTTGCAGCGCGTGGACCGCATGCTCGGTGAATTCTTCAACTACCTCGACAAACGTATCGGCATGGACAACGTGCTGGTGGTGCTCACCGCCGACCATGGCTTTGCCAATACGGCGGAATTCTCGAACCAGCAGCGCAGCGAATCGAAGCGCATCAACGGCGACCAGTTGATGAAGGACCTGGGCCAGCACCTGTCCGACAAATTCGGCGGCGCCAAGCTGCTGGCCGCCTGGTCGCTGCCCAACATCCACCTCGACTACGCAGCCGCCGACAAGGCCGGCCTGCGCCACGCCGACGTGGAAGACGCTGCCGCCCAGTTCCTGCTGAACCAGCCGGGCGTGAGCGACACCTTCACCCGCACCCAGTTCGAGAGCGGCGCCGTCACCGGCACCCGCATCGCCACCCTGATGCGCCGCGCCTGGAACCGCGCAGCCTCGGGCGACCTGATGGTGATCACGCGTCCATACTGGTACTTCGCCAGCGGCGCCACCGGCACCACCCACGGCTCGCCGTACGCCTACGACACCAACGTGCCGTTGATGATCATGGGTAAACGCTGGATCAAGCCTGGCTACTACGGCCAGTACGCCGAAGTGGTGGACATTGCGCCGACGCTGGCCAACATCCTGCGCGTGCGCCCGCCCGCAGGTTCCGAAGGCCGCGTGCTGGTCGAGACGCTGAAGTAAACGCCAAACCGGACTCCCGCCTGCGCGGGAATCCGGTCATTTGACAGCGCCCGGCTGATCAGTTCAGGGTATTGAGGTAGTGGTTCAGGTGTTCGAAGTTGAGCGGCTTGGAGAAGTGCTGGGTAAACCCGGCCGCCACTGCCTTCTTGGCCGAGTCGTTGTCCGCCGAACCGCTGAGCGCAATGATCGGCAGCGCTTCGGCGCCCGGCATGCGGCGGATTGCGCGTACCGCGCCAAAGCCGTCCATCCACGGCATGCCCAGGTCCATGATGATCGCGCGCGGCATCCCTTCGCGCACCCAGTCGCATGCCTCGTAGCCGTTATGGGCCGACGCGGTTTCGTAACCGTGGTGCTGCAGCATGGCCGACAGCATTTCCACCATTTCGACATTGTCGTCTACGACCAGGACTTGTTTTGCGCTTGCCATGATGGACCTCGTTGTGATTGTTGATGGGTTGATCGTAGCAACGCGCCAGTGCGCTGTATGTTCGCCAGCGTACGCCCGGCCTAAAGCACGGCGGGCAGCTCCAGGGGCGGCTGACGCAGCGCCTCGGCGATCCGGTGCAGCGCCTGGGCGATCTCCTGCTGGCTTGCGACGCCGCCGATGCACACCCGGATCGCCTGCGGCGCTTCGCCATCGACCGCAAAGGCGTCGCTCGGCACCACGCCGATGCCGGTGGCCCGCAAGTGCGCCGTCAGCGCCAGCCGATCCCACTGCGGCGGCAATCGTATCCACAGGTGAAAGCCCTCGGGCTGCGCCAGGTAGCTGTCCGGCGGCAGTATCCTGGCCGCCAGCCGCTGGCGCGCCATCGACTCCTTGCGGATCGCCGCCAGCGCCAGGTCGGCGATGCCCTCGTTGATCCAGCGCGTGGCCAGCGCCGCCGTAAAGGGCGCGGCCATCACCGTGGTGGCGCGTACGGCAGCGGCCAGCCGCGCGGTGGACGCGGCATCCGGCGCGGCAATGTAGGCCAGCCGCAGTCCGGCGCCCACGCACTTGGCCAGGCCCGCCACGTAATAGGTCAGCTCGGGGCCGATGGCAGCCAGCGGCGGCGGACTGCTGCGCGGCAGGAAGCCGTAGGCATCGTCCTCGATGATCGGCACGCCGTAATGGCGCGCCACCTGCACCAGCGCCGCGCGCCGCTGTGCCGACATGGTCTGGGTGGTCGGATTGAGCAGGGTGGGGTTGCAGTACAGCGCACGCGGCGCGTACTGCGCGCAGGCCGCTGCGAACGCCAGCGCATCGATGCCCTCGCCGTCCATCGGCAGGCCCACCAGCCGCAGGTTCATCAGGCTGGCCAGCGCGCGCAGGCCGGGATAGGTCAGCGCCTCGCAGCACACCACGGAACCGGGCGGCGCTACCGTGCTCAGAATGGCCAGCAAGGCCGCCTGCGCGCCGGGCACCACCAGCAGGCGTTCCGGCTCGATCGCCAGGCCGCGCCGGCGCAGCCACAGCGCGCCCGCCGCGCGGTCGGCTGGCGCGCCGCCAAAATCCTGGTAGCGCAGCAGGCCGGGCATGTCGTCGCCGATGGCAGCCATGCTGGTGCGCATCTGCCGCAGCAGGTCCGGCGTGAACGGTTCCGGCGGCATGTTCATCGACAGGTCCACCTGCGGCCTGGTGGCCACTGCGCGCGGAATCGCCAGGGCCCGTTTGCCGCACACAAACGTGCCGCGACCCACGGTGGAATCGACCAGCCCGCGCTTGTGCGCCTCGGCATACGCGCGCGCCACGGTCGTAAAATCGATGCCCAGCGCATCGGCCAGGGCGCGCTGGGCGGGCAGGCGCTGTTCCGCCGTCAGCCTGCCGATGGCGATATCGGCGGCGATCGCATCGGCGATCAGCTTGTAAACAGGGCCCTGCCCCTTTTTCAGCTTGGGCACCCACCCGGTGGCGTTCTTCGGCATTGTCGATCCATTCAATGTGCAGTCATTATTCCTGATTGCATGCAGATTCCATGCCGGGCAGGAAGGCCCTGCCATGCCCCTGTATCGACTGATCACGCACCATCAGGATGCATCTCTTTTGGTGCACGCCAGATTTTGATGCACCCTTATTCCATAAGGGAAAGATCAGTAAATCCGGATTGACTGCATGCTTTGACTGGAGGCGATTTTTTACCCGAAAAGTCAGTCATGCCGATGCCGGTGCACGCCGCCTTCAGTCTGTAAAAAAACACCGATTGTATGGATTTCGGTCCAGTCAAAAAGCCTCGGCAAGCCTGCGCATGGCATGGCCCATGCATTCAATCCGGGAGTCGATACGACATCAACCCACCTTGAAAAGAGAGACCACCATGCCAGCCATCGAACACAAAGCCCACGTCAAAGGCGACTTTTTTGTGGATTACGAAGAAAAGGTTTTTGAAGACGTCAAAGCCCTGCCGGGCGAGAAGGCGCTGGTCACTTTCCACACCGTGGCCTTCGAAGGCTCGATCGGTTTCGTCAACCTGCTGCAGGCCACGCGCCTGCTGCGCAAGGGTTACGAGACGTCGGTATTGCTGTACGGCCCGGGCGTGACGCTGGGCCTGCAACGCGGCTTCCCCACCCTGGGCGACGAAGCCTTCCCCGGCCATATGAACCACAACAACCAGCTGGTGAAGTTCATGGCCGAAGGCGGCAAGGTGTACGCCTGCCGCTTCGCGCTGCAGGCGCTGTACGGCCACGGCGAGCCGTCGCTGATCGAAGGCATTCGCGCCATCGCGCCGCAGGACGTGCTGGACCTCAAGCTGCTGCACCTGCGCGCCAACGCGGTCATCATCGATACCTGGACCCTGTAAGCGGAGCGCGCGGATGACTTCGACCAAGAAGACCGTGAGGGCGGCGGCGGTGCAGATCGCGCCGGATCTCGAGACCGCCGATGGCACGCTGGCCAAGGTGCTGCAGGCGATTGCCGACGCGGCGCGCCAGGGCGCCGAGCTGGTGGTGTTCCCCGAGACGTTCGTGCCCTACTACCCGTACTTTTCGTTCGTGCGTCCGCCCTTCCAGGCCGGCGCCGAACACATGCTGCTCTACGACCGCGCGCCCACCGTGCCGGGCCCCGTCACCGAGGCGGTGGCAGGCGCCGCGCGCGAACACGGCGTGGTGGTGGTGCTGGGCGTGAACGAGCGCGATCACGGCACCCTGTACAACACCCAGCTCGTGTTCGACGCCAACGGCGAGCTGGTACTCAAGCGCCGCAAGATCACGCCCACGTATCACGAGCGCATGATCTGGGGCCAGGGCGACGCCAGCGGCCTGAAAGTGGTGGACACCGCCGTCGGCCGGCTGGGCGCCCTGGCCTGCTGGGAGCACTACAACCCGCTGGCGCGCTACGCGCTGATGGCGCAACACGAGCAAATCCACTGCGCGCAGTTTCCCGGCTCGATGGTTGGCCAGATCTTCGCCGACCAGATGGAGGTGACCATCCGCCACCACGCGCTGGAATCGGCCTGCTTCGTGGTCAACGCCACCGGCTGGCTGACCGACGCGCAGATCACCGCCATCACGCCGGAACCATCGGTGCAAAAGGCGCTGCGCGGCGGCTGCTGCACCGCCATCGTCTCGCCGGAAGGCGTGCTGCTGGCCGAACCGTTGCGCTCCGGCGAAGGCATCGTCATCGCTGACCTGGACATGGCCCTGATCACCAAGCGCAAGCGGATGATGGACTCGGTGGGCCACTACGCCCGTCCCGAGCTGCTCAGCCTGATGATCGACAACCGCGCCGCCACCCCATCCACCTCGAGGGAGCCCACCGCATGAACTCCAGCCATCCCGAACTGAACGCCCGCCAGCTGATCACCGAGCTGCAATCGCTGGGCATGCGCCTGGCCGATCCCGCCCAGGGCGCGCCCAGCCGGCGCGGCGGCGCCGGTCCGTCGGACCACAAGGCGGTGATCGTGGACGACACCACCGTCATGATCCCGGTGCATACCGGCAGCGCGTTCAGCTCGCCGTACCTGGCAGCCGCCCCCGGCGCCGACGGTCGCAGCGCCATCCTGCGGGACGGCCGCACCGTGGGCATGATCGCGTTTCCGCGCCAGCCGCGCTTTTACAAGATGCAGACGCTTGACGGCGTGCCGTATTCGCACATCGCCACGCTGCACGGCAAGGACGTACTGGCCACCACCGTGCTGCAAAGCTGCATCCGCTACGAGAGCCGGCGCAAGTCATGCCAGTTCTGCTCCATCGGCCAGTCGCTGGCGGCAGGCCGCACCATCCTGCGCAAAACCCCGGAGCAACTGGCCGAGGTGGCGCGGGCGGCAGTGCTGCTCGACGGCGTCAAGCACATGGTCATGACCACCGGTACGCCCAATGCCACCGACCGCGGCGCGGCCATCCTGTGCGACAGCGCCTTCGCGGTGAAGTCGGCCGTGAATCTGCCGATCCAGGGCCAGTGCGAGCCACCCGACGACGATGCGTGGTTCGTACGCATGCGCGACGCTGGCATCGACGCGCTGGGCATGCACCTGGAAGCGGTAACCCCCGCCGTACGTGCGCGCATCATGCCGGGCAAGGCCAGCGTGCCGCTGGAGCGCTACTTCGACGCCTTTGCGCGCGCAGTGGAGGTGTTCGGCCGGGGCCAGGTCAGCACCTACATCCTGGCAGGCCTGGGCGACACCCCGGACGCGATCCTGCGTTGCAGCGAAAAGCTGATCGCGGCCGGCGTCTATCCGTTCGTGGTGCCGTTCGTGCCGATTGCCGGCACCCCGCTGGAAGATCATCCGGCGCCGTCGGCCGCCATGATGCGTGAGCTGCTCGCGCCCCTGGGCGAGATGCTCGGTGCGGCCGGTATGTATTCGGGCGAGATCAAGGCCGGCTGCGGCCGGTGCGGCGCGTGCTCGTCGCTGTCCACCTTCGAGAGGAAGCCGTCATGACTGCCGTTACCGATACTGTTGCCGATACCATTGCCGCACCGCTGACCGCGCGCATCAAGCTCGCCACCACCAGCGCGGAACGCGACGCCGCGCGCGCCTTGCGGCGTCAGGTGTTTTGCGTCGAACAGGGCCTGTTCGGCGGCGACGACACCGACACCATCGACCGCACGGCGCTGACGCTGGTGGCGGTGGATGGCGACGGCGCCGTCATCGGCACGGTACGCATCCACCATGCCGGCGACAACGTGTGGTGGGGCTCGCGCCTGGCCGTGGCGCGCCCGGCGCGGCGCCAGGCCGCCGTGGGCAGCGGCTTGATCAAGCTGGCCGTGGGCGCCGCCCGCGCGCTCGGCTGCACCACCTTTATGGCCCACGTACAGCAGCAGAACGTCGCCATGTTCGCGCAGCTGCACTGGCAGGCGCTCGCCGAGATCGCGCTGCACGGCAGGCCGCACAGCCTGATGCGCGCCGACTTTGCCGCCTATCCGCCGATCCGCGACGCCGACCAGGGCTTCGTCTGCACCCGGAGCGTCGCATGACCGCCGACCTTGCACCAGCCGTGCAGGCGCAACCTGATCTGGCGCGCCTGGTGGCGCTGCTGCGCGCCGCACCCGGCATCGGCCACAAGCGCGATATCGCCCGTGTGGTGCACTCGCTGGCCGGCGCCACGGCGACGGCAGCACGGGGCGGCGCCTGGGCCGCACCGGTGGGCGACGACTGCGCCGCCATTGCGGACGGCGACGGCTACCTGCTGCTGGCGATCGAGGGCTTCGTCAACGAGTTCGTGGCCAGGGAGCCGTGGTTTGCCGGCTACTGTGGCGTGATGGTCAACGTCAGCGACATCTATGCCATGGGCGGCCGGCCGCTGGCCATCGTCGATGCCCTGTGGAGCCGCGACGGCGACGCCGCCCAGTCGCTGCTCGACGGCCTGGCCGCCGCTGCCGCCGTCTATGACGTGCCCATCGTGGGCGGCCACAGCAACCGCCGCAGCGACCGCGAACAGCTGTCGGTGGCCATTACCGGCCGCGCCAGGCGCCTGCTCACCAGCTTCGATGCCCGGCCCGGCGAAAACCTGGTGGTGGCCTGCGACCTGCGCGGCCGCTACCACGAGCCTTACGATTACTGGAACGCCAGCCTGGGCGCGCCGCCGGAGCGTTTGCGCGCCGACCTCGAGCTGCTGCCGGCCATCGCCGAAGACGGCTTGTGCCGCGCCGCCAAGGACATCAGCATGGCCGGCGTGGTGGGCACCGCGCTGATGCTGCTCGAATGCTCGGGCATAGGCGCCACCATCGACCTGGCGGCGCTGCCGCGACCACCGGGCGTACCGCTGGAGCGCTGGCTGGCCACCTTCCCCAGCTACGGTTTCATCCTGAGCGTGGCGGACGCCGACCTGGCGCAGGTCCAGGACCGCTTCATCGCCCGCGACCTGGCGTGCGGCGTGATCGGCCGCACCGATGCGACGCGCCGCGTGCACCTGCGCCACGGGACTGAAACGGACCGCGCGCTGTTATGGGACTTTACCGAAGAAGAACTGATCGGCTGCGCACCGGCATCGCTGCGGCCAGCATCATTGAAGGAGACCGACCATGCCTGAAGTCCGCTTTACCGTCCGCTGGCCCGACGCCAGCGTGAGCGACTGCTACTCGCCATCCACCGTAATCCACGATTACCTGGTGGCCGGCGCCAGCTACCCGGTGGCCGATTTCATGGACCGCTGCCGCACCGCGCTGCAACTGGCCAGCGACCGCGTGCGCCTCAAGTACGGCTACGCCTGTTCGTCGGCGCTCGACCAGCTCGAACGGCTGGAAGCGCGCGCCGCCAATTTACCCACCGATTCCGCCGCCACCGTGACCGTTGTCGCGATGCGGCAATAACCTTTACGGAGTTTTGCATGCCACGCGAACCACATCACCACCACGTCGAAGTGCTGATCATCGGCGGCGGCCAGGCCGGCCTGTCGCTCAGTTACCTGCTCAAGCAGCAAGGACTGTCGCACGTGATCCTGGAAAAGAACCGGCTCGGCCACGCCTGGCGCAGCGAGCGCTGGGACAGCTTTTGCCTGGTCACGCCCAACTGGCAGTGCGCCCTGCCCGGCTTCCCATACCAGGGCGACGATCCGGAAGGCTTCATGGTCAAGGACGACATCGTCGCCTACATCGACGCCTACATCGCTTCGTTCGGGCCACCCGCACTGGAAGGCGTGGCCGTGACCGGGGTGCGCCGCGATGCGACGGGCGGCTGGCTGGTGGAATCAAGCGCCGGCGCCTACCACGCGGCGCAGGTAGTGATCGCCGTGGGCGGCTACCATACGCCGATCATTCCGGCCGATGCGGCGCGGCTGCCGGCCGGCGTGATGCAGCTGCATTCGTCCGACTACATCAACCCGGCGCAGCTGCCACCGGGCGAAGTGCTGGTGGTGGGCACCGGCCAGTCGGGCTGCCAGATCGCCGAGGACCTGCACCTGGCTGGCCGCCGCGTGCACCTGTGCGTGGGCGACGCGCCGCGCGTGGCCCGCCGCTACCGGGGCAAGGACGTGGTCAAGTGGCTCGACGAGATGGCGTATTACGACCTGCCGGTGGACCGGCACCCGCTGGGCGCCGGCGTGCGCGACAAGACCAACCATTACGTCACCGGGCGTGACGGCGGCCGCGACATCGACCTGCGCAAGTTCGCGCTCGAAGGCATGCAGCTCTATGGCCGCTACCTGGCGCTGGAGGACGGCGTGGCGCGCTTCGGCGACGACCTGGCGCGCAACCTGGACGGCGCCGACGCCACCTACCGCAAGATCAACGCCAGCATCGACCAGCACATCGCCGATCACGGTATCGACGCCCCGGCCGGTGCGCCCTATGCGCCGCTATGGCAGCCGCCCGCCGACGCTGCCGCCACGCTCGACATGGCAGATGGCGCCGTCGCCGCCGTGGTCTGGTGCATCGGCTTCCGCACCGATTTCAGCTGGATCGAAGCGCCCATCTTCGACCAGCGCGGCTATCCCGGCCACGAGCGCGGCGTGACGGCCGAACCGGGCCTGTACTTCCTCGGCTTGCCGTGGCAGTACACCTGGGGCTCGGGACGCTTTTCCGGCATCGCCCGCGATGCCGCCCACCTGCTCGAACACATCGTGCAGCACGCGCAACAAGCCACCAAGGCTGTATAGTTGTCGTTTTTTCCTTTTTGGTAAAAACCACATGCCTGCATCGACCCGCCTGTTGTTCGCCGCCAGCGCCCTGGCGTTTGCCTCCCTGCCCGCCGCCTCGCAGGCCGCCCCTGCCCAAGCGCCGCGCGCGATGACCGTCACCGGTGTTGTCGAAGGCGCGGTGCTGGCCACCGGCGTGGCCTCGTACAAAGGCATCCCCTACGCGGCGCCGCCGGTGGGCGACCTGCGCTGGCAGGCGCCGCAACCGGCGCAGGCGTGGCGCGGCGTGCGCCCGGCCACGCAGTTCGGACCGCGTCCAATGCAGCTGCCGCTGTTTGCCGACATGGTGTTCCGGTCCGACACCGGCAGCGAGGACTGCCTGTATCTGAACGTCTGGACGCCGGTAAAACCCGCCAAGGTCAAGGGCGCCAAGCTGCCGGTACTGGTGTACTTTTACGGCGGCGGTTTCGCGGCTGGCGACAGTTCGGAACCGCGTTATGACGGCGCGGTCATGGCGGCCAAGGGCATCGTCACGGTGACCGTCAATTATCGCCTCAATGTGTTCGGCTTCCTGGCGCACCCGGAACTGTCGGCCGAATCGCCGCACAAGGCCTCCGGTAACTACGGCCTGATGGACCAGGCAGCGGCGCTGCAATGGGTAAACAGGAATATCGCGGCGTTCGGCGGCGACCCGGCGCGGGTGACCATCGCCGGCGAATCGGCCGGTTCGTTCTCGGTCAGCGCACAAATGATCTCGCCGCTGGCAAAGGGCCTGATCGCCGGTGCCATCGGCGAGAGCGGTTCGTTGCTTGGCCTGCATGCGCCGCAAACGCTGGCCGATGCCGAACGGACCGGCGCCGCCTTCGCCGCCAAAATCGGCGCAGCCGACCTGGCTGCGCTGCGCGCCCTGCCGGCCCAGCAACTGCTCGACGCCATCCCGGCTACCCGTACCGGTTTCTTCGTGATCGAAGATGGCTACGTGCTGCCACGCTCGCCCGAGATCCTGTACGCAGCCGGCCAGCAAGCCAGGGTGCCGCTGCTGGCGGGCTGGAACTCGCACGAAGGTTTTTTTAAACAGGTGCTGGGCCAGGACGAACCCACGGTGGACAATTTCAACACGGCGCTGCAAAAGCTCTACGGCGACCAGGCCGATGCCGCGCGCCTGGCCTACCTGGGCGCAGGCGCCTCGGCTGACGAGGTGGCAACGGCCGCCACCAACCTGGCCAGCGACCGCTTCATTTCGTACGGCACCTGGCGGTGGCTCGACAGCCATGCACGCAACAGCGGCAAGCCGGTGTACCGCTACTACTACACGCGCGCGCGGCCCGGCGACACGGGGGCGGCCCATTCGGCTGAAATCGAATACGCGCTCGGCAACCTCGATGGCAACAAGACCTATGCGTGGACACCCGAGGACCGGGCGCTGTCGAAGCAGATGCAAGGCTACTTCGCCAACTTCATCAAGACCGGGAACCCCAATGGCCGCGGCCTGCCGAACTGGCCGCGGGCGGTCCCCGGCGCCGGCTCGCCGGTGATGCTGCTCGATGTGGAACCGCGCGCCATCGCGGCGCCCGACGACGCCCGCTTCGAGTTCCAGGACGCGGTGTCTGGACGGCTGCGCTAGTTAATTGTAGTACACGCAAATGCGCTGCCCATCCACCTCGTGCACGCGGATGTCGAGCTGGTACAGGTCGCGCAGCACGTCGGGCTGGATCAGCTCCTGCGGCGTGCCGAAATACGCCAGCCGCCCGTCTTTCATGGCGACGATGCGGTCGGCGTAGCACGCCGCGAAGTTGATATCGTGGAGTACCAGGATCACGGTCTTGCCCAATTCGCGCGCGGCGCGCTGCAACAGCCGCATCATCTCCACCGCGTGGCGCATGTCGAGATTATTCAGCGGTTCGTCGAGCAGCACGTAGTCGGTATCCTGGCACAGCACCATGGCCACGAAGGCGCGCTGGCGCTGGCCGCCCGAAAGCTGGTCGAGGAAGCGGCCGGCCAGCTCCTCGAGGCCCAGGTAGCCGAGCGCCCGTTCGACGTGGGCAGCGTCTGCCACCGTGGGCCGGCCGCGCGTGTGGGGAAAGCGCCCGAACGTCACCAGGTCGCGCACCGTCAGCCGCATCGGCAGGTGGTTATCCTGGCGCAGGATCGCCAGTCGGCGCGCCAGTGCAGAACTGTCGCCCTGCACCACGTCGATGCCATCGACCAGCACCCGTCCCGCGCTCATCGGCAGCAGGCGGCTGATCATCGACAACAGCGTCGATTTGCCGGCGCCGTTCGGGCCGATGATGACGGTCACGCCGCCGGCGGGTAATGTCAACGTCACATCGTCCACCACCACGGTGTCGTCGTAACGCTTGCTCAGTTGGGAAATCTCGATCATGGCTGCTTTCTACGGGTGATCAGGAACAGGAACAACAGGCCGCCGGCAAACTCGATGACCACGCTGACGGTGGCATTCAGTTCGAGCACGCGCTCGAGCAGCAACTGGCCGCCCACCAGGAACACCACGCCCCACAGCACTGCCATTGGCAGCAGGTGCTTGTGCTTGTCGGAGCCGGCGGTGACATAGGCCAGGTTGCTGACCAACAGGCCGAAGAACGTCACCGGCCCTACCAGCGCGGTCGATACCGACACCATCACCGCGATCAGGGCCAGCGTGAGCATTACCGTGCGGCGGTAATCGATGCCGAGGTTGACCGCGATATCGCGCCCCAACGCCAGCACGTCGTAACGCTGGCGCAGCCGCCATGCCAGCAGCGACGCCAGCGCCACGGCCACCGTCGCCACCCACAGCAAGCCGGTCTGGATGCTGTTGAACGAGGCGAACATGCGATCTTGCAGCACCATGAATTCGTTGGGGTCGATCAGGCGCATCACAAAGCTGGACAGGCTGCGAAACAGCAGGCCAAACACGATCCCGGCGAGCAGCATCAGGTGCAGGCTGTGGGCCGCGCCGGTGAACAGCGCGCGGAACAGCAGGCAGGCAAAGCCTGTCATCAGCACCACCTCCACCGCGAAGCGCACATTGGCGCCACCGAGATCGGCCAGCGGAGCGCCGCCCGGCAGATTGCTGCCCAGGGTGAAAATGATCACCGCCTGGATCAACAGGTACAGCGTATCGAAGCCCATGATGGCCGGGGTGAGGATGCGGTTGTGCGTGATCGACTGGAACAGCACCGACGACACCGCGATCGCGTACGCCACCAGCACCATCGCCGCCAGCTTGGCGCCCCGGAACGGCAGCACGAACGACCAGTTGCCGTTGGCGCCGATCAGCAGGAAAGTGGCGACCAGCGCCAGCGCGGCGCCGGCCAGGAGCAGCAGGCGAACCTGGGGAGTGACATCAAGCTTCACGGGAGCGGCCTCGCAACAACAAGTACAGGAACAGGGTGCCGCCGACCACGCCGACCACGGTGCCGATCGGGATCTCGTACGGGAACACCACCAGCCGGCCGACGATGTCGCACGCCAGCACGAACAACCCGCCCAGCACCGCTACCCAGGGCACCGAGCGGCGCATATTGTCGCCAAACAGCAGGCTGACGACATTGGGCACGATCAGCCCGAGGAACGGAATGCTGCCGGCCGTGACCACCACCACGGCGGCAATCGCCGAGACGATCGCCAGGCCCCAGAAGGTCAGGCGTTTGTAGTTCAGCCCCAGGTTGGTGGTGAACTGCTGGCCCATGCCGGCCACGGTGAAGCGGTCGGCGGCGATCCACGCGGCCAGCGCCAGCGCACCGCCGATCCACAGCAGTTCGTAGCGTCCGCGCAGCACACCGGAAAAATCGCCCACGGTCCATGCATGCAGGTTTTGCAGCATGTCGTGGCGGAAGGCGAAGAACGTGGTGGCCGCCTGCACCACGCCGCCCAGGATCAGGCCCACCAGCGGCACCAGGTACGGCGAGCGCAGGGGAATGCGGCGCAGCAGCGCCAGGAACAAGAAAGTGCCGGCCAGCGCGAAGCCGGCGGCCACCAGCATCCTGCCAAATACCGATGTATCGGGCGCCAGCAGCATCACGGCCAGGATGCCCAGCGTGGCCGATTCGATGGTGCCGGCGGTCGATGGCTCGACGAAGCGGTTACGCACCAGCATCTGCATGATCAGCCCCGCCACCGCCAGCGACATCCCGGCCAGCAGCAGCGCCACCGTGCGCGGCAGGCGGCTGACCACCAGCAGCTGCCAGGCGTTGGCGTCGCCGCCCAGCAGGGCGGCGAAACTGAAGTCGCCGGCGCCGATGCCCACGCTGAGCGCTACCAGCGCCACCGTCAGCAATAACGGCAGCGCAAGCCACAAGTGCGACGGCGGGCGCCGCACGGCGGCGGCATCCTTCACTACCGGCATCGACCTAGCGTCCCGCCTGCGCGGCTGCCAGCGCGGCCGACAACTGGTCGATGTTCTCCTGCAGCGCGCCGATGCTGGCGCTGCCCAGGGTGTACCAGTTCATTGCGTTCAGGTACACCACCTGTTTTTTCTTCCACGCGGTGGACTGGCGCACCAGTTCATTGTCGAGGAATTTCTGCGCCGACGCGCCTTCGCGGCCGATGGCGGCGTCGCGGTCGATCACGAACAGCCAGTCGGGATTGGTCTTCTGGATGAATTCGAACGAGATGGCCTGGCCGTGGTTGGCCGTATCGAGCTTGGCCACGGCCGGCTTGATGCCGAAGCTGTCATGCAGCACGCCAAAGCGCGAACCGGGACCGTAGGCGCTCATCTTGCCGCCCGTGGTGAGCACGATCAGGCCGGTGCCGGCGGTGGCCGCCCGGGTTTTCAGCGTGGCGATCGAGGCATCGAGCCTGGTTTGCAGTTCCTGGGCCCTGGCCTGTTTGCCGAACAGGTTGGCCAGCAGGCTGACGTTGGCGCGGGCGCTGTCCACCAGGTTGGCGCGATCGACGGTCAGGTCGATGGTCGGCGCGATCTTGGCCAGCTCGGCGTACTTGGCCTGCGAGCGGCCGCCGACGATGATCAGATCAGGCTTGGCGGCGTGGATTTTTTCGAAGTCCGGCTCGAACAGCGTGCCCATTTTCGGCACCGCATTGAACCGCGCCAGGCGCCCGGCCAGCAGCTTGTTCGACGCGCTGGCGGTGGGCGCACCGGCCACGTTGACGTCGAGCGCAGCGAGGTTGTCGAGGGTGGTGATATCAAGCACGATCACTTTCTTCGGATTGGCCGGCACCGCCGTCGTGCCGCCGGCGTGCTTGAGCTGCACCGTGCTTTGGGCGTAAGCCGGGGCCAGGGTCGTCCCCAGGGCGATGGCGGCGGCAAGGGCTACGATGGTGCGGCGGCGGTGGAAGAGCGTGGTGATCGTCATATCGGTTCCTGAGTGAGTTTTCTGAATAACTCTCATTACGATATGCAGGAAGGCGCCGAAAAGTTTGTCAAAGTGTGGCAGACCGGCGCCAGGCCGGTTCAAAACAGTGCAGGCAGGTCCGGTTTTGCACCGCCTTGGTGACAGCTGTGACTATCCAAATACATAAATCGTATAAACCATATGTTGGTTTGTATATTATTGTATCTGCGGGAAATAATTCAGAAGGTTGCTATACACTACTTCCTTTTATTCGGGCAAAGAGCAGGAATACAAACTATGCGCACAACCTTCGGCTTCATGGCCTTATGCTTGACCGTATCCGCGTTTGCGGCGGAACCATTCGACGACAAATTCCGTCAACTGGACGAAGTTCTCCCTACCGCCAACACCTATCGCACGGCTTCGGGCGCCCCCGGCGCGGCCTACTGGCAGCAGCGCGCCGACTACACCATCCGCGCCACGCTGGACGAATCGAAGCGCTCTTTGACCGGCTCCGAGCAAATCCGCTACCACAATAATTCTCCCGACACCCTCACCTACCTGTGGGTGCAGCTGGACCAGAACATCTACAAAAAGGATTCCGACGCGCGCATGATGCTCACGCAGCCGTCGCGCGACGCATGGACCAAGCCACGCGGTGCCGAAGACGGCTTCAAGTTCGAGGGACTGCGCGGCGTGCTGGCCGGCCGCGACTTCGATGGCGGCTTCAAGATCAGCGCGGTGACAGCCGGCGGCCAGCCGCTCAAGCACGTCATCAACCGCACCATGATGCGCATCGACCTGCCAACGCCGTTGAAGCCGGGCCAGACCTACAGCTTCAATATCGACTGGTCGTACAACATCAACGAGCAGCTGGTGCTGGGCGGCCGTTCCGGCTACGAGCATTTTGAAGCGGACAAGAACGACCTGTTCGAAATCGCCCAGTGGTTCCCGCGCATGGCGGCCTACTACGACGTGACGGGCTGGCAGCACAAGCAGTTCCTCGGCTCCGGCGAGTTCACGCTGGAATTCGGCGACTACGATGTGAAACTGACGGTGCCGGCCGACCACGTGGTGGCCTCCACCGGCGAACTGCAAAACCCCGGCGATGTTTTGAGCGCGGCGCAGCGCGACCGTCTGGCCAAGGCGAAAACCTCGGACAAGCCGGTGGTGATCGTCACCCAGGCCGAAGCCGAGCAGGCCGAAAAATCGGTCAGCACCGCGTCGAAGACCTGGCACTTCAAGGCCGCCAACGTGCGCGACTTCGCCTGGGCGTCGAGCCGCAAGTTCATCTGGGATGCGCAGGGCTACAAAAAGGGCGGCACCAACGTGCTGGCCATGTCCTACTATCCAAAGGAAGGCAATCCGCTGTGGGAGAAGTACAGCACACAGTCGATCGTGCACACCATCGAGCAGTACAACAAGTACAGCTTCGACTACCCGTATCCGACCGCGATCTCGGTCAACGGCCCGGTGGGCGGCATGGAATATCCGATGATCTCGTTCAACGGCCCGCGTCCGACCAAGGACAAGAAGACCGGTGAAATTTCGTATTCGCAGCAGACCAAGTATGGCCTGATCGGCGTGATCATCCACGAGGTAGGCCACAACTACTACCCGATGATCATCAATTCCGATGAGCGCCAGTGGACCTGGATGGACGAGGGCCTCAACACCTTCGTGCAGTACCTGGCCGAGCAGGCGTGGGAAGACAACTACCCGTCGCGTCGCGGCGAAGCGCGCAACATCGTCGACTACATGCGCAGCCAGAACCAGGTGCCGATCATGACCAACTCGGAGTCGCTGCTGCAGTTCGGGAACAACGCCTACGCCAAGCCGGCCACCGCGCTCAACATCCTGCGCGAAACCATCCTGGGCCGCGAACTGTTCGACTACGCGTTCAAGGAATACGCGCAGCGCTGGAAGTTCAAGCGCCCGACCCCGGCCGACTTCTTCCGCACCATGGAAGATGCGTCGGGCACGGACCTCGACTGGTTCTGGCGCGGCTGGTTCTACACGACCGACGCGGTGGACATCAGCATCGATGGCATCAGCGAATACGGCGTCAACACCAAGGATCCGGAAAAGGAAAAGGCATGGCGCCGCGCGCAGAAGGAAGCGCAACCGATCTCGATTTCGCAGCAGTTGAACAAGTCCCTGCCGAAGCGCACCGACGCGCACCCGGAGTTGAAGGACTTCTACAACGAGCATGACGAATTCACGGTCACCAACAAGGACCGCAACACGTACGCCGAAGCGGTGGACAAGCTCGAACCGTGGGAAAAGCAGCTGCTGGACCAGGGCAAGCACCTGTACCTGGTGGACTTCTCCAACGTGGGTGGGCTGGTCATGCCGCTGATCCTCGAGATTGAACTCAAGAGCGGCAAGAAGTACGTCGAGCGTATTCCGGCCGAAGTATGGCGCTACTCGCCGAAGAAGATCACCAAGTTGATCGTCACCGACGAGCCGATGGTGGGCCTGACCCAGGACCCGTACTGGGAAACCGCCGACATCGACACCAGCAACAACGCCTGGCCGCGCAAGCCGACCCAGTCGCGCCTGGAACTGTTCAAGACCGAGCGCGACAAGGTCAACCTGATGCGCGACTACAATACCCCGTTGAAGGCCAAGGACGACAAGTCCAAGGCCGAAGCAGGTAATTGATGGTTCTGCGTTTGCTACGCTGCGGCGCCGCCGCCGCGCTGGTGTTCTCCAACGCGGCGGCAAGCGCCCATAACTACCACATGGGCATTGCCGACATCAGCTACAACGAACGCACCGGCAGCACCGAAATCGTCCACACCTACACCGCGCACGATGTCGCCACGCTGCTGACCAAACAGGCCGGCCGCGTGGTGGACCTGGGCCAGCCGGGCAGCGAAGCGCTGCTGCGCAAGTACGCCGAAAAGCAGTTCACCGTATCGGGCCGCAAGGGCGAACGCCTGCCGTTGACCTGGATCGGCATGAAGGCCGATGCGGACAGCGTGGTGATCTTCCAGGAAATCACCCGCACCCGCCTCGGCGCCGGCTCCCGCATCCATAACGCGGTACTGACGGACCTGATTCCGGCGCAGAAAAATACCGTCAATGTGCAGGTGGATGGGCCGGTGAAGACGTTGATCTTTGACCAGGGGAGTCTGGACCAGGTGGTGCCTTAGTCCGCAAAAAGACCACTGCCTTACAGCACACGCACCTTCGGCCAGCGTTCCATATAGCGCTTGCTCCTGGTCCGGCTCAAAAACGTCTCCTCGCTCACACGCACTGGATTGCGCCGGACTCGCATCTCGAATAAATCATCGAGGCCCCAAGGCGCGATGATATGTAGCGCGTCATTTTCGTCGAGACTGATGCCCACCGACGTAGCAAACTCCGGCCATGTCGCCACCGCCTCCGCGAGACTGTGCAGCGGCGTGACAGGATATCCGAAATACTTTTCAAACCACAGGTGGACATGGGCTTGATTCGTCACCTCCCAGGGCAAATCCGGACAGGCATGAGCGATTATTTCCTGGTGCCGCGTCTCTTCTTCCGGTAACTCCTGCTCGTCGAAGTACGCAAGGTCGATATCGGCAAGGTCTGATGGCGTTGCGTAGCCATGTAGGTGGTCCCACACCAGGTTACGCACCGCGCCCGCACCAATGCACCAGGAAGGCAGCCCCAGCGACCTGGCGGCACGAAGCGCGTGCATGAACCATGCAGAGCCGCGTGCGATGGCCTTGAGTTTTTCAGCGTGTTCTGCGGCCGGCAATGTCAAGCAAGCAGCCATGCCGGTTAAAACGCTTCCCACTCATCGGCAGTCGCCGCCGGCGCCTTCAACTTCGGCTGCGCCCTGGCCGCCACGCGTGGCGCAGCCTTGGCTGGTGCTGGTTTCGATGTCGCCCTGGTGCCCTGACCCGCCGCGATCGTGAATGCGGCCACCGTCTGCTCCAGCATGTCGGCCTGTTCGCGCAGCGTCTCGGCGGCGGCGGCGGTTTCTTCGACCAGCGCGGAGTTTTGCTGGGTGGTGCCGTCCATCTCCGTGATCGCGCGGTGGATCTGGGCGATGCCGTCGTTTTGCTCCTGGGTGGCGGCGCTGATTTCGGCGACGATGTCGGTCACCTGGCGAATGCTCGATACCACTTCGTGCATCGTGGTGCCGGCTTGTTCCACCAGCCTGGTGCCCGAACCTACTTTTTCCACCGAGTCGTCGATCAGCGTCTTGATTTCCTTGGCGGCGGCGGCCGAGCGTTGCGCCAGGTTGCGCACTTCGCTCGCCACCACGGCAAAGCCACGGCCCTGCTCACCGGCGCGCGCTGCTTCCACGGCGGCGTTCAGGGCCAGGATGTTGGTCTGGAAGGCGATGCCGTCGATGACCGAGATGATGTCCACGATCTTGCGCGACGATTCGTTGATCGAACCCATGGTCACCACCACCTGCTCCACCACTGCGCCGCCCTCGGAGGCAACCTGCGAGGCCGAGCGGGCCAGCTGGTTGGCCTGGCGCGCGTTGTCGGCGTTCTGGCCGACGGTGGACGTCAGTTGATGCATGCTGGCGGACGTCTCTTCCAATGCCGCAGCCTGGCTGGCGGTACGCTGCGCCAGGTCGCCGGTGCCGGCGGCGATCTGGCTCGAGGCCGAACCTACCGCACCGGTGGACTCGCGCACGGTGTCGATCACGCGGCCGATCTGCGCCAGCAGCTGGTTGAAGGCCACTGCCGTCTGGCCGATTTCGTCCATGCGCGCAATCGGGATCTTGCGCGTGAGGTCCAGCGTCTCGCTCACGTGCACCAGCGTGCTGCGGATCGATTCGAGGCTGCCCTTGATCAGTTTATACAGTTGCCAGGCCAGCGCACCGGTCACCAGCAGCGCCAGCGCCACCACGCTCACCAGCAGGGTAAAGGCGAAGTCGTAGGCCTTCACGCTCTCTTCGCGGATGTCGGCAATCAGCTTGTTGTTGTAGGCGATGTGGTCGTCAAAACCCTTGGTCAGCGCGGCGGCGGTGAGCGCCAGCGGCGTGCCCGGCATCAGCGTGGCGCGCACCGCGTCCATGTCGCCGGCGTGGGCGCCCGCGATGAACGGCACCAGCGCCTGGCGGTAGGCGGCCATGTGCTGTTTGTCCTCTTCCAGCATCTTGCGGTCGGTGTCGTCGAAAATGCGATTTTTCTCGTAGCTGGCCAGCACCTCGTCGAACTTGGCGTGAGCGTCGTTGTAGGCCTTGTCGAGCGCCGTCTTGTCTTCCAGGTTGGAGAACACCGACAGGCGGTAGCCGGCCAGGCGCGTGGCGGCGGCATAGCTCTTGGCGGAGTTCAGTCCTTCGATGCTCGGGATCAGGCGGGTTTGCACCATGTCCAGGCGGTGGTGGGCGTTGGAGAGCTGGGACAGGCCAGTGACGCCAACGAAAATCAGGGCCAGCAAGGCCACTGACAAGGTCAAGATCAAGCGTTTAGTGATACTCATAGACTTTTCCATGGAGGTGAGGGGGTGGCGACCATCTTGACGCGGCCTCCTGCCACTATACCTGCACCGTTTCCAATGGGCAATTATACTAACGGATTAACTATAAAGTTATTGCTTACACCACGTGGAAGCCATGGGTACCGTCGCGCCCCAGCTGCGCCACCAGGCCGAACTCCCAGTCCAGGTACGCCTGCATGGCCTCCGCACGGTTGTCCGTGCCTTCGTACGGCCGGCGATAGCGGTCGATCAGCGGCGACGCCAGGCGCTGCTCGCCCGACTCCACCGGCAGCCCTGCGTCGGCCCACGCGGTGGTGCCGCCCGCCAGCACCGCCACCGGCAAGTCGGTGAGCGCCTGCACGTCGGCCGCCGCGTAGCGCGCCAGCAGGCTGCTGCCGCAGGTGAGCACATAGCGCTTCGCGCCTGCCGGCAGCCGCGCCAGCGCCTCCTTCAAGTCCGAACGCAGCGCGAACCAGGCGCCGGGAATGTGGCGCTTGACGTGGTTGACGCCCGAGGTAAAGTCCAGCACCACGGTGCCGTCGGCATCGTCATCGAGCCAGCGCGCCAGCGCGGCCGGATCGATTTCCTCCACCGGCGCGTGCGGCGGCAGGTCGGCGCTCCACGGCGTGGTCACATTGAAATGCTGCGCCTGCGCGCCGTCGAGCACATACACCTCGTGGTTCATCTGGCGCAACCAGTGCGCGGTGAGGTTGGCGCGCACGCCGTCGGTGTCCGCCAGCACGAAGCGCGCGCCGCGCACCGGTGCGAACTGCTCGGTTTCCTGCACCAGCTGGCCACCGGGCGCGGAGCGGAAGCTCGGCAGGCGGCCATCGGCAAATTCCGCCGGGCTGCGCACGTCCAGCAGGTAAGTGGTGCGGCCGGCTTCCGCGATCAGCTGCGCCAATCCCTCATGCGCCACGCGCAGCACGCCGGCGCGGTCGGCCAGCGCGCGAGCATCCGAAGCCGCCTGGCGGTGATTGGCTTCCGTGGCCGGCGGATAGGTGCGCGACTGGCCGTGCGCCAGCTTCTGCCCCGCCAGGGTCCAGCCGATGGTGCCGTTGCGCAGCGCCGAGACGGGATTGGGCACGCCGGCGTTGATCAGCGACTGGGTACCGATGATGCTGCGCGTGCGTCCGGCGCAGTTGACGATGATGCGGGTGGCCGGATCGGGCGCCAGCTCGCGCGCGCGCAGCGCCAGCTCGGCGCCCGGCACGCTATAACTGCCCGGGATGCTCATGGTCTGGTATTCGTCGTAGCGGCGGGCGTCGAGGATGATGATGTTGTCGCCGCCGTCGATCAGCGCCTGCACTTCCGGCGCCGACAGCGATGGCGTGTGGCGCTGTTCCTCCACCAGTTCGCCGAACGATTTGCTGGGCACATTCACATCGCGGAACAACTCGCCGCCGGCATCGCGCCAGCCATCGACGCCGCCCGCCAGCACGGCCACATCGAGGTAGCCCAGGTGGCGCAGACGCGCGGCGGCCGGTTCGGCCAGGCCTTCACCGCCATCGAGCGTGACGATGCGCACGTCGCGGCGCGGCAGCTTGGTGTAGGCATCGAGCTCGATGCGGCCGAACGGCAAATTGGCGGCGAACAGCGGGTGGGCCTGGGCGTGCGGGTCTTCCTCGCGCACGTCGAGCAGCGCGATTTCGCGGCCGGCCAGCAGGTCGGCGCGCACGTCTTGATAGGTCGCGGTAAGATTTTTGGTCATGGTTGGTTGGCGTAGCCGGAACGAAAAGGTTTCACAGCGCCCTCAGGCGAGAAGACGCTGCGGTCCACCGCGCCGATGTCGGCGCCATAGACATGGATGCCGATCGACACGCGGTCGGCGTAGGCATTGAACACCTGGTGGATGTCGCCGAGCGATGGCGAGACGGCGGTGACAGCGCCGGTCTCGAGCCGCTGCGGCGCTCCCAGTTTGACCAGCGCTCCGTCGGCCGTGCGCTCGAAGTCCTGCGAAATCTCGGCGCCACGCAGGAGCCCGATCAGGCCCCACACGGTATGGTCGTGGATGGGCGTGGACTGACCCGGGCCCCACACAAAACTGACCACGGAAAAGCGCGCCTGCGGATCGCGGTACAACAGGTACTGGCGGTAGTATTGGGCGTCGGGCTGGGCCAGGTCGTCTGGCAGCCAGTCGTCGTGGGCCACCAGGTCGCGCAGCAGTGTCGCGCCCTCGCGCACCACGCGCGGTTCGTCGGCGCCCTCTTCCAGCACGCGGCCCAGGTCCTCGATGAAGCGGCGCAGCCGGGGCGGCGCCGGTTGTCCGGTGGCGATGGTGTCTGCCATGGTGACTCCTTGATTACGCGGCCTGGCGGCGCGCGGCGGTGTTGCGGTTTTCCGGCACGTCCAGGCCCAGATTACCACGCAAGGTGGTGGCCTCGTATTCGCGGCGGAACAGGCCGCGCTCCTGCAGCACCGGCACCACGTGGGTGATGAAAGCGTCGAGCTGGTACGGCAGCGCCTCGAACAGGATGAACCCGTCGGCAGCATCGTTCAGGAACCAGCGCTGGATCGCATCGGCCACCTGCACGCCGGTACCGACAAACTCCTTGCGCGGGCTGGCGTAACGCAGCGCAGCCTGGCGCAGCGTGAGATTTTCCTCGCGGGCGGTGCGGATGATGCGCTCCGACGAGCTGCGATTGCTGTCGGCGCCATATTGGGCAATGTCCGGGAACGGGCCGTCGAGCGGATACTGGGTCAGGTCATGCTCGTTGAAGGAGCGGGCCAGCGCCACCAGCGCGTCTTCGATGCGGATCAGCCCTTCGGCCTGCCGATGCAGCGCCTGCGCTTCCTCTTCAGTCGCGCCCACGATGGCGCGCAGCGCCGGCAGCACGCTGGCCTGGTGCGGCGCGCGGCCGAAGGCGGCGGCGCGCTTCTTGATGTCGGCGTAATACGCCTGCGACGATTCGATGGTGGAGCCTTCGGTGAAAAAGGCGTCGGCATACCGCGCCGAGAAATTGCGGCCGTCTTCCGATGCGCCGGCCTGGAAGATCACCGGCTGCCCCTGCGGCGAGCGGGCGATATTGAGCGGTCCGCGTACCGAGAAGAACTCGCCCTGGTGGTTGAGCGTATGCAGCTTGGCCGGGTCGATGAACTGGCCGGTTTCCTTGTTATGCACCAGCGCGTCGTCCTCCCACGAATCCCACAGGCCCTGCACGGTGGTCAGGTGTTCGGCGGCGATGCGGTAGCGCACTTCATGCGGCGGGTGCGTCGGTTTGCCGTAATTCTCGGCGCTGCCCGACAACCACGAGGTGACCACGTTCCATCCCGCGCGGCCACGGCTGATATGGTCGAGCGACGCGAACTGGCGCGCCACCGTGTACGGTTCGCTGTAACTGACGGTGAGCGTGCCCACCAGGCCGATGTTTTTGGTGTGGGTGGCGACCGCCGAGAGGATGGTGAGCGGCTCGAAGCGGTTCAGGTAATGGGGGCTCGATTTTTCGGTGATATGCACGCTGTCGGCCACGAACAAGAAGTCGAACTTGCCCTGCTCCGCCAGCTTGGCCTGGCGCAGGTAGAAGTCGATATTGGTGCTGGCCGTGGGATCGGCATCGGGATGGCGCCAGTCTCCCCAGCCAGGGCCTACGCCGTGGAGGATGAAGCCGAGTTTGAGTTGGCGCGGTGCTTGATGTGTGCTCATGATGACTCCTTGTATCGATTCTCTGTATGGTTTTCAGACCGGGCGGAACACGCTGGCATCGACCAGCGCACTCGCATCCACCCGCTTGGGGAACAGCTTCGCTGCATAAAACGTATCGGCCACATCCTGCAACTGGCGCACGATCTCCTGGTCCACGGCGCGCAGTTGCGGGCGGTCGCGGCCCACCACCAGCTTCACCACGTCCGGCGGCAGGCCGGTCAGCTGCTGGAAAACTGCGGCATATTCCTTGGGATGGGCATTGGCCCAGGTGTTCGACAGCGCCAGGCGCCACAGCACGTCCGCCAGCGCCGCGCGCTTGCCGGGATCGGCCAGCGCGGCGTCCGACGCAGCGATCACGCCGATGCCGGAATTGATGCCCACGCCGTCGCGCAGGATGCGCGCGCCCTGGATTTCGGCATTAGCCTGGTACGTGCCGAACGTGGCCCATGCTTCGATCTTCCCGCTCGAAAAGGCCACGGCGGCGTCGCTGGGCAGCATGAAGCCGGTGACCACGTCATCCGGTTTCAGCCCCGCCTCGCGCAGCGCGCCAAACAGCAGGTAGTGAGACACACTGCCGCGCGCGGACGAGACGATCACATTGCGGCCCTTGAGGTCCGCCACCGTCTTGATCGGTGAACCGGGCGGCACCAGGATCGCCACACCGGTCGGCGACGACACGCTGGCCGCCACCACTTTTACACGCGCGCCGCCGGCAGCGGCAGCCAGTGCCGGCGTGTCGGCCGCCATCGCGGTATCGACGTCGCCTGACACCACCGCCTCGAACAAGGGCGCGGCGCCCTGGAAGCTGGCCCACTTGATCTGGTACGACAGGTTGTCGAGCACCCCGGCCGCTTCGGCCTTGGTGCGCAACAGCTTGACCTGGTCGCCCAGTACCAGCGTGACTTTAGAGAGGTCGGGCGCAGCGCCGGTGGCAGGTGCGCTGGCGGCGCCCTGCTTGCCGCAGGCGCCCAGCAATGCCGCCGCCGGCAGCATGGTCAGCAGGCGGCGCAGGCGGTCGGGTTCAAAAGTCATACGCCACCTTGCCATAGTAATAGGCGCCGCTCGGTGCGAATGGCGACGGGCCGTAGGTAAAACCGCTGCTGCCCGAGTTGGCGTCGCCGGGGCCGTTGCGGTCAGGCTTGGTGTCGAACACGTTGGCTGCGCCCAGCACCAGCTTGATGCTCTTGCTGACCGCGTAGCTGACGTCGAAATCGGTGAGCCACTTGGCGCCAAAGTGGTAATCCTGGGCACGGTTGGCGGTGGTTTGCCAGGTGTAGGAGTCGAAACGCGTGGTTTGCGCATTGACTTCCCAGTCGCCCGCGAACCAGCGCGCCGACAGGATGATCTTGGTGCGCGGCGTGGCGCTCAAGTCGCCGATGCCGCCGCCGGCCGAGTAGCCGAACCACACCGAGCTGCCGCCGGTATTGGCGCCCAGCGCGGTGATCTCCGAAGGCGTGGCGTTGATGCGCTGGACCTTGGTGCGGTTCCAGTTCACTGCCGCGCCCCAGCGCACCAGGCCAAAGCTGCCGTAGTCGCTGGTCAGATCGGTCACCAGGTCGGCGCCACGGGTGCGGGTGTCGATGGCGTTGGCAAAGTACTGCACCCACTCGGTGCCGGTCAGTCCGGCCGCGCGCAGCGTCGGTGCGAATGCAGGGCCGAACATGTAACCGGTGCGCACGATGCGGTCTTTTACCTTGACCTGGTAGCCGTCGAGCGTGATGTTGATATTGTCGGCCGGTTTGAGCACCAGCCCCAAGCCGAAGTTCACCGACTTTTCCGGATCGAGGTCGCGCGCGCCGAAGCGGCGGGCCAGGTCGGAGTCGTTACGCAGCAGCTTGGACAGGCTTGGCGCCACCTCGCCCGTTACCGGGTTGATGTTGGTGCGGTTGTCGGTTTGCGAGTAGCCGATCTGCGTGAGCGACGGCGCGCGGAAGCCGGAACCGGCGGTGCCGCGTATCGCCACCACCGGCGAAAAATCGTAGCGCGTATTGAGCTTGCCGCTTGCGGTATTGCCGGCGCTGTCGTTGTAGTGCTCCGCACGCACGGCCGCACCCACGAACCACTGCTCCACCGGGTAGAAGCCGATGTCGTTGTAGATCGCCAGCACCGTGCGTTTTACGCGCGTAGCGTCATCGGGTGAAAGGGCCACGCCAGCCTGCGCGCCCACCGCTGCCGGCCGGCCCACGTTCGGATTGCCTTCCTGGTCGCCGGGCTGGAAGATGTAGCCGCCGTTGATGTAACCGAGGCGATCGCCCGCATAGGTGGAAAAGCGCTCGAGGCGCTGCTCCAGGCCCCACGACCATTGCAGCGGCTTTTTCAGGCCCACGTCGAAGGCGCGCGTAAAGTCTTCGTTGGTGGTCCACTGTTCGAACTGGTACGTGGCCAGGTTGTCGAAGCTGGTCGGCGACGTCGGTCCCAGCGACGGGTTCAGGGTAAGGTTGCTGTACTGGCGGGCGCGGTTCTTGCCGTAGCCGGTGCTGATGTCCCAGTTCCAGCCGGCCGTGCGGCCACGTGCGCCGGCATTCAACTGGAAGTCGAAGGCGCTCATGTTATTGATGGCGAAGTAGCCGTCCGGGTACACCTGGCCCAGCGTAGCCAGGCCGTTCGGGCGGCGGAAGTTATTGCCGGCCACCGTGTTGCGGGTGCCGGCCGTGCCGAACGCGTACAGCGTGGTGTCCTTGTCGAGCGGCTTTTCCAGGTTGAAGCCGACGTCGTAGGCTTCGATGCCGGGGTCGCCGTTGTGGGCGCCGTCGCGGTTCCAGGTAGCGTTCTTGGGGTTCGAGGCCGGCGAATACGCCACCAGGTTCGTCGATGGGAAGTTTTTCCACGACTGGCCGCGCTTGCGCGCCGCCACGCCGATGTTCACAAACCCGTCCTCGCCCAGGCGGAAACCGGCATTGCCTTCGATCTTGGCGTTGCTCGGATTGCCGTCCACTTCTTTCAGCTCGCCGTAGCTCACTCCCAGCTGGCCGCCATGGTTGCCGGTCTTGAGGATCACGTTGACCACGCCGGCCACCGCATCCGAGCCATACTGAGCGGCAGCGCTGTCCTTGAGCACTTCGATATGGTCGATAATCGACAGTGGAATGGTATCGAGGTCGATGGCGTTGACGCCGCTGGCGTCGCCGCCGCCGTTGGTCAGCAGCGCCGAGTTATGGCGGCGCTTGCCGTTGACCAGCACCAGCGTATATGCCGGTCCCAGGCCGCGATTGCTCACCGGCCGCACCACCGAGTTGACGCCGGCCTGGTTGGTGCCGAAGTTAAACGACGGCAGCAGGCGCGCCAGCGCCTCGCCCAGTTCGGCGCGGCCGGTATGGATCAATTGCTCGCCGCTGATCACGTCGATCGGCGCCGGGCTGTCGGCCACGGTGCGGGCCTCGCCGCGCACGCCGGTGGTCACCACCACGTCCTGCACCTGGCCCACGCTGGTTTGTGCCAATGCCACGCCAGCGCCAAGCAAGCCCGCTGCCGCCAGTGCCAGTTGCAATGCCGTCAGGCGTGGCGATTTATTGTTATAAGTGGTCTGCTGCATGCCGTAATTCCCTCTTGTTTGGATGTATTGGTTACAGATAGGTTGAAAAGCTGCGGTCCCACAACGGGCGCACGTCGATGCGGCGCGCCAGCAGGCCCGCATCGGCAAACACGTCGGCCACCTGCTGCTGCGAGGCGATGGCCGCGTCGTCGATGGCGGTGAGCTTGTAGGGCTGGCTGCGCTGGCTCACCTGGTTGAGGAAGTACTGCGCAGGCACGCCAGCAATCTGGCCGCTCTTGGCAGACCAGGGCTGCGGATTGCGGTTGATCCAGTCGTACACCTTCGAGATGCGTTGCAGGTAGTCGCCGATGGCCGCGTGCCGGACCGGATCGGCAATGGCCCTGGTGGCGGCGCTGATCACGTAGTTACCGGACAAATAGCCGTCGGCCGTGCGCAGCACACGCGCGCCCTGGCTCTTGGCCAGTTCCACCACCAGGCCGAAGATCACCCAGGCATCGAGCTGGCCGCTTTTGAAGGCCGCAAAGGCATCCTGCGGCGCCAGCGCCACCGGCTCGATGTCCTTGAAGGTCAAACCGTTTTCCTTGAGCAGTTTGATCAGAAAATAGTGCGACGTGGTGGAGCGCGCATAGCCGATGCGTTTGCCCTTGAACTGGGCCGGATCGGCAATTTTGGAACCCTTCGGCACCAGCACCACCTGGTTGTTGACATCCCCGCGCAGCACCGCCACCACCTTCATCTTGGCGCCGCTGGCGGCGGCAAAGATCGGCGGGATCTCGCTCATGCCGCCCAGGTCCAGAGAATCGGCGGCCAGCGCTTCCACGATCAGGTTACCGGCCGCGAATTCGGCCAACTGCGTGCGGTACGGGATCTGGTCCACGCCCGCCTCCTTGAAGTAATACGAGTCGCCGCCCTTGTAAGTGCCCACGCGCAGAAACGCATTGCGGGCCTGGACCGCGTTGGCGCGTACGCCGGTGCTCCAGCCGCCGAACAGCGCGGCGATGCCGCCCGCCGCGCCCAGTCTGGCGGAACGTTGTAGAAATTGACGACGAGCGCCGCCCTTCGATACCTTCGAATCCATAGCTACCGCCTGTACGAGTTGAATTAAGTGTTGATGCTTGCTCAGTTAATCTTGAAGACGATGTTCCCGGCCAGCAGGTAGCTGGCGCCACCGAGGTCGGGCAGCTTGGGGAACGGCGCCGCCCGGCGGATCGCCTCGCGCGCCGCTTCGTCCAGCGCCGGTATGCCGGAAGAATCGATATCGAACGACAGCAGCGCGCCTTGCGGGCTCAGTGTCAGGCGATAGCCGACCTTGCCCTGCTGGCGCCGCATCTTCGCTTCGCGCGGATAATCGGTGCTGCTGTTGATGCGGGCATAGACCTGGCTCACGTAGTCGGTCGGGATGCCTTCGGTGCTGATTTGCCTTGGCGCTGCGGGGACCGGTGGTGCCGGTGGCGCCGGCGGCGCCACGGGTGCTGGCGCGACCGGCGCCGGCGTGGTAACGGCGGCAACTGGCACAGGCGCCGGCGGCGTGAATGTCTCCAGCGGCACCGGCGCTATTTTTGGTACCGGCACCGGCTGCACCACGGGTAGCGGCGGCGCCAGTGTCTTTTGCTGCAGCGGCTCCGGCTTGGGCAGTGTGATTTCCTTGGGCGGCGGCAGGTGGATCAACTGCACCACCAGCGGTGGCGGCGGCGCCTTGATGACCGTGCTGCTGAAGTTCCAGATCGCCACCGCTGCCACACCGTGGAGCACGATGGAGACGATCGCGCCGGGCCGGCGCCACCAGGCCCGCGCGCCGCCGTCGCCAAGGACCGGATACGAGGTCACAAAACTGTCGTTGGCAGCAGGTGTGACGACGACTGCATCGGCCTGGGCGACAGGTGCGGCTTGCGCCGGGTAGCGGTCGCGCAGAGAGAGAGTGGCGCTGGACATGGGATTCCCCTTTTTGAAAACAATTAATCGAACAGGTCCGGCTCTTCGCGCGTGATCACGTCCCACAGCGGCTGGAAGCTGAACCAGCCGCCAGCGTCGGACCCGATCTGGCCGGCCGTGTGGCGCGCCACCTCGTGCGGAATCGGCTTGGTGGGACCGGCCGCCTCGGACAGCAATTGCGCCTGCGCCGCGTTCTCGAACGAGATGTAGCGCCACACGGCCGACTCCACCGAGGAACCCACGGTCAGCAGGCCGTGGTTTTGCAGGATCACGGCCTTGCGCGGTCCCAGCGTCTTGGCGATGCGCTCACCCTCGCTGGTATCGAGCACCACGCCGCTGAAGTCCGAAAAGATCGCGTGGTCTTCGTAAAAGGCGCACGAGTCCTGCGTGAGCGGATCGAGCAGGCGGCCCTGGGCGGCAAAGGCCTTGCCGTACAAGCCGTGCGAATGGGCGGCCGCGACCACGTCCGGGCGCGCCTTGTGCAGCTCGGAGTGGATGGCAAACGCCGCGCGGTTGAGCAGACCGTCGCCCTCCACCACCTTGCCGTCGTGGCTGACCAGGATCAGGTCCGATACCCGCACGTGGCCGAAGTACACGCCGGCCGGATTGACCCAGAAGTGGTCCGGGAACTCGGGGTCGCGCGCCGTGATGTGGCCCGCGCCGCCCATGTCGAAGCCATAGCGCGCGAACAGCCGGAACGACACGGCCAGCCGCTCCTTGCGGTGCTGGCGTTGCGCTTCCAGGGTCGGCGGTGGCGGCGGTTCGGCAAAGATGATGTTGCCGTTGGCGTCGCGCGGGGCGTTGTGGATGGCCGGGCGCGGCACCGCCTTGCCGACGGTACGCAAATGGGGGCGCGACAGCGGCGCGGAATGCAGGGGGGATGGGCTGCTCATAATGATCCTCTTCTTGTTCAGTAGCCGCGCGCGGTATCCACCACGTCGGTCAGGGGAGCGCCGCTGCGGAAGCGGTCCAGGTTCAGCAAAAACTTGTCGATTAGCGCCGGCACGATCTGCTCGGTGCTGGGCGAGATATGGGGCGAGAGGCGCACGCGCGGGTGGCCGTAGAAGGCATGGCCGGCCGGCAGCGGCTCGGGGTCGGTCACGTCCAGCGTGGCCAGCGCCAGCGCGCCTTCGTTCAGTGCATCGAGCAGTGCCTGGTGATCGACCAGGTTGCCGCGCGCGATATTGATCAGGTGCAGGCCGGGCCGGGCATGCTTGAGGGTGGCGCGGTTGATGGCGTGGCGCGTTTCCGGCGTCGATGGCGCGGCCAATACCAGGTGGTCGGCGCGCGCGATCAGTTCCTCCAACGTGGCTACCCGCTCCACGCCCTCCACTTCGAACGGCGCGCTGGAGCGGCGCAGTGCCACCACCTTGATACCCAGCGCCAGCGCGCGCTGCGCCAGCGCCTGGCCGATGGAGCCGAAGCCATACAGGCCCAGGGTGGTGCCCTGCACCAGTCGCAGCGACAGGCGGCGCCAGTCGCTGGCCTGCTCCAGCCAGATCTCCGGCACGCGCTTGGCGGCAGTGAAGATCGCCGCCAGCAGGTATTCGGCAATGGCGACGGACGCGGTACCGCGCGCCGACGTCACCACCGGACCGTTGAACAGCCAGTCCGGGTAATAGTCGATGCCCACCGACGCCAGCTGCACCCAGCGCACGTCCTGCCAGCCGCTGGGCGCGGGCGTGTGCAGCAGCGACTGCCCCTTGGGCGCCGGCAGCGCGAACAACACGTCGGCGCCCGGCGGCAGCGCGGTCAACGGGCCCGGTGGCACATCGACCACGGCCAATCCGGCGCGCTGCGCCAGCAAGGCATTGACCTTGGGATCGAACTGGCTGGCTACGATGACATCGCTCATGTGCTTCTCCTCTTGTGACTTTATGACTTTATGACTGTGTGACTGTATGACTTAAGCGGCCAGGCGCTGGGACTGGTCCTGCGCTTCGCGCTCGGCGACGGCGGCGCGCACCAGCGGGATCAGTTCGCGGCCGTATTGCAGCGCGTCTGTGATCGGGTCGAAGCCACGGATCAGGAACGTGGTCACGCCCAGTTCCCAGTACTTGAGCAGCGCGTCGCGTACCTGTTCCGGCGTGCCTACCAGACCGGTCGAATTGCCGGCCGCCTTGGTCAGCGCAGCGATGCCGGTCCACAACCGCTCATCGACCACTTTGCCCTGCGCCGCCGTGTCGAGCAGGCGCTGCGAGCCGACGTTTTGCGGTTGCTGCGGACGGCGGCTGAAGTGGTCGTTGCGGCCCACGCGCTCGGTGGCGGCGGCGAGGATGGCGTCGGCCTTGGCCCATGCCTTTTCTTCGGTCTCGGCCAGCACCGGCCGCAGCGACAGGCTGAAACGGATCTTGTCGGCGCGGCCATACTTGGCGGCGGCGGCACGCACGCGGGCAATGGTCTCGCCCACCTGCGCCAGCGATTCACCCCACAGCGCATACACGTCGGCATGCTTGCCGGCCACCTCGATGGCGACGTCGGACGAGCCGCCGAAGTACACCGGCACACTGTGGCCGTTTACCGGGCGCACGCCGGCGTTCTGGCCCTTGTGACGGTAGATCTGGCCTTCGTGATCGAAGGCGCCGCTCGACGACCAGGTCTGCTTGACGATGTCGAGGTATTCGTCGGTGCGAGCATAGCGCTGGCCGTGGTCGAGGAAATCGCCGTCGCGCTGCTGCTCGGTGTCGTCGCCGCCGCTGATGACGTGGACCGCCAGGCGGCCATCGCTGAAGTGGTCTAGCGTGGCGAACTGGCGCGCCGCCAGCGTGGGGGCGACAAAGCCCGGACGGTGGGCCAGCAGGATGCCCAGCTTCTCGGTTTGCGAAGCGATGTACGACGCCACCTGGAAACCATCCACCGAGGCGCTGCTGTGCGCCACCAGCACGCGGTCGAAACCTGCGTATTCGTGGGCGCGGGCCACCGCGCCGAGAAACGCCTTGTTGACGACCGGGCCTTGCGGCAGCACGGTTTCGGAGACTTCCTGGGTAGCGCTAAAGCCGATGAATTCGATGCTCATGATGCTTCCTTTACGGTGATTGAAGATAAGCCGGCGCCGCCGGCGGGAGATATTTTTTTGGCGGCGCGCGCAGCAAACGCCGCGCGGCCGGCATTGACCAGGATGGTGTCGTTCTGCGGCGTGTGGATGCGGCTGCACAGCACGTCGCGGTAATGGCGTTGCAGCGCATTGGTGCGCGACAGGCCGGGATTGCCGCTCAATTCGATGGCCTTTTCCACGACCTCGATGGCCTGGTTGGTCACCAGGTACTTGACCTGGAACGCGTCTTTGGACGCGATCGAGCCGTTGGCGGCGGCGTCGATCAGCACGCGGTTGGAGAACAGCTGCGCATCGATCTGACCCAGCGCTTCCTGGAAGCGCGGCAGCGACGACAGCGGCGCGCCCAGGTTGGCCGGCACCCGCTCTTCGAGCCAGGTTGCCAGCCAGTCGCGGGCAGAACGGGCCACGGCGTCGTAAATGGCCGACAACAGCACCGACATCCACAGCAGCAGCGCCGGCTCCAGGTCCGGCGCGGCGCCGGCGGGCGCCACTTCCACCGCATAGTCGAGTGGTACCAGCACGTTGTCGAATACCACTTCGTGGCTGCCGGTGGCGCGCATGCCCAGGTGGTCCCAGTTGTCAATCACGGTAATGCCGGGCGTGTCGCGCCGCACCAGCCAGCTGCCGACCAGCGGCTCGGCATCGTCGCTGCGGGCCCACACGCCGAGCCAGGTCAGGCGCGGAATGCCGGTCGAATAAATCTTGCGTCCGCTGATGCGCCAGCCTTCCGGCGTGCGGCGGGCGATGGTGTTGGGCAAACCGCCGCGCGCCGGGGTACCCAGTTCCGGCTCCACCCGCAGCGCGTTGATCAGGGCGCCGTCGCGCAAGGTTTCGCGCACCACCCGATCGAGCAGATGCTGCGGCCATTTGGCCTTGCGGTCGGACGCATGCTGCAAGTACTGCATGGTGAGCACCAGGGCGGTGGACGGTTCGCCGCGCGCCACGGCCGCCACGACCCGCGTGGTTTGCGCCAGGTCGGCGCCGAGGCCGCCCAGGGCGCGCGGCACGGTCAAACCCAGCAGGCCCAATTGGTGCAGGCGTTCGAAGTTCGCGTGCGGGAAGCTGGCATCGCGGTCATGGTCGGCAGCGGTGGCGGCGAATTCCGCCGTCAAGGTGTCCAGCAGCGCGGCAAATTCCGGGCTGTCCAGTTGCGGCGTGTGGTCTGCGGTCGGTAAGCGGAGGACGGAGGTAGGCATGGTCAGATCGCTGGGTTAAATCGAAAAATTGCTGAAGTTGAACGGGGTGTGTACCGGCGTCGATACCGGGGCTACCGGTTCGGGCGCCGCTTCGATCTCCACGCCCAGCAATTGCAGCAACTGGGCGCGCACGCGCTGGAACTCGGGCCGCTCGGCGCTGCGCGGGCGCGGCTGGGTAATCGCGATGTCGGAGACGATGCGGCCCTTTTCCAGCACCAGCACGCGGTCGGCCAGCAGCACCGCTTCATCGACGTCGTGGGTCACCAACAGCACCGACGGCCGGTGTTCGCGCCACAGCGCCAGGATCAGCTGGTGCATACGGATACGGGTCAGCGCGTCGAGTGCGGCAAACGGTTCGTCGAGCAGCAGCAGCTTCGGTTCGCGCACCAGCGCCCTGGCCAGCGCCACACGCTGCGCTTCGCCGCCGGACAGCGTGGCGGGCCAGGCGTTTTCGCGGTGGGCCAGCCCTACTTCGGCCAGCGCCTGGTTGGCGCGTTCACGCGGCTGGTCGATGTTCAGGCCGAGAGTGACGTTGCGCCAGGCGCGCTTCCATGGCATCAGGCGCGGCTCCTGGAACACGGCGGCGCGGGCTTGCGGTACGTCGAGCGTGCCGGACGTGATGCGATCGAGGCCGGCCAGCGCCCGCAGCAGCGTGGTCTTGCCGGAGCCGCTACGGCCCAGCAGCGCGACGAATTCGCCGGGGCGGATATCGAGGTCGAGCTGGTCGAGGATGGTGTTGTCGCCGAAGCGCTTGGTCAGCTGGCGTGCGCGCACCTGGGTATCCGTGGTGACCGTGGTCGGTACCACCTGCACTGGTGGGCGCAGGCCCGCATCGTTACGCACCTTCGTGCCGGGCAGATCGAGTGGGATGGTCTGCATGAATCAATCCTTGATAAAAGTCGGACGCCAGGCCAGCGCGTAGTGTTCGATGGCGCGCACCAGCAAGTCGGTGGCCAGACCCAGCAAGCTGTAGACCAGCAGGCAGACGACAATGACGTCGGTGCGCATGAAGTCGCGGGCGTTGTTGATCAGGTAGCCCAGGCCCGCCGTGGCGTTGATCTGCTCCACCGCCACCAGCGACAGCCAGCTCACGCCCAGCGAGTAGCGCAGGCCCACCAGGAACGATGGCAGCGCGCCGGGCAAAATCACGTGCACGATCAGCTGCGGATACGAGAGGCCGAACAGGCGCGCTGCCTCCACCAGCTTGGAATCGATGCCGCGTATGCCGCTGTACAAGGTCAGATACATCGGGAACGTGGTGGCAAACGCGATCAGCGCGATCTTGGTGAACTCGCCGATGCCGAACCACAGGATGAACAGCGGTACCAGGCCCAGGAACGGCAAGGTGCGCGCCATCTGCATGGTGGAATCGACCGCCATTTCGCCCTGGCGCGTAAGGCCGGCGATCAGCGCCAGCGCGGTACCCAGCGTGAGCGAGACGGCCAGGCCGGTGCACACGCGCTGCAGCGATACCAGCACGTTGCTGCCCATTTCGCCGGACGCGATCAACTCGCCGAGGGTGACAAAGATTTGCGACGGTGCGGCCAGGATGCGCTCCGGCAGCACGCCGGTGCGCGAAGCGATTTCCCAGATCACCAGCAGCACCAGCGGGCCGATGGCGCGCTTGACCAGGGGCGTGATGGTCTTGCCGATCGCCCAGCGGCGGGCGCCGGGCGGCGAGGCGTTGAGGGCGGGAGTGAGTACCGACATTGTGCTTTCCTGTGCTGGTTGTCGAGGGCTGTGCAGCCGATGAAACCTAGTATAGAAAGCAAATGATTATGATAGAACTAATTGTTTCGACTATTGATATATGATTTTCTTGAATAATCTTGAGGTCAGACCATGCGCATTACGCAAACTGCGCAAACAAGTGACGAGCGCAAAAAAGAAGACCCCGCCACCATTCTAGGTAAGCGGGGCCCATTTACTAAGCCGCTATTTTGTATATCGTTATACGTGGTCAGCGCGCCACAATTTTCAACGGCGCTGCCGCAAACGCCTGCTCCACCGATTCCGCAAACAGATCGATCGCATGCTGCACCGGCCCCGGTTGCAGCGGCTGCACCAGCCAGATATCGAGGACCGGCTTGAAGTCGGTGACGTTGACGATATCGAGCTGGGCGCGGTGGCGGCTGCGCTCGAGGATAGGCCGTGGCATCAAGCCCAGCCCCACACCGTTGGCCACCAGCCCCAGTTGCAGGTCGGTGCCAAAAGTCTCGAGGTTGATCTTGAACGACAGCCCCTGCTCGGCCAGCGCCCGCGCCAGACCGGCGCGGAAGCCGCAGCCGTCCGGGTTGAGCACCCAGCCCTGGCCGAAAATATCGCGCAGCTTGTAGGTGCGGCGCGACAGCGCATCCTTTTTCGCCACCACCACCAGTTCGATGCGGCCCAGTGTGCGGCTGCGCAGGCCGTCGGGCAGCACCTTGGTGGCCGGGAACAGCGCCACCGCCGCGTCGATCTCGCCCTTGTCCACGCGCTGCACCAGTTGTGCGCCCCAGCCGGAGGCCACTTCCGTGTGCAGGCCATCGAAGGCCTGGTTGAGCTTTTGCAGGGTGTCGAGCAGCACCACGTCGCCGATGGTCTGGATCACGCCGATGCGGAATACGCCGGTCGGTGCATGGTCTTCCTGCACCAGGTTGCGCAGCCGCTCGACCTCCAGCAGCACCTTGGCGCACTGCTCGTACACCTGCTTGCCCATGGCGCTGGGCTTGGGCGGCTTGACGCTGCGGTCGAGCAGTTCCACGCCCAGCGCCTGCTCCAGGTTTTGCACGCGGCGCGTGATGGCCGACTGGGTGAGCCCCAGCGCGTCGGCAGCGGCGCTGATGCTCTGGTTGCGCACCACGGCCACGAAGGCGCTGATGTCATCAATTTTCATAAGGGTTTCGGTGTAAGGCATGCGGTATCAGGCGCCATCTTATCAGGATCAGAATTTGTAGTTGGCGCGCACATAGTAGTAGCCGCCGTTGAAGGCGATCTGCGATGCCGACGTATCGAAGCGGTACACGCCCAGGTAGCGGCTGGCGGCCGGCGTCTCGGTCGGATACACGTCGAACAGGTTGTTGGCGCCCACGGCCAGTTGCAGATTTTTGGTGGCCGCGTAGCGCACTTCGAGATCGGTGATGGTCTTCGGCTTGTTTTCGATGTGGTTGAACACCGACGTCGAATAGATGTTCGGACCCGAATAGAAAGTGGCCTCGGTCTCGGTCTTGCCGTAGCGGGTGGCGTGCAGGGTCACGCTCCACTGGTCCAGGCTCCAGGTGCCGCCGACGATCAATTTGTTTTTCGGCGTGGACGTGGTCAGGTAGCCGACCTGCTGGGCATTGAGCAGCGGGCGGCCATTGCGGTCGTTGGCCACTTTGGTCACCTTGCTGTCGTTGATGTTGGCGCTGAAGTCCCAGTCGATGCGGCCGGCGCTGCCGAAATCAGCCGGGTAACCCGCCACCAGGTCCACGCCGCGCGTGCGCGTTTCCACCCCGTTGGCAAAATAACTGGCGCTCACCGATGACAGCCCGGTGGGCAACGCGATGCCGGCAGCGGTCAGTGCATTGATCGCGGCCGCGCCGCTATAGGTGCCACCCTGCACGATACGGTCGCGAATCTCGATGTGGTACGCGTCCAGCGTCAGGTTGAGTTTATCGATGGGCTGCGCCACCAGGCCCAGGTTGTAGCTGCGCGACTTTTCCGGCTTTAATGGCGCCGCGCCCAGGGTGCGGGCGGCATCCGAATTCACTGCCAGCTGGCCGCCGGCAGTGGTGGGCGAGACGGCCAGGCTGGTGTAGTACGACTGCGCCAGCGACGGCGCCCGGAAGCCGGTGCTGCCGGTGGCGCGGATGGCGTAGCGCGGATCGAACTCGTAGCGCGTGGACAGCTTGGCGTTGCGGGTGCTGCCCGCGTCGGAAAAGCGCTCGTAGCGGGCCGCCACTTCCGCTTCCCACTGCCTGGTCAACTTGGTGGACAGGTCGAGGTACGCCGCGCTGATATTGCGCGAGTGCTTGCCGGCGCTGACCGGCGACAGGCCAGGCAAAGCTTGCGAACCGCTGCCGAAGTACGAGGCCGGATCGCCGGCGCCGATTTCGTAGATCTCGCGCCGGTACTCGGCGCCCAGCGCCACGCTCAGTGCGGCCGGCAGCACGCCGGTCTCGAACGAGCGGGCGATATCGCCGTTGGCGCTCTGCTGGATATTGTGGAATTTCGACAAGTGGAAGCTCGTTGGCGTGGCGCCGGTGGCGGCGTACAGGTCGGTGTTGGCCGAATCGTTCATGCCGATCTTGACGTTGTCGCTGCCATAACTGGCGCTCAGGTCCCAGCGCCAGCCGCCAAGGTCGGTGCCCTTGATGCCGGCGGTGAGCGCGGCATCGGTTTCGTTACTGGTCTCGACGGGGCTGAAACCGTACGGGAACACCTGTGGCAGGCGCGAGGCCAGGCGGAAGTTCTGCACGGTGGCGCCGGCGCGGTGGGCGGCGGTGCCGAATGCATACAGTTCCACGTCGGGCCCGAGCGGGATGCCGGCGTTGGCGCTGAACGATTCGCGGCGGATGCGCGGGTCGCCCAGGGTGCGGTTGTCGTAACCGCCGGTGCGCTCATCGGGGCCGCTGCGCACGCTGTGTTCGTGGCGGCGGTACTCGGCGCTCAGGTGCACGAAGCCGTCCGCGCCCAGCGGCAGGCCCACGTCGGCCGCGCCGCCCAGGGTAAATCCGTCGCGCTTGTAGTACTGGCCGCTGGTGGCGGTGAGCGTGCCGCCCTGGCTCGATGATTTGAGGATGACGTTGATCACGCCGGCAATCGCATCGGAACCGTATTGCGCGGCGGCGCCATCGCGCAGTACCTCGATGTGATCGACCGCGCTCACGGGAATGAGGTCGATATCGACCGGTGTGGCGCCCTGCTGCGCGCCCGGGTCGGCGCTGATGTTGGCGGTGGTGTGTCGGCGCTTGCCGTTCACCAGCAGAAGCACGTGGTTGGGGCTCAAACCGCGCAGCGTGAGCGCGCTGGTGAGATTGGCGGCGTCGCCGGCTTGCGCCAGGCGATTAATCGACGGCAGCAGCTTGACCAGCGCATCGCGCAGGTCGGTCTGGCCGGTGCGCTGCAAATCCTTGGCGCTGATCACATCGATGGGACTGAGGCTCTCGGCGGCCGAGCGGGTGATGTCGCGGGTGCCGGTGACCACCACATCCTGGACCACTATGGGGGATGCGGCGTCTTCCGCCAATACGGGTGCGGCGGCAAACAGCAGCGAGACGGCGATGGCTGATTTGGTGCGGGATGGCTTCATGCAGGACTCCGGTAGCTGTAAGGGTTAGTTCTTGACGCGGGCGGCGATCAGGTCGATCTCGACCAGCGCGCCGGGCAGCGGCAGCGCCACCACTTGCAGCGCGGTGCGCGCGGGCTTCGAGGGCTGGGCGGCGGTGCCGAACGACTGGCCGAAGGCGTTGTTCAAGCCGGTGAAATCGAGCTTGTTATCGAGCTTGGGATCGCCCACCAGGAATACCCGCAGCGACACGACATCGGCAAAGCTCAAACCCTCGTTGGCCAGCGCGGCCTGCAGCTTGCGCAGGACCGACAGCGTCTGGGTTTCGGTATTGCCATAGGCGGCCGGCGTGCCCTTGGCGGCTGTGGGATCGGCCACGTCCGGCAGCACGCCGCTGAGATAAATGGTGTCGGCGCCGGCAGGCACGGTGACCGCCACCGAAATCGGGAAGTTCGAATTCGGGATCGGCGTGCGCTTGATTTGCTGGGCGTTGGCAGTGGTAATCGTGAGCAGCAGGCTGGCGAGGAGGATGGAGGTTTTCATGGTGTGGCTTTCTTCTAGGGTGGATGGTTATGCGTTGCGGGCAGCGATGGCGGCGACGGCGTGGTGGCCCGACAGCACCGCGCCCTCCTGCCAGGCGCCGATCTGGCTCAGGTATTCGCCGGCAAAGTGCACGCGGCCGTCGGGCTGGTTGAGCAGCGTGTATTCCTTTTCGGCCGGCGTGGCCCAGTGCACCCAGGAGCCCAGGCTGTAAGGCACCTTGTGCCAGGCCACGCTGACCGGGCGGTGCAGCGCAGCGCCGCGCCCGGGATGCACGCGGTCGATGACGTCGCGCGACGAGGCGAATTGCGCGGCCAGCGGCTTGGCGGTGAAGTCGCGCGCCACCTGGCCGATGTTGTAGCAGCCCACCAGCACGCCGGTCGGCTGGTGGTAGCCGCCGCTCGGGTACCAGATCAGGCCTGTCTCGTGCTTGACAATCGAGATGCCGCCGTAAATCTGCGTATCAAGCTCCCAGAAGCGCGGGGCCTGCCAGGCGATCTTGCTGGCCGTGTCGTAATGCACGCTGGCGATGGCCGCCTTCACGTTGGCTGCGAAGTTGTTCTCCACTTTTGCCAGCACCGGCAGCGGAAAGGTGACAATAACGAAGTCTGCATCGAGCGTCTGTTGTTTGCCGCTTGCGCGGTCGCGCACCACCACCGCCACCTTGTCGGCCTGGTTGTGGATGGATTTCACTTCGGTCCCCAGCCGTACCGCGTCTTTCAGGCGTTCGTGGAACGCGGCGGGAATGCGGTCCATGCCGCCCACCGGTTGCAGCATGGTGGGCTGGAAAATCAGCAGCTCGTCGAAGATCAGCGACGTCCACAGGTCGGGGTCTAGCAGCGCGTCGAGCGACAGCGGCTCCTGGCGTTCGCCCACCTGGTCGGCGGTGCCGGGGAAGACCTTGTAGCCGGAACGCTCGGTGCCCTTGAACTGCCCTTGCGGCGTCAGGTCGCCATACAACTTGAGGAACTCGACCAGTTTGGCGCGGTCGCCGGCACTGAGTTCGTCGTCAAGCGCGCCCTTGCCCACCGACGTGGCCAGCAGCTCGGCGATGTGGCCGCGCGCGTCGTTGATGGCGCGCCGCAGCTGGATCGGTTTGTCACCGCGTGCAGGATCGGGCAGGAAGTATGCGCTGCGACTGGTGTTGACCTCCGCTTCGAGCTGCACGCCGAACTCGCGGCAGTAGCCGAGAATGGCCTGGTGATGGCTGGGCAGGCGCGCCGGCCCGGCGTTGAAATAGTGGCCAGGCTCGAACTGCGCCACCTGCGTACTGCCATCGGTGTAATCGATGCGGGTGCCGTCGCGGATGGTCCAGTTGCGGCCACCCACGCGGTCGCGCGCTTCGATCAGTTGCACGTCGTATCCGGCCTTGCGCAGCTCGTACGCCGACACTAGCCCGGCAATCCCCGCCCCCAGCACCAGCACCCGCTTGCCCTTGCCGGAGCCTGACGCCAGCTGCGGCAGCACCGGCGCCGGACCTGCCGCCGCAGCGACCGTGGCAGCGCCGAGACCGAGCGTGGTCATGGCGGCGGCAGCGGCGGCATACCCGCTGCTGGCGGCAAGTTGAACCAGGAAATTGCGACGACTGACAGGCATAAGAGCTCCACGAATGATCAAGTTGGAACGATCTTATGCTGTCGATAATTATGCTAGAACTAATTATTTATCATAATTAAATATGTTCTTTGAGAATAATGTTCTTTCATGAGGAATATTGGGGTAGATACCGGCATCCATAGTTGCAAACGCTATAATCAAACGCGAAACCATTCGTTCCCGCCACCCCGCGCAGCGCCCTAGAATGCGACCACCACCCTACCTGGAGTCGTCATGACCTTGCTGCGCCGTCGTACCCTGCTCACCGCCATCGCCTTGCTGCCATTGGCTTCGTTCGCGCAAAAGCCCGCGTCCACGCTACGCATCGGTTATCAGAAATCGTCTACCCTGCTCACCATCCTCAAGGTGCGCGGGCAGCTGGAGCAGGACCTGGCGCCGCTCGGTGTGAAGGTGAGCTGGCACGAATTTTCCAGCGGCCTGCCGCTGCTCGAAGCACTCAATGTCGGCGGTGTCGATCTGAGTGCCGACGTGGCCGATACGGTGCCCGTGTTCGCCCAAGCGGCCGGCGCGCAGCTGACGTATTTCGCCCAGGAGTCGCCGTCGCCCTCGGCGCAGGCCATCGTGGTGCGCGCCGACTCGCCGATTGCCAGCGTGGCGGAACTGAAAGGGAAAAAGATCGCGGTGACCAAGGCGGCCGGCAGCCATTACCTGCTGATCGCGGCGCTGGAAAAAGCGGGCCTGCGCTTCAAGGATATCGAGCCGGCCTACCTGTCGCCGGCCGATGGCCGCGCCGCCTTCGAGCGCGGCAGCGTGGCAGCATGGGTCACGTGGGATCCGTACCTGGCCGGCGTGCAGCGCCAGTCCACCGTGCGCATCCTGGCCGATGGCCGCAACGTCGCCGACTACCAGCGCTACTACCTGGCTTCCACCGCGTATGCGCAGGCGCGCCCCGATGTGCTGGCAGTGGTATTCGAAGCGCTGCGCAAGACCGGAAAATGGGTCAAGCAGTCACCGAAGGAAGCGGCAGAATTGCTGGCCCCAGCGTGGGGCCTGGATGCGAAAACCGTGGAACTGGCCAATGGCCGCCGCAGCTACGAAGTGCGGCTGGTGGTCAAGGACGCGCTGGCCGAACAGCAGCGCATCGCCGACGCCTTCCACAACGAAGGCCTGCTGCCGCGCAAGCTCGATGCGACGGCGGTGCCGCTGTGGAACGGCAAGGCTACGCTGTAAGCGCGGCGCCAGCCATCCGGGTGATGCGGTCGTACGCCGCATCGTCGAGATAATCGAAACCCTTGATGCGCAACACATCCATGGCCGATCGCAGCCGCGCGCTCGGCCACAACAACACCGCCCGCAAGCGCTCCACCAAGTCCGCCGGCACTTGTCCGCCCGCGATGAACGGCAACCCCGGCGCAGACGCCGAGTAGTCGAACACCGAGATCGCGCGCAGCCGCTCCGGGTACTCCTGCGCGATATAGCCATAGGTAACGCAATCGATGGCGGCGATGTCCGCATCGCCGCTTGCCACCAGCGCCAGACTGGCCGCATGGCTGCCCGACCACTGTATCGTGCCAAAGAACTCGCCGCCGCCAGCGAATGGCGCCACCGCATGGCGCAGCGCGTTCATGCCGCTGTTGGAGTGGGCGTCGTTGATCGCCGCCACGCGCCCGCGCGCCTGTTCCAGGCTGGCGATCCCACTGCCGGTGCGGGTGACGATCACACTCGAATAATCGCAGTCGTCGCAACCGGGAAAGTCGTAGGCGGGCGTGGCCAGCAACTGCACCTGGCCGCGCAGCTGGGTGACATACGGGTAGCCGCAGGTCTGGCTCACCAGCAGGTCGGGCCGGCGCCAGAAATCGATCAGGGAGGCAGGATGGTCCGGCGTGGCGCGCACCCCGGCTTCGTCGATCAGCACCGCGAGCAGGGTGTCGTAACCCTGCTGCAAACGGGGCGAGACGTTATACATGGGCAGCGCGGTTTTCCAGTGCATGATCATTCATGAGGGGATGCACCGGCGCGTCGATGGCGGTGAAACCGTAACGGCGCATCAATTCGCCGTAGCCGTCCACGTGAAAGCCACCGCTGCGCGCGTTGTAGGTGTCGCGCCTGGCGCGATACACGCGCGGCAGCAAATACCATGGCAACGACGGCAGGTCGTGGTGCACCAGGTGCAGATTATTATTGAGGAACAGCAGGCGGAAAAACCACCCTGCTTCGTTGAGCACGATGCGCTGCTTGTGGTCTTGCGCAGGGCGGTGCTCGTGGTAAGAGCGTACCATGGCCAGCGATTGCGCCGGGTACGATATCGCCAGCAGGTACCACCACGCCGGCACGCCGAACGCGGACGATATCCACCACAGCAGCGCCGCCACCATGGCGATATGCGCAAGCCACATCGGCACATAGCGCCAGTCGCCGCGCCAGGGCTGGCGCACCGCCTCGAACACGGTGCCGCCGATGGCCAGCGCCGGCCCCACCAGCACCCGGCCCCAGAACGTCTTGTTGAACCAGTACACCAGCCGCACCGGCCGGCTCATGCCCGCCCACTCGCGCGGGCAGATGTACTGGCTCTCGGTATCGAGCGCCGGCATGGTCAGATGCGAATCGACGTGGTGCGCCAGATGGCTGTCGCGGTACAGGCGGTACGGATACCAGATCGCCAGCGGCGCATAGCCAAACAGGCGGTTCACCCACGGCCACGGCGTGGGATGACCGTGTATCAGCTCGTGCTGGAGCGACATATACCAGGCGCACCACCAGATCATGAGCAACGTCGCCGGCACTGCGCCCAGCGCGCGCCAGTTGGCCAGCGTGAGCAGCCAGCCGCCGTAGATCGCCACAATCAGGAGCCAGGTGGGCCACTCGGCACGCCACAGGGGCCGCGCGCGTTCGGCCGCAACCTCGGCGCGCTGGTGCGCATCGATATATTCCGACCTTGTGTACTTTTCACCCATGTTTCATTCCCGCTAATCGCCACGTGGATCAAGTATAGGGAAGGTTAATAGCTGAGAAAACGAATCAAAATACGCATCGTTATGCGTTTTTTGCTTAATGGATTAGGTGGGAGTAGGTGTGGCACCGTACAGCCGCGAGCGCGGCAAGGAGGCAGAATGAAGCCATGGATACCTCGCTCACCATCGCTAAAAAACCCCACCCGGCGGCCTACGCTCTGCATCGGCAGATGATGGCCGTGCAGCGGACCATGTCCGCTGCTACGGTGGAAGAATCGGTGAGGGCGTCGCGCTGGGCCAACGCGTGGTATCAACTGGTACAGCGCAAGCTGGATCAACTCCAGCATGCGCCGCGCTATTTACATTGAACTAAGCAGGGGTATAGCAACCACCGGCGCGGCGTTCCATGCCGGCGCGGTCGATCACGGTGACGGTGCCGCGACGATAAACGATCAGGCCTTCTTCCTGCAGCTTGCCGGCCGAGCAGGTGATGCTTTCGCGGCGCACGCCCAGCATATTGGCGATCATTTCCTGGGTTACTTTGAGTTCGTTCGACAGCGAGCGGTCCAGGCGTTCGAGCAGCCAGCGGCACAGGCGCTGTTCGATGCTGCCGTGACGCACGCCGGCGACGGTTTGCGCCAGCTGGGCGAACAATGCGCTGGTGTGGCGCATCAGTTGCTGGGCCAAAGCGCCGCCGCTGAAGAAGGCATTGCGCAGCACCGAGGCGCGAACGCGGTAGCCGTAGCCCGAGGTTTGCACCACGGCCGAGCAGTTGGCGCGTTCGGTCTCGTACATCGACACACCCACCACACCTTCGCGGCCGACCACGGCGATCTCGGTGGCGCCGCCTTCTTCGGTCACATATTGCAGCGAGATGATGGCGTTGGTCGGGAAGAAGGCGTAGTCCATTTTGTCCCCGATGTCGAACAGGTGTTTGCCGGCCTGCAGCGGCACCAGCTCCAGGTCGGCGAACATGGCGATCAGCTCTTCGCGCGACAGGGCGCGCAGCAGTTCGTTCTGTTGGGCGCCGGTCAGGCTCACGGTAGCAGAAGCTTCCGTCGCGATGGTGCGAGCTGCGTTGCCGATGGTGTTGGCGGAGACGGAAGTTTGAGTAGCGTGGAACATGGCGGGCCTCTTCGAATAGTGTTGTTGTCTGCTGCCGGCGCCTATTTACAAGTGCCGGCTGATGAACAACACTATATCCCCGCTATGTTCGCTACCTTATAGGACCACCTACACGCCTAATGTAGGTTAGGAACATAACACAGCGTAAGACCAGTCCTACCCGGATCACCCAGGCTGAAACCCGCTACTAGAAGTCACCGACATAGTTCTCCGCCAGCGCCGTGGCCATCGCCCGCGACGACACGATATTGGCCAGTTCCGCCCTCTGCATCTCGCGCTCGAAGGGCGTGGCGTCAGCAAACGTGTGCAGCAGCCGCGTCATGGTCCACGAGAAGTACTCGGCGCGCCAGATGCGCTTGAGCGCATCGTCGGTGTAGCCGGCCAGCAGCGCATCCCTGCCCTGCTTGTAGAACTGCTCGAAGCCACGCGCCAGCAGCTTGACGTCGCCCACTGCCAGGTTCATGCCCTTGGCGCCGGTGGGCGGCACGATGTGCGCCGAATCGCCGGCCAGGAACAGGCGCCCCGCCTGCATCGGCGTGGACACGAAACTGCGCATGGCGATGATCCCCTTCTGGAAGATGCGGCCTTCGTTGACCTTCCAGCCGTCGTTGTTTTCCAGCCGGGCGTGCAGTTCGGACCAGATGCGATCGTCGGACCAGTTATCGACATGGTCTTTCGGGTCGCACTGGAAGTATAGGCGTTGTACGGTTGGCGACCGTGTGCTGACCAACGCAAAACCGCGATCGTGCTGCGCGTAGATCAATTCGTCGGACGACGGGCTTGATTCCACCAAAATGCCGAACCAGCCAAACGGGTAGATGCGCTGGAAGTCGCGGCGCTGCTCCTGCCCCGGCATGGACGCACGCGACACGCCATGATAGCCATCGGCGCCGATAATGAAATCGGCATCGATACGGGCTTCCTCGCCGCGATGGATGAACGTCACCGACGGCTTGCCGGTCTCCACGCCATGCAGCGCCACACCGGACACCTCGAACAGAATCTGGCCCTGGGCCGCCAGGCGCGCCGCCACCAGATCCTTGATCACCTCGTGCTGCGGATAGACGGTAATCGCCTTGCCCGTCAATTCGGTCAGGTCGATGCGGTGACGCTTGCCGTCGAACGACAGCTCCACGCCGTGATGCAGCGCGCCGATGGTGCGCATGCGCTCACCGACACCGGACTCGTTGAGGATGTCCATCGTGCCCTGTTCCAGCACGCCGGCGCGGATGGTCGCCTCGATATCGTCGCGCGAGCGCGATTCGATGACGACCGATTCGATGCCCTGCAAGTGCAGCAGATGGGATAACAGAAGGCCGGCGGGGCCGGCGCCGATGATGGCTACCTGGGTATGCATGGAGTGTCTCCGGGTTGTTGTTTGAAGTGTTATGGCTGCATCGTAGCGCCGCACCGGCAGAAAAAACATGGAGGAAAGCGCATAAAACTTGTACTATTTCGACACACCTCCTACCGTACCCGCCATGCCCAAGACTGCGCTGCTACTTGAAAACACCACCGCCGCCATTCCGCGCTTCGCCCTGTACGGCGAGCAAACACGGGCGGAAAACGCCGAATCCGTGCATATCGAGCTGATCGAAACCCGCAGCCGCGTGTACGACTGGCATATCGACCGCCATACGCATCCGGGCATGTTTCAGGTACTTTTTTTGTTCGGCGGCGAAGTGCGCGCCGGCGTGGAGGACGAGGTGTGGGAGTGCCGGGGACCGACCGTCATCACCATCAACCCGGCCGTGGCCCACGGCTTCGACTTCGCGCCCGAAGCGCACGGCTATGTGCTGACGGTGGACCAGAACGTGGTGTTTTCGGCGGCTGAAAACCAGGCCGATTTGTACGCGTCGCTGTTCATGGCGCCGCTGGCGATCGACCTATCAGCCCTGCCCGACATGCGCGCGCGCCTGGAGGTGCTGCTGCAACAGTTGCTGGCCGAGGCCACATGGCCGCAGCACGGCCACACCCTGATGCTCGACTGGCTGGCGCGCTGCGTGTTGCTGCTGCTGGTGCGCGTGCACGCCGAGCACCGCATCGCCGACCAGTCGGGCCGCCTGGACTTCGAACTGTTTTCGCGCTTTCGCGCCGAGGTGGAGCAGCACTACAAGGACCAATGGCAGGTGGCCGACTATGCCGGCGCGCTGCGCGCTACGCCCACCCGGTTGAACCGCCTGTGCGTCAAACTGGCCGGCAAATCGGCGTTCGACATCGCCCAGGACCGGCTGATGCTCGAAGCCTGCCGCAAGCTCACCTATGTCCCGGCCAGCATTGCCAGCATCGCCTACGAGCTGGGGTTCCAGGACCCGGCGTATTTCAGCCGCCTGTTCAAGAAACGCGTGGGCGTGACGCCGAAGGCGTTCCGGCTGCGCGTGCCGTCACAGTAGCGCGTTCAACTCCACCTGGATCTTGATCAGCGCCGGCAGGCAGCGCTCCACCATCTCGCCCGGCGGCATGCGGCCCGCGTGGACGCTGATGTTCATGGCCGCCACCACCTCGTTGCGGAAATTGCGCAGCGGGACCGACAGCGTGCGCAAGCCCAGTTCCAGCTCCTGGTCCACCAGCGCGTAACCCTGGGCGCGGGCGCGGGCGATCTCCAGCGCCAGGCGTTCCTTGCTGGCGATGGTGTGCTCGGTGATCTGCTCGGGCTGCACGCGCTCCAGGTAGGCGTCCAGCTGCGCAGGCGGCAGGCTGGCCAGCAGCATGCGGCCATTGGCGGTACACCATGCCGGCACCCGGGTGCCCGGCTGCAGCGTGCTCGAAACCAGTTGGCCGGCGCTCACCGCCGCCACGCACACCAGTTGGTCGTGATCGAGGATGCCCACCGACGACGCCTCGCCCAGCGAATACGCCAGCCGGTACAACAGCGGCTGCGCCAGGCGCGGCAAGCGCGCCGAATGCAGGTACGACTGACCAAGCCGCAGCACCATCGGCGTCAACGAAAACAGCTTGTTCTCGTGCCGCATATAGCCGAGGTGCGTGAGCGTGATCAGGTAGCGCCGCGCCGCCGCGCGCGTGAGACCGGTGTGCGCGGCCACGTCCGCGATACTGAGGCGGCTGCGTTCCTGGTCGAACGCCTGGATCACTTGCAGCCCTTTTTCCAGGCCGCCCACCAGATCGCGCGGGCTGGGATTGTCGTCAATGTCGTTTGTCATAAGCAGATAAATGCGGATTTGGGCGCTATACGCACAAACCGTGCGCATGTCGAATATAGCACGCACCAAGCGTCTTGTGGCAGCGCGGTGCTTTGCCTAACATCGTTGGCACCAACACCAAGGAGACAGCTGTGAAATTCGACACCATCGCCGCCGGCGTCTATCCCGAACTCGTTTATCCACCGTATAAATCCACGCTCAAGCGCGGCCCGTTGCAGCCGGCGCTGCGCATCAACGCGCCAGTGCCGGTGAGCGAGAACATCGCGCCCTCCCCGCGCATCCTGCTGCCGTTCGACACCGACCTGACCGCGCAAGGCGACGGCGCGCCGCTGGGCGAAAAAATCGTGGTGACCGGCCGCGTGGTCGATGAAGACGGCAAGCCGGTGCGCAATTCGCTGGTCGAAGTCTGGCAATGCAATGCGGCTGGCCGCTACCGTCACAAGAAGGACCAGCACGACGCGCCGCTCGACCCCAACTTCAACGGCTGGGGCAAGATGATGACCGACGACGAAGGCCGCTACCGATTTGTGACCATCAAGCCGGGCCCTTACCCGTGGGGCAATCACCACAAGGCCTGGCGTCCCGCCCACATCCATTTTTCGTTGTTCGGGAATGTGTATGCGCAGCGCCTGGTCACGCAGATGTACTTCCCCAGCGACCCGCTGTTCGACTACGACCCGATCTTCCAGAGCATTCCCGACCTGGCCGCGCGCCAGCGCCTGATCTCGCGTTTCAGTCTCGAAGAGACGGTGAGCGACCAGATGTTGGGCTACGAATTCGATATCGTCCTGCGCGGGCGCAACGCCACGCCCATGGGCATCTGAGGAGCACCACATGACCACACCCATCACAACCTCCCAAACCATCGGCCCGTTCTCGCACGAAGCGTGGCAGTGGGCGGTGGACCTTGGCACCGCCGCCAGCGCGGCTGCCGCCGGCATCACGATTACCGGCACCATCTACGATGGCGACGGCGTGCCGATCAACGATGCCCAGATCGAGGCTTGGCAGCCCGGCGCTGCCGGGGTGGAAGCGGTACTCGATGTTCCCGCCTTTCGCCGCATCCCCAGCGACGACCAGGGCGGCTTCACCTTTACCCTGGCCGATATCGCGCTGGCGCCCGGCCAACCGGTGGCCTACGTTACCGTGTTCGCGCGCGGCCTGGTCAAGCACCAGTTCACCGCCGTGTTCCTGGCCGACGACGCCGACCTGGCAACATCGGCGATACTGGAACAAGTTCCGGCCGCGCGCCGCCCCACCCTGCTCGCAACGAAAACATCGGACGGCCAGTATCGCTGGGACATCCGCATGCAGGGCGACATGGAAACCGCCTTCTTCGACTACGTTTAGCCTGGAGCCCCAGTGAGTGTATCGATCTTCGACAGCTTTTTGACCACCACCGACATGATCGCCGTGTTCGACGACGCGGCCATCGTGCAGGGCATGTTCCGTTTCGAGCAGGCGCTGTCGCAGGCGCAGGCCGACGAAGGCCTGCTGCCGCAATCGGCTGCGCGGGCGATTGCCGGCGTGTGCAACGCCCAACTGTACGACATTCCCGCCCTGATCACCGCCGGCCGCCGCGCCGGCAGCCTGGCCATCCCGCTGGTCAAGGAGCTGACCAAGACCGTGGCCCTGTACGACCAGGAAGCGGCCAGCAAGGTCCACTGGGGCAGCACCAGCCAGGACGTGATCGACACGGCCATGGTGCTGGCCACGCGCGACGCCCTGCAACTGCTCGACGACGGCCTGCACGATCTCACAGGCCGCCTGTTGCTGCTGGCCGGCCAGCACCTGGCCACGCCGGTACTGGCGCGCACCCTGATGCAACCGGCGCAGGTGACCAGCTTCGGCTTCAAGCTCGCCGGCTGGCTGGCGCCGCTGGTGCGCGCGCGCGCGCGTTTGCGCGACTGCGCGCAGCGCGCCTTGCAGCTGCAACTGGGCGGCGCAGTGGGTACGCTGGCGGTGATGGGCGAGCAAGGCGCCGCAGTGGGCGCCCGCATGGCGCAAGCGCTCGACCTGCGCCTGGCCGACGCGGCCTGGCACACGCAGCGCGACGAATGGGTGCGCCTCGGCCTGGAAGTGGCGGTACTGACGGGCAGCCTGGGTAAGCTGGCAACGGACCTGAGCCTGATGGCGCAAGGAGAGATCGCCGAACTGGCCGAGCCTTCGGGCAATGGCCGGGGCGGTTCGTCGGCCATGCCGCACAAGCGCAATCCTGTCTCGGCGATGATCGCGCTGGCCGCCGCCACCCGCACTCCGCAACACGCCGCCGCGCTGTTAGCAAGCATGGGGCAGCAGCACGAACGGGGCCTGGGCAACTGGCAGGCCGAACTGGCCGAGTGGCCGGGGCTGTTCCTGAGCGCGCACGGCGCCTTGCAGGCGCTGGACGAAGCATTCGCCGGCCTGCACATCGACACCGCGCGGATGCGCCGCAATATCGACAGTCTGCAAGGGCTGGTGTTCGCGGAAGCGGCGTCGAGCTACCTGGCTGCCACCATCGGCAAGTCCGCCGCCCACGCGCTGCTGGAAAAAATGACGGGCGAATCGCTGACCAGCGGGCGCCACCTAGCCGACGTGCTGGAAGCGGCGATTGCCGCCGACCCGCAACTGCAAGCGGCCATCGACCTGGCGCACCTGCGCAACCTGTTCGATCCCGTCGCCGCCACCGCGCCGGCGCACAAGCTGGCGCAGGAACAACTGCGCCGCCTGCGCGGCGACATCCACCATTTTTCCAAGTGAGTATCTTATGAGTTTCGACCCGATCGACCACGACTTCGAGCGCGGGCTGGGCAACCGCCGCGCCATCCTCGGCGACGCGTGGGTGGAGCGTTCGCTCGGCAACGCCAACCAGTTCAATGCCGACTTTCAGAACCTGATCACGCGTTTCGCCTGGAACGAAATCTGGGGCCGCCCCGGCCTCGAGCAGAAAACGCGCCGCGCCATCGTCCTCTCCATCACCATCGCGCTGGGCCGCTGGGAAGAATTCGACCTGCACGTGCGCGCCGCGCTGCTGGGCGACGACAGCAACCGCCTCACGCCCGACGAATTGAAGGAAGTACTGATCCAGTCCGCCATCTACGCCGGCGTGCCGGCCGCGAACACCGCGTTTACCCACGCCATGGCGATCCTGCGCGAGGTCGGTCCGCAGATCGGCTACGAACTGGAACCGTCGGCGCCGCTGGCCGCAAGCCATCCGGGCGTGGGCCGCGCGGGCCGCAGCAGCGGCAGGCCCGCCCTGCACTACACGGTGCGCGAACCACGCAATGGCAAGGCGCCGCGCCACACGGTGGTACTGAGCCACGCGCTGGGTTGCGATTTGACCATGTGGGACCAGCTGGCCAACCAGCTGGCACTTGACTGCCGCGTGATCGCCTACGACCACTGCGGCCACGGCAGCTCGGAGTCGCCGCCCGGCGCCTACCAGATGGCCGACCTGGCCGACGACGCGGCCTCACTGCTGCGCGAGCTCGATACCGGCCCGGTAGTGTGGATCGGTTTGTCGATGGGCGGCATGGTCGGCCAGGAGCTGGCGCTGCGCCATCCGGCCCTGGTGCGGGCGCTGGTGCTGGCCAACACCACGTCCGGCTACCCGGCGGCGGTGCAGGAAGTCTGGCGCCAGCGCATCGCCACCGTGCAGCTCGAAGGCATCGAACCGATCGCCGATGCAGTGATGGGCCGCTACTTCCACGACGCCTTCCGTGCTGCGCATCCGGGCACCGTGGCGCGCTTTCGCCGCCGGGTGGTAGCGACCGACAACGGCGGCTATGCGGGCTGCTGCCACGCGGTAGGGACCGTGGATACCACGGCGCGCCTGGGCCAGATCAAGGCGCCGACACTGGTGATTGCGGGAGAACTGGACCAGGGCACGCCGGTGGCGATGGCGCAGGTGCTGGCCGAGGGCATTGAAGGTGCCCAGCTGGAGGTGCTGAAGGAGGCTTCGCACCTGAGCTATATCGAACAGCCGGAAGCGTTCAGCGCGGCGGTACGCGGGTTTATCGCAAACTTGTAAGTCTGCGGGTCCGTCATCGCTGCGACAGCCGATGACGGACTCTTTCCCTGTCTGGCTTATACGCCGGGATCGCGCACCTTCTCCACCTGGTCGAACTCCACGTTGTAGTACCCCCCACCCACCTGCTCCGCCTTGCGGATATACACGGTCTGCACGATATCGCGCGTTGCCGCATCGATGCTCACCGGGCCGCGCACGCTGGTCCATGCCATCCCTTTCATTGCCGCCAGCAGCTTGTCGCCGTTGCTGTCGCCGCCGGTCTTTTTCAGCGCCTGGTACAGCAGGTGCATGCCGTCGTATGCGCCTACCGAGTGGAAGTTCGGGCGCATGCCCTTGTTCGCTTTCTGGAACGCGTCCACGTACGCCTTGTTTTCGGCCGACGGATGGGCGGCCGAGTAGTGGTGGCTGCTCACCACGCCGGCTGCCGCAGGGCCGATGCTGGCCATCAGATCGTCATCGAGCACGTCGCCGGTGCAGATCAGGCGCACGCCCGCTGCGGCCAGTCCCCGCTCGGTGAACTGCTTGAGCACCGCCGCGCCTTCGCCCGATGGCACGAAGACGAACAGCGCGTCCGGTTTCAGGTCGCGTACCTTGGCCAGGAACGGCGCGTAGTCCGGGTTGCGCAGCGGTGCGCGCACCGTTTCCACGACCTTGCCGCCGCCTTCCGTAAAGCCCTTGACGAACACTTTTTCAGCGTCCAGCCCGGGGCCGTAATCGCTGACCAGCGTCACCACCGTGCGGATCTTGTTTTTTGCCGCCCACTGGGCCATGGGCGCAGTCACCTGGGCCAATGTAAAACCGGTGCGCACGATGTACGGCGAGCGTTGCGGAATCACCGAGGTGGCGGCGGCCATCACAATCATCGGCACCTTGGCCTGCGTGGCGACCGGCGCCGCTGCAAACGCCAGCGGCGTCAAACCAAAGCCGGCCAGCACCTGCACCTTGTCGCGCGAGACCAGTTCCTGCGCCAGGCGCTTGGTGACGTCGGGCGACACGCCGCCGTCGTCCTTGAGGATGATTTCCAACGGCCGGCCCGCTACCGTGGCGCCGTTCTGGGCGAGGTACAGTTTGACGGCCGCCTCGATCTGCTTGCCGGTGGAGGCGAACGGCCCGGACATCGGCAGGATCAGGCCCACCTTGAACGGGTCGGCGGCGAATGCGGACAGCGGCAGCAGGCCGGTCGATAAAGCGGCAGCGCCCAACACGAGGCGGCGGCGTGGCTGGTTGATATGGTTGGTCATCATGTCTCCTTGGGTATTTTTATAAGTCCAGCAGCAGCCTGGGAGTTTTGGAACGGGAACAACACGGGGTGAACTGGTCGTTGGCGGCCTGCTCTTCTTCGGTCAGGTACTGGTCGCGGTGATCGGGCACACCTTCAAGAACACGCGTCAGGCACGTGCCACAAACGCCCTGCTCGCACGACGCCGGCACGAACACGCCGGCATCCTGCAGCACCTTCATCACGGTCACGCCGACCGGAATGGTGTACACCGCGCCGCTGAACTTGAGCTCCACCTCGAACGGCTGGTCGCCGGTCGACTCCACCACGACAGCGCCGAAATATTCGAGGTGCAGCTGGTCGGCCGGCCATTGCTGCTGCGCGGCCACTGCCTTGACGTGGTCGACGAAACCGGCCGGCCCGCAAAAGTAGATGTGGGTGCTGCGATCGAGACTGGCCAGCAGCGCCGGCAGATCCAGCTTGCGGGCGCTTTCGCCGGTATCGAAATACAGGTGCGAGACAGCAGCGAAGGGCGAAGCGGCGATGCGGTCGCGGAACGCCATGCGTTCGGGCGCGCGCGCACAGTAGTGCAGTTCGAACTGCGCGCCCTGCGCCGACAAGGCCTCGGCCATCGCCAGGATGGGCGTAACGCCGATGCCGCCGGCCAGCAGCAGGCTGCGCGGCGCGTCCGCCAGGGCGAACAGGTTGCGCGGTGCGCTGATCTGCAGCCGGGCGCCGGCCGCGATGCCGTCATGCATGGCGCGCGAGCCGCCGCGCGACACCGGATCGCGCAGCACGCCGATCACGTAGCGGTGGCGCTCGTGCGGCGGATTGCACAGCGAGTACTGGCGCACCAGCCCTGGCGCCACGTGGACGTCGATATGCGCACCGGCGGCAAACGGCGGCAGTTCGCTGCCGTCTTCACTCACCAGTTCATAGCTGCATATGTCGTCCGCCTCGCGGGTCCGGCGGTTCACCCGGACGCTCAGCAGACCGGCGCTCATGCCGGCTGCTCCGCAGGGGTAGCAGGCGCGGCTTCCTTGGTCATCCACTGCTCCAGCACCCGGCGCGACTGCATGCCGCCGGCGTCGATGTTCAGCGCCAGCAGTTTGCGCTCGGGATGGCGCAGCAGGTTGGCCTGCTGCAGTTCCAGCATCTCGCGGTCTTCGTTGAAGATCTTGCCCTGCCCTTCGCGGATGGTCGCGGTCAGTTCTTTGTCTTCAGGCTTGAAGTTGCGGGCCATGCCCCAGAAGTACCAGTGCGAGGTTTCGGTTTCCGGCGTGATGAAGTCCACCACGATGCTCGACGCCTTGAACTGCGGCGCGGCGTCGTAGCCGCCGTTACCGGCGTGCGCCACGCCGACTTCGATCATCACGTGGCTCGGTGGCGTGAAGCGGCACACCTGCCAGCGGTCCACCGGCACGTCGTCGGCCAGGCCGTTGCCGCGCAGGGCCGCGCGCCAGAACGGCGGCGCCATGATGTTTTCCATGTAGCGGGTGGTGATCACTTCCTCGCCATTGACGCGGGTGGTCACCGGCGCTTCGTCGATCTCCTTCTGGCCAATGCTCGACGCGTGGACATAGGTTTCGTGGGTGAGGTCCATCAGGTTGTCGATCATCAGGCGGTATTCACAGTTGATGTGATACAGGCCGCCGCCGTAAGCCCATTCCGGGCTCTCGGCCCATTCCAGGTAAGGGATCTGCGCGGGGTCGGCCAGTGCGCGGTCGCCGGGCCACACCCAGATGAAACCGTGGCGCTCCTCCACCGCGTAGCTGACTATGCACGGGAAGCCGCGCACGCGCTGGCCCGGCATGCTGATCACCTTGCCGTCGCAACCCATTTCCAGGCCGTGATAGCCGCAGACCAGGTTGCCGTCGCGGACAAAGCCGAGCGACAGCGGCGCACCGCGATGCGGACAAAAATCCTCCACCGCCGCCACCTTGCCGTCCGCGCCGCGATAGAACACGATCTTCTCGCCGCAGACCTGGCGGCCCAGCGGCTTGCCGTCGATTTCGTCCGGTGTGCAAGCTACATACCAGGTATTTTTCGGGTACATATTGTCTCCTTTGTTTTTAATATTCAGTACACTGAATATCGTAGAGTATAGTCCTGAAAGCGGAGAAGTAAACCACCGCGCCCAACTCTTTTCATATTGCGCCGCACCAGCGGCGCCGGGAACCGCCATGCCAGAAACCGAAAGCACCCTGATCAACCTGTACGAACACCCGGGCCACCTGCTGCGGCGCGCGCAGCAGATATCGGTGTCGATCTTTTACGATGAAATGGGCAGCGAACTGACGCCGATCCAGTATGCGGTACTGCGCAACCTGGCGGCCCATCCGGGCACCGACCAGGTATCGCTGGCCGCGCTCACCGGAATCGATACCTCCACCGGCGCCACCGTGTGTGCGCGGCTCGAAGAAAAGGGACTGCTGGAGCGCAAGGTGATTCCGACCAACCGCCGCCAGCGCGCACTGACCATCACCGGCGCAGGCGAGCAGCAACTGGCCGACATGATCCCGGGCGCGCAGCGGCTGCGGCGCCGTTTGCTGGCGCCGTTGACGGGGCCGGAACAGTTGCAGTTCATGGCGCTGCTCACCAAGCTGGTACAGGAAAACAATGAGCAAAGCCGCGCGCCGCTCACTGCCGCCACCGGCGGCGTCAAATAGGAGGCGTCAAGCCACTGCGACCAGCTTGTCCAGTTTGTCGCCATCGGCCAGCAGACTGGCGCTGTCCGAGTCGTGCACGATGCGGCCGCGATCGAGCACGATGGCGCGCTTGGTCAGCGACAGCGCCAGGCGCGCATGCTGTTCCACCACGATTACCGACATGCCCTCCTCTTCCACCAGCTTGCGGATCACCCGCACCAGGTCCTGCACGATGATCGGCGCCAGGCCTTCCATCGGCTCGTCCAGCAGCAGGATGCGCGGGTTGGTCATCAGCGCGCGGGCGATCGCCACCATCTGCTGCTCGCCGCCCGACAGCTGGTTGCCCATGTTGGTGCGGCGCTCGTGCAGGCGCGGGAAGATCTCGTAGATCTTTTGCAGGTTCCACGGCCCCGGACGGGCCACCACGGTCAGATGTTCTTCGACCGTGAGCGACGGGAACATATGGCGCTCCTGCGGCACCCAGCCCAGGCCTGCGCGGGCGCGCTTGTGGGTAGTCATGCGGCCGATGTCGGCGCCGTCCCAGTGAATGCCGCCGCCGTGCAGGCGCGTCAATCCCATCAGCGTCACCAGCAGGCTGGTTTTGCCGACGCCATTGCGGCCCAGCAGCGCCAGGCTGTCGCCTTCGTTCATGGTGAACGACACGTCTTCCAGGACGATCGACTCGCCATAGCCAGCCGTGACTTTATCGAGCTTCAGTAATTCACGCATGCTCCGCCTCCCCCAGGTACACTTCTTTGACACGCGGATCGGCCGCGATTTCTTCGGGCGTGCCTTCGGTCAGCACCTTGCCGCCCACCATGACCGTGATGCGGTCGGCAAAGCGGAACACCAGTCCCATATCGTGTTCGATGAACAGCACCGTCACGTCGCGTGGCAAATTGGCCAGCACTTCGAACAGCTCCTTGCTCTCGGCCGACGGAATGCCGGCCGCCGGTTCATCGAGCAGCAGGATGCGCGGCTTCGTGGCCAGCGCCAGCGCGATTTCCACCAGCCGCTGCTTGCCATAAGCCATGCTGCGCGTGATGCTGTTGGCCTGGTCGCTGAGCTTCAAGGTAGCCAGCAGCGCCATCGCCTCGTCGATCACGTCCGGGTGGTTGGCCACGGTCTTGTACCAGACCGACTGCAGGCCGCGCCGCTCGGAAATCGCCAGCGCCACCGACTCCAGTACCGTCATGCCTGCAAACAGGGTGTTGAGCTGGAATGTGCGCGTCATGCCGCGATGGACGCGTTCATGCTGCGGCAGCTGGGTGATGTCTTCGCCACCCAAAAACACTTTGCCGCTGCTGGGCATGAAGCTGCCGGTCAGCAGGTTGATGAAGGTGGTCTTGCCGGCGCCATTAGGACCGATCAGCGCATGGCGCGCGCCGGGCTTGAAGGTGAGGCTCACATCGCTGTTGGCCAGGAATGCGCCCCAGCGCTTGGACAGTCCTTCGGTGCGCAAGGTGATGTCGGTGCCGACGGTGCTCATGCTGCCTCCTTTTTCGATTTGAAGCCAGCCGCCAGTTTTTCCAGGCCACCGAGGATGCCGCCGCGCGCAAACAGCACGATCAGCACCAGCAGCAAGCCGATATAGAACTGCCAGTAAGCGGGATTGAGACCGGAGATGTAATCCTGCGCCACCATGAACACGGCAGCGCCGATCAGCGCGCCGTACAGGCGCCCGGTGCCGCCCAATACCAGCATGATCAACAGTTCGGCCGAACGGGGGAAGCCGAGCGAATCGAGACCGACAAACTGCGTGGTCTGCGCCAGCAAGCCGCCGGCCACGCCGGCGATGGTGGCCGACACCGTGAAAATGGCGACCAGGCGGCGATTGACGTTGACACCGAGCGAAGGCATGCGGCGCGCGCCTTCACGGATGCCGATCAGGCTCAAACCGAATGGCGACTTGACCAGCCGGCGCAGCACCACGAACAGGATGAACAGCACCGCAAAGCTGTACCAGAATGCCACCGTGCCGTTCAAATCGAATTCGAACTTGCCGAACAGGTTACCCACCATCATGCCCGACAGGCCATCGACGCCGCCGGTCAGCCACGACGCCTTGTTGGCCGCTTCGTGCAGCATCAGGCAGATGCCCAGCGTGACCATCAGGCGCGTGAGGTCCTGGCCGCGCACCACCAGGAATGAGACGATGAAGCCGAAGATGCCGGCCACTACGGCCGCGGCCAGGAGGCCGCTGATCGGCTCTCCCCAGCCATGCACGGCCAGCAGGCCGGCGGTGTAGGCGCCCAGTCCGAAAAAGGCGGCATGGCCCAGCGAGACCACGCCGGCGTAGCCGAGGATCAGGTCCAGCGACAGGGCGAACAGGCCGATGATCATGATCTGGCTGATCAGGACCAGGTAGCCGGGGAAGGCGAAGTAGGCGGCGATGGGCAGCAGCCAGAACACGATTTCCAGCGGCTTCCAGCGGTCGTTGGGCAGGTTCAGATGCGTTTTCGGGATCATGGCAGTCTTTGCAGCGGATACTGGTTTCACGGGGGACGAAACTGCGTCGGTCATGGCGTTCATGCTTTCCTCCGGATCAGGCCAGCGGGGAACAGGATCAGCAGCACCACCATCAGCGCGTAGATCACGAAGGCGCCGATTTCCGGCACATAGTATTTGCCGGCCACGTCGAACACGCCGAGGATGAGCGCCGCCACCAGCGGACCCTTGATGGTGCCGGCGCCGCCTACAGCCACCACCAGCAGGAAGTACACCATGTACTTGATCGGGAAGCTCGGATCGAGCCCCAGCACGTCGATACCGAGACCGCCGCCAAGGCCGGCCAGACCGGAACCGAGCGCAAACGTCAGGCTGAATACCAGGCTCACATTGATACCGAGGCCGGCCGACGCGGTCTGGTTGTCCACCGACGCGCGGATCTGCGCGCCGAAGCGGGTACGCTCGATCAGCAGGCCGAGAGCAATCGTCACCAGCACCACTACGCCGATCAGGAATACGCGGTAGGCGCCCACGTCCAGGCCCAGGACATGTACCTGGCCGCGCAGCCACTCGGGCAGCGTGACCGGCTGCTGGGTGGGGCCGAAGAAGTACGTCGCAGCAGCCACCGACATGAAGGTCAACCCGATCGAGAACAGCACCTGGTCCAGGTGGCTGGCCTTGTACAGGCGCCGGTACAGCAGGCGCTCGAGCACCAGCCCCACGAGGGCGGACGCGATGAACGCCAGCGGCAGCGACGCCAGGAACGGCACGCCCAGGGCGGACAACACGGTCACGCTCACATACCCGCCCAGCATGGCAAAGGCGCCGTGGGCCAGGTTAATAAAGTTCATCATGCCCATCGTGACCGACAGGCCCACGCTGATCAGGAACAGCAAACTGCCATAGGCGATGCCATCGAACAGCACGCCCGCGAAGTTGGCTAACATGGCTGCCTCCGTTTCATGTCCAGGCGCTCTGCGGCGCCGTGTTGGTGTCGTTGTTTCATTTTGTCTCCTGCCATTCTCAGACTTACATTAAATCACACCGTTTCAGACTTTCTCGATGATGATCGCGATGCCCTGCCCAACGCCGATGCACATGGTACACAGCGCGTAACGCCCGCCGTTGTTTTGCAACTGCCAGGTGGCGGTGGTCACCAGGCGCGCGCCGCTCATGCCCAGCGGGTGGCCGAGTGCAATGGCGCCGCCGTTGGGATTGACGCGCGGGTCGGTATCACTGAGACCCAGTTCGCGCAGCACGGCCAGGCCCTGCGACGCGAACGCTTCGTTCAACTCGATCCAGTCCATCTGCTCGAGCGACAGGCCGGTCTGGCGCAGCAACTTGCGCACCGCCGGCACGGGCCCCACGCCCATCACGCGCGGCGCCACGCCGGCCGTGGCCATGCCGACGATGCGCGCCAGCGGCTTCAAGCCGTGCTGCTGCGCCGCTTCGGCGCTGGCGATCAACAGCGCGCAGGCGCCGTCGTTGATGCCCGAGGCATTGCCGGCAGTGACGCTGCCGTCGGCCCGCACCACGCCCTTGAGCTTTGCCAGTGCCTCGCTGGTCGTGGCGCGTGGATGTTCATCCTGGGCGAAGACGACCGCATCACCCTTTTTTTGCGCGATGGTGACCGGCACGATCTCGCGCTGGAACACGCCTGCGGCAATCGCGGCGGCGGCCTTGTTCTGGCTGGCCAGCGCGAACGCGTCCTGGTCGATGCGGCTTACCTGGTAATCGGTGGCGACGTTTTCCGCCGTTTCGGGCATGGTCTCCACGCCATACGCTTCCTTTAATGCCTTGTTGATGAAGCGCCAGCCCATGGTGGTGTCCTGCAGCGAGGCGTTGCGCGAGAAGGCGCTGTCGGCCTTGCCCATCACGAACGGCGCGCGCGTCATCGACTCCACGCCGCCGGCGATGATCAGGCTGGCGTCGCCGGACTGGATGGCGCGGGCCGCCGTACCCACGGCGTCCATGCCGGAGCCGCACAGGCGGTTGATGGTGGTGCCGGGCACCTCCACCGGCAGACCGGCCAGCAGCGACGACATGCGCGCCACGTTGCGGTTGTCTTCGCCGGCCTGGTTGGCGCAGCCGTAAAACACGTCGTCCACCTGGTCCCACTGCACGCCGGGGTTGCGCTCCATGAGGGCCCGCAGCGGTACCGCGCCCAGGTCGTCGGCGCGCACGTCTTTCAGGGCGCCGCCGTAGCGGCCGATGGGGGTGCGCACCGCGTCGCAGATATAAGCATCGGTCATCATTAATCCTTTCATTGCACAAGGGTGGCGCCGGTGGCCGCCTGCAGTTCTTCGAAGGTGAGGCCGGGCGCCATTTCCAGCACCGCCAAACCGTTCGGGGTGACATTGAGCACCGCCATGTCGGTATAGATGCGGTTCACGCACGCCACGCCGGTGAGCGGGTACGTGCACGCCTCGACGATCTTGCTCTCCCCGGTCTTGGTGACGTGGTCCATCATCACGAACACCTGCTTGGCGCCGATGGCCAGGTCCATGGCACCGCCCACGGCGGGAATCGCATCGGGCGCGCCCGTATGCCAGTTGGCCAGGTCGCCACGTTCGGACACCTGGAACGCGCCCAGCACGCACACGTCGAGGTGGCCGCCGCGCATCATCGCGAACGAATCGGCGTGGTGGAAGTACGCGCCGCCGGTGAGCAGCGTGACCGGCTGCTTGCCGGCGTTGATCAGGTCTTCGTCTTCGTCTTCCGGCGCCGGTGCGGGGCCCATGCCGAGCAGGCCGTTTTCGCTGTGCAGGAAGACTTCACGTTCCGCCGGCAGGTAGTTGGCCACCTTGGTCGGCAGGCCGATGCCGAGGTTGACGTAAGCGCCTTCGGGAATGTCCTGCGCCACGCGTGCGGCGATCTGGTCGCGGGTAAAGCGTTTGCTGTTATCGGTCATGCTGCCTCCTTGACTACACGCTGAACGAAAATTCCCGGCGTGACGATCGTTTCAGGATCGAGTTCGCCCAGCGCCACCACGTCGCGCACCTGGGCGATGGCCACTTTGGCCGCCATGGCCATGATCGGGCCGAAGTTGCGTGCGGTCTTGCGGTACACCAGGTTGCCCCAGCGGTCGCCGCGCAGCGCCTTGATCAGCGCGAAGTCGGCATGGATCGGTGCTTCGAGCACGTAATGGCGGCCGTCGATCAGGCGCGTCTCCTTGCCTTCGGCCAGCAGCGTGCCATAGCCGGTGGGGGTAAAGAAACCGCCGATGCCGGCGCCGGCTGCGCGAATGCGCTCGGCCAGGTTGCCTTGCGGCGTCAGTTCGAGTTCGATTTCGCCGGCGCGGTACAGCGCATCGAAATGCTGCGAGTCGGCCTGGCGCGGGAACGAGCAAATGATCTTGCGCACCCGCTTGGCCTTCAACAGCGCGGCCAGGCCGGTCTCGCCATTGCCGGCGTTGTTGTTGACGATGGTAAGTTCGCGCGCGCCCTGTGCGATCAGCGCGTCGATCAGCGCCGACGGCATGCCAGCGTTGCCGAAGCCGCCGATCATGACGGTGGCGCCATCGTGGATGTCGGCCACCGCGCGCTCCAGTGATTCAAAAGTTTTGTCGATCATCGTGTGCTTTCATGATTCTTCTTGTTTCGGTTTGTGCGATAATCGAACTAATGATTGATTACCGCACATCCAGTGTATGACTTGCTCCGGCGGTGGTCAAGAAAAACCGTCTATCGAATCGATCGCCTGGATTAAAATCACGCCATGTCAAAAGCCAAACCAACCGAAACCGCTGCGCCTGTCCCTGCAACTGCCGACGAGGACCGCGAGCCCACCATCGCCGAACAGATCGACGCCATGACCGATCCCAGCTTCATGACGTCGCTCGCGCGCGGCCTGGCCGTGGTGCAGGCGTTCAGCGATTCGCGCAAGCCGCAAACCATTGCCAACATCAGCCAGAAGACCGGCATCCCGCGCGCCGCCGTGCGCCGCTGCCTGCATACGCTGCGCGAGCTTGGGTACGTGGACGCGGAACTGAACAACTTCTCGCTGCGGCCCAAGGTCCTCACGCTCGGCTACTCCTACCTGTCATCGACGCCGCTGACGGTGTCGGCCCAGCCCTACCTCAACAGCATCAGCCGCACGCTCAACGAATCGAGCTCGCTGGCGGTGCTGGACGACGGCGAGGTGCTGTACGTGGCCCGCGCCGCCACGTCGCGCGTGATGTCGGTCGCCTTGAATACCGGCAGCCGTTTGCCCGCCTACTGCACGTCGCTGGGCCGCGTGATGCTGGCCCACCTGCCGCCCGCAGAACTCGACCGCTACCTGGCCAACACCAGGCTGCGCGCGATGACCAAGAACACCGTCGTCAGCCAAAAGGGCCTGCGCGAAATCCTGGCCGGCGTGCGCGAACAGGGTTACGCCGTCAACGACGAGGAACTGGAACTGGGATTGCGGTCGATCGCAGTACCGGTGCGCGGCGCCTCGGGCACGGTGCTCGCCGCCCTCAACGTGGGCGCGCAAGCCGCGCGTGTCAGCGTCAAGGAGCTAGAGAAAGAGTTCCTGCCCGTGCTCCTCAAGGGGGCACAGGAACTCTCAATCCTGCTACCTTGAATGAGGCCGTTTCAGCGGTGCCAGGGCCAGGCGCCGCAACGACGCCATGGCGCCGGTGATATGGCCGATTAGAATGAATGGCGCAAGCCCGCCATGAAGCCATTCTGCGTTTTGCCGGCGCCGACGGTGCCGCCGGCATCGAGCGCGATTGCCGACAGGCCGCTGTTCTTCATGCGGCCGATGCCGACGTAGCTGGCCGTGCGCTTGGAGAAGTAATAGGTCAGGCGCGCGACCACCATGGTGGCGTCGGCGTTGCTGTTCTTCAGATCGCGGCGGGCCACTTGCGTGTCGAGCGTGGTCAATGGGGTTACCGGGTAGCTCACGCCCAGGAAGTACAAATCCGATTCCGACAGGCCGGTCGCGGCGCGCGTGGTGCGGTCCACGATGCCGGCGCCGATTTTGCCTTCGCCTACCTTGACGTAGCCGTTGGCGGTCATGCGCTTGTCGCTGTTGTCGCTGCTGGTCAAGCCGCCGGCCGCCCCGACGTTGCCGTACATGATGTCGTAGGACGCATTCAGGCCCCACGCCGGCGTTTCGTAGCCGAACAGGCCGGTGATCTGGCGGCAGGCTTTCGAGTTGCCCGCTACTTCACCGGGGCAGCCCGTCGCTGCCGGGCCGCCGGCGGCCGACACATCGCGCCCGGTGCTGTAGGTAGCGCCGATCACGAAATTGTTGAAGTTGCCCAGGTAGCCGATGGCGTTGTCGCTGCGGGCATTCGGCAGGTACGGGTCGATGCTGCCGATGGCGAACAGGTTGGGACCCATCACGTCCGACTTCATGCCAGCGATATACGTCATGTTGATCTGGCGGCCCAGGGTGACGGTGCCGAAGGCGCCTTTCAATCCCACCGATGCCTGGCGGCCGAACAGGCGGTTGCCCTGCCCCATCGAGCCGCTGTCCATGGTCAGTCCCGCTTCGAGCGTGAACACCAGTTGCAGGCCGTCGCCCAGGTCCTCGGCGCCGCGGAAACCGATACGCGACGGGAAGGAACCGGTCAGCGATGGCATCTTGGTGACCGAATCGCCGGCAGCGTTGGCGTTGGTAGTGTGGACCACGCCGGTGTCGAGCAGTCCATACACGGTGACGCTGGACTGGGCCATCGCTGCGGACGCACCGACGCATGCCATCAGCGCCACGGCGCCACGGATACTGTTTTTCATTGCTGTCTCCTGTTTGTTTTATTGTCTCTTTATAAGAATGTGCGATTAACGAACATCTGGTTGTTAATCGCACATAAATTGGATACTATGATCGTCGCGAGGCGATGTCAAGCTGCCTGATATCATCATTAGGCCACAATGCAACATTGCGAGCAGCGCCACGCGGGGCTACACCGCGCATTTCATAGACAAAAACAGGAGACCGGCATGAACAGGAAAAATTTTGTAAAGACAGCGTTGACCACGATCGCGCTGGCTGCGGCGACACTGGCCATCGGCCCGAACGCCTACGCCCAGGACACCATCAAGGTTGGCGTGATTGCCGCGTTCTCCGGCCCCTTTGCCGACTACGGCAAGCAGATCGAAGGCGGCATCAAGGCCTACATGGCGCAGCACGGGTCCACCGTGGCCGGGAAAAAAATCGAGATCATCGTCAAGGACACCACCGGTCCGGCGCCGGAAATCGCCAAGCGCCTGGCGCAGGAGCTGGTGGTGCGCGACAAGGTGGACTTCCTGGCCGGCTTCGGCCTGACGCCCGAAGCACTGGCCGTGGCGCCGATTGCCCAGCAGGCCAAGAAGCCGATGATCATCATGAACGCGGCCACGTCGTCGATCACCACCAAGTCCAATTACATCGCCCGCTTTTCGATGACGCTGCCGCAGATCTCGGCGCCGATGGCCACGTGGGCGGCCAAGAACAACATCAAGAAAGTCGTGACCCTGGTGGCCGACTACGGCCCCGGCATCGATGCGGAAGCCGCCTTCAAGGCCGAACTGGTAAAAGGCGGCGGCACGGTGACCGAAGCGATCCGCGTCCCGCTGCGCAACCCGGAATTCGCGCCGTACATCCAGCGCATCAAGGACGCCAAGCCCGACGCGGTGTTCATCTTCGTGCCGGCCGGCGAGCAAAGCATCGCCTTCATGAAGGGCTACCGCGAGCGCGGCCTGGCCGCTGCCGGCATCAAGGTCATCGCCACCGGCGACCTGACCGACGACCACGTGCTGCCGGCCATGGGCGACGCCACGCTGGGCGTGATCACCACCTTCCACTATTCGGCCGCCCACAAGTCGCCGGAAAACGCCGCATTCCTGAAAAGTTTTGCGGCCACCAATCCCGGCGGCGGCCGTCCCAATTTCATGGCGGTGGCGGCTTACGACGGCATGGCCGCGATTTACGAAGTGGCCCGCAAGTTGAACGGCAAGATCGACGGCGACAAGGCAATGGAAGTGCTCAAGACGATCAAACTCAATAGCCCGCGCGGCCCGATCGCAATCGACCCGGCCACCCGCGACATTGTCCAGACGGTGTATGTGCGCAAGGTGGAAAAGGTTGGCAACGAGGTCTACAACATCGAATTCGACCAGTTCCCCAACATGAAAGACCCGGGCAAATAAGCAACACTTGTTTCGTCTTCCTGCTGGTGTCAACCACCGGCGGGGTTCGCGCGTTAAGGGAATGTCTCGACACCGAATGCCAGCAGTGGCACAGTAGAACGGCGCTGAGACACCCTTACGCAGAATGGAGCTGGACGATCATGCAAGCATATTCAAACACTAATTCGACTGTAGCTAGCCGCCAGGGCTTTATCAATCCCAACCACGTGCAGGAAGTGCGCTACTGGGCCGAGGAGTTCCACATTCCGCCGGCGCGCCTGATCGCTGTCGTGCGCGAAGTAGGCCGCAATCTTTACGAAGTGCGCAAACGCCTGGCGATGTAGGCAGCTGCCAGCGCCACGCACAGCAACACAGAATCGACCCCAGCGACGCCCACGCCCCCGGCGCCGCCACGCTGGCCCTGAACTAGGGCGGTCAGCAAATGATCGCCGGTAGTGGCCCAATTGAGCGCCACCGCCAGCACAGCCAGCACCCCGATGACGATCGCCTGTTCGCGCCAAGCGGCGCGGCCGCGCCACCACGCGTGCGCAAATGCCGCGAGCCACGCGCCATAGAACGCCTGCACTTCGTGCAGCGCGCTGCTCTCGTCATGGCTGTCGATTGTCGGCAGCAGCCGGTTGGCGACCATGAACACCAGCGTGGCCAGCACGATGCCGGTGACGCTGCCGATGGTCAGCCCCTCCACCACGCGCACACCGGCCAGTCCCCTTTTCGCATGCTGCGCGCGCCGGCCTTCGATCCAGAACAGGAAGCCGGTGCAGATCATCGCGCAGCCGGCCAGCCCGCCCGCAAAATACAGCCAGCGCAGCAGCGCGTGGTCGAAGCGGATGAAGTGCAGGCCCGAGATGAAGCGCTGCGCGGTCATCACCGGTCCCGCCTCGAAGCGCGCCAGCACGCGGCCCGTTTGCGCATCGAAGAAAATCTGGTCCAGGTTCATGGTGACGTCGTTGGCGTACGAGCGGCGCAGCTCGACGTAGCTGTTGGCGTCGCCGGGGTGGAACACGCGCACGAAATACGGCTCGCCGCCGCCCCAGGTGGCGGCAGCGGTCGCGCGCATGGCGTCGATGGAGCCCAGCTGGCCGGCCGCTTGGGCCGGCTTGCGCGTGTACTTGCCGTAGGCTTCGGCCATGAACGCCGCCTTGGCCTTGGCGCCCTCGCCGTAAGCGCCCGCGTGCAGTTGCGGGAAGTAGATGGTAATGAAGATGATCAGGCCCGTGAGCGCGATCATGAAGTGGAATGGCAGCGCCACCACGCCGGTCAGGTTATGCAGGTCCAGTGCGCTGCGCTGCAAGCGCTTGTGCGGACGAAACGTGAAAAACTGTTTGAATATCTTCTTGTGGACCACCACGCCGGAGACCAGCAGCACCAGCATGCTCATCGCCGCCAGGCCCACCAGCCACTTGCCCAGCTCCAGCCACTTGATGTGCAGAGTGTAGTGAAACGGCACCAGGAAACCGGTGGCCGCATCGGACTGCTGCGGCGCCAGCAAGGTGTTGGTATTCGGGTCGATGAAGCGGCCATGCTCGGCCCCCTTGGCGTCGCGCCAGGTCAGTTCCGCCACCGGGTTGCGGCTGGTGGGCAGGTCGATGCGCCATTGCCTGGCGCCGGCCGGCACCTGCGGCACGGCAGTTGCCGCCAGCCGGTCCAGCGACAGCTGCGCATGCACTTGCGCGATGCGCGTTTGCGGCAGCATCCAGCGGTCGATCTCGCTGCCGAACACGCTCAGGGTGCCGAACCAGAATATCGCGAACAGCAGGCTGCCGATGATCACGCCGGCCCACGTGTGCAGCAGCGCCATCGACTTGGTCAATGTATCGCCCATGTCAGGTTACCGTCCACCATAACGCGGCCAGCAGCGCCGCCAGACCGCTCAGCACCAGCCACAAACGCACGACACTGCGCACGCTGAAGGCCCACAGCGCCAGCACCAGGTAGAACACGAAGCCCAGCATGGCGCACAAGGCCACCGCCTCGGAGCGCACCATGCCGGCCTGCGCCAGCGCGGCGCTGCAAGCCGCCACGGCCAGGGCGGTAACCGCGTAGCCGCCGACGATGGCGCCGGCCACGCGCAGCGCCAGGGGCAGCCACGCCGGCAGCCGGTACAGGGCATCCGGCGCGCGAACGTGATCACGCGCCCTGTGCGGTTCGTGCGGTTTGTGCCGATAGTCCTGCTGACGCAGTTCTCCCGGCACGGACGGCGGCGCGCCGGCAGAACCGGCGCTGGCGTCAGTGGGCGTCACGTCAGAACCGCAGCGCGTAGCCGAGGCTCAACGTGCGGCCACGGCCGGCGAAGTAACGCTTCGGTTCAACCAGCGCGCTTTGCGAATAATAGGTGATGTAGTCCTTGTCGAACAGATTGGCGACCGACAGGCGCAATTCACCGTTGCCTTTGCCCAGCTTGTAGCTGGTGGTGGCATCGACCAGCGAATAGCCGCTGAACTCCTTGGCCGCCTCGTCGAACGACTGGCTGAACGCGTGCTGCGCCTGCACGAAAGTGGACCAGCGGTCGTTCCAGTCGGCGTTCCAGGTGGCGATCACGCGATTGGGCGCCACGTTCAGGCCATCGAGCTTGCCGTCGAGCGAGCCGTCGCCGTTGGTGTCGTAGCGGCCCTTGGTGTAGGCATACGATACCTTGGCGCGGTGCGCGGTGTTAATGCGGTAGGCGGCGCCCAGGTCCAGGCCTTCGGTGCGGGTCTTTTCGCGCGCCATCATGAAGGCGCCGTTGACCGCGATCACGCGCGTGCCGAAGTCGGAATCGGCGCGGAAGTAGGCGGCGTCCAGGTCCCAGGCGCCCTTGTGATAGCGGCCGCCTAGTTCCACGTTCCTGGTCAGGATCGGCGCCAGGTCGCGCATGTTCGCAACGCTCTGCCCCACCGTGTTTATCGAGCGCAGCACGCGGCCGATATCGGGCATGCCGAAGCCTTCCGAGTAGCTGGTAAACAGCGTCAGGCCCGCCGCCGGATTCCATACCAGGCCGGCGTTATACAGCTCTTCGCTGAAATCGAGCTTGCCGCCCTCGACCAGCACGCGGCGGTACTGGGCCAGCGTGCGGTAGGTGTCCACCGTGAGATCGGCTTTTTCCTTGCGGGCGCCAGCGTGTGCGGTCAGGCCGTCCGTCAGCTTGTATTCACCCTGGGCGAACAGCGAGTAGTTGCGGTACTCGGAGTTCGGCACGTAGGTGCGGCCGGTCAGGTACAGGTCCTGCTTGCCCTTGTCGAACAGCGTATCGAAACCGACGGTAAGCTTCAGGCGGCCGTTCAACAGATCGTCGCGGCCCAGGCCCACCTTGCTGCCGTACTTCGAGGCGACCGAGCGCGACTGGTCGTACAGGGTGCCGGTGGGCGCGATCAGCGGGTCCTGGAAGGTGGCCGAGATGTCGGCGCCGAACAGGCCTTCGAATTCCTGGTTGAAGATCATCGCGGTCAGTTCCATGCCGGCCAGGTTGGCGTGGCGGTAGCTGAGGCTCGAGGTCCACACGTCGTTCCATGGCGGCGTGCCCGCCGGCGTGAGCTTGACCGAGGTGCTCGGGATGCCCAGCGCGCGGTCGCCGGCCACCACCTGGTAGTTGGCCTTGGACTTGATCTTGTAGCGATTGACGGACAGTTGCAGGCGCTGGTTGTCGTCGAACCAGTAGCCGAGTTTGACCAGCGCGTCGTAGCTGCGGGAGTCCATCAGATCTCCCTGGGTGGTGTCGGCGCCGATCGAGCGCCCACGGCCATCGAGGTACAGGCCCTGGTCTTCGTAACTGAGACCGAACAGGTATTCGAACTTGTCGTTACGCCCGCTGGCGTTGTACGAAGTTTTATAGTTGGCCGTATCGCTGCCGATGTCGGTGGTGGGCAGCGTGGTCTGCACATCGACCGACTGGTTGAAGGCGCCCTTTTCCGGCCGCTTGGTGATGATGTTGATGGTGCCGCCGGTAGCTCCCAGGCCGTTGATGGCATTGGCGCCCTGGACGATCTCGATGCGCTCGACCATCGAAAAATCGATGGTGTGCGCTTCGCGGCCGGTGGGACGCATCGGGTTCGATTGCGGCACGCCATCGACCAGGATCAACGGCGTGCGGCCGCGCAGCGTTTCGCCCGAACCATTCATCTTGCCCCGGCTGGGCGTGTACGACGGCAGCATGCTCGACAATACATCGGACGAATTGCCGGAAATGGCCAGTTGCTTCTCGATGTCTTCCTGCTTGATGATCACCACCGTTTGCGGCGCCTGGTTGGCGGCAATGTTGGAGCGCGAGGCGGAGACGATCACGGTATTGGCGTCGGTAACTTCCTGGGCCCTGGCGGCGGGCGCAACCCAGGCAGTCAATGCGGCGGACACGAGCAGAACAAGCGCGCGGGGGCTGGGCGCGGAGGACAAGGATTTCACGGCAAGACCTGATTGTAATTGAGAATGATTGCTATTATCGTTATAGCTTGGTCATGCGTCAAGAAAACATCCGGTATATTCATATATTCATTTGTGTGAGCGACTGCACCGAGTGCAGGAGGGCAAAGTGCCATGATGGGCGCCCAAGAATTATCGGACAGACATCATGAACACCCAACATCAAAACAATACCGGAGACTTCCGCCACCAGGCTTACATCAACCCGAATATCGCCCAGGCGGTCGCTTACTGGGCCCAGGAATTCCGCGTTACCCCGTCCAGGCTGATCCAGGTGGTGCGCGAAGTGGGCCGTAACGTCGGCGAGGTGCGGCGCCAGTTGTCGCGGTAAAGTAGTGGCGCCGGGCAGGCGGAGACACGGGTTTCAACCGGTGATATGATATTGATCAAGGCATGTGCGGTGCAATCAGGTCAGCCTAGCTGATTGGAGGATCTCATGACATCGATACCGTTCGACACCCTGAAAATGATGGAACGCCTGGAGAGCGCTGGCTTCACTAACGCGCAGGCCAGGGTGCAGATCGAAGTTCTTGCCGAGGTCATCGGCAAGGAAAGCGCGGGGATGGCCGACCGCTACCTCAGCAAGCAGGAGTTCGCCCCCGAAATCGCCGGCATCAGGACGTCACTGGGCACGCTGGATGCAAAAATCGACAAGGTAGCCGCCGAGGTCAAAAGCGAATTGATTCGCTGGGTGGTGTCCGTCGGCGTGCTGCAAACTGCATTGATCGCCGCTCTGCTTCTCAAGCTTACGCACTAAGCAAGCTCAACGGCGCATTTCCCCTCCTTAGAAGTTATAGCGCAACCCGGCGCGGTACACGCGGCCCAGCACATCGTACAACTGCGGATTGATGCCGAAGCTTAGGTTGGTCTGCGGCGCCGGCGCCGGATTGACATCGCCGATGTTGTCGATCTTGAAGAAGCCGGTCAGCTTGTCTGAAAACTTGTAGCTGCCGCCCAGGTCCACGTAGAACGCGCCCTTCATCTTGTTGTTGGCAATGGTCGGATGGATGATGGTGGAGACCGGGCAATCGGTCTGGCATTCGATGTACTCGTTACTGTACACGCCCTTGCTGATCCAGCGCTGGGCCAGGGTCAGGCTGTACTGGTCGGTATCCCACGACTGCGACGCCAGGCCTTTCCAGCGCGGCGTAGTGCCGATATTGTTGCCGGCGCCTTCCGATGGAATCGTGCCCACCACGCCCGGATCGGTGAGGAAGCTGATGTTGCGGGTAACCAGCGCGCGCAGGGTCAGGCGGCCCGGCAGGCCCCACTCCTTCAGGTTCATCCGGTACGAGCCTTCCAGGTCGTAGCCCTTGCTGCGCAGCGAAGCCAGGTTGAATGCCTGCACCGTCACGAAGTTGTTGGTGGCCACCGGGTTCCCCAGCGACACGGCGCCGCAGATTTCCTGGTTGCCGGCCACGCACAAATCCACTTCCTGCTGCGCCGTCAGCGCCGAGATCACGCCATCGACCTTGATGTCGAAGTAGTCGATCGATGCCGAAAAGCCCGGCGCCCACGACGGTTGCGACAGCACGATGCCAACGATGGTATTGCGCGCGATCTCGGGACGCAGGCGGGTATTGCCCACGCTGCGCTGCTGTATCGCCACCGTGTTGCCCTGGTATTGCACGATATTGTTCACCACTACCTGCGCCGCGTACAGCTCGCTCAGATTCGGCGCCCGCACGTCCTTGGACGTGACCGCACGCAGGCGCCAGCCGTCGAGGCCGGTCTTCCAGTTGGCGCCCAGTTTCCAGCTTTCCACGTGACCAGAAGTGCTGTACCTGGTATGACGGTCGGCCAGGTTGAGGTTGGCTTCGCCCCAGGTGGCGGATTTTAATACCGGCACGTTCAGCTCCACGTACGCTTCCTTGACGTTATACGTGCCCTGAGCGTTGTGGTAGTTGCCGGCGTACCAGTTGTTGCCCACAGTGGTGTTGAGCAGCGGGTCGGCCGGGTAGTCGGCGGTGTTGGGACTGTCGGCGAAGATGCCGTTGCCATACGGATCGCCGGTGACCTTGTAGTGTTCGCGGCGGTACTCGGCGCCGGTGGCGATTGCAATCGGACCGGCCCACGACGAAAACGCTTCGCCGTTGAAGTTGATGCTGGCCACGTCCTGGGTCTGGCGCGTGTGCTGCTGCGGGCCGTTGGCCGGCGCGATGTAGCGCCAGGCCGCCTGGTCCACCGGCACGTCGCCGATGATGTTGAACGGCCGGCAGCCAGCGGCAGCGGCCACCGCGTTACGGCAGACGATGGTGCCGTTGGGCGCGCGCACGGCGTCGATTGCCGCGTTGTAGCGCGCATTGAGCGTCATGTCATGGACGATGATGTCGGTACGATTGACGCCGTGTTCGGCGTAAGTGTCGTACGACCATTCCTTGCCGCCCAGCTGGAACTTGCCGTTGGCGCCGACGACCACCCGCTTCATTTCGCGGGTGGGATGGACATTGATATTTTCCGGGAACACGGCGTTGGCCGTGCCGTACTGGAAGCTGGTGATATTGTTGGCGGCGCACGCGGCAACGATGGACGCCGGCAGGTAGGGATTGTCGCAGCGGATGTTCAGGTTGGCGTTCTTGGCCGCGCCCGGATTCGGCGAGAAGTGCGATTTGACCTTGCCGTAGTTGGCGGTAAAGTAAATTTCGTGGTCGGGGCTGATATCGAAGCCCACGCGGGTATAACCCACCTGGCGCGTGAGGTCCATGGCCAGATTGGTGCCGGCGCCCACGCTGCCGCTGAGGTCGCCGCCGACGCAGAACGGGTTGACGCAGTTGGTCACCGAACCGGTACCGGTCGGCACGCCATTGGAGCCGTAGTTGAACTGGTATGGCTGGCCATTGGCGCCAAATGCCGTGCCTTGCAGCGGACCGCTGGTAATCAGGCCGAATTTCGAATACTGGTATTGCTGGGCATGCTCGATGGCCGTGTACTGAGGCTTGCCGTCGTTGGTCTGGCTCAAGGGACGGACCTGGAACGCCGGGTTCTTGTACCAGGTGCGGCCATTCGGCCCCACTTCGCCGAAGCCGGGCGACTCGATGCCCTTCTCGCGGCCGTATTCCGCGCTGGCCGTCACGTGCAGGCGGTTGTCCATGAACGCCTTGCCCCAGGCCGCTTGCAGCGAGCCGTTCTTGTCGTCGTGATACCTGGTCATGCCGCCTTCGATATTCGCCTTGAAACCCTCGAATTTCTTGTCGGTGATGAAGTTGACCACGCCGCCGATGGCGTCCGATCCGTACGAGGCCGAGGCGCCGCCGGTGACCACGTCCACCCGCTTGATCAGCAGTTGCGGGAACTGGCTCACGTCGGTCACGCCGGTGACGTTGGCGCCCACCACGCGCTGGCCGTCAAGCAGGGTCAGGGTGCGGATCGGTCCCAGGCCGCGCAGGCTCAGCGAACTCAGACCCTGCACGCCGCTGCTGGTGCTGTTGGTGCTGGTGGTGCGGCCGGTGCTGCCCTGCAGGGCCGGCAGTTCGGCAATCGCGTTGAACAGGTTGGGCTTGGCAGTCTTGGCCAGGTCTTCGGCGCCAAGCGACGAGGTGGGCGTCGGTTGCGTGAAACCGCGCGCGGCGATACGCGAGCCGGAAACGGTGACCACGTTCTCTTTTGCCACTTCGGCAGCCGATCCCGGCGCTGTCTCGATGGCTGCCGGTGCCGGTTGGACTGGGGGCGCGGACGGTTCCACTGCAACGGGCGCTACGGTCGGCGCGGCAGTGGCCGGCGTTGTATCGGCTGGCGCCTGCTGCGCCTCGGCGACAGCCTGCTGTGCCTGTGCCGATAACGCGAAACAGGCGCAAGCACTGGCCACGGCCAGGCGCATGATGGTATGACGGGTTGGGGTTGGGGTTAGGGTTGGGGTTGGGGTTGGGTGTTGCATGTTGTCTCCGATCTTCGTTTGTTTTATGTGTGTTGTCCGCGCGGTACTGCTGACGGCCCGCTGCTGTGGTTGTTTCTATTCAGGCTCTCTTGAAAAATTAGTCGGTGGCGAGGAGGCGCGCCACCAGCTCATCCGGCGCCAGCGTGATCGACAGCGTCACGCCCGCCTCGTCGGCCTGCAACGGTTGCAGGTCGCGGAACTGGCTGTCGAGCAGTGAAGGCGGCATGTAATGGTCGTGCCGCGCCTGCATCCGGGCAGCAATCAATTCGCGTGGACCGTCGAGATGGGCGAAGCGCAGTGCCGGATCGCCGGCACGCAGCAGGTCGCGGTAGCGGCGCTTCAGCGACGAGCACGACACCACCAGTCCCACGCCCTGCCCGGCCGCCCGGCGCAGTTCCGCTTGCAAGGCCAGCAGCCAGCCAGCGCGGTCGTCGTCGTCAAGCGGCAGGCCGGCCGACATCTTGGCCACGTTGGCGGGCGGGTGGAACTGGTCGCCCTCGACAAACGCCACGTTCAGGCGCGCAGCCAGCGCCTGGCCGATGGTGCTCTTGCCACAGCCGCTCACGCCCATCACCACCCAGCGTACCTGGCTCATGCATGCCCCAAAGTTAGCGCTAACATTTTTATTCTCAAAACATGGACTGGCATATGCAGGACTCGGCTCACAAATAAGGGAAAATGTTCGATGACGCGGGCGGATCAAAAGTTAGCGTTATCATTGATGACTGAACTTTAGCGTAATGCCGGATTTTGTAAAGATTTATCCGTATTGCATCGCAACATGGAAGTCATGGGAAGCGGAGGGAAAAAAGCAGCCGCCACCCTTGTCAGGCGGGGAAAGCCACGGCGCCAGCTGCGTGGTTGGCAGGCCGGCCGCCGTGGCAAAGCAACAACATCACAGCATGAATTTAAAGCGCGAGGCTTCTTCGGCCAGCGCGTGCTCGTCCTTGCCACGCAGACGTCCCATGTTGCGGCGCTGCGCGGGCTCGGACACCACCCGGTTGATAACCGTTGGCAGTACGCCACGTCCGCTGAGATAGGCGGCGGCGCTGGCCGGTCCTTGCTGGTCCGCCAGCTCGATGCCGGTCTGGACGATTTCCGACGACACCAGGTCGGGACGATAGGTATGGCTGCTGGACATCGTGATTCTCCTCGAAGAAGGTCTCGATTGTCGCACCACCAACCGCGCACAAATGCGCGCAATCTAACGTTTCAGCAATAATGCAACGACTTTATTTTTCACCTTGTTATTGCCCGCTTTTTGGACGTGTCCGCCTGATTTATTCGAGGTTCTCGTGGTGCCCCAGGGCGCCTTGTTTCCAGTAGGCGGAAATGCGCGCCGCCTGTCGTGGAAAGGCTTTCTCCACAAAAACAATATCGCGCACTTGCTTGGCCACCGCCGCTTCGCCGGCAAACCAGACGAAGCCATCACCGTCCGGCAAGGCCAGGTCGCGCAAGGCCTGCACCAGCGCGGCGGCATCGGGCACGATGCGCAGTTCCACGGTGGCAGCGCTGGCAAAGTCCAGCTGCTCGGCCACCGGCCCGGTCACCAGCACCTGCACTTTGACGCCCGCCGGCAATTCTTCCAGGCGACGTCGGATCGCCGGCAAGGCGGTGTCGTCGCCGGCCAGCAATTGCCATTCGTAATCCATGGGAATGATCATCGAGCCGCGCGGTCCGGCGATCACCGCGGGCTGGCCCACGACCACGCCGCGGGCCCAGTCGGACGCCGCGCCTTGTTCGTGCAGCGCAAATTCGATGGTCAGCTGGCGCGCGGCGCGGTCGTAGTGACGCGGCGTGTAGTCGCGCATCACGCGCTCGTCACCAATCTGCTGGACGAACTTGACATGATCGTCATAGGAAGACGACACGAAATCGGCCAGGCTCTCGCCCTCGAATGTTACGCTAACGAAATCCGGCGCCAATTGCTCGACCTTCACCACCGTCACGTCGCGCATCCGGGTTTCGTGACGCACGCGTTGTATGCGATTATTCTCACTCATGATTTTCACCTTAGTTGACAATGTCCCCCAATTTACCGAAAACAGTTGATCTTGTCAACCAATCGCAGGGCAAGTCGGCGGACGCCGTATTCGACGCTGTCCACAACGTCATGCACCTGTACCGCTCGATGCAATTGCGCGGGCTGCGCGACAGCACGCGCGACCCCGCGCACGAACTGACCCACATGGAATACAAGGTGCTGGGGTTTTTTGCCCGTCACCCGGGCGCCAGCCAGAGCGAACTGGTGGCCCACTCGGGGCGCGACAAGGCGCAGGTGGCGCGCCTGATCAAGGGCCTGCGCGACCAGCAATTGCTTGACGCACAAGTCGATGAAACCGACCGCCGCAGCACGCGCCTGCGGCTGTCGCCGCTCGGGCGCAATGTGATCGACAGCCTGGAAGGCATGGGTGCGCACGTCTCAAACCTGGCAGTGCAAGGCATGAGCGCTGAAGAATGCACGCAGTTGCTGTCGCTGCTGATGCGCATCAAGGGCAACCTGGAAGCCGAGGCGGGCGCCGCCCCGGCTGCAGATAAAGATTAACCTTTAGCAGGCTTGCCCGCTTTGTCGGACTTGTTGCCCGTGCAAGACGTGTTTTGTTTGCCGGTGGCGGTCAGGTTCTCACCGCCGCTGGCATCCACCCCGCCCTGCGGACGGTGGCAGTTTTCCTTGACGCCCTTGGGCGGCTTGTTGTCGAAGCCGGGTTTGGTCGACGGCTGCATGCCCGCATTGCCAGACTTGTCGGTAGACGACGTGGTATTAGCATCGGCCTCGGCCTTGCCCTGTCCGGCAGGATGAAAAGCGGTGGCGCCCGTGGTACCGGTGGGCTGGACCGGCGACGTGGTCTGGGCGTGCGACAGTGCAGCCAGGCACAGGGCGGCAACTCCGAACGCCGCCGCGAAAGTACATTTGGACATGGTCACTCCTTGGTAGCACAAAGGACTATTGTTTCACCCTTGGCCGGGTTCGCTTGTAGGAGCACAGCCAGCGGCGAGGTCGGATTCAGGCTGGAATCATGACTATGTACTTGTCAGGCGCGCCGTTTGGCGCTCACCTGGTCCAGCACCAGCTGCTCGAACTCGGCCACCGCCACCGGCCGGCCGAACAAGTAGCCCTGATAGTGAAAGCAGCCGAGCTTTTGCAGCAGCGCGCGCTGGGCCGAGGTCTCCACCCCTTCGGCGATCACGTCCAGCCCCAGGCTGCGCGCCATGGCAATGATGGTGGTGACGATGGCCTGGTCGCTGCGGTCGTTGACCAGGTCGCGGACAAACGACTGGTCGATTTTCAGCTGGCTCAGCGGCAGGCGCTTCAGGTATTGCAGCGACGAGTAGCCGGTACCGAAATCGTCGAGCGACAGGCGCACGCCCATGGCGCGCAGCGCGGCCATGCTTTGTGCCGTCACTTCCACGTTTTTCAGCACGATACCCTCGGTCAACTCCAGCTTGAGCAGGCGCGGATCGATCGCGTGCCTGGCCACGGCGCCGCGCACCTGTTCGCAAAAGCCGGGCTGATGGAATTGCGCAGCGCTCACATTGACCGCGAGCGTCAGCGCGCGCAGGCCGGGATCTTCCTGCCAGGCGCGCAGGCGGGCACATGCTTCCTCCAGCACCCAGCTACCGAGTTGCAGGATCAGGCCGGTCTCCTCGGCCAGCGGCACGAACTGCGCCGGCGACATCATCTTGCCGTCCGCACGCCAGCGCACCAGGGCCTCGGCGCCGCGCGCGCGGCCGTGCTGGTCCACCTGGATCTGGTAGTACAGCTCGAACTGGTGCAGGTCGATGGCGATGCGCAGCGCCCGCTCCATGTCGGCGCGGGCGGTGATATGGTCCTGCATGCCCTGGTCGAAGAAGCGCATGCCGTTGCGTCCGCCCTGCTTGGCCTGGTACATGGCGATATCGGCCTGCATCAAGAGCTCGTCCGGGTGCGGCGGATGGCCGTTGTGGAACAGGGTCACGCCGATCGACGGCGTGCTGTGGCAGGTGTGACTACCCAGCAGGTAAGGCAGGTTGAGCGCGTTGCGGATGGCCACGCCCAGCATTTCGGTGTGGGCGGCAGCCTCGTCCTGGTCGCTGCTCAAGCCTTCGAGCAGCACCACGAACTCGTCGCCGCCCAGGCGCGCCACCGTGTCGCCATGGCGCAGCGCCGCCTGCAGGCGGCCGGCCACTTGCTGCAGCAACATGTCGCCGACGTTGTGGCCCAGCGTATCGTTGAGGGTCTTGAAGTTGTCGAGGTCGATGAACATCAGCGCGCCGTAGCGGTCGTGCAGGCGGCTGGTATTGAGCACCTGGCGCAACCGTTCGAGCAGCAGGCGGCGGTTGGGCAGGCGCGTGAGCGGATCGTAAAACGCCAGCATCTCGATCTCTTCGCTGGCGGCCTTGCGCTGGGTGATGTCGGTCAGCACGGCCACGTAGTTGGTCAGCCGGCCGTCCTGGTCGCGCACGGCGGCAATGCTCAGGTATTGCGGATATTTCTCGCCGTCCTTGCGGCGGTTCCAGATCTCGCCTTCCCAGCGGTCGTCGCGGTGGATCGCGTCCCACATCTTGCGGTAGAAGCCGGCATCGTGCTTGCCCGAGCTGAGCATGGCAGGCCGCTGGCCGACCGCTTCCCTGGCGGTGTAGCCGGTAATGCGGCTGAACCCCTGGTTCACGCGCAGGATGATGCCGTGGGCGTCGGTCACCAGCATGCCTTCGGCCGTTTCGAACGCGGCAGTGGCAACGCGCAACTCCGACTCGAGTGCGGCGATGCGCCGGGTCAGGGCGTCGATGGTGCCAGGCGTCTCGACAGGCATCGCAGATCTCATGGACATTTCCTCAGCAATAAATCACAAGAGCAAAGGATAATGATTTTCATCAATAATAAAATTGATCCACATCAAATTTTTGGATCACCGCGTACCGGGAGAAACTTGACGTGGATCAAATATTTTTCAGGTAAGAGTTGCTAGTCTTGGCACATCGTGACTAGAGCATCTCCCATGCAACCAACTTTGACCAAGCCAGGGCAGCGTGCCGCCCTGCCGCCGTGCTGCCGCGACTGCGACACCCGCAGCCACTGCCTGGCCGCCGGCCTCGATGCCACCGCGCTGGAAGCGTTCGAACACCAGGTGGTATTGCGGCGCCACGAACTCAAGCGCCACCAGCGCCTGGTCGCGCGCGGTGCGCCGTTCGACACATTGTACTCGGTCCAGCACGGCCAGCTGAAAGCGGAGCGCGCCATGCCGGACGGCCGCCCGCAAGTAATCGGCTTCTACCAGCCGGGCCGCTTGCTGGGCCTGGAATCGCTGGCCGCCAATACCCACCGCTGCGACGTGCTGGCCCTGTGCGAAAGCACCGCGTGCGCCATTTCGTACACGGGCCTGACGCGCCTGATGAAACAATACGCGGCCCTCACACGCCGCTTCCACCAGCTGGTTGGCGCCGAACTCGACCGCCAACAAACCAGCATGCTGATGCTGGGCACGGCCAAGGCGCCGCAGCGGCTGGCGGCGTTTCTGCTGGACCTGGCCGATGGCGGCGCTGTCGAACCGGCCGACACGGTGGAACTGCGCATGTCGCGCGACGACATCGCCTCGCACCTGGGCCTGGCGCTGGAAAGCGTGAGCCGCCAGCTGACCCAGTTCCGCGCGGCGGGATTGCTCGATGTGCAGAACCGGCGGATCAGCTTGCTGGATCGGGAGGGGTTAAGAAGGATAGCGGTGGCGGGATAGGCTGCCGAAACAGCAGATCGGTATACCAAGGCTGGCGGCGTGAACCAGCCGGGCCTTACCCCGGCGGCGGCAGCACGAAGTCGGGGTATTTGTCGCGCAGCGCGTCGATCTCGGACAGGGTGCCCGACAGGTGGTGGCGCACTGCTTCGCGCGCCTGGTCCGAGGCGCCGGCGGCGATCGCGTTGGCAATCGCGCTGTGGTCGTCGAGGATGCGCTGGGCCTTGCTGTTGAGCGGCAGGTGCAGGCGGCGCAGGCGGTCGAGGTTGCCGCTGAGGCGGCGCACCAGGTCCCACAGGTCGGCAATATCGGCCGCCGCGTACATGGTGCGGTGGAATTCCAGGTCGATGCGGGCGAAACTTTCCAGGTCCTTGCGTTCGAGCGCCTGTTTTTGGCGCGTGATCAGGTCGCTCAGGGAGCCGTCCAGATTCGGCGGCCGCTGCTTCGACAACTGGTGCGCCATTTCCAGCTCCACCGACAGCCGCAGCACGTGGGCCTGGCGCGCGGACGCCAGGTCGATGGCGCTGACACGGGTGAGATGCTGCGGGTAGATGTCCACCAGCCGCTCCTCTTCCAGGCGCAGCAGCGCATCGCGGATGGGCGTGGTGGACAGCTTGAAATACTCGGCCAATTGCTGGCGCGCGAGCACGGTCCCAGGTTCAAGCGCGATGGTAACGATCAATTCGCGCAAATGCTCGAACACCTGGACCGTCGCGTTGCGCGAACGGTCAAGGTTGAAATTTCCTGGCAACGATTGCAAAGCCATGCTGAGACCGGAGTGTTGTGATGGTCTCATATATTAACATATCAATATTGCCGGCTTACTTGCAAACTTATTGCGGCAATGCTGCCCGATAAAATTCGATCTCGACGATCGACAACACCCCCTTCGGCGTGGAGTTGGCGCCGGTATCGACGATGGCCTGGTTGGCCACCTCCGTCATCTTGACGGCATTGCCCTCCTCCGCCGCGCCCACCAGTTCTACCGTCACCAGGCTGCCCTGCTGTGGTTTGACCGGCAGCGTGACATAGCCGAGGCTGCGCGGCGCCATGCCGTTGAAGACTTCCTCGCCATCGACGGCAATGCGCACCGGGTAGCTGCGCTCGCGCCAGCCCGACAGTTTCATGGTGACCTCGGTGAGCGTGGTGGGCTGCGCCATGCGGTACGTGATCGCCGACGCGCCCGGGGCGCTGGCCCAGCGCGTGGTTTCGTCGTCGTCGATGGAGTTGCCGGCATCGGCGGCGTTGCTGGCGGCGCTGGCCACCTGCACCGGCACGGCGATCCGGCTCACCTTGAACGATGGGGTGGCGGGCGTGGGTCCGCGCTCCAGGTACAGCGGCAAATCCGCACCCGGCAGGCGCTGCGACAAGCCCGCCACCACCGGCGCCGGTTTCGATTGCAGCACCACTTGCGCACTTTTCAGTCCCTGGGCGCGGGCGCGCAGCACGATCTTGCCGGCCTCGGTGGCGCTGCGCACCAGTACCCGGTTGATGCCTCCCTCCACAGGCAGCGACTTGTCGAGCACATGGTTGTTCGGTCCCTGGGCGATGCCGCCGCGCCACTCGGCCGGGCCGTCCAGTTCAAAGGTAATGGTATCCAGCGCCACCGGGTTGCGGCGGCCCTTGGCATCGACCACTTCCACCTGCACCAGCGCCAGGTCGGCGCCATCGGCTTGCAGGCCGGAGGGGCCGGTCATGGGCGTGAGCTTGAGCGCCACCGGTTTACCGGCAGTGGTCAGCACGCTTTCGCACACCTGCTTGCCGGCGGCGTCGTAGCCGATGGCTTTCAGCTCGCCCGGCTGCCAGGCGATATCGTCGAACGTGAACAGGAAGCGCTCGCTCTGGCGCGCGGCAGCGCCGACCGGCTTGCCGTTCAGGCGCAGCTCCACCCGCCCGGCGCTGGAAATCACGGTGACCGCCTTGCGCGTGCCGGGCTGGTAGTTCCAGTGGCCGACGATGTGGGCGCGCGGGCGCTCCACGTCCACCCAGCCATCCCAGATCACCTGGTGCGCGAAGTAGCCGTCCTTGGGAATGCGCATGGCATCGACCTCGCCGCTGCGGCGGTAGTTTTCGGCGCCGCGATGGTGGGTATTGGAATCCGAGAAAATGATGTTGACGCCGCCCGACGACACGCGCGTGCCGGTGCCCGGCCGCTCGCGCCAGTAGTCGTACCAGCGCTTGACGTTCTCGATCGCGTGGGTGTCCTGGTTGCGGTTGTAGGTGGCCGCGCTTTGCCCCTTGTATTGCGGGCCGTCGCCGTCCGCGTGGAACGGTGGCGAAAGCGCGTCCCAGAACTTGCGGGCGCCCTCGTCGCGCGAGTACTCCATCGCCCACATCGGGTTGCGCGCGCTCTTGTTTATGTACAGCATTTCGCCGCCGTATTCGGCCACGTTCTGCAAGGCGCTGCTGAGCATTTCGCGGCTGCCGGAAGCGCGGCCGCCGTGCGGGTCGTACTGGTCGCGCAGCGCCTTCATTTCCTGCATGTGGGCCGCGCTCACGCCGCGATTGCCGCTTTCGTAAAAGATGATGCTGGGGCTGTTGCGGTTGTAGATGATGGCGTCGCGCATGACTTCCATCCGTTGCTCCCAGCGCCGGCCGGTCACGTCCGCCTCCGAATCGCCGGGCGGCATTGCCTGCATCAGGCCGATGCGGTCGAGCGACTCGGTATCCTGGCGCCACGGCGTGATGTGCATCCAGCGGATCAGGTTGGCGTTGCTCTTGAGCGCCAGGCCGTTGCTGTAGTCGCTGAGCCAGGCCGGTACCGATATGCCCACTGCCGGCCATTCGTTCGACGTGCGCTGCGCATAGCCCTTCATTTGCAGCACGCGGTCGTTCAGGCGCACCATGCCTTCGCCAAAAGCGGTCTTGCGGAAGCCGGTGCGGGTGACCACGCTGTCGATCGCCTTGCCATCGACCTTGAGCGTGGTGGTGACGTCGTACAGGTAGCCGTAGCCCCAGCTCCAGAAGTGCAGGTTTTCCACCTTGGCGCTGGCCTTGACGGTGGCGGTGTCGCCCGGCGCCACCGTCATCGCGGGCGCCGTGAAGCTGGCCACCTGCTTGCCGTCGCGGTCGCGCAGCACCACCTCGTAGGTAAAGGTGCGCGGTTCGGCGTACTCGTTTTTCACCTGCGATTCGGCGTGGATGGTGGCGCGGCGGGCACCGATATCGAAATCCTGCGCGTACACGTACACGCCGGTGGTGCCCAGGCTGGCGAACAGGGGCAGGGTCTGATAGAGCTTGTCGGTGATGTGCAGGCGCACGTTCTTCGGCAGGCCGCCGTAGTTGGCATTAAAATTTTTATCGGCCCACTGGTAGCGCTGGCTGGTGGCGCGCTCGCGGTAGTCCCAGCGGTTATCGGTGCGTACCGCCACCGTGTTTTCGCCATCGACCAGCGCCGCCGAAATGTCCACGCCAAACGCGGTGATGCCGTTTTCGTGCAGCGCCAGCTGCTTGCCGTTCACGTACACCTCGGCCGCCTGGCGCGCGCCCTCGAATTCGAGGAACACCTTGCGTCCGCGCGCGCCGTCCGGCAAGGTAAAGCGCTTGCGGTACCAGGCGATGCCGGTCGAATGATCGACGATGTCCTTGCCGAATGCATCGTCCTCGTTCCACGCGCGCGGTAACGTCACTGTTTTCCAGGCGCGGTCGTCGAAGCCGGATTCGGACGCGCTGGCCGGATCGGCCACGGCCAGGCGCCAGGCCGGGTTGAAATTGAAGGACTGGCGCTCGGCGTGCGCTGCCGTCAACACGCAGTGGGAAACCAGCAGGGATAACAGCAGACGCAGCACGGTGGTCATAAGCGCTCTCAAAAAGTTCACGCTAAAATATTAGCATTTTAGAAGTACGTAAACCCGGCAACTGACACTTTGCTCAACAACCTGACCAATGCAGTGCGCAAAGTTGACACACTAATATATCAATGTTTTACTGCCCCGTCCCTTACTAATCCCGGCGTCATGACTTCGACTTCGCTTCCACTTCGCCCTCTGCTTGCTGCCGTTGCCGCCCTGCTGCTATGCGCGTCTGCCGGCGCCGTGGTGCGGCTGCCGGCCGTACTGTCGGACCACGCGGTGCTGCAGCGCGCAGCCAGCGTGCCGGTGTGGGGCTGGGCCGATCCGCAGGAAGCGGTCACGGTCGAATTCGGCAAGCAAAGCGCCAGCACCCGCGCCGGCGCCGACGGCCGCTGGCGCGTGGCGCTCGACCTGCGCCAGGCTGCAAGCACGCCCGCCGTGCTGCATGTACGCGGCGCCGCCAATGCGATTGCCGTCGATGACGTACTGGTGGGCGAGGTATGGCTGGCATCGGGCCAGTCGAACATGGAAAAGCCGCTGGGCGAAAAATCGGGCCAGAAGCCGGTACCGAACCACGAACAGGAAATCGCCGCTGCCAACTACCCGGACATCCGGCTGTTCAAGGTGCTGCGCAAGAAAGCGGGCCAGCCCCTCGATGACGTGAATGGGGTGTGGGAGCGCTGCGCCCCCTCCAGCATCGGCCGCATCAATTTTTCCGCCGCCGCGTACTTCTTCGGGCGGCGCCTGCACCAGCAACTGCGCACGCCGGTCGGCCTGATCGACGCCACCTGGGGCGGCACCCGCATCGAACCGTGGACGCCGTCCGCATCCGGTACCGGCAACTCGTCGGCGCTGTTCAACGGCATGATCGCCGGCCTGGCGCCGCATGCGCTGCGCGGCGCCATCTGGTACCAGGGCGAATCAAACATCGACCACACCGACCTGTCGCGCTACACCGGCCAGATGCAGGCGCTGATCGAAGGCTGGCGCCGGCACTGGGGCCAGCCCGACCTGCCGTTCTATTACGTCCAGGTGGCGCCGCACTTCTATCACATCGTGCGACGCCAGACCGTGCTCGATCCGCAGGCGGCGCCACGCCTGTGGGAAGCGCAAGCCGATGCCGCCCGCATTGCCCACACCGGCATGATCGTCACCACCGACCTGGTGGACGACCTGTACGACATCCACCCGCGCGACAAGCAGACCGTGGGCCTGCGCCTGGCCAACGTGGCGCTCAACCAGACCTACGGCCGGCACGACATTGCCGCCTTCGGCCCGGCATTCCGCGCGCTGGCCATCGACGGCAAGCAGGCTCTATTGAGCTTCGACCATGCCGACGGCCTGGCCGCGCGCGACGGCAAGCCGTTGACCTGGTTCGACATCGCCGGCGCCGACGGCCGCTACTTCGCCGGCGAGGCCACCGTCCGCGACGGCAAGGTCGTCGTCACCAGTCCGCACGTGCCAGCACCCGCGGCCGTGCGCTTCGGCTGGGACGAAGCGGCGCAACCGAACCTGATCAACGGCGCCGGCCTGCCGGCCGTGCCCTTCCGCTCCACCCGAGAATTTTTACCACAGTGAATCCGAACATGACCGCCTCCGCATCCTCCGCATCTTCCACTCCTCCTGCTGCAACGCCTGTCGTCACGGCCATCCGCGTCGTCCCCGTTGCGGGCCGCGACAGCATGCTGCTCAACCTGAGCGGCGCCCACGGCCCCTGGTTCACCCGCAACATCGTGCTGGTGACCGACAGCGCCGGCCACACCGGCGTGGGCGAAGTGCCGGGCGGCGAAGCGATCCGCAAGACGCTGGAAGACGCGCGCCCGCTGCTGCTGGGCCAGTCGATCGGCAACTACAAGGCGATCCTGAACCAGGCGCGCCAGGCGTTTGCCGACCGCGATGCCGGCGGACGCGGCCTGCAAACATTCGACCTGCGCGTGGCGATCCACGCCGTCACCGCGCTGGAATCGGCGCTGCTCGACCTGCTGGGCCAGCACCTGGGCGTGCCGGTGGCAGCCCTGCTCGGCGACGGCCAGCAGCGCACCGAGGTCGATGTGCTGGGCTATTTGTTCTACATCGGCGACCGCCAGGCCACCGACCTGGCCTACGATAGCGCGCCCGATGCCGCCGATGACTGGCTGCGCTTGCGCCACGAGCAGGCCATGACGCCGGAAGCAGTCGTGCGCCTGGCCGAGGCGGCCTACCGGCGCTATGGCTTCCGCGACTTCAAGCTCAAGGGCGGCGTGCTGCGCGGCGAGGACGAAATCGTCGCCGTCACCGCGCTGGCCGAGCGCTTCCCGGACGCGCGCGTCACGCTCGACCCCAACGGCGCCTGGTCGCTCAAGGATGCGATCCGCCTGTGCCGCGACCAGCACGACGTGCTGGCCTACGCCGAAGACCCGTGCGGCGCCGAAAACGGCTACTCGGGCCGCGAGGTGATGGCCGAGTTCCGCCGCGCCACCGGCCTGCCCACCGCCACCAACATGATCGCCACCGACTGGCGCGAACTGGGCCACGCGGTGCAATTGCAGGCGATCGACATTCCGCTGGCCGACCCGCATTTCTGGACCATGCAGGGCTCGGTGCGGGTGGCGCAGATGTGCCACGAATGGGGCCTGACCTGGGGTTCGCACTCGAACAACCACTTCGACATTTCGCTGGCGATGTTCACCCACGTGGCCGCCGCCGCGCCGGGCAACATCACCGCCATCGACACCCACTGGATCTGGCAGGACGGCCAGCACCTGACCCACAACCCGTTCCAGATCGCCGGCGGCAAGATCGCCGTGCCGGCCACGCCGGGCCTGGGCGTGCAGCCGGACCTGGACGCCATCGAGGCGGCCCACCAGCGCTACCTGAACATGGGCCTGGGCAGCCGCGACGATGCGGCGGCAATGCAGTTCTTCTTCCCCGGCTGGAAATTCGACAACAAGCGACCGAGTTTCGTGCGGTAATCAAGGTATACTAGCGCCGCGTCCGCTACCCAACACCCGTCGCGGCCGCCCACCTGGCCCCATCCCCGCCGGACTTGTTGTGCGCCTCTGGCGCCAGGAACCATCCGTGCGGCACCTGCTCCCGTTTTTTCACAGTTTCAAGTTCAAGATCACCGCCACCGTCGCCGTCATGGTATTCGTTGCCGCCATCGGCGTGGGCCGGGTGTCGCTGGTGATCTTCGATGTGTCGATGCGCCAGCTGCTGGCAGCGCAGGAAATGGCCATGCTGACCAGCACCGCCGCCTTCATCGAGAACGACCTGCACAGCAAGCGCCAGGCGCTCAGGTTGCTGGCCGAGGAACGGCCCGGCCACCGCGTCGGGCCCGACCAGATCCAGGCGCTGCTCGAGGCGCATCGCTCGCTGCGCGATGATTTTTATAACGTCACCGCCTTCGATACCAAGGGCAAGCTGATCGCCAACCTGCTCGACCGGCGCACCATCGGCAAGGGCAATTACGCCGGGCGCGACTATTTTCGCGACACCATGGCCAGCGGCGCAGGCCTGATCTCGGCGCCGTTTCGCAGCCAGCTGAGCGGCAAACCGGTGGTGGTCATCACCGAGCCGATGCTGGCCGAAGACGGCAGCATCGTCGCCATCCTGGTGGGGGCTGTGGACCTGGTGCGGCCGTCGTTCTCGGGCCAGATGCGCGAGCTCGACGCCAAGACCGGCGGCTACCTGTTCATCGTGGCCGCCGACGGCACCATCATCCATCATCCTAACCGCGACTTCATCCTGCGCCGCCAGCCCGACGATACCGGCGCCGTGATCGCTGCCGCGCTGGCCTCGCCCGACGGCTGGAGCGACGACGTGCTCGATGGCGGCGAACCGGCGCTGCTGGTCCACCAGCGCCTGCGCGGCGTGGACTGGACGGTGGCGGTCTCGCGGCCGCTGCAGCGCGCTTTTGCGCCGCTGACCAATGTGCGGCTGCGGGTGCTGGCGGCGATCACGCTGATCACCGCGTTTGCCGCGCTGCTTGGCTGGATCATCACCACCCGCTTGATCAGGCCATTGAACCGCCTGCGCGACCACGTGGTGGCCATCGACAGCGGCACCGCCAGCCTGGCGGTGCTGGAAACGCAGCGCCACGACGAGTTCGGGCTGCTGAGCCGGGCGTTCCACGCCATCGGCCAGCGCCGCGACCAGTTCGAAAAGGATTTGCAGCAGATCGCCACCACCGACGCCCTGACCGGCGTGCACAACCGCCGCCTGTTCGACGCCTTCTTCCCGACCGCCCTGGCGCGCGGCCAGCGCAATGGCCGGCGCGTGGGCCTGGCGATGCTGGACCTGGACAAGTTCAAGCCGATCAACGACACCCATGGCCACGCCGTGGGCGATGCGGTGCTGGTGGAATTTGCGCGGCGCCTGACGGACAGCGTGCGCGCCAGCGATACCGTGGCGCGGCTGGCCGGCGACGAGTTCGTGGTGGTGTTCGAACTGGTGGAGTCATACAACGAGGCCGGCGAGGCCGGCGTGCTGGGCCAGCGCATCATCGACGCCATGGCGCCGCCATTCCAGATCGGCGCGCTGGCCTTGCCGATGACGACCAGCATCGGCATCGCGCTGGCCGACATCGCCCATGCGCAGCCGGCCGAGGTGATGCAGGCCGCCGATGAAGCGCTGTACCGGGTCAAGGCGCAAGGCCGCAACGGCTGGCTGGTGCACGACCTGGACAAGGCGCTGAGCCGCCCTATCTCCCGGCCGGCCGCCTGACAACGCGCCGGCCGCGGACTTCAGCGCAAGGCACAAGGTTCAAGGCACAAGGCACAGCGACGAATACCGGACGCAGCTGCGGCAAGGCGCTGCAACGCCGCGACTGCGGCGTCGTCAGGCGGGCTGTTCGAGCATGCGGGCCAGTGCCGGAAAATCGACCGGCTTGACCAGGTAACGGTCGAACGGCGTATCGGCTTCCTCCGGGTTGGCGTAGCCGGTAACGGCGATCAGGCGCGCGCTGGCCGTGTGCGGCTGTGCACGCAGGCGGCGCGCCAGTTCGCGGCCGTCCATTTCGGGCATGCCGATGTCGAGCAGGAACACGTCCGGCGCGTGCTCGGGCGCCAGCGCCAGCGCCGCCTTCGGGCTGTTGATCTCGACCACGTCGTGGCCGATGGCGCGCAGGCAGGTGGCCAGGGTCCAGGCGGCATCGACGTTGTCGTCCACCACCACGATTTTCAGCGGCTGCGCCGCGTCGAAGCGGTGGCCGCCGACCGGCGCCGCGTCCTGCGGCGCGGCCTGGTGGCGCGGCAGCCACACGGTAAACGTGGCGCCCTGGCCTTCGCCCGGGCTGGCGGCAGCCACGCGGCCGCCATGCAGTTCGACCATGCTGCGCACCAGCGCCAGCCCCAGTCCCAGGCCGCCCTGGGCGCGGTCCGGCGTGCGCGCGGCCTGCACGAACAGCTCGAAAATGCGCGGCACCAGCTCCTGGTCCAGGCCGACGCCGTTGTCCGCCACCGACACCACCACGTCGTCGCGGGCCACGGTCAGCGCAACCTCGATGCGCCCGCTGAGCGGCGTGTAGCGCGCGGCGTTGCCCAGCAGGTTGGCCAGCACCTGCACCAGGCGCTTCTCGTCGCCGAGCACCAGCGCGCCCTCGTGGGTGATGTGGGTGTGCACCCGGTGGCCGCGCTGTTCGATCAGCGGCGCCACCTGTTCCAGCGCGGCAGCCACCACGTGCTTGCAGTCGACCACCACGCGGTCGAGTTCCACCATGCCGCGCGTCACGCGCGAAACATCGAGCAGGTCGTCGAGCATGCCGGACATGTGGCGCGCCTGGCGCGACAGCACCTCGCTCATGCGGGCGATGCGGGCCGGATCGGACGGCGCGATGGCCAGCAGGTCGGCGGCGGCGCTGATCGGCGCCAGCGGGTTGCGCAGCTCGTGCGCCAGCATGGCGAGAAAATCGTCCTTCTGGCGGTTGCTGCGCGAGAGTTCGGCCTCCACCTGCTTCTGGCGGCTGATGTCGAGCGTGATGCCGTCGAACCGGGTGGGCGTGCCGTGGGCGTCGAAATAGGTGCGGCCCTTGGCGCGCAGCCAGCGCTCGCGCCCATCCGGCGCCACCACGCGGTATTCGACATCGTACATTTGCTTGTCGCGCACGCTCGCCTCGACCGCCGCGCGCGTATGGGCGCGGTCGTCGGGGTGGATGCGCGCATAAAACAGGTCGAAATCGACCTCGGCATCGAGCGGCAAAAAGAAGTGTTCCTTGCAGGTGTCGTTCCAGTAGATTTTATCCATCGGCATCGGGCAATAAAAGGTGCCCAGTTCGCCGGCCTGCACCGCCAGGTCGAGCCGCTCGCCGGCCTCGATGGCGCGCGCCTCGGCTGCGGTGCGGCGCCGTTCGCCCTCCTTGACCACTTCGATCACCCGCTTGAGGTCGTCGAATGACCGCTTGACGTGCTCGGACGGATCGCCGGGCGGCAAGGCGTTGTCGCCATTGACCAGCGCCGTCATGTCGTACACGCGGTGAATGATGGCAACCACCTGGCCGTCCGCATCAAGCACGGGGAGATTGGTGGGCAGCCAGTATTTCACGATGAAACCGTCGCCCTTGCGGTCGGGCACGTCGTAGCGCTGCAAGTCCATGGTGTGCAGGCGCCGCGTGCGCAGCACTTCGTGCAGCGAGGCACACAGGCGGTCGGGGCCGTCCGCGTCGCTGGACGCGGCCGGGAAGGCCTCGAACATCGGCCGGCCGATGAGTTCGGCGCGGGACGTCATGGTGGCGGCCAGGTATTCGTCGGAGCCGTGCAGGATGACAAACTCGGGCGAAACATCGAGCACGAGGATGGCGAACGGCAGGGCCTGCACTACAAGGGAAGTTTCAACTGTCATCGCGCGCCAAGTAAATGTTATCCTTGTGATTCTAGCATCCGCACGTTTGCGGCCGAAGCCACGCACACCATTGCGCATCCCGTTGCGCCGCGCAGCCACAGACCCTGTACACTTCGTGTACTTTCGACAATTTTAAAATTCATGTTCAGATCCAGTTCCTTTACGCCGGGCCGCCTGCTGACGGCCGCCCTGATCGTCGGACTATGCGCGCTGGTGCTCGTGCGCAGCCCCGGTGTCCTCGCCGCCATGCCGCCGCCTGTTTATCATACGCTGATCGGCGGCCTGTGGGCGGCGGCCGCCACGGCGGTCGGCACCTTGCCGGTGCTGCTGTCGCAAAGTTTTTCGGCCCGCACCTACGATGCCGCGCTGGGCCTCGGTGGCGGCATCATGCTGGCCGCCACGTCGTTCTCGCTGGTGCTGCCCGCCATTGCCGCCAGCAAGGGGGCCGGTAACACGCCCATGGCAGCGAGCCTGATGGTGGGCGGCGGCATCCTGATCGGCATGCTGATCGTGATGCTGCTCGAACGCCTGGTCCGTTCCGACAACGTGCTCGACAACACCAAGTCCGACAACGCCAACACCCTGGTGCGCGCCTGGCTGTTTGTCGGCGCGGTCGCCATCCATAATATTCCCGAGGGCATGGCGATCGGCGTGGGCTACGCCGGCGTGGACCTGAGCAAGGCCAACGCACTGACCACCGGCATCGCCATCCAGGACATTCCCGAAGGCATGGTGGTGGCCATGGCGCTGCGCGTGGCCGGCTACGGCCGCCTGTTCTCGGCCGCGCTGGGCACCCTGTCCGGCGTGGTGGAGCCGATCGGCGCAGTGATCGGCGCCCTGATGATCGAAGCGTCGGCCGCGCTGCTGCCGTGGGGCCTGGCGGGCGCGGCGGGCGCCATGTTGTACGTGATCTGCCACGACGTGGTGCCCGAGGCCCAGCGCCGCGGCAACTACGGCACGGCATCGTTCTCGCTGGTGATCGGTTTCATCATCATGATGGTGCTCGATACGGCGATGGGATAACGACTTCGCGCTCGGAAGTTAATACTTTGATGCAATAACACAACGGGCGTGACAAATTTCTGTTGTCGCCGTGTCAGCTTTGCTCTTACAGGTGAATGCCCGGCGCTACACTGGCACCGCCCGCTTTACTGATGAGAGACTGACGATGAAGAATTCCACTCAAGAGCTGACCTGCCTTGACCAGGAAACCCGGCTGGCCACCGCCATGTCGGTGCTGGACGCCATCAACCGGGTGCAGGCAGTGATCGAATTCCAGCTCGACGGCACCATCGTGCACGCCAATCAAAACTTTCTCGCCGCCGTCGGTTACACGCTCGAGGAAATCGTCGGCCAGCACCACCGCATCTTCTGCGAACCCGGTTACGCCGCCTCGTCCGAGTACCAGCAATTCTGGCAGCACCTGGGCGATGGCGAATTCCACTCCGGCGAGTTCAAGCGCCGCGCCAAGGGCGGCAGGGATATCTGGATCGCCGCCTCGTACAACCCGGTGCTGGGCCCGGACGGTAAGCCGGTCAAGGTGATCAAGTTCGCCACCGACATCACCGCGCAAAAGATTGCTGCTGCCGAGTTCAAAGGCAAGCGCGACGCTGTCAACCGGGTGCAAGCGATCATCGAATTCGACCTGCACGGCAGGGTACTCACCGCCAACGACAACTTCCTCAATGTGATGGGCTATGCGCTCGAGGAAGTCCAGGGCCAGCACCACCGTATTTTCTGCGACAGCGCCTTCGTGCATTCGCCCGAGTACCTGGCGTTCTGGGAGCGCCTGGGGCGTGGCGAGTTCAATGCCGGCGAATACCGGCGCGTGACCAAAAGCGGCAAGGACGTGTGGATCCTGGCCTCGTACAACCCGATTTTCGATGCCGAGGGCAAGCCGGTGAAGGTGGTGAAATTCGCCACCGACATCACCGAGCAGAAAAAGCTCAGCACCGAGTCGCGCGGCAAGCTCGAAGCCCTCGGCCGCTCGCAGGCCGTGATCGAATTCGACATGCGCGGCCACGTGCTGTCGGTGAACCACAACTTCCTGCGCACCATGGGCTATACCGAGGACGAAGTGGTGGGCGCGCACCACAGCCTGTTCTGCGAGGAGGACCTGGTCAAGAGCGCCCAGTACCGCAATTTCTGGGCCGCGCTGGGCCAGGGAGAATTCCAGTCGGGCCTGTTCAAGCGGCGCGGCAAGCACGATGCCGACATCTGGATACTTGCCACCTACAACCCCATCCTCGACATCAACGGCAAGGCCTACAAGGTGGTCAAGTTCGCGATGGACGTGACCGACCAGGTGCAGCGCGAAATGCTGGTCAGCGAAAAGGTGCAGGCGATTTCCAGCGTGCTGGCCGACCTGACGCGCTCGATCGGCGTGATTGCCGACGGCTCGCAGGAAACCGCCGGCATCGCCGGCCAGACCCAGGTGGAGGCGGCCGACGGCAGCAAGCTGCTGGCCCGCTCGCGCGACGCCATCGTGGCGATCCAGAAGTCGTCCGGCGACGTCCGCGACATCATCGACACCATCAGCGACATCGCCAGCCAGACCCACCTGCTGGCATTCAATGCCGCCATCGAGGCGGCGCGCGCAGGCGAGCACGGTTACGGCTTTTCGGTGGTGGCCAACGAGGTGCGCAAGCTGGCTGAAAAATCGGCCGTCGCCACGCGCGAAATCGCCAAGCTGATCAACGATACGGTCAACCGCGTCGATGAAGGCACGCGCCTGTCCGGCGAGGTGGAAGCGGCGTTCGAGCGCATCGTCAGGTCGGTGGGCAGGACCAGCGAATCGATCGGCCAGATCCACGCCTCCACCTCGGCGCAAGCGAACGCCACGCATGACGCCTCGGCGCTGCTGACCGAGCTCGAAACCATCACGCCCAAGCACTGACATGGCAGCCGTGCGCGAGCAGGCCTCCCCTACGGTTCAATTGGCAGTGGCCACGGTCGGCGCGGTGGCGGTGGGCGTGCCGGTGGCGGCGGTGCTGCAGGCGCTGCCGCTGGCCGGCGCCCTGCACCCGCTGCCGCGCCGCCAGGGCGCGCTGTGCGGCGTGGCCGAGCACGCGGGGACGCTGGTGCCGGTGGTGGACCTGGCGCAGTGGGTGGACGTGGGCAGTGCGACAGAGGCAAATGACAAGACTGCGCGCATCCTGGTCCTCGGCGATGGCCGGCGCACCATCGGTTTGCGCGTCGATGCCCTGGTGGGCCTGGCCGACGTGCCGGCGCCCACGCGCGTGCTGCATGACGACGCACCAGAGGAGGTATTCGATACGGTCGTCAAATCCGCAGAACTCGACCGGGTGATCAGCGTGCTCGATGTGGGGCGGCTGCTGGCGCTGGCTTGTGCCTGGCATGGGGGCGATGCAGTTGATGGTGCGGATGGCGCTGATGACAGCGATACTGGCGCCAGGGGCGTTACGGACGATGAAGCGTCAGCGGCGGTGAGCACTGGTGGGGATGGTGCCGCAGGCACCGGCGCTGGCGCTGTCGCCGCAGCGAAGGCGGCTGCCCTGTACGCATTGCTGGCCGTCGGCGACACCCGCATCGCCGTGCCCGCCGCACAACTGGCGCAGGTGATCCGGTTGCCGACGCTGCGGGCCATCGGCCCGGCCGGCGGCAGCAGCTATTGCAACTGGCGCGACCGCAATGTCGCCGTGATCGATACTGCCAGGTTACTGGGGCTGCCGGACGATACGCAGCCAGCCTTGCTGGCCATCGTCGAACTTGGCGACCTGGCGCTGGGCTTGATGGTGCACGCGGCACTGGAGTTGTGCATGCTCGCCGCCCCGGACGGTCCAGCCGGCAGCGTGGTCGCCACCACAGCAATGGGCACGGATACCGGCGCGGTCGTCACCACCGTGATCGGCGCAGATGGCGGCGCCATCGGCGTGATCGACATCGCAGCACTGCTGGCGCGCGTACCGGAAGCCTCCATCAGCCGCGCCACCGCGCCTGCATCCGGCGCGGTGGCAACGACGGCCGCAGTGCAGCGCCTCAACAGCAACGCCTACATCGTCTTCCAGACCGACCAACACCACGCCACGCCCATCGAGCCGATCGAGGAAATCCTGGCGCTGGCAGCCACCCACGTGGACGCCGCAGAACACCTGCTGCCAACCGTCGCCTGGCGCGGCCAGGCATTGCCACTGGTGGACCTGCGCCCGCCGGCCACCCCCAAGCCCCCCGGCAGCGGCGCGCGCATCATCGTTGTGCGTGACACGGACGGGTGCACCGGCTACGTGGTGAAACACGTGGCGCTGCTGATCCCGCCCAACACGGGAAAGCTCTACCGCATGGCGCTGGCCGGAACAGGACTGGTGGAATTCATCACCACCGGCACCGCCCACGAGCAGGCCAGTTACCGCACCATGGACCTGGCGCGGCGCAGCCAGCTGACTGGCTGCTAGCGCGGCCAGCCCTGCGGATACGCAGCCCGCCGGGCTCAACCTGGCTTACTGCTCCATGAACGCATCAAGCATCGGCATCGGCTTGCCCTTGTAATCGAACGCGCCCATCGGGTAGCCCTTCCAGTCGTACGCCTGCGGCTCCCAGTAGAACGCGCCCACGCCCATGCCGTTGTTGACCGCGCGGACCTTGGCCAGCAGGTCGGCAATGATGGTCTTGCCTTGCGGATGGTCCCACGGCGCGCCTACTTCGGCCAGCATCACCGGCTTCTTGTACCGGGCGGTGACATCGTTCATGGTGGTCAGGCAGGCAGCGGTGGCGGCTTGCCAGGTCATGTTCTTGGCCGTAGTCGGGTATGACGATGCGCCGATGATGTCGAACTTGCCGCCGTTCTCGACCAGGCCGTCGAAGTTCCAGCGGAACTGCGCGCCGTCGTGGCAGTTATCGACGTGGACGATCACCAGCGCCTGCGGGAATACCTGCTTGACCGCGTCGTAGCCGGCGGTGACGAAGCGCGCGTAGTTCTTCATGTTCTTGCTGGCCTCGCCCTCGGGCCACAGCATGCCGTTGGTGGTCTCGTTACCGACCTGCACCCACTCGGGCGTGATGCCGGCGTCACGCAATGCGGTGAGCGTGGTGCGGGTATGGTCGGCCACGGCGGTGGCCAGTTGATCGACGCTGTAGTTCTGCCACGCGACCGGCTTGAACTGCTTGGCCGGATCGGCCCAGTCGTCGCTGTAGTGGAAGTCGATCATCAGCCGCATGCCGGCCGCCTTTACGCGTTTGGCTTTTACGAGCGTATCGCGCAGGTTGTTGTAGCCGTCCACCGGGTTGACCCACACGCGCAGGCGCACCGAATCCATGCCCTGCTCCTTGAGCGTGGTGAGCAGGCTCTGGCGCTTGCCGTCGCGGTTGAGCATGTTGCGGCGCGCGTCTTCCATCTCGGTGATCCAGCTGATGTCGGCTCCCTTGGCGAAGGTGCCCGGATCGGCAGCGGTGGCGTAATGCACACCACTCAGTAACAGGCTGGCGAGCGCAGCGCGAAGGATGTTTTTCATGTCGTCTCTCTTGATGTTGGTATGGGCAAAACTAGCGATATGCTACGGACGGGCGCGTCGCGGGACCAATCATTTTTCCGCGAAAATGTATACAGAAATCGCATGACGCAAATCCAACATTGTCGGTTGCGTATTTCATTTCCCGGGACTACTATTCACCGGTCGTCGCCACCTGACCGACCTCGGCTTCCCTCAAGCCCTCGTCGCTAAGGCTGCAGGTACGCAAGGTGCCTGCTTCAGTTTCCGCCACGCGCGGTGCTGAACGTTCCCGTTTTCCATGCTGTCGCAATGCTCGCGGAAACGGTCCATATCATTTATATAAAAATAGTGGAGACACCAATGAAACTCGCTTTAACGATACTTGCCGCTGCCGCAGGTTGGCTTGCTGCCGCCAACGCAACCGCCGCCATCGACGCCGCCACCCTGACCGGCGCCAGCACGCCGCTGCAAACCGCCCAGTATGGCGTGCGCAATTACTCGGCGCCGGTCCTCACCGACGGCAAACACTCGCCCGCCAACTACATGGCCGCGCCGGCGCTGCCGGTATGGCGCTTCGCCCAGGCCGATCCGACCGGCGGCGTGCTCACCTTCGAGCGCCAGCCGGCGCCATCGAACGGCTGGCATTCGTGGTCGCGCAAGGGCGCAGTGCTGGTGACCGGCGGCGGCGCCGCGCGTGCAGACCGCGTGTACACCGTGTACAACGGCCAGCAGCTGGTGGCGGCCATCAACCAGGCCGGCAACGAGCCGAAGATCATCCGCGTCATCGGCCACATCGACCTGCGCTGGAGCCAGAACAACACCGTGTTCCGCGAGTACACGAGCTACCGCGACCAGAAGTTCGGCGGCTCGATCAGCCTGCCGTCGAACACCACGCTGGTCGGCATCAACGACGCGCAAGGACGCCCGGCGCGCATGACCGGCACGTCGATTCTGATCGGCGGCGAACTGGCGCTGACCGCCACTGGCGACGAGCAGGCCGACTTCAAAAAATGGATCGCCGATGGCAAGGACGGCGACGACTACCCTACCTGGACCCGCAACGTCATCGTGCGCAATATCGCCTTCGACACGCCGTGGGATGTGAACCCGGAAGACTCGGCCAATGCCTACGCGGACGGCATCACGCTCTCGCGCGCGCAGAATATCTACATCTCGCACCTGTCGATCAGCGACGGCGACACGCCCGACTCGCTGGCCGGGTCCACCAACAAGACCCGCCACGATGGCGCGCTCGACGTGGTGCGCGGCAGCGACTACGTCACCATCACCAGCAACGTCTTCAACAAGCATGCCAAGACCACGCTGGTCGGCAACGGCGATGCGGGGCGCGCCTGGAGTGACGAGGGCCGCATGCACGTGACCTTCTCGGGCAACTGGTACGACGGCGCCAATACGCGCCTGCCGCTCAACCGCTACGGCCAGGTGCACATGTTTAACAACCTGATCGCCGGCAGCACCAGCACCAAGGACAGCGACGTCAAGTTCGAAGGCGGCACCGACGCGCGCTACCGCTCCAACATGCTGCTGGAGAACCATTACTACAGCTTCACCGGCCTGAAAGTGACGGAGGTGTGCGGCAAGGCGATCAAGGGCAAGGACTTCATCGGCTTCCGCTCGTCGGGCCACATCTTCACCAGCGACAAGTCGGGCACCAGCGCCATCGACGGCCAGTGCGGCTACGCGCCACCGACCGGCAACAATGTGTGGATGCCACCCTACGCGTACACGCTGCAAACGGCAGCGGCCACGTTGACGTCGGTACCGGCCAACGCCGGCGCGGGCAAGCTGCCGTAACGTGAAATGAAAAACGGCCCGCGTGATAAGCGCGGGCCGTCTTTATTTTCTGCTGCGATGTCAGTTAGTCGTGGAAAGCTTCTACTACCTTGCGCTTGCCCAGCATGAACGCATCGGCCACATGGCGCAGCGGCGCCACATCGACGTCCGACTTGCCGGCCTTGACCAGGTCGGCGAACACGCGGTACAGCGACGGGTACTCGGCTTCCTTCTCCAGTGGCTGCTCGACATCGTTGATCCACAGGCGCGAGCCGCCGTCGGACAGTTTCACCTGACCCTGGGCGGTTTCCACCAGGATGTCCCAGCTTTGCTTGCCGGTCTGGCGCCAGTCGAATTCGGCGTGCACGCGCAATGCGCCCGCGCTCTGGAAATGCAGGTCGGCCGCAATCGGCGCTTCGCGGTTGTCCGGGAACTCCAGGCTGGCGCCGGACAGGAACACGCGCTCGGGCAGGATCTCGGTGACGATCGACAGCGCGTTGATGCCCGGATCGAACACACCGAGGCCGCCTGCTTGCCAGATCCATTCCTGGTTCGGGTGCCAGTGGCGCACGTCCTCTTTCCAGATCACGTGCATGCTGCTTGGCGCATGCTCGGCCAGGAAGGCCTTGGCAGGCTGCACGCCCGGCGCATAGCGCGAGTGCCAGCTGGTAAACAGCGTCAGGCCCTTGGAAGCGGCCAGCGCTTCGAGGTCGGCCACTTCCGACAGGGTGGCGCCAGGCGGCTTTTCCAGGAACACGTGCTTGCCGGCGGTGAGCGCGGCGTGGGCGGCGCTGTAGCGGTACTGCGGCGGCATGCACAGCGAGACAGCTTCGATTTCCGGCATCTGCGCCAGCATCTCTTCGATCGATTTAAAGCCGGGAATGCCCTCGACGGTATTGTTACGGCTGGCCGAGGCGATCAACTGGTAATCGGGATTGGCGGCAATCGCAGGCAGGTGCTGGTCGTGCACGATCTTGCCGACGCCGACGATGGCGAGTTTGATAGCGGACATGGTGTCTCTTTCTAGATGTGAGTGAGGCGCAGTAATGCAAGCTACCGCTATGCTAAGTGAGGCCGCGATGCCGGACCAATGACTTTTGCATGGTTATACATAACCAAAACGATATGCCAATTTGCTCTGGCAACTTTTGAAAAACGTTGCTACAATAGCGCCCCATGCGGGAGTAGCTCAGTTGGTAGAGCGCAACCTTGCCAAGGTTGAGGTCGAGAGTTCGAGACTCTTCTCCCGCTCCAGTTTTCTTTCGGAAGGCTGGGTTGGCGCAGTCTGCAATTCACTCCAATGCGGGAGTAGCTCAGTTGGTAGAGCGCAACCTTGCCAAGGTTGAGGTCGAGAGTTCGAGACTCTTCTCCCGCTCCAGTTTTATCCCTCCCCCCTATTCGATCAAATCCGCGCCTGTTTCCATCGGGTGATGTCTTTTTGCGACTATCGCAGTTACATTAACTAAATTTAATCAATCGCACACGCCCATTTAAGCCCCCACCCGGCATAGTACTGTGCGACCAGAAATACTTCGACCGCCACGACCAAATTGCCAACTGGACCGACCAATGCCCCTGACCACCCTTGCGCGCCGTTCCGTGCTCGCTGCTGCCGTTACCACCGTCACGCTCACCCTCGCCGCCTGCGGTGAAGACAAGAAACCCGCGCCGCCGCCCGTTCCCGAAGTGACGGTAATGGCGGTCAAACATGACAGCGTGCCGCTCAAGGTGGAACTGCCCGGCCGCACGGCGCCATTCCTGCTGGCCGAGGTACGCGCGCGCGTCGATGGCATCGTGCAGGAGCGCCGCTTCGTGGAAGGCGCCGATGTCAAACAGGGGCAGCCGCTGTACATGATCGACGCCGCACCGTACCGCGCGGCACTGGCCAGCGCCGAGGCGACCTTGCAACGGGCGCAGGCGAACCTGACGTCGAGCAGCGCGCAGCTGGACCGCTACAAGGTGCTCGTCGGCGGCAACGCGGTCAGCAAGCAGGCGTTCGACAACGCCGAAGCGGCGCAATTGCAGGCCGCCGCCGACGTGGCGTCCGCCAAGGCGGCCGTCACCACCGCCAAGATCAACCTCGGCTACACCAGCGTCACGGCGCCGATCAGTGGCCGCAGCAGCGTGTCGCAGGTCACGCAGGGCGCTTATGTGCAGGGCGGTTCGGCCACCCTGCTCACCACGATCCAGCAGATCGACCCGATGTATGTCGATTTGCAGCAGTCGAGCGTGGAAGGACTGGCGCTGCGCCGCGATATCGCCGCCGGCGCGCTCAAGCTCGACGGCGCCAACCACGCCACCGTCACCCTCAAGCTCGAAGACGGCACCACGTATAAACGCACCGGCTCGCTGGAATTCTCCGGCGTGACCGTCGATCCGGCCACCGGCTCGGTCACCTTGCGCGCCAAGTTCCCCAACCCGGACCACCTGCTGTTGCCCGGCATGTACGTGCGCGCCTCGGTGAGCCAGGGCGTGCGCCCGGACGTGATGCGCGTGCCGGCACCGGCCGTCACCCGCAACGCGCAAGGCGAAGCGACCGTGATGCTGGTTGGCGCCGACAACAAGCTGGTGCAACGCACGATCGAAACCGGTGCGCTGGTCGATGGCCACTGGCTGGTGGAAAAGGGTTTGCAGGATAACGAACGGATTGTCACCAGCGGCATCCAGAAGCTCAAACCGGGCGCCGTGGTCAAGGTGCGCGCTGCGGCGCCGGCTGCTGCGGCCACTGCGGCCAATGGCGCCGCAGCTGGCGGTGCTGCGACCACGCCGCCCGCCGCTGCGGGAGCCGGCGCCACCGGTGCCGCCGCCCCTGCCGCCGCGCACTAAGGGACGGTCCGACCATGCCTAAATTTTTCATCCAGCGCCCGATCTTCGCGATCGTCATTGCGCTCCTGATCATGCTCGTCGGCGGCATCTCGCTGTTCAAGCTGCCCGTCGAGCAATATCCGCCGGTCTCGCCGCCCACCGTGCAGATCCAGGCCACCTACCCTGGCGCCTCCGCCGAGACCATGCAGAACACCGTGGTGCAGGTGATCGAACAGCAGATGACCGCGATCGACAACCTGCTCTATATGACGTCCACCAGCGACGACACCGGCCAATCCACCACCACCATGACGTTTGCTGCCGGTACCGATCCGGACATCGCCCAGGTGCAGGTGCAGAACAAGCTGCAATCGGCCGTGCCGCGCCTGCCCAACGATGTCCAGCAATCGGGCCTGCGCGTCAGCAAGTCCACGTCGGACTTCCTGATGGTGGCGGCGTTCGTCTCCGACGACAACAGCATGACCAAGTTCGACATCGCCAACTACGTGGCCTCGAACATCCAGGATCCGCTGTCGCGCATTCCCGGCGTGGGCAGCATGAATCTGTTCGGCACCCAGTACGCGATGCGCATCTGGCTCGATCCGATCAAGCTGCGCAGCTACTCGCTCACGCCGCTCGACGTCAACGCCGCGATCCAGGCGCAGAACGTGCAAATCTCCGGCGGCCAGCTGGGCGGCTCGCCCGCCGTGCCGGGCCAGACCCTGAGCGCGACCATCAGTGAAGCAAGCCTGATGCGCACGCCCGAACAGTTCCAGCGCATCCTGCTCAAGGTGCAGCCTGATGGCGCCGCCGTACGCATCGGCGACGTCGCGCGCGTGGCGCTCGGCCCGGAAAACTACAACGTCGATGTGCGCATCAGTGGCAAATCGGCGTCGGGCCTGGGCATTTCGCTGGCGCCCGGCGCCAACGCGCTGACCACGGCCGACGCCGTGCGCGCGCGCCTGGAAGATCTGAAAGCCTACTTCCCGCACGGCCTGCGCGTGGTGTACCCGAACGACATCACGCCGTTCATCAAGGTATCGATCCACGAAGTGGTGAAAACCCTGATCGAGGGTATCGTGCTGGTGTTCCTGGTGATGTATCTGTTCCTGCAAAATATCCGCGCTACCCTGATCCCGTCGATCACGGTGCCGGTGGTGCTGCTCGGAACCTTCGGCATCATGTCGGCGCTCGGTTTTACCGTCAACACGCTGTCGATGTTCGGCCTGGTGCTGGCGATCGGCCTGCTGGTCGATGACGCCATCGTGGTGGTGGAAAACGTCGAGCGGGTGATGCACGAGGATGGCCTGGGGCCGTACGAGGCCACCGAAAAAGCCATGGGCCAGATCACCAGCGCGCTGATCGGCGTGGCGCTGGTGCTGTCGGCCGTGTTCGTGCCGGTGGCATTTTCCAGCGGCACGGTCGGGGCGATTTACCGCGAGTTCTCGCTCACGGTGGTGGCGTCGATGCTGCTCTCCGTGTTCGTGGCATTGACCCTCACGCCCGCCTTGTGCGCCATGCTGCTCAAGCGCCCGGACCCGGACCACCACGAAAAGAAAGGCTTCTTCGGCTGGTTCAACCGCAGCTTCGACAAGAGCCGCGACCGTTACCTCGGCAGCGTGGGCAGCATCATCCGCCGCCGTGGCCTGTGGATGACGCTCTACGCGGTGATGATCGGCGTGGTGCTGTTCCTGTTCCTGCGCCTGCCCGGCGGCTTCCTGCCCAAGGAAGACCAGGGCTATATGTTCGTGCAGGTGCAGACTCCCGCCGGCAGCACGCTGGAAACCACCGGCAAGGTTCTCGACGAGATCAGCAACTACCTGCTGACCGACGAAAAAGCGATGGTCGAATCGACCTTCATGACCAACGGCGCCAGCCAGCCGCAGCGCGGCCAGAACCAGGGTCGCCTGTTCGTGCGCCTGAAACCATGGGACGAACGCGAAGACGACAAGCTCAGTGTGACCGCGCTCAGTGAACGCATCTCCGCGCGCTATGCGAACTTCCAGGGTGCGCAGATCACGGCGGTGGAGCCGCCCGCAATCCGCGGCCTCGGATCGGCTTCCGGCTTCTCGCTGCAATTGCAGGATCGCGGCAACGCCGGCCACGAAGCACTGGCCAAGGCCCGCGACCAGTTGCTGGAACTGACGAAGAAGGAACCTGCCCTGGGCCGCGTGCGCTACACGGGACAGGCCGACAACGCGACCTATAAAATCAATATCGACCGCGAAAAGGCGGCGGCGCTGGGTGTGAGCCTGACCGATGTCGATCAGACCTTCTCCACCGCCTGGGGTTCGCGTTACGTGAACAACTTCTTCGACACCGACAACCGCATCAAGCGCGTGTACGTGCAGGCCGATGCCCAGTTCCGCATGAACCCGGACGACATCAAGCTGCTCTACGTGCGCAACAAGGCGGGCGACATGGTGCCGTTCTCCGCGTTCGCCACGGCCCAGTGGTCGTGGGGCGCACCGGCCATGGCGCGCTACAACGGCATCGAGTCGGCCGAGATCCTGGGCCAGCCGGCGCCGGGCCACAGTACCGGCGAAGCGATGAAGATCATGGAGCGCCTGGTCGCTCAGCTGCCCGAAGGTTTCGGTTACGAGTGGAGCGGCATCTCGCTGCAGGAATCGCAGGCCGGTGCGCAGGCGCCGTTGTTGTACGCGCTGTCGATCCTGGTGGTGTTCCTGAGCCTGGCCGCGCTGTATGAAAGCTGGTCGATCCCGGTGTCCGTCATCATGGTAGTGCCGGTGGGTGTGCTTGGCGCACTCGGTGCGGCCACCATGTTCGGGCTGGAGAACGACGTGTTCTTCCAGGTGGGCTTGCTGACGACGATTGGTCTCTCGGCCAAGAATGCGATCCTGATCGTGGAGTTTGCGCGCGAGCTGCAAATCCAGGGTTACTCGATCCTCGATGCAGCGATGGAATCGGCCAAGCTGCGCCTGCGTCCGATCATCATGACGTCGATGGCGTTCGTGCTGGGCGTGCTGCCGTTGGCCATTGCCAGCGGCGCCGGCGCGGCCAGCCAGAACGCGCTCGGTATCGGCGTGATCGGCGGCATGCTCACCGCCACGTTCGTGGCGACGTTCCTGATCCCGCTGTTCTTTGTCCTCATCGCCGGCAAGATCAAGCAGCGCAAGCCATCCGAAGATGGACCGCCGCTTGCCATGGCCGCCAAACCGGAGGCGCACTGAGATGAATACGACTATTAAAACATTGATCCTTGCCGTGGGTGCGGCGCTGGTATCGGGCTGCGCCTTGCAGCCGGCCTACCAGCAGCCGGCCACCAGCGCCACGACCACCACGCCGGCCTACCCAAGCGGTGCGGCCTACGCGGCGCCAACCACGTCGAACGCCACCGCTGCCGCAGACACGGGCTGGCAGGACTTCCTGGTCGATGAACGCCTGCACACGCTGGTGCGCATCGCGCTCGATAACAACCAGGACCTGCGCGTGGCGCTGCTGCGCGTAAGCCAGGCGCAAGCCGCGTTGCAATTGCAGCGCGCAGCGGCCCTGCCGACCTTGAATGCCGAAGCTTCCGGTGCGCGTTCGTCGAGCACGGCCAATGCCGCCAACACCCGCAACACCACGCAAAGCAATTCGGTGATGCTCAATACGGCGTGGGAGCTCGACGTGTTCGGCCGCCTGCAAAGCCTGAGCGACTCCGCGCGCGAACAGTACCTGGCCAGCGCCTACGGGCGCCAGGCCGCGCACATCCTGCTGGTGTCGCAGGTGACCGAGCAGTACTTGACCATGCTGGCTTACGACGAACAGCTCAAGGTGACCGATGAAACCTTGGGGGCCGCGCGCGAATCGTACCGCATCGTCAAGCTGCAATACGACACCGGCACCACGTCGGAACTCGATGAATCGCTGGCGCAAGTGACCTTGCAGCAGGCCGAGGCCAATCACGCCGCGCAAGTGCGCCTGCGCGCCCAGGCCGAAAATGCCCTGGTGCTGCTGCTCGGCCAACCGCTGCCCGAGAACCTGCCTGCCGCTGTGCCGCTGGCGCAGCAAACCATGCTGGCCGATATTCCGGCCGGTTTGCCATCGGACCTGCTGTTGCGCCGTCCCGACGTGCAGCAGGCCGAGGCGCTGCTGCGCGCCGAATACGCCAACATCGGCGCTGCCCGCGCGGCCTTCTTCCCGCGTATCAGCCTGACCGCTGCTGCCGGCACGGCCAGCAATTCGCTGGGCGGCCTGTTCAAGGCCGGCTCCGGCGCCTGGTCGTTTGCGCCCGAACTGCTGCTGCCGATCTTCGACGGCGGCGCGCGCCAGGCCAATCTCGACACGGCCCGCATCAACCGCGATATCGGCGTGGCCGAGTACCGCAAGAGCGTGCAGACGGCGTTCCGCGAAGTGGCCGACGGCCTGGCCGCGCGCGGCACCTACGATACCGAGTTGGCCGCCCGCCAGCGCAATGTCGATGCCCAGCAGCGCCGTGTCACGCTGGCCGAACTGCTGTACAACAACGGCATCAACGACTACCTGAGCGTCCTCACCGCCAAGACCGACCTGTACAACGCTCAGATCAACCTGATCACGGCGCGCCAGAACCGGCTCAGTTCATTGGTGGGTTTGTACCGCGCGCTGGGTGGCGGCTGGATCGAGCATACCGGCGATGCGCCGGCGGCGGCCGACAGCGGCGCACAGATTCCCGAATCGTGATGGCGGGTGGAGGACAGCGGTGAAACTATTACTGGTCGAAGACAATGAACGCGTGGGCCGCTTCGTCAAGAAGGGGCTTACCGAGGCCGGCCACACGGTGGACCATGCCGACAACGGTAAGGATGGCATGTACCACGCGGTGAGCGAGCCGTACGACGCCATCATCATGGACCGCATGCTGCCCGGCGGGATCGACGGCCTGTCGATCATCGAAGCGCTGCGCATGCACGGCAACCGCGTACCGATCCTGATCTTGTCGGCGCTCGACGGCGTCGATGATCGCATTCGCGGCCTGAAAAGCGGCGGCGACGACTACCTGATCAAGCCATTTGCGTTCGGCGAACTGCTGGCCCGCCTCGATGCCTTGATGCGGCGGTCGCAAAGCGTGTCGGTGGAGACCACGCTGGCGTTGGGCGATCTGACCATGGACCTGCTGGCGCACAAGGTGGTGCGCGCCGGTAAGCCGGTGGCCTTGCAGCCGCGCGAATTCAAGCTGCTCGAGTACCTGCTGCGCCATGCCAACCAGGTGGTCACGCGCACCATGTTGCTGGAAAACGTGTGGGACTACCACTTCGACCCGCAGACCAATGTGATCGATGTCCACATCAGCAAGCTGCGGCAAAAGATCGATGCCGGCTTCCCCACCCCGCTGCTGCGCACCGTGCGCAACGCCGGCTACATGCTGACCGACCACGAGTAACCACGCACCATGCTGAAACTGCCCGGCTTTTCCGCCCGCACCATCGCCATCGGCTACGCCGCCATCAGCCTGCTGGTGCTGGCGATGTTCGCGGGGCCGCTGTGGTGGGCATGGAACACCAATATCGAGCAGGTACGCACCGAGCTGCTGCAAGCCGATTCGCGCCGCATGTGCAACCTGTTCGCCCGCAATGGCGCCTTCGCACTGGCGGCCGCCATCGACAGCCAGGTGATGGGCACCAATGACGGCGTGCGCAAGATCATCCTGTTCACCGCCCCCAACGGCGTCAAGCTGGCCGGCAACCTGCCGCGTTGGCCGGCCAGTTTGCCGCGCGTCGATGGCAGCAGCTCGGCCACCATCGAGGTCGATGGCATGCCGCGCCGGATCGAAATGGTGCAGGTGACGCTGAAAGACGGCCACCGGCTGCTGGTCGCGAGCAATCTCAATCGCTTCGACGTGCTGGAGCGCCTGTTCATTTACGGCCTGCTGGGCTGCGCCATCGCGGTGCTGCTGGTGGCCGCGCTGGGCGGCATGATGATACGGCGCGCGCTGCTCTCGCGCGTGCAGAACATCAGCCAGACCACATCGGCCATCATCGAAGGCCAGCTCTCGCGCCGCCTGGAAGAACCGGGCGACGGCGACGAACTGCAACTGCTCACGCAGACCGTCAACCGCATGCTCGACCAGATCGAACACCTGGTGACCGGCGTGCAGGATGTTTCCAACGCCATCGCCCACGACCTGCGCACCCCGCTGTCCGAACTGCGCGCGCGGCTCGAGGAACTGTCGGTGGGCCGCCCGTCCGACGAGGAGACGTATGCCGAGATCGACGCGGCGATCAACGATGTCGACCGCGTGATGAGCATCTTCAATGCCCTGCTGCGCCTGGCCGAAATCGACAGCGGCAGCCGCCGTGGCGGTTTCGTCGATGTGGACCTGGCCCGCCTGGGCGCCGAGGTGGCCGAGTTTTACCTGCCGGTGGCGGAGCTGAAAGACATCGCACTGAGTTTTACGCCCAGCGGCAACCTGCACACCGTGGGCGACCCGGTATTGCTGGCGCAGGCGCTGGGTAACCTGGTGGAAAACGCGCTGAAATACGCACCTGAAAACGGCGTGATCGCGATCACCGCCCGCCGCCTGCCCGACGAAACGCTGGAACTGGTCGTGGCCGACAACGGCCCCGGCGTGGCCGAGGACGAACGGCCGAAAGTGATCGAACGCTTCTACCGGGGCGACGCCAGCCGTGGCACACCGGGCGTGGGACTGGGGCTGTCGGTGGTTTCGGCGGTAGCGCGCCTGCACGGCGGCAGCCTGGCGCTGGCTGATAACTTGCCGGGGTTGAGGGCGACGTTGCAGGTGGCGGTTCAGCGGATGTGATGCCAGGCGTCGCCGGGCGGCAGCAGTTGCTCGCGAACGACGCGCAGCCCGCTGCCCAGCTTTGCACGCTGCTTCTGCGCTGTCACTTCACTTCCTGCGACATTAAACCGGCCAACAACAAATCCACGCCAACCAAAAAATCCTCGCGGTCATCATGCACCCGCAACTGCCCCGCCACGCTGCGCGTAAATGGGTACAGCGCCGGATCGAGCTGGATCCAGGCGTCTGCCACGGCGGCTAAAAACTTACTACGGTCGGCTCCTTGCGAGCGCGCCAGTTGCGCGTTGGCGGCGTTTTGCCCGCTCACGCCCAGGATGTAGTTGACCACCGCGCAGGCGCTGGCCCAGCGCGCCGGCTCGGGTACGCCCAGCGCGCTGATCTGGCGACCCACGCACTCCAGAATACGGACCACCGGCATTTTGCCGCCGGCCTGGATCAGCGCGGCGCCAGCCCAGGGGTGGGCATCCATCGCATCGAACAGCGCCAATGCCACGGTCCGGATCGCCGCCTGCGGTGCGACACCGTCCTCCGGCGCCTTGACGGTCCGCGCCACGACGGCATCGCAGGCGGCGGTGAGCAGGTCGGCCTTGTTGGCGATATGGCCGTAAATCGCGCCAGGACCGGTGGCCAGTTGCGCCGACAAGGCCTGGAAGGTCAGCCCTCGCTCGCCCTCACGGTCGAGCAGATCAATGGCGGCCTCGATGATGCGTTCGCGCGACAGCGAGTCGTCGCGCCGCGCTCTGGTGACGATTTTTTTGTTCATCCCTCATCTTGACACACTTGGAATAACATTCCAATATAATGGAACGTCATTCCAATGGAAAACTCATGCAACCACAGATCACCATCATCGGCGCCGGCCTGGGCGGGCTGATGCTCGCGCGCGTACTGCACGTGCACGGCATCGCCGCCACCATTTACGAAGCGGAAGCGGGCCCGGACGCCCGCGTGCAGGGCGGTCTGCTCGACATTCACGAATACAACGGCCAGCTGGCGCTCAAGGCTGGCGGACTGTACGAGCGATTCCTGGAAATCGTCATTCCCGGCGCCGACGCCAAGCGGGTTGTCAGCACAACCGGCAAGGTCCTGCTGGACCGCCCGGACATCGTGCACAGCGGCAGGCCCGAAGTGGACCGGGGCACGCTGCGGCGCATCCTGCTCGATTCGCTGCCGCCGGAAAGCATTCGCTGGGGCCATAAGCTCGCCAATGCGCGCACACTTGGTGGCGGCGGCCATGAAGTCACCTTCACCAACGGCGCCACGGTCACCTCCACCGTGCTGGTCGGCGCCGACGGCGCCTGGTCGCGCGTGCGTCCACTGGTGACGACTGCAACGCCCGTGTACACCGGTACGTCGTTCGTCGAAGTCACCATGGCCGATGCCGAGCGCCGGCATCCGGCCAGTGCCGAATTGGCCGGCAACGGCACCATGATCGCCACCGCGCCCGGCCAGGGCATCTTCACGCACCGGCACGGCGACGGCAGCTTGCAAACCTATGTCGCCCTCAATCGTTCCGAACCATGGTTCAAAGCCATCGATTTTTCCGCCCCCGCGCAGGCGGCAGCACTGCTCGCGCGCGAGTTCGACGGCTGGGCGCCGGCACTCACCGCTCTCATCACCGGCGGCGACGGTGCACCGCTGCTGCGCCCCATCCACGCGCTGCCGGTCGGACTGCGCTGGGACCGCGTTCCCGGTGTCACCGTGCTGGGCGACGCGGCCCACCTAATGTCGCCGTTTGCTGGCGAAGGCGCCAACCTGGCCCTGCTCGACGGCGCCGAACTGGGCCAGGCGATTGCCGCCAGTCCCCATGACCTGGAAACAGCCCTGGCCACCTACGAGACAGCGATGTTCGCGCGCAGCGAACCGTGCGCGCGCGAGTCGGCGCAGAATATGGCGATGTTTTTCGATGAGCAGGCGCCGCGCGGGATACTAGCGCTTTTTGGACTATAATCAATCCCAACGGATGTTTAAGCAGCTTTAAACGCTCTGATTGGAACATTATATGGATATACCACTACCATTGCCGGTCGAGCGGGCGATACAGAAATTCGGCCTCGACCTCTCGCTGGCACGCCGCCGACGCCATATTTCCCAGGCATCCCTCGCTGAGCGCATGGGCGCGTCCATCTCCACCGTGCGTCGCATGGAAAAAGGCGACGCGCGGGTACCACTGCACTTTTTCGCCCGCGCCCTGCACGTCTTCGGCGAGATCAGGGCGCTGGAGCAACTTCTGGACACCGCCAGCGACGACATTGGCCTGACACTCGCGGACGAGCGTCTGCCCAAGCGTATTCGCAGCAAAGCGGGCGGTACCTCGGGGGCGTTGTGATGACGACCAGCGCACATATCCGTCAACAGGTTGAGGTATGCGTGGGCAAGGCCGGATTCTCGCTCGGATCACTGATCTACGTCCGACAAGGCAGGCGGGAGAACAGTGCTTTTGCCTATGACCAATCATGGCTTGCAAGACCTGACCGCTTTAATGTGTCAGCCGATTTGACATTACTTCCTGGATACCAGACGCGCAAAGCCGCGTCGCCACATGATTCGGTCTTCCACGGTGCCATTGCCGATACAGCACCGGATGCGTGGGGACGGAGAGTGATCGCCCGCGACCATGCCAAGCGCCGCAGACTGGACCCAGGTTTGCCTGCACTTACCGAACTGGATTATTTGCTGGCAGTGGACGATTTCAGCCGCGTCGGTGCATTGCGCTTGCGCGATCCGAGCGGGACTTGGTCGCGGTCAGTGGACAAAGGGCGCCGCGCCACGCCGCCGCTCATCGAATTGGCAGGCGTCTACAAAGCAAGCCGAGCAGTTGAGCTAGGAAACGAAACCACCGAGGATCTGCGTTATTTGCAAGGCCGAGGTACCTCGCTTGGCGGCATGCGTCCGAAATGCACGATGGTGGATGAAGATGGTTACCTGGGCATTGGCAAATTTCCCAGTGTTGACGATGCGCGCAGCGTAACGCGGGGCGAAGTGCTGGCGCTCAAGCTGGCATCAAAGGCTGGTATCGACGCCGCCACCGCCCGCATAGTTTTATTGGGCGATAAAGGGGCCGAAGTAGCGGTCGCCGTGATTCGCCGCTTTGATCGCGATGATGACGATGGCCGCATCCCGTATCAATCGGCGGCATCGATACTACAGGCAACGCGCGCGGATGACCGGAGCTACACGGAGATTGCAGACGCCATCCGTTCTCACGGCTACACGCCTACCGCGGACCTGCACCAACTTTGGCGCCGGCTAGTCTTCAACCTGCTGATTACGAACGTGGACGACCACTTGCAGAACCACGGCTTCCTGCACGTGGAGCGTGGACTGTGGCGATTGGCGCCTGCCTTTGACATCAATCCGTTTCCCGACAAGGACCGTGAATCCAAGACGTGGCTAACAGAACAGGATGGGCCAATCACTGACCTCAAGATGCTGATGGCAAGGGCTTCTTATTTTGCATTGAACCCGGACCATGCACTGTCCATTGTTGGCGAAGTAACTTCGGCGGTATCGGCCTGGCGAGAGCTTGCGTTAAGTCGCGAAGTTGGAATGCAGCCAGCGGAACTCGATGATTTTGCGCCAGCGTTCGAGCATCAACAGATGAAGGCTGCGGCCAGACTGCTCGGGCAATAATTTTTAATCACCTCAGGCCGCACCACCAACCTGGCGCAGAAGCCTCAAGCCACCTTGACCTGACCCACCGGCGATTGCTGCTTCCACCGCCCCACCCTGGCAACGTGGATCCCCCACGCAATCAGCAATGCCGACAGCGCGATCCCCAATGCCAGCGCACACCATTTCAGCCACACGCCGTGTTCCAGTCCTGCGAGCAGCAACCACACCACGGCGCCCCAGGCGAGGCAGCTGACGCCTTGCAGCGTGCCGCCCACGCCGCCACCGCTGCGCTGGAAGTCGGCGCGGGCGCCGGGACGACCGCTCCACATGACGATGATGCCGCTGGCCAGCGACGACAGCAGCAAGGCGATCAGCGTCACCACGCCCATCACCGGCTGGTGCAGCGCCAGCCACAGTACTGGCAGCAGTACCAGGGCCAGCGGCGGTACGGTCGCCGCCGCCAGCTTGGCGCGGCGCATCAGGCTGGCGCTGCGCGGGGCGCTGGCCAGCAGGTCCGGCGCATCTTCGGCGGCCATGATGATCCAGGCCAGCGAACCGGCCAGCGACGCGCACACGAACACCAGCGAGGCGCCGGCGGCATGGTTGATGGTGGCGGAATTTTTAAAAATAATGAACCCCAGCGGCAGCATGTACAACAGGCGCAGCAGCACTTGCGTGAGCAGGCGCGTATCGCGCGCGATCAGGCGCCATTCCTTGACCATCGTCGCCCATACCAGGCCGCGACCGAAATTGAAACGCGGGCCGCCGGACGGCGCTGCCGCTGCCCGGCCCGACCCGGCCGCCTGCTGCACGCCGCTGACAAAAAAGCCCCGGGTCGTGCGCGTGGTGAAGAAGAACAGCGCCACACCGGCCGCCAGCAGGCCGGCCAGCGGCGCCGGCTGGCCCAGCACGGCGTGACCGAGCCACAACACGCCGGACCAGTCGCCGAGGAGCATCTCCTGCAATCGCGCGCCCAGCTCGTTGCGGCTATTGGCCGCCTGCGACAGCAGAAATACCAGCGCACCGGCCACGGCGGACAGCACCTGCACCAGCACCTTGGTACGGCGCGCACCGATCAGGCGCACCAGGATCAATGTGAGCAGCATCGCGCAAGACGATACCAGCAGCGCCAGCGCAATCACCACCACGTACAGCGCCAGCCATTCCGGATGGCCGGTCAGCAAGCCCATGTTGGCCAGCGGCGCCAGGAAGAACAGGAAGATGCCGGCCACGCTGACCACGATGCCCAGCAAGCGCGCAAAGAAAATACTCTTGGCCGGCAGCGGCGACGACAGCAGCAAGTCCAGGTCGCCCCGCTCGAACAGCGCGGCCACGCTGCCGCGCAAGGCTGTCGCCAGCATCAGCGTCACGCCCACCAGCAAGGCGGCCGTGGCCAGGATGGCGGCCAGCGCCGGCGTCGGGCCATGGCGATGGACCAGGGGAATCACCATGTATGCCCCCCAGTGCAGGGCCACCTGCAACATCACGGTCATTGCCGTGCCAAGCCAGCTGGCGGTGATCTTGCCATTGGCGCGGACCTTGCGCAGAGCGCTGAAATACATGCGCACTTCGTGGCGCAGCAGCCACCAGGTACCCCCCGGGGCGCCATTCAGTTTCGTCATGCCGGCTCCCCGGTCAATTGCAGGAACACGTCTTCCAGCGTGCCAGCGGCGCCCAGGCCAGCGAGTGCGCGCAGCTCGTCCAGCGTGCCCTCGGCGATCAGGCGACCGGCGCGGATCACGCCGATGCGTTCGGCCAGGCGTTCGGCCACTTCCAGGATGTGGGTGGTAAGCACCACGGTGCCGCCATCGACCACGTGCTGTTGCAGCAGGTCCTTGACCTGGCGGGCGGCGGCAGCATCGAGGCCGGTGAGCGGTTCGTCGAGGATCAGCAGTTGCGGCGAGTGGATCAGGGCGCCGGCCAGCGCCAGCTTTTGCTTCATGCCGCGCGAAAAACCCTCGGTCAGTTCGTGCGCGTGCTTGGTCAGGTCGAGCCAGTCGAGCAGGTGGCGCGCGCGCGGCTCGGCCTCCGCCGCACCGATGCCCCACAGGCCGGCCACGAATTCCAGGTACTCGGTGGGCTTGAGCTTGGCGTACACCATCGGCTCGTCCGGCAGGTAGGCCAGGTGGCGCTTGGCGGCGGCCGGGTCGTACAACATATCGACACCCAGCACTTCCACGCTGCCGCTGTCGGGCGCCAGCAGGCCGGTAGCCATGCGCAAGGTGGTGGTCTTGCCGGCGCCGTTGGGGCCCAGCAGCGCGTAAAACTCGCCCCGGCGCACCGCCAGGTCAAGGTGATCGACAGCCGGGCGGCCGAACGACTTGGACAGGGACTGCAGGCGGAGAGCATGATCGCGCATGGAAATAACCGGTGATTTATTGATAACCAGCAATCTTGTCGCAAGCGGCGGATGATGTCCAGTACAAAATTAATCAATCGGCAAGTTGAGTGCGGCTGAGGTGGGGTCACCGCGCCCGGCGATCCGGGTTTTTACTTACTGGATGATTAAATTGGCATGATTAGCCCTCTGCTGAGCACGGAATTTGCACAAACTACACGAGGAACGTCTAAAATATTCGTTTGGGTTAGATTGACCGCTAACACTCCTGCCGTCTGGCACCGATTTAATTTGGTAAAACCGAGGGAATCAACATGGCAACAGAAAAATCTAAAATCATTTACACCCTGACCGACGAAGCGCCGCTGCTGGCGACTTATTCCCTGCTCCCGATCATCCAGAAGTTCACCGCCCCGGCCGGCGTCGACGTTGTCGCCAGCGACATTTCCGTCGCCGCCCGCGTGATCGCCGAATTCCCCGAGTTCCTGACCGAAGCGCAGCGCCTGCCGAACACGCTGGCCGAACTGGGCGCACTGACCCAGAACCCCGACACCAACATCATCAAGCTGCCGAACATCAGCGCGTCCGTCTCGCAGCTGCAAGCGGCCATCCGCGAACTGCAAGGCAAGGGCTATGCCCTGCCCGACTACCCTGAAGATGCAAAAACCGACGAAGAAAAAGCCCTGAAGGCACGCTACGGCAAGTGCACTGGTTCCGCCGTGAACCCGGTCCTGCGCGAAGGTAATTCCGACCGCCGCGCACCGAAGGCCGTCAAGGAATACGCGCGCAAGCACCCGCACTCGATGGGCGAATGGAGCCAGGCATCGCGCACCCATGTGTCGCACATGCATGCCGGCGACTTCTACCACGGCGAAAAATCGATGACCATCGGCGAAGCGCGCGACGTCAAGATGGAACTGATCACCGCCTCCGGCAAAACCATCGTGCTCAAACCGAAGGTCTCGCTGCAAGCCGGTGAAATCATCGACAGCATGTTCATGAGCAAAAAAGCGCTGCTCGATTTCTACGAGAAGGAAATCGACGACGCCTATAAAACCGGCGTGATGTTCTCGCTGCACGTCAAGGCCACCATGATGAAGGTGTCGCACCCGATCGTATTCGGTCACTGCGTGCGCATCTTCTACAAGGAAGCGTTCGAGAAGCACGCCAAGGTCTTCGAAGAACTGGGCGTAAACGTCAACAACGGCATGTCCAACCTGCTGGAAAAAATCGAAAAGCTGCCAGCGTCGCAGAAGGACGAAATCCTCAAGGATCTGCACGCCTGCCTGGAACACCGTCCGAAGCTGGCCATGGTCGATTCGGCCAAGGGCATCACCAACTTCCATTCGCCGAACGACGTGATCGTCGATGCGTCGATGCCAGCGATGATCCGCATCGGCGGCAAAATGTGGGGCGCCGATGGCCGCACCGCCGACGTCAAGGCCGTGATGCCGGAATCGACTTTTGCCCGTATTTACCAGGAGATGATCAACTTCTGCAAATGGCACGGTAACTTCGACCCAGTCACCATGGGCACCGTACCGAACGTGGGCCTGATGGCGCAGCAAGCCGAAGAATACGGCTCGCACGACAAGACCTTTGAAGTGACCGAAGGCGGCATCGCCAACATCACCGACCTGGCAACGGGCGAAGTGCTGCTGACCCAAACCGTGGAAGAAGGCGATATCTGGCGCATGTGCCAGGTCAAGGACGCGCCGATCCGCGACTGGGTCAAGCTGGCCGTGACCCGCGCGCGCAACTCGGGCATGCCTGCCATCTTCTGGCTCGACCCGTACCGTCCGCACGAAAACGAAGTGATCAAGAAGGTGCAAACGTACCTGAAAGACCACGACACCAGCGGCCTGCACATCGAAATCATGTCGCAAGTGCGCGCCATGCGCTACACGCTGGAGCGCGTCTCGCGCGGCCTGGACACCATCTCGGTGACCGGCAACATCCTGCGCGACTACCTGACCGACCTGTTCCCGATCCTGGAACTGGGCACCTCGGCCAAGATGCTGTCGATCGTGCCGCTGATGGCTGGTGGCGGCATGTACGAAACCGGCGCCGGCGGTTCGGCGCCTAAACACGTGAAACAGCTGGTGGAAGAAAACCACCTGCGCTGGGATTCGCTGGGCGAGTTCCTGGCACTGGCCGTGTCGCTGGAAGAGCTGGGCATCAAGCAGGACAACAACAAGGCCAAGATCCTGGCCAAGACCCTGGATGCCGCCACCGGCAAATTGCTGGACAACAGCAAGTCGCCATCGACCCGCACCGGCGAACTGGACAACCGTGGCAGCCACTTCTACCTGTCGCTGTACTGGGCACAAGCCCTGGCCGCGCAGACCGACGACGCCGAACTGCAAGCGCACTTCGCGCCGCTGGCCAAGGCCCTGTCGGAAAACGAAACCACGGTCGTGGAAGAGCTGGCCAAGGTACAAGGCCAGGCAGTCGATATCGGTGGTTACTACCAGCCTGATCCAGCCAAAACGGCTGCGGCCATGCGCCCTAGCGCGACCTTCAACGCTGCGCTCGATACGATCTAAGCTGTAGATAAAGGGGCGAACGCCCCTTGGTACGAAGCCCCGTCAGCGCCAGCGCTCACGGGGCTTTTTTTACTTCAGCACCCACATCCAGGCACTCAGCGTAAAGAACGATGCCACCATGCACAGCAACAAGGTCGTCGCGCTGCGATCGGCCTCGCCGTACGCCTGCCCCAGGATCGGATAAATACTGAGCATCGGCATGGCCGCCATCAGCAGCGCCGCTGCCCGCAGTTGCGGTTCCATCGGCGCCACGCCCAGGGCTGTGACCACGGTCAGCACCAGCAGCACGGCCAGCGGATGGCCCACGAGCTTGCCCAGCACCACCGGCACCACTTTTTGCCAGCCGGCGCGCAACGGCAAGCCCACCAGCATGCCGCCGATGGCAAACAGCGACAGGCCGCCACTGGCCTGGGCGAACAGGTTCACGGTGCGCAGCAGCGGTTGCGGCAAATCCACCTGCGCCAGGCTGATCACCAGGCCGGCCACCACCGCCAGCACCAGCGGATTGCGGGCGAGGCGCAGCAATGATTGCCGCAAAACTTGTTGCCAGGTACCGCCATTGCCGCGCGCGCTCTCGGCCAGCGCCAGCAGCAGCGGCAACATCAGCAGGTTTTCGATCAGGACATTCAGTGCCAGCGCCACGCCAGCCACCGGCGCGACCATCAGCAGCAAGATGGGATAGCCGATAAAACTGCTGTTCGAGCACGACACGCCCATGGCAAGAAATGTGCTGCGGGTACCGTTCCAGCCGCACAGGCGGCGGCCGATCAGGTAGGCCGTGGTCATCGACAGCAGCGAGCCGCCCAGGTAGGCCAGCAAGTACGTCGGATGCAGCACGTCGGAGATGTGGCGCTGCGCCAGCGCATTGAAGATCAGCGCGGGCAGCGCCAGGTTCAGCACGAACTTGCCGAACACGGCCATGTCGGCGCGGTTGAACACGCCGGACCGGGTGGCCAGGTAACCAGCCAGCACCACCAGGTAGATGGGGCTGGTGATCGCCAGGATGTCTAACACTACGCTTTGCTGGACCGGGTGCCCAGCGAACGCAGCCAGGCGATGATGCCCGGCAGGATGGACAGGAACACGATGCCCAGCACCACGGCGGTCAGGTTGTTGCTGACCCATGGAATGTTACCGAACATATAGCCGGCCAGCAGCAGGCTGCCCACCCAGATCAGGCCGCCGACCACGTTGTACATGAAGAACACGCGTGCCGGCATCGAACCGAGCGCGGCCACGAACGGCGCCAGCGTGCGCACGATCGGCACGAAGCGGGCCAGGATGATGGTCTTGCCGCCATGGCGCTCGAAAAATTTTTGCGTCAGGACAATGTGTTCGGCTTTCAGGAATGGAATGCGCGACGTATCGACCGCCTTGCGCCTTACATAGGTGCCGATGGCAAAATTGAGCGCGTCGCCGGTGATGGCGGCGGTGAGCAGCAGGAAAAACAGTATCCACGGGTCGAACAAGCCCTTGGCCGCCAATGCGCCAGCGATGAACAGCAGCGAATCGCCGGGCAGGAACGGCATGATGACCACGCCGGTTTCGATGAAGATGACGGCGAACAGCAGCAGGTAAATCCAATGGCCGTAGGCCGCCACCAGTTCGGACAGGTGCACATCGAGGTGCAGGAACCAGGCGCTCAGCAGGGTCAGAAATTCGTGCATCAGGGGTTTCTTTCAAGGCAAGATGAATGGGCAACCGCCATTCTAATATAGCCCGGACAACGATAGGGTTTTGTTAAGGCTCTACCGGGCCCGGGCCTGTTTGCCTATTTGCGCGCCGCCGCGCGGCGCTCCCAGAACGTGGCGTTCTTGATGCCCAGCGTGACCGGATCGAAAGTGATCTTGCCACCGGCCTTGAGCTGTCTCTCGTAATCGCGCAGGCAGACAATGGTCGGGCGGGAGATGAAGAAAATGATCAGGATCCCGATGATGTTAATCCACGCCATCAGGCCCACGCCGATATCGCCGAGGTTCCAGATGTAACCGGCGCTGTTGATGGTGCCGAACACCACCATCGCCATGATCAGCAGCTTGACCACCACCAGCGGCACGCTGCGCTTGAAGTACTGGTTCAGGTACGCGACGTTGGTCTCGGCGATATAGTAGTAGGCGACGATGGTGGTAAAGGCAAAGAAGAACAGCGCCAGCGCCACGAAGACGGGGCCGAAGCTGCCGAACGTGCTTTGCAGCGCCATCTGCGTGAATGCAGCCGAACCGATTTCCGTGTTGGCCGGCAGGTGCTGGACGATGAACTGGCCGTCCGGCAAAGCGCCCTGAACATTGTACTGACTGGTAATCAAAATCATCAGCGCGGTGGCGGTGCACACCAGCAAGGTATCGACATAGATCGAGAACGCCTGTACCAGTCCCTGTTGCGATGGGTGCTCGGTTTCGGCCGCGGCCGCCGCATGGGTGCCGGTGCCCTGCCCTGCCTCGTTCGAATACACGCCGCGCTTGACGCCCCAGCCAATGGCTGCGCCCATGCCGGCCTGGGCCGAGAACGCATCCGAAAAGATCAGCGAGAACATGCCCGGCAGCTTGTCGGCATTCATGCCGATGACGATCAGTGCCAGCACGATGTAGCCGAACGCCATGAACGGCACCACGTACTCGGCAAACTGGGCGATGCGCTGGATGCCGCCGAAAATGATCACGCCCAGCACCAGCAGGATCACCGCCAGGCCGGCCAGCTTATGGGTGCCCACGCTGCCCATGAAGGTGTCGACCATGGTGCCGTCGCCGAAGATCTGGGTCACCGCGTTACCGACCGCGTTCGCTTGCACGCCAGGCAGGAAGATGCCGCAGGAAATCACGGCCGAAATGGCAAACAGCGCGCCGAGCCACGGCCAACCGAGGCAGCGCGTGAAGAAATAGGCGGAACCGCCCCGGTACTGGCCGTTCTCTTCAACCTTGTAGAGCTGGCCCAGTGTCGATTCGGCATACGCCGTGCTGGCGCCCAGGAAGGCCACCATCCACATCCAGAATACCGCACCCGGGCCGCCAAAACCGATGGCAGCGGCGACGCCGGCGATATTGCCAACGCCAACCCGGCCCGACAGCGACACGGCCAGGGCCTGGAACGACGAGATGCCGGAACCGGTGTCACGCTTTTTGAAGAGCAGGCGCAGCATTTCGGCAAACAGGCGCACCTGGACGAAACGGGTCTGGATCGAATAGAACAGGCCGGCGCCGAGGCACAAATAAATCAGCGCGGGACTCCAGATTACGCCATTCAAACTGCTGATAAAAGCTTCCATCGATTTTTTCCTTGCGTCGGTACGGGGTCTGGATAAGCGTCCGCCTCCCGGATAAGGATGCGGCCGCAAGCCGGGGCATTGTGCGGCAGGCAGGACCAGATTGCAACGTTGACGGGGCAATAAATCGGCGCGACAAATCTGCAAACAACAGTGCTCACCAGCCAGGTGCGGCAATGCGCACGGGTGGTGCAACCACGCGTGCGCCGCACCATTTTTGACAGCACCGGCGGCGTCAGGGCGCCAGGTCCGGATACCGCTCGAGCAGCGCGCTAGTCACGCCATTGGTCCAGCCGAAGCCGTCCTGGGTCGGATATTCTCCCCCGCCGCCGCTCTTGCGTTCCTCGACGTCGTATTTTTCCAGCAGCTTGCCGGTTTCCACCCAGGTGCGGTGCACGGTGGCGATCCACCGCCTGGCAATCTCGCGCGCCAGCGGGGCGTGGCCGTAGCGTGCCAGGCCGTCGATGGCGATCCATTGCAGCGGCGCCCAGCCGTTGGGAGCATCCCACTGCTGGCCCGTGCGCAGCAAGGTGGTGCGCAGGCCGCCTTCGGCCAGCAGTTGCTGTTGCGTGGTGCCGGCCACGGCCGCTGCCTGTGCCGGCGTGGCGATGCCCACCCACAGCGGGTAATAAGTGGCCGCACTGAGCACCTTGGTCGGGCGCCGGTGGCGCAGGTCGTAGTCGGCGTAGCGTTTTTCGTCAGCGACCCAGAAGATGCGGTTGATCGCCGCTGCGCGCTTGGCTTTGGCCTGGTTGAACCGGGTGGCACAGCCAGAGTCGCGCGCAGCCTCGCAGCGGCGCGCCACTTCGCCTTCGAGCTGGTACAGCAGGCTGTTGAGATCGACCGGCGCGATCGCCGTGGTGTGCACGGTGGACAGGCGTTGCGGATCGTCCTGCCAGCGCGACGAAAAGTCCCAGCCGCTTTCGGCTGCGGCGCGCAGGTCGCGGTACAGCTCCGGCTTGGAACGATCCGTATCGCGGGCGGTGTCGAGGTCCGGTTGCGTTGCTTCGTCGCGCGGCGTGTCTTTCGCATCCCAGTAGCGGTTGAGGATGGTGCCGTCGGCCAGGCGCACCACGTGTTCGCAAGCGCCCTGCCCCTGCTTGGGCAGGCACGCCGTGCCGCGCATCCAGTAAGCATGTTCGCGCTTGAGCGCGGCGAGCAGGCGGGCTTCCGACTTGGTGTCAGCGCCCTTGTCACCCAGCGGTTTCAATTGCGCCATGGCCGCGAAGAACGGCGGCTGCGAGCGGCTCAGGTAGTAGCTGCGGGTGCCGTTGGGGATATGGCCGTAGCGTTCAACAAGACTCTGGAAACCGGTGATCATCGAATCGACCAGGTCGCTGCGATGGTCGGCCTGCAGGCCCAGCATGGTGAAGTACGAATCCCAGTAATAAATCTCGCGGAAGCGCCCGCCCGGCACCACGTAATTGGCCGGCAGCGGCAAGGCCGACGACCACTTGGGCGGATCGAGCGGCGGGCGCGTGAGCACGGGCCACAGCGAGGCGATGTGCTGGCGCAGCGTGATCGTGGCCGGCGCGGGCAGCTCGAAATGGCGCTCGACGAATGCTTGCAGCGCGGCCTTGTCCTGCGGCTGCTCTTGCCGGTACTGGGCAAGTATCGCTTGCGGATCGGACTTGGGCACGGCATCGGCAAAGGTCTTGGCGTCTGGATAGATATGGGCGGTTTGCACCGCCTGGTACAGCGGACCGAATAGTTGCTGCGGCGTGGGCACGTCCTGAGGCGCGGTTGCGGTTGCGGGGACAGGGGCGGCTGGGGCTGGGGCTGGGGCTGGGGCTGGGGCTTGGGCCGGGACTGCGGTTGCGGTTGCGGTTGCGGTTGCGGTTGCGGTTGCGGTTGCGGTTGCGGTTGCGGTTGCGCTTCCGCTTCCGGCAGGTTGCCGTTGCGCCGTGGCAGACGTGCCGGCCACTAGCATCAATACGCCTGCCAATAACAGCGCGCTACGTGGTGTAGTGGTCCCCTTCATCGTGTCTCCCGTCGTGGCGCGCCACCGGCGGCGCGCTTGCGACTCGATAGTACCCCAGCAGCAAATTCCACCTCGTCCCGGTGGCGGTGGCTACTTGCCCGGCGCCGGCGTCAACACCTGCAACGCCGCCGACACGTACACCAGCGGCGCGTTCCAGTTGATGGCGATCTCGTTGCTGGCGTACGAGCAGGCATCGTCGAGATAGGCGCGCGCCGGCAGCGCTGATGCGTACTGCGCCTTGCAGTCCTTCTGGTCTTCGCGGCCCGGCTGCGGGCCGCCGACCACGAAGCCCGGCACCGGCGCGGCGATGCCGTCCGCCTCCGACGGCCGGTGGTGCGGGTGCTGCGCCGAGCGGGCGCCGAAGCCGGTCACGAACGACAGATCGACGGCGTTGCGGCCCATGATGACATCGAAATTGGCCTGCGCCGCGTCGAGGTAGGCGCGCTTGCCGGTCAAGCGGTAGCCGTGCACCAGCACCATGGCCTGGTTCAGCACCACGGCATTGCTGCCCCAAACATAGTCGGCGGTCTGCATGGCAAAGCCATAGGCCGAGCGCTGCGTCACTGCCGCCAGCTGGCTCGATAACGCGTCGATGCGGCTGGCGATCAGCGCCTGGTCGGCCACCGGATTCAAGTGCTGGCGATGGCGCGCCAGCGACAGCCACGCCAGGCCGCTGACCTCGCCCCACGCCGGCACCGTGGCCTGCAGCGCGGGCGCCTGCATGGCCTGGTAATAGGCAGGATCGCCGGTGGTGATGAACAGTTCGGCGGCGGCCCAGGCGAATTCGTCGCGCACGTCCTTGTCGCCGTACTCGCCGGTCTTGATGTCGGCAGGCTGCTGGTAGTAGGCCTTGGGGTTGGCCTGGGCCCAGCGCCAGGCCTGTTCGGCGGCGGTGCGCATGCGCGCGGCCATGCCGGGCAGTTGCTTGTCGTAGGGGGCCAGCACGCGGCTGGCGGTGGCCATCACGGCGGCAAAGTCGAGCGCGGCGGCGGTGGTCTTTTGCACCACGTAGCGCTGCTGGCGGGCGTCGGCCGGCATCACGTAGCCGTCGAAGTTTTTATCGGTAAGCTTGTGATAGACGCCGCCGTCATTGGGGTCCTGCATGGTCAGCATCCATTCCAGGTTCCACAGCGTTTCGTTGAGGAGGTCTGGAATGCCGTTGCCGCTTTCGGGGATATTCAGGGCCTGCGACTGGAAGAACGCCGGGAAGTCTTCCCACGCGGCCAGCAAGGTGTAGGTGGCGATGCCCGAGTTGACGATGTACTTGTTGTAATCGCCGGCATCGTACCAGCCTTTGGGGCTGGAGATGATGGTGCCGGCCGGGCGCGCCGGGGACGCGGCCGAAGCGTGCACCATCACCCTGGTATCCGGGTGGCCGGCCGCGCGCGCGTAGGCGCCGGCATGCTGCTTGTCGAGTGCGATACCGGCGCGATTGTAGTAATAGGCGCGGATGGCGCCGGCGTTCAGGGCCTGGTAGGCGCCGGGGGCGACCTCGAACGGCAGCGAATCGGGCAGCCCGGCCACGCGCAACTGGTAGCGTCCCGGTGTGATCAAGGTCGAAAAATCGGCCAGCCGCACCGTGTCACCTGAATCCGGCGCCGCCCTGGCCGCACCCAGCGTGCCTTGCCGAACCACGGCGCCGCCATCGGCCTGGATCACGGTGAAGGTGGTGGCGCCAGCCGTCGCTGCGTCTGCGGGCACCACCGCCACCTTGGCCGCGCCGGGCAGAAAGCCCAGTTGATTGAGCTTGATCTCGGCGGCGGATGCGCTGGCCGCGCCCAGGCAGGCCATGGCGGCCGCCAGGTATTTCAGGGAAGTTGGCATGTCATGTCTCGTTGTTGTGATTGGTTTTCCTGGCGCAGTCGGTTCCTCGCTGCGGTCAGCGCAAGGCCGACCGTCATCGGCTGTTCGACAGCCATGCCAGGCGCCGCCATGAAAACGATTTCACGATCATCGCCCATTTGGCCGACGCAGTCAACCGGAGACAGTCTCCCCCTACAGCGTGCGCACCCAGTTGCCCTTGTAGAGTATCGGACCGGTCGGCCCGTTCGGATCGCGCGAACCGCCCTTCGGCTCCAGCGACACGGCCAGCAGCGCCACGTCGTCGCCGATGGCGCGGCCCGGTGCGCCCAGCGCCAGTGTCACCTGGCCGGCCGGATCGACCAGGCCCAGCGAGCGCGGATTGCCGGACTTGGGCACGGCCCACAGTTGCAGCGATTTGTCGTCCGGCACCGGCGCGGCATGCACCACGCGCACCGTCAGTTGCTGCTTGCGATGGTCGGCCGCCAGCACCAGCACCGGTTGCGCCTTGTCGTCGATCAGCGTGGCCATATAATCGACCTGCGGCGCCTGCAGGGTGTGAGTGGCCAGCATGGCTGCCAGCACCAGCGCCACGGCCGTGGAGGCCAGCGCCAGCGGACGCCAGGCGAAAGCGTCGCTGCGCCAGAACTGCCAGCCCGATGCCGCCGGGCGCAGGCCGAGGCGGCGTTCGATGCCGGTCCACACCTGCTTGCGCGGCGCCTGCGCACCGGCAAATTCCGCCAGCGGCGCCAGGCGGTCCTGCCATTCGGCGGTGGTGCGGCGCAGCGCGGCGTCGTTGTGCAGATAGCCTTCGAAGCGCCGGCGCGCGCCGCCCTTCAAGGTGCCGAGCGCGTATTCGGCGGCCAGTTTTTCGCGCAGCAGCAGGTTGTCGCGCAGGTTCATGCCCGCTCTCCTTTGGCCAGACAGGCCTTGAGCTTTTCCAGGCTGCGGCGGATCCAGGTCTTGACGGTGCCGATCGGCAGCGCCATCTGCGCGGCCACCTCGCTGTGCGACAGGTCGTGGAAAAAGGCCAGGCCCACCACCTGCCGGTGCAAGCCTTCCAGCGCCGACATGCAGTAGGCCAGTGTCTTGGCGTCGCGGCTCAGTTGCAGCGCTTCGATCGGCGTGGCGCCAGGGTCGTGCAAGGCGGCCATGACCTCGGCGGCGAACGGATCGCCGTCGATTTCGGTGTCGTGATCGGTGCGGCGCAGCAGGTCGAACGCCTTGTTGCGCACAATGGTGGTCATCCACGTCATCGGCGCGGCCAGGTGGCTTTGGTAGTTGCCTGCGTTATTCCAGATCGCCACAAAGCTCTCCTGTAATACATCCTCGGCCAGTTCCCGCTTGTTCAGTATACGCAGCGCGAAGCCAAACAGTTTCGGTGAAGTGGCGTCATATAACGCGCGGAACGAAGCGGCATCGCGGCGGGCGGCGCCTTCGAGCCACAATCTCAGTTGCTGGGGGTCGGGAGTAATGGAGTCTGGCACGATGAGTTTGTCTGTGTGTTGGGGACGAAGTGAATTGAATTGTTGAAGCGACACGAAAATACCACACTGCGCCCGCGCACTACACGAAAGATGAATCCGTTTTCATGTCCGACACGTAAAATCGTTTGCACAAAGAAAATAAACAGGCGACTTCAGGGGACAGGATGCGATTCGACTTGGTAATGGGCGGGATGATGGCCATGGTTTTCGCGACCGGTGCGGACGCCAGCAATGCGGCGATTGCCGCCATCGGGGAAGACGATGCGGCGCCGCCGCGCGTGACCGTACTCGGTAATTACGACAATGCCGTGGGTACGTCGGATGCCGCCAGCGAAGGCACGGTCACGGCCAGCCTGATCGCCAACCGCCCCGCCCTGCGCACCGGCGAACTGCTCGAATTCGTGCCCGGCATGATCGTCACCCAGCATAGCGGCGACGGCAAGGCCAACCAGTACTTCCTGCGCGGTTTCAACCTCGACCACGGCACCGACTTTGCCACCTATGTCGATGCCATGCCGGTCAACCTGCGCAGCAACGCCCACGGCCAGGGCTACTCCGACCTCAACTTCATCATCCCCGAACTGGTACAGCGCATCGACTACCGCAAGGGCCCGTATTTTGCCGACGAAGGCGACTTCTCCTCGGCAGGCGCCGCCCGTCTGAGCCTGGTCGATACCCTGCCGCAGGGCATCGCCAGCGTCACCCTCGGCAGCTACGGCTACCAGCGCGCGGTGCTGGCCGATTCCCTCAACCTCGCCAGCGGCAAGCTGCTGTACGGCGTCGATGCCGGCCGCAACGACGGTCCGTGGGACACGCCGGAAAACGTGCGCAAGGCCAGCGCCCTGCTGCGCTACAGCAGCGGCGATGCCCGGCAAGGCTACAACGTCACCGCCATGGCTTATCGGAATCGCTGGAACGCCACCGACCAGGTGCCGCAACGCGCCGTGCAGCAAGGCCTGATCGGCCGCTATGGCGTGATCGATCCCAGCGACGGCGGCAAGACCGACCGCGCCAGCCTGTCCTGGAATATGCACATCAAGACCGACGACCGCGTGACCGAGGCGGCCGCATACATCGTGCGCTCGCGCCTGGACCTGTTCAGCAATTTCACCTACTTCTTGAACGACCCGGTCAACGGCGACCAGTTCCAGCAAAGCGAGCGGCGCACCATGACGGGCGCCAACGCCAGTACCGCGTGGCTCGCCAACTGGGGCGGCGTCGATGTGCGCAACAAGGTCGGCGTGCAAACACGCTACGACCATGTTGCGCCCCTGGGCCTGTACGCCACCAGGGCGCGCGAACGCCTTGCCACCGTGCGCGAAGACCGCGTCAAGGAAGGCAGCGCCGGCTTCTACTTCGAGAACACAGCCTACTGGCAGTCCACGCTGCGCACGGTACTCGGCGTGCGCCACGATGCCTACCGTTTCGACGTCAACAGCGACAAGGTGACCGCGCACCGCACGTCGCCCAAGCTGTCGATCATCCTGGGTCCGTGGGCCGGCACCGAGTACTTCATCAACTACGGCGGCGGTTTCCACAGCAACGACGCGCGCGGCGTGGTGCAGGCCGTCGATCCCGCCACGCCGCTGGTGGCCACGCGCGGCGCCGAGCTGGGCGTGCGCAGCGAATGGCTGCCCGGCCTGCAAACCTCGCTCTCGCTGTGGACCCTCGATATCGACTCGGAACTGGTGTTTGCCGGCGACAGCGGCCAGACCGAAGCGAGCCGCCCGAGCCGGCGCCGAGGCGTGGAATGGACCAGCCACTACATCGCTGCGCCGTGGTTGCTGTTCGACCTCGATTTGTCCGCCTCGCGCGCCCGCTATCGCCAGGACGACCCGGCCGGCAACTACGTGCCCGAATCCCTGAGCAAGGTGGCCTCGTTCGGCGTCACCGTCAAGGACCTGGACCGCTGGCAGGGCGCACTGGAAGTGCGCTACTTCGGCCAGCGTCCGCTGATCGAAGACAACAGCGTGCGCTCGAAGTCCACCACGCTGGTGTATGGCCGCATCGGCTACCAGCTCACGCCGCGCACCCGCTTGACGCTCGACGGTTTCAATCTGCTCGACCGCAAGGCCAGCGACATCGATTACTACTACGCCTCGCGCCTGCCGGGCGAGCCGGCCGAAGGCGTGAACGACATCCACTTTCACCCGGTCGAGCAGCGCACCGCGCGGCTCACGCTGAATCACCGTTTTTAACAATGTAAAAAAATAATTATCAAATCTGAATCCGGCGTCTATCGTGCGCCGTATAGGAGTGGGCAGCAACCGCAGTCGTGCAGGTACGGAAGTTACAATCAAAAGGGGATATACAATGCAAACGTTTATGAAACATGCGCTCGGCATGGCAGTACTGGGCACCCTGGCTGGCGCGCTGGCGCCGGCAGCGCTGGCGTCGAGCCACCGCGAAGCACCGTTCGTCACCCAAAGTCCGAAAGTCGATGGCACCGACTTTTACATGTTCCGCAGCTACGAGACGGGCCGCGCCGGCTTTGTCACCCTGATCGCCGACTACGTGCCATTGCAGGACGCCTACGGCGGCCCGAACTACTTCGCCATGGACCCCAACGCGCTGTACGAAATCCATATCGATAACAACGGCGACGCCAAGGAAGACCTTACCTTCCAGTTCCGCTTCACCAATACCAACAAGGACACCAAGCTGACCATCGGCGGCAAGTCGATGTCGATCCCGCTCGTCGTCAACGGCGGCGCCATCGCCGGCGCCAACGCTCCCGGCGCCAATGTGCGCGAAACCTACACCATCAACGTGGTGCGCGGCGACCGCCGCACCGGCACCAAGGCCGCAGTGTCCAACGCCGCCGGCGCCACCACGTTCGACAAGCCGCTCGACAATATCGGCAACAAGTCGATCCCCGACTACGCCGCGTATGCCGCCGCCCACGTCTATAGCGTCAACATCCCCGGCTGCGCCACGCCCGCGCGCGTGTTCGTCGGCCAGCGCAAGGACCCGTTCGTGGTCAACCTGGGCGAGACTTTCGACCTGGTCAACATCAAGGCCCCGGCCGTTGAATTTGCCGCCAACGCCGAACGCGCCGCCAAGGACGACCTGGCGCAAAAGAACGTGACCTCGATCGAAATGGAAGTGGCCAGCAGCTGCCTCACCGCCGCCAACAGCACCGACCCCGTGATCGGCGGCTGGACCACGGCCAGCGTGCGCCAGGCGCGCGTACTGAACCCGACGCCAAACAGCTCCACGCCATCGAAAGAAGGCGGTGCCTGGACCCAGGTGTCGCGCCTGGGTGCGCCGCTGGTGAACGAAGTGGTCATCGGTTTGAAAGACAAGGACACCTTCAACGCCAGCAAGCCTTCCGGGGACACCAAGTTCGCCGACTACGTCACCAATCCTACCCTGCCCGCGCTGATCGAAATCCTGTACGGCAGCGCCGGTGCCAAGGCGCCGACCAACTTCCCGCGTAACGACCTGGTGGCCGCGTTCCTCACCGGCGTCAAGGGCCTGAACCAGCCGGCGACCGTCACAGCCTCCGAGATGCTGCGCCTGAATACGTCCACGCCTGCCGTGGCGATGGGTGCGCAAAACCGCCTCGGCGTGATCGGCGGCGACAATGCCGGCTTCCCGAACGGCCGCCGTCCCGGCGACGACGTGGTCGATATCGCGCTGCGCGTGGTGATGGGCAAACTGTGCACGCTTAACCTCGGTTGCGCGCCAGCCGATGCCCCGGCCGGCGCCCTGCGCTTTACCGACGGCGCATACCTGGACGACAGCTTCTTCAACGCCAGCTTCCCGTACCTGAAAACCCCGATCGCCGGTTCGCCACAGACTGCGGCCACCACGACCGCTGCCAGGAGCGCACCATGAAAAAACTGATGGCAGTAATAGGCGCTACAGCGCTGCTGGCACTGGCCGGCTGCGGCAGCAGCGATGACCATGCAATCAGCAACAACGGCGGCGGCAACGGTGGTGGTGGCACCACGCCGCCGGTCAGCATGGTGGACGCATTTTATGCGGCGGTCCTGGCGCTGATCGGCGATGGCGCCGAGACCACCACGGAGCCGGTCGCCACCGACACCATGGTGGCGACCGCGCCGGAAGACACGGAACCAGTCGCGGTCAAATAAGTAGTTGGACGTAACTCCGGCGCCGGTCCTCCAGGACCGGCGCCGTTTGCCTATGCAGGATGCATCGATGACCAGACTACCGAATTTGTTTTCCCTGCCCGCGCTGCTGGGCGCCGCCTTGTGCGCGCCGCTGTGGGCCCATGCTGAACCCTACCTGCCTGCCAGCGGCGCCCAAGTGATCGAAACCCTGCCGCGCCGGGGCGATCCGGTGCAGCAGGAGCTGCGCCGCCTGCGCGCCCAGTTGAACGCCCAGCCGAACGACGTGGCGCTGGCCACCACGCTGGCGCGCCGCTACATCGCGCTGGGCCGCAGCGAGACCGATCCACGCTACCTCGGCTACGCCCAGGCCGCGCTGGCGCCATGGTGGAAGCAGGCCGCGCCGCCTCCGCCAGTGCGCCTGCTGCGCGCCACGCTGCTGCAAAGCACCCATCAATTTCCCGCCGCGCTGGCCGACCTGCAAGGCGTGCTGGCGGTCGAACCGCAAAATGCCCAGGCCTGGCTCACGCTGGCCACGGTACAAACCGTGCAGGGCGACTACGCCAATGCCACCAGCAGTTGCGCGCGGCTGTCGTCGCTGGCCAATGAACTGATCACCGTCACCTGCGTGGCGCAGGTGGGCGGCATCACCGGCCGTGCGCTGCAAAGCGAGCAGCTGCTGGCGTTGACCTTGGAGCGCAGTGGCACCACAGCCCCTGAATTGCAGGTATGGGTATTGACGCTGCTGGCCGAAATGGCGCAGCGGCGCGATGCCGTGACGCTGGCCGAAACCCGCTTCCAGCGCGCACTGGCGCTCGACCCGCACGACAGCTATTTGCTCGGCGCCTATTGCGACTTCCTGCTCGATCAAAAACGCCCGTCGCGCGTGGAAGCGCTGCTGGCCGACCAGACCCGCATCGACGCCCTGCTGCTGCGCCGCGCGCTGGCGCTGCAACAGCAAGGCAAGACCGCGCCCCTGGCGGCCGACGTGGCGGAACTGGACGCACGCTTCAATGCCGCCATGCTGCGCGGCGACACCGTGCACCAGCGCGAACAGGCCCGCTTCGAACTGCTGCGGCGCGACACCGCCAAGGCCCTGACCTTGGCGCGCAAGAACTGGGCGATCCAGAAAGAGCCGGCCGACATGCGCATCTATCTTGAAGCAGCGCTCCAGGCGCGCGACCGCGACGCCGCGCAACCGGTGATCGACTGGATTGCCAAGCACAAGACCGAAGACGCGGCTGCCGCGAAGCTGGTGCGCCAGCTCGGGGAGTCCGCATGATGGCCTACTGGCTGGTGCGGCTGTGCTGCTTGCTATCCCTGTGCGGCGTGGCGCTGCCAGCGCTGGCCCACAAGCCCAGCGACAGCTACCTGGCGCTCGACGTACACGGTGCGCAGGTGAACGGCCAGTGGGACATCGCGCTGCGCGACCTCGATTTCGCCATCGGCCTGGACCAGGACGGCGACGGCAAGCTGACCTGGGACGAAATCCGCGCGCGCCATGCGGCGATTGCCGCCTACGCCCTCGAACGGCTGGCGCTATTGACCAGCCAGGGGCCGTGCGCGCTCAAGGCGAACCAACAATTGATCGACAACCACACCGATGGCGCCTACAGCGTGCTGCGGTTTACCGCCACCTGCCCGGCCGCCATCGAGTCGCTGGACCTCGACTACCGGCTGTTTGCCGACGTCGATCCGCAACACAAGGGGCTGCTGCGCCTGACCCACGATGGCGTAACCTCGACCGCCATCTTCGATCCGCAGCACGCGCGCCAGACGCTGGCGGTGGCCACACCCGACCGCTGGCGCCAGTTCGCCACGTACATCAAGGAAGGCGTGTGGCATATCTGGATCGGCTACGACCACATCCTGTTCCTGCTGTCGCTGCTGCTGCCGGCCGTGCTGCTCGCGCCACCGGCGAACAACCTGCGCGGCGCCTTTATCGACGTGCTGAAAGTGGTCACCGCGTTCACGCTGGCGCACTCGCTCACGCTGACGCTGGCCAGCCTGTCGCTGATTTCCCTGCCCTCGCGGCTGGTGGAGTCGGCGATTGCCGCGTCGGTGGTGCTGGCGGCGGTGAACAATATCTATCCGCTGTTCCGCACCCGGCGGCCGGTGGCGGCGTTCGCGTTCGGCCTGCTGCACGGCTTCGGTTTTGCCAGCGTGCTCGGTGACCTGGGCTTGCCGCAGGGCGCGCTGCTCACCAGCCTGCTGGGCTTCAACGTGGGCGTGGAACTGGGCCAGCTGTGCATCGTGGCGGTGTTCCTGCCGCTGGCGTACCTGCTGCGCCATACGCGGTTCTACCGCTGGCTGCTTACCGGCGGCTCGGCGCTGATCGCGTTGCTGGCGTTGGCGTGGTTCGTGGAGCGGGCGTTCGAGATGCCGTTGTTCGCACAATGACCAGCCAGGATCAAGGCATACGTTTTCAGTGCGAGCGTGTTATACAAGTGAGCAGCTCATTCGCTACTACCACCGCTGGCGAAGCGTAATTCCACCCGGCGATTGCGTTCGTCATCGGGCTTGTATCCTTTCAGCGGACGCGAGTCGCCATAGCCGGCAACCACCACGCGCCGCGCCGCTTCGCCGCTGCCAGGTCCCACGATCAAGCGGCGGGCCTCGCGCGCACGCGCTGCGGACAAGGTGAAGTTATCGTCGTACACCGTGCAGAATTCACGCAGATCGGTCACGGCCGATTTTACCGGCCGGTTATCGGTATGCCCTTCCACATAAATCTGCCCACCCGCATCGTGAGCCAGGTAGTCGGCGATCTTCGCTTCGAACTGGGAGAAGGCCGCACGCGCCCGGGGCTCGATGCACGCGCTACCGCTTTTGAATACGCCTTCGAGCAGGGTAACCCTGCCCGCCGCCGAATCGATGGCCACGTAGGCCGATGCGCCCTGGCGCGCGAACGCGACCTTCATCTGGTCGAGCATGGCGGCCACCCGCTGGCGTTGCGCCGCCACTCCGCGCTCCATCTCCGCCTTGTGGCTGCGCTCTGCTACCTGCTTCTGCACCACCGAAACAATCAGCATCAGCATGACCACCGCCACCACGCCGGACATCAAGTCTGCGATGACAATCCACTCGCTCGGCTTGTCCTTCATGGATGACCACCTTGCAAGGCGATCAGCGGAGGAGCTTCATGCCGGGATGCACCAGCCTGTGCCAACGCGAGAATAGCCCGCTTTAGCTCGGCAACCGCGTCAACCAGGCGTTCCTGCTCCGCCGCACGATCAACTCGCTGCATGATCTCTTGCGCGAGCACGCCGATGTCGGTGCTTGCTGCTTCCAGCTTGTCGATCACTTCCCGCTGCAGCCGCTCGCCCGCTTTTTCCTGGCTCAGCATGCGGGCATTGGTTGCCGATATGGCGGTGAGTCCTTTTTCGATGCGCGCCCCCAAGTCAGCGGTAGCATCCTGGATCGAGATAATGCTGGTATTTAGTTGCTCGGCGCTGCTGCTGAACTCGGCATACGCCTTTTGTTGAAGTCCCATCGACGCTGCGGTGTTTTTTTGCATGTCCGCGATGGTCGCTTCAACACCCTGCGACAACCCCGCCACGGCGCGTTCGATGCCCGTGGTGGCGCCAGCCAGGTTGGCCGCCATCGACGTCATGTCGGCGGCGAAGCGATCGCTCATCGAGCCGATCGTCGTTTCCAGCGCCGACTTCACATCCTGCAGCACCGCCGTCATGTTGTTGCGCAATTCGCCTACGGCCACACGCAACTCGCCGCTTGCCTCGTTGGCCGACTGGGCGGCACTGGCCATATCGTTGGCCGCGCCCGACATCCGCTCGATATTGCCCTGCACACCATGAGTGAATTGTTCCATCGCGAAGCGGCTGGCGTCTCCATGATCGGCGATCATGGTCAGTTTTTCCGCTTGCAGTACGCTGTGCGCTGCCTGGCGCTCACTTGATTTCTGCAATTCCAGCAACAGGTTGCGCAGGACGTCGATAGTGGCGTCATGTTGCTCCCGTGCGCTGGCAAGCATGCGTTGGTGGCCTTCCTGCAGCACCCCGCTAATGGCGTCGGTGGCGGTCTCGACCACGTTGGCCATGGCATCACGCTCGGCGTCGCGCTCACGGCGAACCCGGAGGTCGGCACAGGCGGCCAGCTCACGCAGTTTGCTGGCCGCCCAAGCATTTCGACGCTCCTCGTAGGGCTTGAGCATGAAGCAGATTTTCAGCCCCAGAAAAGCAAGGATGCCCCAGGTAGAAGTTTTGAACTTGGACCCCAGCGAGTCCATGATCGGGGTCAGGTTGCCGATGGCGTCCCCCCCGCCAGCAAGCGCACCTGCGGCTTCCGTCAATGCCAGACCCAGACCGATGAAAGTGCCCAGCAGACCGAATACCAAAAGCATACTGGGCAATATATCGGCCCAGCCTTCGGCCCGCGTGGCAACAGCGTCACCGAGGTCGCTGGCGGAGGAGTACGCATGGGACAACTCATCATGATCGTTGAGGCGCTTGAAATTGGCATCCCACTGGGCACTCTGGGCTGAGCGCCGCACCGCTAACGGCATCCATGTCATGGCCAATACGAACAATGCCGCAAACGAGAGCTGCAACAACGCATGCACCGAGCCATCGAACGCGGGCAGGAAAAAGCGTAGCAAGTTATCCATGGCACTCCAACTCCAGCGCCTGTCCACGCTTGATACTGTCGTTACGGAAGATGTTGGCAAAATCCGCGACCAGCGCTTGCTGCTCCTCGGATAACTGCGTCCATCGCAAGTTTTTCTGCGCGCATTCCATCAGTAAGGCGCCCACCTCCGCGCCCAGGTCGAGCAAGTATTCCTGATCGGCTGCACGCAGCTCGGCCTCGTCCTTTTCCAGCAATTGCAGGAACCCTTCGGTCGCAGAAATATAATTCTCGCGTTCGACGTTGCGGTTCATGAGATCCGCGTGATCCGCGAGCTGCTGCGGCAACTCGGCATCGAGCTTGTCAAACTGTTGCTGTTCTTCGACCGATAGCGGCGAGACCAGCATTTCGAACTTCAACCGGCTATGTATCGCCCTGGCCTGAGCCAGCGTCGCCGAGTTCTTTTTCCACAGACGGGTATCGTCGGTCAGCGCCAGCTGCCACATCTTGTGCATTTCTTCAAACACGAAAGGCACCAGTTGCTTTCCGTAGCGGGCGCGCACGATACCGTCGAGACGCTCGGTTTCCTGCTCACTCATCTCGGGCTGCTCGGACAGCAGCGTGACGCCCAACTGCACCAGAAAAATATCGTCGGCTGCGATATCTTCGATCGAGTTGGCTTTTTCGAACGCCTGGTTCACGGAGCGGATCAGCCGCTGCGTCGCACGCAGTCGCAGATAATGTTCGTAGTTGGTAAACGCGCCATCGTCGAGGCGGTTGGCAATGCCGGTCTGGACCAGCGCTAGCTGGTTGATCATGGCGGCCACGGCGAGTGCAGCACTTTGCTCGGCGGTCTGCGCCGAAGCCTTGGCCGCGCGCAATGTTTCATCATGTTTACGAGCGATTTCTTCCTCCGCCGCAGTCATGTGCACGTGCAGTTGTTTGGCACGCTCGATCACCCAGCGCATCGCTTCTTCGATCTTCTTGAGGATCGGGCTGTTTTCCAGTGCCAGCAACGCCGTCAGCGTTTTGTCCACGACAAAGACCACCTTACCCAACAACGGATGAATGGCACCGGCCACCTTTGCCGCATGCTGCAGGAAGGGACTGAGCTTTTGCAGATAGGGCTTGACCTTGGCATACACCTCCTTGACCGTACCGATAAATGCCTCACCCTTGGTGGCGATAAACGCGACCGTATCCCGCACCGCGCTGCGCACCTTGCTGACCACCCCTTTTATCGCACTCAAAAATCCCATATCTACCCCTGTTGGTTATTTTTCCTGAAAATTTATACCGCTTCCCATGCACTTACGCCGAACTCACCCCCAGCAGCGTGCGCGCCATCGCCAATCCACCACCACTCCTGGCAGGCTGGCTCACGTCCGCCATTGCCCGGCGCACCTCGTCTATCGCGGCCTCCAGGTGTTCCCAGGCGAGCGCCGGTGCGTCCTGGCCGGCTTCGGCCGCCAATAGCGCCTTGGGCAGGGCAAGCCGCATGCAGGTGCGTAACTCACGCCCCGACAAGCCATCACTCGCTGCCGCGCCCAGTTCGATCAATTGCGCGCGCGCTGCCGACAGCGGTATCTTTCCGACCAGTAGCCGGTCCCACAAGCGGCGGCGTGCGGCGAGGTCGGGCAGATCGAAGCGGATGTGATAGCCGATTCGACTACGAAAGGCGGCGTCGTAGTTGCGTTCGAAATTGGTGGCAAAAATCACCACGCCGTCGAACCGTTCGAGCTCGATCAACAAGGTGGATCGCATGGCGTTGACTTCGTTGTCCACGCTTTGCGTCACGGACGACAGGCGTTTTCCCAACAATGTGTCAGCTTCGTCGAAAAACAGCACGGCTTGCTCTTCACGCGCCGCCGCAAAGGCAGCCTGAATATTTTTCCCGGTCTCGCCCATGAATTTACTTTCGATCTCGGCGATGCCCAGCGACAGAAACTTCATACCCAACTGGCCGGCAATCGCTTCGGCGGCCAGCGTCTTGCCCGTGCCTGGCGCGCCGTAAAAATTCATGATCGTGCAAATGCCCATCGGGTCAACCGATCCGAAATCCCATTCCACGTAAATTGTGCGGCGAAAGCGTAAGCGAGCCAGACACTCCTTCAGTTGCACGGCTGTGGCCTCGGACAGGATGACATCGTCGTCAAGGCGGTAACGCGCTGCTTGGGGCGCCAAATTCATCAAAATCCTTAAAAGCTAGTAATTAAAATCATTCTTCCACACCATGCGACAAATAAAGTCGCAACATTTAATATTTTGCATGCTATCAAAAATAATTTACACATGGAAATTTTTATTTCACAGAACCATTTCGTCCGCGTTACACGGGAGCAGCGTGCTGTATTTTGATGAAAGTTGGTTAACTTGCCATACAAGAAGCAAAGCTATTGCTCTATACTCAAGAGGGAGCGACGTGCTTTAAAGGCCAAGCCAGATGCCAATTAATTACTCAAGAAAACTGACGGGGAAAATCCGCACCCAGCCGGCCAACCGGCAACTGGGCTGCATGCTGGCCTTTATCGCCGGTGCGGTCAACGCGGGTGGCTTCCTGGCGGTGCAGCACTATACGTCGCACATGACCGGCATCGTCTCGGCCATGGCCGACCAGCTGGCGCTGGGCATGTACAGCCTGGTGCTGGTGGGTTTCAGTGCGCTGGTGTCGTTCCTGCTGGGCGCCACCTTATCGACCTTGATGGTGCGTCATTCGCGCCAGCGCAATCTGCACAGCGAGTACGCGCTGCCGCTGTTGGTGGAAGCTGGCCTGCTGCTGTGCTTTGGCTTGTTGGGCAGCCAGATCAGCGGCTTCAATGGTTTTTATGTGTCGGCCACGGTGATGCTGCTCAGCTTTATCATGGGCCTGCAAAATGCCGTGATCACCAAGCTGTCCAACGCCGAAATCCGCACCACCCACATCACCGGCGTGATCACCGATATCGGCATCGAACTAGGCAAGCTGCTATGCCCCGACGCGAACGCTCCAGACCGCGCCCGCCTGCGCCTGCTGGCCATGCTGGCGCTGTGTTTTTTTGTCGGCGGCGTGACCGGCGCGCTCGGTTTCAAGCACCTCGGCTACTCGGCCACGGTGCCGCTGGCAGTGACGTTGATGGCGCTGTCCATCATCCCGATCGCCGACGACCTGCTCGACTACCTGCGCCAGCGGGGCCGGCGCAGGTAGTCCGGCAAATCAGCGTTACTTTGCCTTGCGCACCACCACGTTCGGCGCTCGCGGCGTTGCCATGCCTTCGCCGATGAAGAAGCTCGGGTACGGCGGCTGGTTGTAGGCGGTGTTTTGCCAGGCCACGGCCACGCGGTACTGCGGGTCGTGCATCAGCGTCACCAGGCGGCGTTCAGTCGGGTGCGGCGTGGTGTACACGCGCAGGAATTTCTCGTCCGGCGTATGCCAGATCACTTCCTCGCGCCAGTCGCCCAGCAGGTCGGCCGAGACCACCGGCACGTTCTTGGTGCCGTTCGACGCGACCACGCCGTCCGCCTGCAGCAGCGTGTGCGATTTGCCCGCTTTCCAGTCCCACTTGTTGATGCGGTTCTTGTCGAACAGTTCGCGCAGGTCGTCGCCATCCCACCAGACCACGAAGCTCGCTTCGCCGGGACGCTTGACGCCGTCGATCGGCTTGCCCTGCGCCGTGTACAGCGTGGTGCTGTTGGTGGCCCAGGTTTCGGTGCCGGGGAAGCGCGGGTCGATGTCGGCAGCCACGGCGCGGCCGGTGTCTTTCTCGGCCGGGGTGCTCCACAGGATCTGGCCGGTTTTGGCGTCGAGCATGGCCGAGCCGATGCCGCCGTTGCCGCGCACGTCCTCGTGGGCGCCGAACTTTTCCAGGCCCGGACGGGTGGGGTCGAGGTCGCTCACGGCCATCGCATCGCCGTGGCCCAGGCGCGAACTCCAAAGACCCTTGCCGTTGTCGTCGAGCGCCATGGCGCCGTAGATGATTTCGTCCTTGCCGTCGCCATCGACATCGGCCACGCTGAACTGGTGGTTGCCCTGGCCGCCGAAGGCTTCGTTGCCGGGAGTGGCGCTGTCGAAGGTCCAGCGCTGGGTGAGCTTGCCGTCGCGCCAGTCCCAGGCGGCTACCGTGGTGCGCGCATAGTAGCCGCGCGCCATCACGATGCTGGGGCGCTGGCCGTCGAGGTAGGCGGTGCCGGCCAGGAAGCGGTCGGACCGGTTGGCGTAGCCGTCACCCCAGGTTTCCTTCATTTGCTCGGCGGTCGGCGCATCGGTGCGCGGGTCGCGGGCCGGCCAGTATGGCGCGCTGGCCAGAGCCTTGCCGGTCAGGCCATCGAAGATGGTGAGGAATTCCGGGCCTTTCAGGATGCGGCCCTGCAGCGGCGCGACCATGGTGCCGTCGGCCTTGACGACGCCGCCGGTGCGGTCGCGCGACGGCACTTCGCCGCCCTGCTCGCGCCAGTCGGCGTTCGGATCGCCCAGCACCTTGCCGGTGCCGTCGATGGTGCCATCGCTGGTGCGCACGGCCAGTTCGGCGCGGCCGTCGCCGTCATAGTCGTACACCTGGAACTGCGTGTAATGGGCGCCGGCGCGGATGTTTTTACCGAGGTCGATGCGCCACAGGCGCTTGCCCTCGAGCGTGTAGGCGTCCAGGATCACCGGTCCCGTGTAGCCGTCGAAGGCATTGTCCTTGGCGTTGGTCGGATCCCATTTCAGGATGATTTCGTAGCGGCCATCGCCATCGAGGTCGGCCACGCTGGCTTCCTGCGCACTGTACGTGTAGGCCTGGCCGGTGGGCGTGACACCGCCCGCCGGCTGGTCGATGGCGATGCCGAGGAAGCCGTCGGCCCACACGCCCACCGGCGCGCTGGCCGCGACTTCCTTGCCGCCGGCCAGCGTGCGCACCGTGTAGCGCGATGCCTTGGTGCCGGCCTTGTCCACCAGGTTGGTGGCGCCGGCCAGCGGTTTGTCGTTGACCTTCTGGCCGTCGCGATAGACGTCGAAGGTGGTGTTCGGAGCGTCGCCGGCCAGCAGGCGCCAGCTGACCAGGTTGCCTTGTTCGACCGCAGGCACGGCCACCACGCCACGGTCCAGCGCTTCCACCCAGCGCGGTGCAATGTTGGGGGTGAACGGCGTCAGGGCAGATACCGGACCATGCACGGCGGCGCCCAGCGCCAGGGTGGCGGCGACCAGCGCCACGCTGCGGCGCAATGTGAATACTGTTTTCATCGTTTTTATCCTTATCCCGAAAAGCTGCGGCCCGCGCCAGCATTGCCGGCGCGGGCCGCGCGCATTGACCTGTCAGTGTGGTTTAACGCGGACCCTGGAACATCAAGCCGCTGTCATTGAGGCCGAACTTGAACTTTTTGTTCATCTCGATGATCTCGGCGCCAGCCAGCAGCGCCGGGCCGTAGCCGTGGGCAGCTTTCACGCTGGTCGGGCGATACGAGTAGAACGCCGGATCGAACGCCATGCCGGTGCCCACGCAGATGCCTTCGATCTGGCCGTTGGCCAGCACCTTCGAGGCGGTGGCGTTCCAGGCCAGGTTGGCCATCGGGCCATAGGCCTGCGCTTCGACGTAGCCGCGATTGACGGCGCGGGCGATGGCGTAGGTGTAGATCGCCGTGGCCGAGGTTTCCTGGTAGGTGTCCGGGCGGTCGATCAGCTGGTGCCAGAAGCCGTCGCGGGTCTGGTAGGTGGACAGTCCCTTGATGTGGGCGCGCAGCTGCTTGAGGATGGCGTCGCGCTGCTTGTGATTTTTCGGCAGCACTTCCAGTACTTCCACCATCGACATCACGGCCCAGCCGTTGGCGCGGGCCCAGTGCATTTCCGGATGGTCGGCCTGGCCTTCCACGTAGCCGTGCATGTAGATGCCCAGCTGCGGGTTGAACATGCGCTTGGAGAATTGCAGCACCTGCTTGGCGGCGTCGTCGAACTGCTTGCTGTCGCCGTTGACCGCGCCCAGGTAGGCAATCGTCGGCACGCCCATGAACATATCGTCGAGCCACACGGTGTTTTTCAGCGGACGGGCCTTGAAGCCGCCATTGCCATCGGGGCCGCCACGAGCGAAGGTGCCATCCGGCAGGCGGTACTCTTTCTTGGTGACGAAGTTGCCGCAGATGCCGATCATCTGGGTGTAATCGACCTTGGAGCCGCCCAGCTTGGCCTTGAGGAAGCTGTGGCACAGCGCGCCCGCGTCATCCAATGCGTGCGGGTTCAGGAAGCTCTTGTGCGGCGCATGCGAATTTTTCAGGTCGGCCTGCACCACCGGGTTGTACAGCTTGGTCAGGTCGGCCAGCAGTTGGTGGCGCTTGATGGTGTAGTCGGTGTAGCGCGCGTCGCCGGTGGCGGCGCCGGCGGCCAGCATGCCCAGGTACGTTACGCCCCACTCGTAGCTGGTCAGGCGGAAGTCGCCCGGCTTGAACACGGCGTCGGGATCGGCCGTGGTCAGATTGGCGATCGGCGTGCCGTCGGACTTGTGGATCAGCTCTGCCGGCGTGGTGCGTTCGAGGTAGGTGTACACGCGGTCGAGGACCGTCTTGACTTCTTCCGCGCTCATGGCACGGTACGGGGTCGGATACTCGACCGTCAGCGCGTGCAGCATGGCGTCGGCCGGGGCCGGGCCCTTTTCCTGCGCGGCCGGGGCGTCTTGCGCCACAGCGTTGAACACCACCGGGAACAAACCGGCAACGAGTGCGCCTGTCAGGCAGCGGCGCAGCTTCGAGGAATTCATCAAGTACGTCTCCTTCATTTGAGTTGTTTTGGACCGGCCGGATCACCGTGAGGGTCCGGTCGCAAATGGGAGTGTAACCGCGAGTAATCAGGCAAATGCGTCAAGCTGATGATTGTTACATACGGCAATTGATCAAAACGCGTGTCGAAGTCCGATCATGATGACGTTTTGGCGACCATTCGACGACGGCGTGCCGGCCTGCGAATCGCCCACCACCGCCACCGCATCCACAACGGTCACGCCGTCGGCCGCCAAGGTGGCGCCGCGCGCGCGTTGAAACGACTCCAGGACATAGATGGCGGTGCGCGGCGACAGCCAGTACGCCTGCTGCAGCGCCAGCTGGCGATAGCTGGCGGCGTTGGCGATGCCGTTGGCCGCATGGGTGCGGGTGTAGTTGGCGGCCACGCCCAGCAACCACGGGCTGGCCGTCTGCCACGTGGCCACCAGGCCGGCCGTGTTGAAGATGGCGGCCTCGCGAAAGCGCGAGCCGCCGTCGGGCCGGTACTGGACATTGGTCAAGGTGCCGCCCACGCTGACGGCGCCAAGCTGGCGGCGCGCGCCGGCGGCCAGGTAGCGCACGCCGCCAGCCGACAGGTAGCCGGCATTGACAGGCGACCTGGCGAAGTTGCTCGATGCCGCCGGATCCCACGCCGTGCGCTGCGGACCGTTCTTGAGCAACTGGTAGCCAAGACCAAAGCGCCAGGCGGGGCCGTCGTACTTGAGGGCGGCACTGAACGCGCCGCCGCTGCCTTGATGTCCGGCCTGTTCGCCGCTGGCTGCCATCAGGCCCAGGCGCACGCCCGACCAGTCGGGCGACGTGTAGCCGATGGCATTGCTGTTGCGGATGATGATGCTCAGGCCGTCGATATCGCCGGCTGCCGCGCCGGCCGCGCCGGTGACCGCGCCCAGCGGCCCGAGCGGACTGATGAAGGTGAAGTACGGCGCGTACTGGCGCCCGGCAATCACGGTGCCGAGGCGCTGGTCGGCGATACCGACATAGGCCTGGCGATTGAACAGGCTGCCGGCTTGAGCCGAGCTGCCGTCGTCGAGGTTGAAGCCTGCCTCCAGTGTGAAGACCAGCTCCCTGTCGTCGCCCAGGTCTTCGCTGCCGCGCAGACCGAAGCGGCTGCCGTCCTTGTTACCGCTGCGCATGTAGCGGTTGGCGTGGCCCTGCTGGTTGGAGGTGTAGGCCAGCGCGGCATCGACGGCGCCGTACAACGTGACGTTGGACTCGGCGGCGCTGGCCTCGATTGCGCAGGCCAGGGCCGCAACCGTAGCAGTGGAAATAAATAGTGCAGTTGGTGTCATTGCCATGCTCATGGTGAATCCGCATCCGAATAAGTTCGGAATACGAATTAAAGTTCGGATAAAGGAGCAATGTTACCAAATGCTTGCGCGCAAGGGCTAGTGCCCTGCGCGCGCTGACTGCGATGCGTACTGCGATGAGGCTCAGCGGCCGCTGACTTCCTTCTTCATCCACTCGAGGAAGCCGGTGCGGTTACGCGAGCAGATGTGGATTTTGCCGTTGCCGCTAAAGCGCAGCACGATGCCTTCGCCGCTGGTCTGGCTGTTGATCATATTGCCGATCATGCCGCCGATGCCACCACCGGTGCTGCCGGTGGTGACGCTGATTTCGTAGCGCAGCGTGCTGTCCCAGCACACCACGTGCGAGTTGTCGATGATGACGTCCTTGCCCGGCACCACGTCGAGCTGGAACATCGAGCCGAAGCCCGACACCACCACCTGGCCGCGGCCGGTCGCCTCCATCACGAAAAAGCCGCCCGACTGCGCGAACAACGCGTTACCCAGGCTCTGGGTACGGGTTTTCAGTTCCACGCCGTCGGACGCCGCGACAAAGGCGCCGTCGTTGAGGGTGTAACTGGCGGGGCCGATATCGACCACCTGCATGGCGCCGGGCAGCGTGGGCGAGAGCAGGCAGTCGCCGTCGCCGCGCACGGCTTCGATATGCTGCTGGAAGAATGATTCGCCATTGGCCATGCGCCGCATGATCGAGCCCATGATGCCGCCAGTCATGCGGCCCTTGAGGTCGAGATTGGTTTCCATCATGACCATTGCGTCGGATTCGCAATAGATTTTTTCGCCACGGCGCAGCGCCACGTGGAGGAAGGGATCGACGTCCCCGGTGACGGTAAAGGTAGGCATGGTAGTTGTTTTTAGAGGGTTAAGCGATCAGGCCGGCGCCCCGGGCGGCCTTGAGCCAGTCCGGGTACTCGGCCATCAGTAAATCATACAGTTCGGCGTCGGTATATTCGTCGGGCGATGCGACCGAAAAATAGTTGGCGTTGTCCACCAGGCGACCTGGCAATTCGTCCAGGCTTTCCAGGAACGGGAAATCGGAGTCTGCAAAACTCGAGAGCTTGCGGCTCTTCGATTTGCGTCCCTTGCCGATGCCCATGAATTGCCAGAAGATGGCCTCGTGGCTGGACCAGCGCACCTGGCGCTCGGCCAGGCCCTGGTCGGACGTGCCGCCGTCGGTGACGAACATCACGTACACGGGTAACTCTGCGCGCTGCGGCTTGCTGCGTTCGCCGCCGGCACCGTCCGGGAAATAGAAGCGGCGCACGGCTTCGAGCGCGGCGCCGTAGCGGGTGTCGCCTTCGAGCGGATGGCGGTTGATGGTGTTTTGCACGAAGCCGGCAAAGTTACCGATGCCCATGGGATCGACATGGTGGACGTTGCGGCCGAACAGGAACACATCGATCTCGCCGTCGTCGTCGAACTTGCAGCCCAGCGCCAGGATGCGCTCGGCAAACTGCTGCACCAGGCCGCGCTTGTACAACATGCCCATCGAACCGGAAATATCGAGCACCAGGCACACGCGGGCGCGGTGGCTTTGCAGCCCCACTTTTTGCAGCGAAACGCTGGCCGACTTGACCAGGCTGACCAGCTGCGGCGCCTGCTGTTGCAAGCGCTTTTCCAGGTCCACGCCAGCTTTGACGGCAGCAGGTGCGGGTGCAGGGGCGGGCGTCTCATCGACCGCGCCGCCGAAATGGCGCACCAGCACGTCGAGGCCGCCATCGAAACCCTGGCCCGACGCCATGAAGCGCCACTCGCCGTTGCGGCGATAAATCTCGCCGACCATCAGCGCCCGTTCGGACGCAAAGTCGGCGCCGGTAAAGGCGAAGCGGACGAATTCATTGTCGCCGGCCAGCAGCCGCAGGTAGCCGGACTGCAGTTGCGACATCACGCCGGGGCCGTCGATGCTGGCGGTGATCACCACCCGCTCGACGGCGGCGGGCAGGCGTGCCAGGTTAAAGGTAAATCGGTGACCGCCGGCCAGTCCGTTACCGACAAGCACCCCGCCACATGGCGTGGCGGGCTGATTAAAGAAAGTCATGTACGGCTCACCGACCAGCTTGCCGTTGGCATCGAGCGCGAAGGTTGAGAGGTCAATCGTGGCCACATCGAGCGCCAGGCCCTGCGCCGAAAATTCGGCATGAAACACCCGGTCGGCGATGGCGGGCGCCAAGGTAACGCGTCCCCCTTTGGAAATCTGTTCCATGGCGCTCCTGCCGGGTTGTATTTAAGCGTTGACGCCGAACGAACGTGCGAGGGGACCGAGGCCGCCCTTGAAACCCTGGCCGATGGCGCGGAATTTCCAGTCGCCGCCGTGGCGATACAGTTCGCCGAAGATCATCGCGGTTTCGGTGGAACCGTCTTCGGACAGGTCGTAGCGAGCCAGTTCGACGCTGTTGGCGGCGTTCAGGCAACGGATGTAGGCTTTACCTACCATGCCGAAGTTCTGGCGGCGCGCGTCGGCTTCGTGGATGGTGACGCAGAACGAGACGCGGTCGATATCGGCCGGAATCGCGGACAGGTCGACGTTGAGGGATTCGTCGTCGCCGTCGCCCTGGCCGGTCTGGTTGTCGCCGGTGTGCACGATCGAGCCGTCGGTGGATTTCAGGTTGTTGTAGAAGATGAAGTCGGAGTCGCCACGCACTTTGCCGTCGGTCTTGAGCAGGAAGGCGCTACCGTCGAGGTCGAATGCGGAGCCATCGGACGAGCGCGGATCCCAGCCCAGGCCGATCACAACCTTGGTCAGGCCGGGAGCTTCCTTGCTCAGATTAACGTTGCCGCCTTTTTGCAGACTAATAGCCATATTCGTTTCCTTTCAGTACAGATTGTAGGGACAGTCAGCTGTGAATATCAGCCATGAATAATAACAAACAGGTGACAAAACAGTCACCCTGCTGACAGTTTTCTAGGTGCAACATTGTGCGTAATATACCTGAAGCACGGTGATTGTAAAGTCGCCGACTTAGTATCAACTTAGTCGTGCATTCACGTGCGGCAGGCGTGACAGGCGAACCGGTCATTACCTGATCAGCGCCAGCACTTCGCGAAAACGCGGATGGCGGCACGTCTCCAGCCATTCAAAGGCCACCATTTCCACGCTGGCGCACGTAATTCCGGCAGCAGCCAGCCGGGCCACGGCGGCCTGCCGGTTGCGGTCGGTGCGCGAGCCGATGGCGTCGATCACCACCGTCACATCCAGCCCCGCCGCCTGCAAGCCGAACGCCGTTTGCAGCACGCACACATGGGCCTCGCTGCCAGCCACAATGGCATGGCGCCGCCCCGGCGGCAATGCCGCCACCAGCCCGTCGCGGCAGGCGTCGAAGTGGTGCTTGGCCAGCGTGGTGTGGCACAGCGCCTTGAGTTCGGGCAGGTTCGGGCCAAGGGCAGCGGGATTTTGCTCGGTGCCGATGACAGGCACGTCCAGCAACCGCGCGATCTGCGCCAACCGCAAAGCCTCGCGCACCATGGCGTCGCCATCGGCAATACTGGGCAGCAGGCGTTGCTGGATGTCGACCAGGATCAGGACTGCGTCTTCGGTGGTGTGGGGCATGGGCTCTCCTGGCAGATAGTATGAAATATGGCAGCAAGCTCCACCACTGTGGTTACACTATCCCATCTTTGTGGTTGCTGGAATCCATACATGAAAATACTGCGCCTTCCGTTTCTGTACCTGCTAACCCTCGCCCCCGGCCTCGCTGGCGCCGCCACGCCCGCGACCCCGATCGACCGCCAGGCAGTCGTTGCGCGTCATGATCCACAGTTGCGCGCGATCGATCCGCAGGCGCCGCTCACCGTGGGCAATGGAAGGTTTGCGTTTACGGCCGATGTGACCGGGCTGCAAACGCTGCCCGACCTGTACCAGGCGCCAGGCATTGCGCTGGAGACGCAAGCGCGCTGGTCGTGGCATGAGGACGCCAATCCTGCCGGCTACACGCTGGCCGACGCCAATGTCGATTACACGGCCCATGGCCGCACGGTCGGCTATCCGACCAACGCCAAGTCGCCTGCCGGCCAGTGGCTGCGTGAAAATCCGCACACGCAGCCGCTGCCGCGCATCGGCCTGGTACTGACCGGCAAGGACGCGCGCGCCATCACCAGCGCCGACATCACCCGGATCGACCAGCGGCTCGACCTGTGGCAAGGCCGCTTGCAGAGCAAGGTGACGCTGCTGGGCCAGCCCGTCAGCGTACGCAGTGCCGTCGCTCCGGACAACGATGCGCTGGCCCTGGCGATCAAGTCGCCGCTGCTGCAACAGGGCCGGCTGGCGGTGCGCATCGCCCTGCCCTTCGGTTACGCGCGCGCCAAAACCCACCACAATCCGCCGCTCGATTTTACCCAGCCCGATGCGCACCGCAGCACGGTGCTGGAACAGACCGACCGCAAGCTGGTGGTCGAACACCGGCGCGACGGCGCCCGCTATGCGATGACCGTGGCCAGCAGCGCCAAACTCGTCATCACCCATCCGGCGCCACACGTCCTGCAGATCGCCCCGGCGGACGGCGAGTCGCTGGACCTCACCATCGCCTTTGCCCAGGACGGCGTGGCGCAGGCGCCCGATGCGGCCACAGTGTTCGACACCAGCGCCCGCCACTGGCAGCGCTTCTGGCAGCAAGGCGCGGCCATCGACTTTGCCGGCAGCCTCGACCCGCGCGCGCCGGAGCTGGAGCGCCGCGTGGTGCTGTCGCAATACCTGACTGCCGTGCAGATGGGCGATACCTTGCCGGCCTCGGAAAGCGGACTGACCACGTCCACGTGGTACGGCAAGCACCATACCGAAATGGTGTGGTGGCACACGGCCCACTTCGCGCTGTGGGGCCGCCCGGAGTTTACTGCCCGCACGCTGTCGTGGTACCAGCGCACCCTGCCCGCCGCGCGCGCCGTGGCGCAGGAACGCGGCTTGACCGGTGCCCGCTGGATGAAGATGACCGGCCCCGGCGGGCGCGAAAGCCCCGGCGGCAATCCGCTGATTGCCTGGAACCAGCCGCACGCGATCCACCTGGCCGAACTGCTGTACCGCGCCGATCCCACCCCGGCCACGCTGGCGCGCTACCGCGAACTGGTGTTCGATACCGCAGAAGGCATGGCGGCCATGCTGCACTGGGAAGCAGCCGGCCAGCGCTATGTGCTGGGCCCGCCGTTATGGATCGCCCAGGAAATCTACGACCAGCGCACCAGCATGAATCCCGCCTACGAGCTGAGCTACTGGGCCCGTGGCCTGGAAATCGCCCAGCAGTGGCGCGAACGCCTGGGCCTGGCGCGCGACGCCGGCTGGGAGCAAAAGCGCACGCACCTGTCGCAACTTCCGGTCAAGGACGGCAAATACGTGGCGCTGGAATCAAACCCGGATACCTGGGACAACGTGGACAGCCGCCACGACCACCCATCGTTCCTGATGGCGCTGGGCCAGTTGCCCGGCGATGGCGTGGACGGCGACACCATGCGCCGCACCCTGCACGCGGTGCTGTCCACCTGGGACTGGAAAACCAAGATCTGGGGCTGGGATTACCCGATGATCGCCATGACTGCGGCGCGCCTGGGCGAAACGCAAGCGGCGGTGGACGTGCTGCTCAAAACGGACGGCCCCAACAACCGCTACACGGGCGCCGGCCACAACACCAACACCAACCTGCCCGTGTACCTGCCCGGCAACGGCGCGCTGCTGGCAGCCGTCGCCCTGATGGCCGGCGGCTGGGATGGCGCACCGGCAGGGAATGCGCCGGGATTCCCGCGCGATGGCCAGTGGGTGGTGCGGGCGGAAGGGTTCCAGCGCTCTCCCTGAGAACGTTCAGTCGAGCCTGCCTAGAATTTGCTTAGAGACAGTTTGGACGGAGTACCTGGTTCAAAAAAAGTGGATACCTTAAGGAGTCTACTTTTCAGCATTACAGCCTCGCAAGTCATTGATTATTAAGAAATATATTCCAAATCCTTAATTTTTAAACATTCTGATGCCAAATTGAAAAATTTATTCCCTTGAAGATTGTTTATTATTTATAATCACTGAATTCGATAGCAAAGTGAAAATTTGACCTGTGATGAACATCGAAAAACTGTACGACTTCTTAGTCGATCGAAAATTCCGTGCTTGCTCGGTATCTCAGGCGAACGAAGGTCACACTCAAGGTGATGAGATGTTGAAAGATTTTCCTATGGCATCGCATCATCCGGTCGCTTAACCATTAAGGTACGCAAACAAAAATTTCTTTCATACTTGAACCCTGCCGCATTGGTACGGCAAACTTCGGTTCTGCATTTCTGACACGAGAATTTGGACTGCAAGTCCACGTTGATGACGTTCGTCCGCAGCTTGATCTTCTCATCGTAGACCGTGAGAACAAGATAGTTGTTACGGGCAGGTGCAAAGCTGGATGAGCAACATTTAAAATTAAATTTTTTTATTAATTTTAAAAAATAATACATATTTACTTGTAGCAATCAATTTTACCAAGCCGTCGGCATTAATTATTATTTCTTTTGACTAAATAAATAAAATGAGTGAACTAGAAATTCCAATATTAAATTGGTTTGAAGACCCAATTAAAGATTCTGTGAAGTCTGTTTTTTCAGGGGTTAACGCATTTGTGGAATCTCTCGATTTATTTAACAGATACAAAAATACTCACTTTGAAATGTTAAGGCAACAAGTTGGAACAGTGAAAATTTTAGGCATGCAGCATCCGATGCTATTAAAGGATTTATACTATCCTGCCACAATATCAACCGACATAAGAAGCAGACTTTACGCCCCCGAATGGAATGACATCGATTCAACCAGTAGTGTGAAACGTTTCGCTCGACCTAGGTCAACTAGCTTAGGAGATGTGTATGTGGCAAGCCACAAGCGCGTTGTCGTACTCGGCGGACCCGGTGCTGGAAAAACTACTTTTTTGAAATTTTTAGCATTAGCATATTCTGATGAAGCTATCTTTAAAAAAACAAAGCTAAAAAATTCCCAGTTACCGATATATATACACCTCCCACTACTAGCACGTGAAAAAGTAAGCTTAACGGAAAACATCAGCGCTCTTCTTAAAGAAAGAACAGGCGATCATGCAGCAGTATTTTATTCGCGAGCCCTCGAACATGGCGCTTGCACTGTATTTCTAGACTCACTGGACGAGGTTCCACAGCAATCTCGGCAAGATGTAATTGATAGAATAAATCGTTTTGCAACTCTTTACCCTAAATGTGGAATTGTCATTTCGTGCCGTACCGCTGACTACAAACCGGTCTTCGAAGGCTTTTCAGAAATCGAATTGGCGAGATTGACTAAAGAAGCCGTCATTACGATCGTAAAAGCTTGGTTCGGCAGGGACCAGGAAAAAGCAAAAAAACTATTAGCTCTATTGGAGAATGACAAGACAGTTTCCTCATTAACGGAGACGCCTTTACTTTTAAGCTTACTTTGCATCCAATTTAAAAACGACCTGACGTTACCTAAGAAGCGCACTGAGCTATACCGTAGGTGTGTTGACGCCCTGATACGTGATTGGGATACAACTCGAGGCTTTCGGCGCGAGACATCCTACTCTTCCTTATCTGACGAAAGAAAAGAAAAGCTATTTGAAGCAATTGCTGGAAAAGCTTGCAATGGCGGGGCATTAAAATATGAATTAGGAGAGGCTTTTGTACTAGATGGGCTATCGACAGAGTTAGCAAGGTTCTCAATTGACCCATCTGAAGCCAAAGGAATACTATCTGAAATAGAAAATCATCATGGCATTCTTGAAAAATGCTCGGTCCAAAGTTATGAGTTTAGCCATGGAACGATGCAAGAGTATTTTGCTGCAAGATATTTTGTCGCAAAAAGATTAGAGATGGATGTCCTAAAAAGAAACTATGGGAACGAAGACTGGCATAATATCATAATGTTCATGGCTTCAATAATGGACGATCCATCTGACCTACTCGGCTTTCTGGTTGTCAGGTCTTCTATGGAAAAATTTCAGAATTACCCGGCTTTTGGAAAAAGGTTAGCACACTTACTTTTGTTATACCGCTGCTTGGCTATGGGGGTTTCAATAGATCCAATTTTTCGATTAAAAATATGTGAGCATCTAGTAAAAAGCCAGATAGATATGCTGGCACAATTAAACCGTGACGGAATTTTGCCATTCGCAGCAAGAATTCCAAATGGAGTGAGACAAGCATTATTTTACTACAAGAAAAGTAGGGATAGTTTATCAGGGATATTAACCCCTTACCGAAGTCTAATGAACGAAATTTTGCTATCCCCTGTGACTGAATATGCGGAAAAAGTCGCTGAGAAAGTCAGCAACATAAATCCATTTGAAGGTCAGGGGTTATACGAAAGGCTTGGTTTAATTACATGCATACTAGCTCCCATATCTGAGATAAAGCCAGAGTTCTTCTTTAGCAAGATGATTACTTATCACGATGCAATGCAAACCAGAAAACTTAATGAAAATATTAAGACGGTATTGCAAGAGTCAATTTCGATACACGGCACAATGTATCCAGAAATATGCAGTCCAAGGTAGAGTTAAAAAGTATCACTTGTTTATCAACCGGATCTGACATACCTGTTTTTCAACCAAACCAGATGTCATTTCGTACTCAACTCGTTGCTTTTCAGCTATAGATAAAAGTCCACATTTTCTCAGCACAGATATGTGGACATATGCCTCATCAGGTTCATTATCAGGAGTTATATACCCAAACCCAAGTGAATCATTAAACCATTTAACCGTTCCAGTAGACATTATATTTCCTCATAAAATAATCCCGAACGAAACTTTATTTTTAGTTTTTTTTCAAATTGAGTATTGATATTTTGCAATATTTATAATTTTAACCTGAATATTTTTTGCAGATGGTGCGATGCCTAACACTCCTGCGAAGATATAGTCTCGGATTCACTCTAGATCATCACCGGTAGTCACCAAAAATCCCCTCTGTCTCCTCTACCGGGAGATCCCGATGGATTTTTACCTATAGCAGTTTGACACATTACACACGTTCTCTACTTGAGTGATTAAGGGCGTACCATAAAGAAACATTATGGTAATAATATTTCATTTTTCCCAGAATTCAACATAGAAATGATAACTTCAAAAAAACAATCGAAAGCAAAAAAAATTCAGACCCCTCATGGCACGTGTCATAATTTAAAATAATAAATTTTTAAAAAATTTCATATTATTTTTAATTGAATTTTGACGATTATTTTTTTTATTTTAAATTCCAGATGGAAAATAAAATAAATTACTAAGATCATGTTGCATTATGCGCCAGTAGTCGCGTCCCTATTCAGCAATTCCCCTACCCGCTGCCCAAGGCTGTCGGCAGTAAATGGCTTGGTCAATACTTGCATGCCGTGGTCGAGGTCGCCATGATTGAGTACCGTGTACTCGGCGTAGCCGGTGATGAACAGGATCGCCAGGCCGGGACGCTGGACGCGGATGGCGTCGGCAAGCTGGCGGCCGTTCATGCCGTTAGGCATGCCGACATCGGTGACCAGCGCATCGATATCGGGGTGCTTGGCAAACACCCGCAAGGCCGAGGGGCCATCGTCGGCCTCCAGCACCTCGTACCCGAGGTCGCCTAGCACCTCGACCGCCACGCCGCGCACCAGCGGTTCGTCATCGACCAGCAGGATTTTCCTGCGGCTTAAGGCGGCCGGCAATGAAGGCGATTCGACGGCGATCTCGTGCGATTGAGCCTGGCCCGCGTGGCGTGGCAGGTACAGGCACACCTCGGTGCCCTCGCCCGGCGCCGAATAGATGCGCACCGCGCCGCCGGACTGGCCGGCGAAGCCATACACCATCGACAAGCCCAGGCCGGTGCCCTGCCCCATCGGCTTGGTGGTGAAGAATGGCTCGAAGGCACGGGCGATGACGTCGGCAGTCATGCCCACGCCGTTGTCGCCGACGCTCAGGGCCACGTAATCGCCGGCGGCCAGGCCGCGCGCGGTGGCAGCGGCCTGATCCAGTTGCAGGTTGTCGGCGCGGATGGCGATGGTGCCGCCGCCGGGCATGGCGTCGCGCGCGTTGATGCACAGGTTGAGCAGCGCATTTTCAAGCTGGCCCACGTCCACGAAGGTACACCACAGGTCGTCCGCCATGGCGGTCTCGAGCGTTATGCCGGGACCCACGCTGCCGGAAATCAGGTCGCGCATGCCGGCCACCACGCGGGCCAGGCACGACGGCTTGGGGTCCAGCGTTTGCCGGCGTGAAAATGCCAGCAGGCGCTGGGTCAGCGCGGCGGCACGCTTGACTGCTGCCTGCGCGCTGCCCAGATGACGCTCGACATCGGCAATGCGGCCTTGCGCCAGGCGAATCTTCAGCAATTCCAGGCTGCCGCTGATGCCGGCCAGGATGTTGTTGAAATCATGTGCCAAACCGCCGGTCAACTGGCCCACCGCGTCCATCTTCTGTGCCTGGCGCAAAGCGGCCTCGGCTTCGACCAGCGCCGCCGTGCGCTGCTCCACGCGCTGTTCGAGCGTGTCGGTCAGCGCGCGCAGTGCGGCGATGGCGCGATCGCGTTCGGCTTCGACGGCGCGGCGGCCCTCGATGTCGATCAGGACGCCGGGAAACTTGCTGCCGGTGCCATCCGGCGCCAGTTCCACCCGGCCGTTCGCCTCCAGCCAGTAGTAATTACCGTCCAGGCGGCGGGTGCGGTACTGGTGGGCGTAGGCGCCGCCGCGCGCAATGGCGCCATTGATGGCGGCGGCCAGGCCGTCGCGGTCGTCCGGATGCACGGTTTCCACCACTTCCGCCAGGCTCAGACCTGAACGGCCCTTGGCCGGATCGAAGCCGAAGGCGTTGGCAAAGCCCTCGTCCACGCTGAATTTATCGGAAGGCAAATCCCAGAGCCAGGTGCCGATGATGGCGCCGGCTGCCAGCGCCAGCTGCACACGCTCGACGTTTTCGGCCAGCGCGGTCTCGGTTTTCTTGCGCGCCGTAATGTCGCGAAACAGCACCGACACTTGCCGCATTTCTTTCGGCCCCACGCGCCGGGCCGATACTTCGATAAAGCGGCCAACAGCCTGGAACTCCTGCTCGAAGCGGGCCGGCTCCCCCGTCTCCAGCACCTTGCCGTAGAGGTCGAGCCAGATTTGGGCATTGTCGGGGTCGATGTCGCGCAGGCGCTTGCCGACGATGTCGGCGATGCCGGTGTGGCGCTCGTAACCGGAATTGGCTTCGATATGGATGTAGTCGCTCATCGGGCCGTGCGGGCCGTCAATGAAGCGGATGATGCAAAAGCCGTCGTCGATCGCCTCGAACAGGGCCAGGCGCTGGGCCTGGTGGAGCGCCAGTTGCGCTTCGAGCGCGGCGCGGCTTTGCGGGGTCGGATCCTGGTCCAAGCGGTAGTCTTTCAAATATCAGTGTTTTTAGGCAAGTGTACCATTGCCGCTCCCGGGTTCGGCTACCTTGCGCCATACGTGCGCGAGTCAACGGAGCGAGCTGCCGCTAAGCGTTATGCTGAAATTTTGGCAGAGAGTACCGCCATGACCCATAACGACCACTTTCCCACCATCGAACGCCGTCATGACGGCCCCGTAGAAGTCGTCGATACCGGCCTCGACGTGGCTTCCAAGGAAGGCGTAGGACCGGCGCTGGAGTTCATGCTCACCCACGGTGTCGATCGCTTCACGGCGCTGCGGGTGCTGGCCGGTCCGGAGTTCCACCGGCCCAGTCCCTCTTCGCCCGACGAGGGGCAGGTCGTACCCGGTTTCTGATTTTCTGGCAAAGTAGAGGTCGCTCGCGTCGCCACCACCGTGTGTGGCAATGCGCCCGTATCAACTCATTCTGCCCGGAGATCCCAGACAATGACCACCACCAGCTACCCCGATACCCGCCTTTTGATCGCCAATGAGTGGCAAGACGCCACCGGCGGCAAGACCATTCCCGTCATCAATCCAGCCACCGGCCAGGCCATCGGCAACGTGGCGCATGCCAGCATCGCCGACCTCGACCGCGCCCTGGAAGCAGCCCAGCGCGGCTTTGATGCCTGGCGCAAAGTGCCGGCCTTCGAGCGCGCCGCCATCATGCGCAAGGCCGCGAGCCTGCTGCGCGAACGCGCCGACGAGATCGGCCGCCTGCTCACCCAGGAGCAAGGCAAGCCGCTGGCCCAAGCCAAGGCCGAAGCCACCGCCGGCGCCGACATCATCGACTGGTTTGCCGCCGAAGGCATGCGCGTGTACGGCCGCATCGTCCCGGCCCGCAACCCGGCTGCCCAGCAACTGGTCTTGAAAGAGCCGGTCGGCCCGGTTGCGGCGTTCACGCCGTGGAACTTCCCGATCAACCAGATCGTGCGCAAGCTGGCCGCTTCGCTGGCCACCGGCTGCTCGTTCCTGTGCAAGGCGCCCGAGGAAACCCCGGCCTCGCCTGCCGCGCTGCTGCAATGTTTTGTCGATGCCGGCGTGCCGCCCGGCACCGTGGGCCTGGTATTCGGCGACCCGGCCGAGATTTCCGGCTACCTGATCCCGCACCCGGTGATCCGCAAGGTGACCTTCACCGGCTCCACCCCGGTGGGCAAGCAGCTGGCCGCGCTGGCTGGCGCCCACATGAAGCGCGTGACCATGGAACTGGGCGGTCATGCGCCGGTGATCATTGCCGAGGACGCCGACGTGGCGCTGGCCGTGGAAGCGGCCGGCGGCGCCAAGTTCCGCAATGCGGGCCAGGTGTGCGTATCGCCCACCCGCTTCCTGGTGCATAACAGCATCAAGGCCGAGTTCACCCGCGCCATGGTTGCGCATGCCGAAGGGCTGAAGCTCGGCAACGGTCTCGACGCCGGCACCACCCTGGGTCCGCTGGCCAACCCGCGCCGCGTGACCGCCATGACGCAACTGGTGGACGACGCCCGCGCCAAAGGCGCCAACGTGGCGACCGGCGGCCAGCGCGTGGGCACCGAAGGCAATTTCTTCGCTCCCACCATCCTGGCCGACGTGCCCTTGAATGCCAGCGTGTTCAACGACGAGCCGTTCGGTCCGGTTGCAGCCATCCGAGGCTTCGACACCCTGGACGAGGCGATCGCCGAATCGAACCGCCTGCCGTTCGGCCTGGCCGGTTATGCGTTCACCCGCTCGATAAAGAATGCCCACCAGCTGATGCACAACGTCGAAGTGGGCATGTTGTGGATTAACCAGCCGGCCACGCCCAGCGCCGAGATGCCGTTTGGCGGCGTCAAGGATTCGGGCTACGGTTCGGAAGGCGGCCCGGAAGCGCTCGAGGCGTACCTGAACACCAAGGCGGTGTCGATGGTCGGCGTGTAACCCTGTAACCCTACTGGAGGATGGACGGCGGTAGTCGCCGGATGCGATACTGATCCGATGAACAACCTCCCCTCCTCTTTCATATGAGCCACGGCTTCCTGCTCCACATGGTGTTTTATTTGGTGGCGGCCGTGGTGCTGGTGCCGCTGGCCAAGCGCGCCGGCATGGGCGCCGTGCTCGGCTATCTCGCAGCCGGCGCCATCATCGGCCCCTGGGGCCTGTCCCTGATTGGCAATGTCGAGGACGTGCTCAGCATCTCCGAATTCGGCGTGGTGCTGATGCTGTTCCTGATCGGCCTCGAACTCGAACCCAGAAAACTCTGGTCGCTGCGCCGTCCCATCTTCGGCTGGGGCGGTTTGCAGGTGCTCACTGTCAGCGCCGCTCTAGCTGGCGTGGCAATTGCCTGCGGCATCGACTGGCATATCGCGCTGGTCGCCGGCCTGGCGCTCTCGCTCTCGTCCACCGCCATCGTGCTGGCCACGCTGGGCGAGCGCAAGCTGTTGCCGAGCCCGGCCGGGTCGGCCAGCTTTTCCATCCTGCTGCTGCAGGACATTGCCGCCATCCCGATGATCGCGCTGGTGCCGCTGCTGGCCATGGCAGGCGTGGTCGCCGACCACGACGAGCAGGGCTGGATGAAAGCCGTCAAACTGCTGGCGGTGCTGCTCACCCTGATCGCGTGCGGACGCTTCCTGGTCAATCCCGTGATGCGCTACCTGGCCCGCACCGGCCTGCGCGAACTGTTTACCGGCTTTGCGCTGCTGCTCATCATCGGCATTTGCCTGCTGATGGAATGGGTAGGCCTGTCGCTGGCGCTCGGCACGTTCACGGCCGGCGTGCTGCTGGCCGACTCCGAGTACCGCCACCAGCTGATCAGCGACCTGGAGCCGTTCAAGGGCCTGCTGCTGGGGCTGTTCTTCATGGCGGTGGGCATGTCGGCCGACTTCGGCCTGCTGCTGGCGCAGCCGTGGCTGGTGCTGGGCCTGACCTGCGCACTGCTGCTGATCAAGGGCGGCATGTTGTACGGGCTGTCGTTCTGGTTCGACATCCCGCGCGGCCAGCGCCTGTTCTTTGCAATGCTGATGTCGCAAGGTGGCGAATTCGCCTTCGTCGTTTTCGGCACGGCCGTTGACGCCAAGGTGCTGCCGCCCGCCACGTCCGCCCTGCTGGTGCTCGTGGTCACGCTGTCGATGGTAGCCACGCCGCTGCTGCTCCTGCTGCACGACAGGGTGGTGGCGCCGCGCCTGCGTACGGCAAAGAAGAAACGCGAAGCGGACCAGATCGCGGTGGAGAACCCGGTGATCATTGCCGGCTTCGGCCGCTTCGGCCAGATCATCGGCCGCCTGCTGTCGGCCAACCGCATCGGCGTGACCGTGCTCGACCACGACCCCGACCAGATCGAACTGCTGCGCAAGTTCGGCTACGAAGTCTTTTATGGCGACGCCACCCGCATCGACCTGCTGGAAGCGGCCGGCATCGGCAAGGCCAGCGCGCTGGTGATCGCCATCGACACCGTGGACGAGAGCCTCGAATTGGTCGATGCCGTGCGCGAACGCTACCCGGCCCTGACCATCCTGGCGCGCGCCCGCAACGTGTCGCACTATTACGCGCTGCTCGACCGTGGCGTGACGCTGATCGAACGCGAAACCTTCGAAGCATCGCTGCAACTGGGCGGCAAGGTGCTGCAACAACTGGGCTTCAGCACCGAACGAGCGGAACAGGCCACGCGCATCTTCCGCAACCACAATCTGAAAACCCTGCTGGAAGTGTACCCGCACCAGCAAGACCAGGACGAAATGGTGTCGATCACCCGCAAGGGCCGCCTGGAGCTCGAGGAAATGATGGCCGGCGACGCGGCGGCGTTCAGGGACGCGGAAACGGCAGGGGGCGGCAAAGCCTGACCCAAGGCGCGACCGTCAGGGCATTTCGGTTCAAAGAACCATTGATTAACTCACTAAAGGTTAGTAAAATAAAGACACCACTTCAGGAAAACTTCCGATGACCACTACCTCCCGCCGCCATGCCCTGCGCACAGTCTTGTATACCACCCTGGCGATGGCAACCGCCGGGCCGGCAGGCCGCACGTCGGCTCAAACCGCGCAGACATCGGCGGCGGTGCCGCCCAAGTTCTTGTCCGATGGCAGCGCCGCCCATTGGTCCGGCAACACCATCATCTGCCATATCGACCGGCGCAGCGCCGCGTTCATGGCGCTGCTCGACATCCATGTTGCGCTCATGCGAAGCGGCTTGCACGCGCATATCACGCCGCTGCCGCCCGCCAGCTACCACATGACCGTGTTCGAGGGGGTCGCGTATCCCGCGCGGCACAGGTATTTTCCGACCGACCTGCCGCCCGATGCCAGCGAGGCCTCCTGCAACGCCGCCATGCTGGAAAAGCTGCGGCGTTTCGACCTGCGCACGGCGCTACCGATCCGGATGCGTCCCTTGCCGCTGGCGCGGCAGACCAACCTGGCCAGCATTCTGCTCGAACCAGCCGACGCGGCCGAGAACCGCAAGCTACGCCTGCTGCGCGACCGCCTGGCCGACACGCTGCAGCTGCGGGCGCCGCACCACGACGACTACCGGTTCCATATCACGCTCGATTACGTCTATGCGCCGCTGGACGATGCCAGCCGCGCCACACTAATGGTTTTGCGCGAGCGCCTGCTGGCCGACTTCATTGCCCGTTCTCCGCTGGTCGAACTGGGCGCGCCCGAGTTCACCTATTTCGACGACATGCTGGAATTCCGGCCGCAACTGTTGTTGTCCAACCAGCCGGCGTGAGCCGGGTGGGCGCCAGCGATTGCAAGTCATGCGGCGAAGCAGCAGAATGGCGCTTTCACCGCAACGCTTCCGAAAGCCAGCAGTGCCGACAACTTCCGCTCCACTGCGCGCGCCGCGCGGCCTGATCCTGTCCCTGGTACTGTTGCTCGGTCTGCACCCGGTGGCCGGTTATCTGTATTTGCCGGCGTTGCCGCGATTACAACAGGAACTTGGCATCTCGATCGCCAGCGCGCAGCTGACACTGTCGGTGCTGGTCCTGAGCTTCGGCCTGGGACAGGTGGTGTGGGGGCCGCTAGCCGACCTCCACGGACGACGCCCCGTGCTGCTGGCGGGGCTGGCAATGCTGTTGGCGGCCAGCGTGGTGGTTGCCACCAGCACCGGACTCACCACCCTGCTCCTGGGCCGCTGCGCGCAAGGCCTGGGCGTGGCCGCCGCTGCCGTCTGCGCCCGCGCCATGCTGCGCGACCTGTATCGGCCCATGGAAAGCGTGCGCCTGCTGTCGATCGGCTTTTCGTGGGTGGGCGTGATCGCGCTGGCAGGTCCGCCCCTGGGCGCGGCGCTGGCCAATGCCGGGGGAGCGCGCGCGCCATTGCTGCTGATGGCCGGCTGCGCCGCGCTGGCCCTGCTCGACGTGCTGCTGCGCGTGCCGGAAACCCGGCCGGCAGCGCCACCGCAGGCGCCGCGTGAAGCCAGCTGGATGCGCGACTGGCGCCTGCTGCTGCGCGACCGCACGTTCATCGCCTATACCGCGCTCACGGCCGCCAGCTACACCGGCCACTACCTGTTCCTGGCAATGTCGCCGTTCGCCCTGATCAGCGAGCGCGGACTAACGGCGCTCGACTACGGCTACGTGCTGTCGGCCAGTTCGGCAGTGCACCTGGGCGCCAACTTCGTCTGCCGCCGCTGGCTCAAACACGCCGGCATCCGTGCCACCTTGCGCCGTGCCGGCGCCGCCACCCTGGCCGGCGGCGTGGCGCTCGCGCTGTTGCAATGGTCCGGCGTGCACAGCGCGTGGGCGATCATCGCGCCGCAGTGGCTATACATGTTCGGCCATGCCATGCACCAGTCGTGTGGGCAGGCGGCGGTGTCCGCGCCGTTTCCGCAATGCGCGGGAACGGCAGCGTCGCTGTCGGGCTTCGTGCTGGTCCTGGTGGCAGTGGTGGCCGGTGAACTGATGAAGTGGAACCTGGCGGCCGGCGCACAGGCACTGGCCTATGGCATGGGACTATGCGCCGTGGCCACGGCCACCATCGCGTGGGGCCGGGTACAGCGCGATGGTGAGATCGAATTCGCTGGAAACCCGGTCACAAAAAAAAGTACCGCTTGAACGGCGCGGCTGCAGCGCCAATGGCTGCTGCGTCCCCTCGTGTTTCCGCCGCCACGACCACGGCCTGCGGGCGCTGCACGCCGCGGCGCGGCTGATTGTCGATACGGATGTGTGGAATCAGCCTGTCGGCCAGCGCACGCGGCATGCGTCCGCCCAGCACGATCAGCTCCGGATCGAAGATGGCGATGATGGCTGACGCCACCAGCGACATGCTTGGCGCCACCGCCGCGATCCATCGGTCCACGCACGGCCAGGCCGGATCGAACTGCGCCAGCAGTTCATGGATGGTCGCCACCGGGTGACCATCCTCGGCGCGCATTTCGCGCAGCAGTTCCAGCGTGGGCCGGGGCAGATTCTGCATCGGCAGCATGCCGGCAAACTCGCCAGCGTTGCCGTGCACTCCGCGCAGGCATTCGCCGTTGGACACCAGGCCACCGCCGAATCCATGGCTAAAATACAGGTAGGCGAAATGCCGGTGCTCGCGGCCCAGGCCCAGCAGGCTCTCGCCGATGGCGGCGGCGTTGCCGTCGTTGTCGATCCAGACCGGGTGGCCTAGCGCGCGCTCGAGATAGGTATCGAGTTCGATCAGCGCCAGGTCGTCGAGCGGCTGTGGCGGATTGAGCGGCGTGCCCTTGCCGATGAAGAAGCCAGTCATGGCCACGCCGACGCCGAACAGGCGCTCGCGCGCGCCAGTCGTGCCGGCCAGAAGCTTGGCAAGCGCCGGCTTGAGGAAAGCGGTGAGCGACTCGCGCGTGATGACCGCCATCGGCTCCACGCGCTGTGCCACCACAGTGCCGGCAAAGTTGACCAGCACCAGCGTGACAGCGTCGGTGGCGATCGACACGCCGGCGCAGAACGCGAAGTCCGGCACCAGTTGCACCACCGGACTCGGTTTGCCACGTCCGATGGAGACCGTGGCGCCAAAGCGCAGCAGGCCACGTGCGATCAGGTCGTCCACCAGTCGCATTACCGATTGCGCGGTGAGGTCGGTCACACGGGTCAGGTCGGCGCGGGTCATCTCGCCCTGGCGGCGGACCAGATCGAGGATCAGGCGTTCGTTGGCGCTGGCGACGATTTGCTCGCGCTCGGCGCGCAAAAACCGGTCCGGCAGGTTGAATTTGGAAGACATGGCGGCGGTTGTCATCAAGCGGAAATAAAGCAATATTATACTCCGAGTGAGTTTGTAATTCGATCACAGCGCCTTTCTGCGCCCCTACCGCCAGATCCCCATGAAAATTTGCAGCATTTTTACAACCGCACATAATTGCTTCTATTTTATAATTCACTCACAGTTAATTAATAACCGATTTACAGGAGATAGATCATGAACCACCCCCGCTTTTCCGCCGCTGCTGGCGCGCGACCCTTGCTGCTTTCGTTGCTGGTGATGGGTGCCTTCGACGCTCGCAGCCAGGACGCCGCCCCCATACAAACCATCGAAATCTCGGGCAAGGCCCTGGCGGTGCAAAAGGCGATTGCCGACAAGCGTGACAAATCGGTGATCTCGGACGGCATCTCGTCCGACGAAATCGGCTCGATTCCCGACTTCGGCCTGGGCGAAGCGCTGGAGCGCGTGCCCGGCGTCTCGATGATCCCCAATAACGGCCGGGGCGAAGCCCAGTTCATGACGCTGCGCGGTCTCAACCCCGACTACAACACAGTCACCCTGGACGGGGTGGCATTGCCCGGCACCGAGACCACGCGCCGCACCGTGTCGCTCGACGTGATCCCGGCCTCGCTGGCAAAGCGCGTCAGCGTGTACAAGAGCTTTACGCCCGAAATGGAGGGCAATGCCATCGGCGGCATCACCGATCTGACCACCCGCTCGGCACTGGACCGCACCGGGCTGCATGCCACCGCGAGGGCCGACTACACCAGCTGGGACAAGCCGAAGCTGCATGACGACAAAATCTCGGGCCAGGTCGAAGGCACTGTCAGCAATACCTTCGGCGACCGGCAGCAGTTCGGAGCGCTGCTGTCGGCAGGCTACTATCGCCGCGTATCGAGCTCGCTCAACACGGCCATCGACAGCTACAGCTACTTCCGCAATGCCGCCAGCCAGACCAACGCCGCCAAGGTGAGCCAGGGTGCCAACGATGTCGATGGCCTGGTAGCGATGCCCGACCGCATTCGCTGGCTCAGCTACGACAATATCCGCGAGCGCCGCAACGTATTTGGCAAGTTCGATTACGACAACGACCAGAACTTCCGCGCACATCTCAGCGGCGGGATTTTCCAGCACATCAACGACGAGGACCGCCGCGCCCAGTGGCTGCAGAACGCCACCACCGCCACCTCGGCCGTGATCCAGACTGGCCCCACGACCGGCAGCGTGGCCAGCGGCCAGTCGCAAACCGATTTCGCCAAGTTCGACCAGAAGCGCGAAATGAAATATGTGGAGGCGGGGGGCCAGTACCAGCCCTCGCCCATGCAGGCGATCGACTTCACGGTGAACGACGCGCGCGGCAGCTATCGGCAGGACGCAAAAATCTACACGTTCGCCAGCGCGAACAACAGCAGCCTGGCCTACCGCTACGATTACGATACCGGAGAAGTGCCGGTGTTCACGCCCGCCAACGCGGGAGCCTTCAACAACGCGGCCCTGTTCAACCAGACCGAGAACACCACCCAGCGCGAGACCAGCGACAACCGCACCCGCACCTTCAAGCTGTCGCTGGCCCACAATATGGCCGAAGGCGCGACCGGCTGGGGTTACAAGGGCGGCGCGCAATTGCGCAAGCTGACCCAGGACTACGACTTCAACGAACTGAAATACGTGCCCGCTACCGGCAATACGATTTCGCTGTCTGCCGTGGGCGCCGGCACGCAGTCGCTGACGCCTTACAGCAGTAATGGCCTTGGTTTGCTGCTGGTCGATCCGCAAGCCGCGCAGCGCTACTTCGACACCAATCCGGGCCGCTACGCGCTGGCCGCGACCAATACCCAAAACAGCAGCCAGCGCGACTTCGGCATTGGCGAAAACATCGCTGCCGCCTACGCGATGGCGGCCTACCGCACGGCGCAATGGTCGGCGCTGTTCGGCGTGCGCTACGAGCGCACCGGCCTCGACGTAGACACTTTCACGCCGTCGCCAGCCAACCAGACCACCGTGTATGCGCCGGTGTCGCTGCACAAGTCGTATAGCAACACCCTGCCCTCGGCCAACCTGGCCTACGAGATCAGCGCCACGCTCAAATTGCGTTCGGCCGCCAGCCTGAGCGTCGGCCGGCCGACCTACGCCGCGCTGGGCCAGAACTCGAACAGCATCAACGGCACCACCATCAGCCAGACCGTAGCCAACCCCGACCTGGCGCCGCGCAAATCGACCAACGTCGATCTCTCGCTGGAGTGGTACCCGCTGCCGCGCGCGATGATCGCCGCCGGCCTGTTCCACAAGGAGATCCGCAACGAGATCGCCAGCCTTACCTCCACCCAGAACCTCACCATCGGCAACGTGGTGTACCAGAACCAGGTGACACAAGCGCAAAACGTGGGCGACGCCAGCGTGACCGGTCTCGAACTGGGGCTGGTCAACACCCGCTTCACGCAATTACCGGCGCCGTTCAACAACTTTGGCGCGTCGGTCAACTACACCCGGCTGCTGATGAACCCCTCGTCCATCGTGATGGCCAACGGCAGCAGCCGCGAGATGCCGAGCCTGATGGAGTCGCCCCGATCAATGTTCAACGCCTCGCTGTTGTGGGGCAGCGGACCGTTCTCGGGCCAGATCAGCTACAACCGCACCGACAGGACGCTGATCTCGCTGTCGTCCACCAACCGTGCGCAGGACGTGTACTACAAGGCCAATGGCTATGTCGATGCGCAGTTCAAGTACATGCCATCGAAACAGCTCTCGTTTGTCGTGCAGGGCAAAAACCTGGGCAACACGCGCCGCGTGCGCGTGACCGGCACCGACCAGCAGTTGCTGAACCAGGAGATCAATAACGGCCGCAGTTTTTATGCGGGGGTGGCGATGGCGTATTGATAACTCAGCGGCCACATCAAAACGCCGACACTGTTCATGACCGGCTCCCGGGGTTGAATTCGAGACGCTGGCCACGTCATCCGCGCACAGATGGTAGTAGCAATGGCGGTGGACCACTTCGGAATGGTACCGAAGCTACAGGACGAAGTGGCCAGCCGCGCTCGCACGATGGAGGGGGCGCACGATTGCGAGGCATAGTCTTACACGACCATTGCACTGCCAAATTTGCTGGTAGATTGTGAAACTACAATAACAAAACCCTCACAACCTCTTTCAACCCGGTGCCCCATGAAAACGTTTCATTGCGACAAATGTTCCCAGCAAGTGTTTTTCGAAAATACCCACTGTTCCAACTGCGAGAGCATGCTCGGCTTCGAGCCGGCACTGCGCACCATCAACGCCTACGAACCGGCCGACAACGGCCTGTGGAGCAGTCTGAACAAGAAAGACGCCGGCAAGCTGTATAAACAGTGCAGCAACTACGTGGAACACAATGTGTGCAATTGGATGATACCGGCCGACGACGCGCACGATCTGTGCGAGTCTTGCCAGCTGACGGTGGTCATTCCTGCCCTGTCGTCGGAAAAGAACCACATTCTCTGGTCACGCCTGGAAACCGCCAAGCGCCGCCTGCTGTTCTCGCTGGCCGCGCTCAACCTGACGCCGGACTCGAAAGAAGATGCGCCCGAAACCGGCCTGGCGTTCCAGTTCCTGGAAGATGGCGCCACCCCCGACGAATGCGTGATGACGGGCCACGACGACGGTCTGATCACCCTGAACATCGCCGAAGCCGATCCGGCCGAGCGCGAACGCACGCGCGAGCAGATGCACGAGCGCTACCGCACGCTGCTTGGGCATTTCCGCCACGAGAGCGGCCATTATTATTTTGACCGGCTGGTGGTCGATACGCCGTGGATCGACAGCTTCCGCACCCTGTTCGGTGACGAACGCGCCGATTACAGCGAAGCGCTCAAGCGTCATTACGAGAATGGCCCGGTCGCCGACTGGGAGGAGCGTTTCGTCAGCAGCTATGCCAGCTCGCACCCGTGGGAAGACTGGGCGGAAACCTGGGCGCACTACCTGCACATGATCGATACGCTGGAAACCGCGCACTCGTGCGGCCTGTCGCTCAAGCCCGCCAAGGCCGACGAGCCGTCGCTCGATGGCGTCACCTTGCCCAGCAAGCTGGACACCTTCGACGACACCATCTCCGACTGGTTCGCCCTCACTTACGTGCTCAACAGTCTGAATCGCAGCATCGGCATGCCGGACTCGTATCCGTTCAAGCTCAGCACGCCGGTGCTGGCGAAGCTTACCTTCGTCCACAAGGTGGTGGCTTCCTACAAAACCACCGGCATCAAGCAGGCGCGTCCAGCAGCTCCACCGATACCTGCATCAGCACCGGTGGCGACGCCGGCCCAAACTGGTTGAAGATCGCCACGTCGGCGGCATCGTGTCCGTAAGCGAGCGTGACGCGACCGCCGCGCGCGGTGTCCTGGGTGGGGTCGAAGGTGTACCAGCGGCCGCCCACCCAGGCTTCGAACCAGGCATGCTGGTCCATCGGCACCAGGTCATGCAAATATCCCACCACCATGCGCGCCGGAATGCACAGGCTGCGGCACAGGGCGATGCCCAGGTGCGCGAGGTCACGGCATACGCCCTCGCGCCGCAGGTTGACCTCGGTGGCGGTCATCTGGCCATACAGCGTATTGGGATCGAAACGCACCTCGCGCCGGATCCAGTCGCTGATCGCGGCCACCTGGTCGTAACCGGGCGCCACATCGGCAACGATTTCGTTCGCCATGGTGGTGAACTGCTCGGATTCGCAATAACGGCTCGATAGCAAAAAGGTCAGCACGCCGTCGGGCAAATGTTGTACCGCATCGAACGGCGCGCCAGGCGCCACGTCGATCTCGTCGGCGGTCATTACGTCGGCCGATGTCTCGATCGAAAATTCCCCGGCCGGCGCCACCACGCGCTGGCACAGGTTGCCATACATATCGGTAAACTCCACCACCGGCACACTTGGCGTGAGCGTATAGGACTCGCGCGCCACCCATTGCTGGGCGCCGCTGCGCGCGCGCAACATCAGGATAAACGGCGTGGGGCCATCCAGGGTGAACGCAAGTTTGCAGGCAGTACGCAGCCACATGGGGAGTATCGCTTTCAATATCGAAGTGGTCTGCACCATAATGGCGCACGTTGCCGGATGCGCCGAGGTGAACACGGTGCACGCATCTTAGCATCGACACTATTATCAAGAAACGTGCCTGCGGTGCGCGGCGTGTTACGCTGAGATTTCAGGTATGAATCATGCTTACTTAAGCACATCGCGATGAACTAGGTCGCGCCCACATCGAAAAGGCATTCCGCATGGCTATCCGTATCGCGCTGCACCACAAGACCAGTTACCGTTATGACCGCCTGGTCAACCTGTCGCCGCACGAAGTACGCTTGCGCCCGGCTCCGCACGCGCGCACACCGATCCTGTCGTACTCGCTGACGGTGCAACCCGAAGACCACTTCATCAACTGGCAGCAAGACCCTTACGGCAATTACATTGGCCGCTTTGTCTTCCAGGAAAAAACTGACGTCCTCGACTTCACGGTGGACCTGGTGGCCGACATGACGGTCATCAACCCGTTCGATTTCTTTGTTGAAAAATACGCCGAGAAATTCCCGTTCGCCTACCCGGAACAACTGACTTCCGAACTGAGTCCCTACCTGCGCACCGAAGCGGCAGGCCCGCTGCTGAAAGAATGGGTGGCGTCCGCTCGCGCCGCACTGCTGGCAGAACCGATCCTCACCAACGACTTCCTGGTCGCCATTAACCAGCGCCTGCAGCTCGATATCGCGTACCTGCTGCGCATGGAGCCCGGCGTGCAAACGCCCGAAGACACGCTGGAAAAACGCTCGGGCTCGTGCCGCGACACCGGCTGGCTGCTGGTGCAGATCCTGCGCGAACTGGGGCTGGCGGCGCGTTTCGTGTCCGGCTACCTGATCCAGCTGCGCGCCGATCAGGAAGCGCTGGACGGCCCCAGCGGCGCCGCCGAAGATTTTACCGACCTGCACGCGTGGACCGAGGTGTACATCCCCGGCGCCGGCTGGATCGGCCTCGACCCCACCTCCGGCATGCTGGCCAGCGAAGGCCATATTCCGCTGGCCTGCACGGCGATGCCGTCGTCGGCTGCGCCGGTCAGCGGCTATACCGACCAGGCTGAAGTGACGTTCTTCCACGAGATGACCGTCACCCGCATCCACGAAGACCCGCGCGTGACCAAACCATATTCGGAAGCCGACTGGCACAAGATCGACCAGCTGGGCCAGCAGGTCGATGCCGACCTCAAGCGCCAGGACGTGCGCCTGACGCAAGGCGGCGAGCCGACCTTTGTCTCGATTGACGACATGGACGGGGCCGAATGGAACACGCTGGCCCACGGCGACAAGAAGCGCGAGCTGGCCGGCAACCTGATGCACCGCCTGAAAAACCACTTTGCCCCCGGCGGCATGCTGCACTACGGCCAGGGCAAATGGTACCCGGGCGAGCCGCTGCCGCGCTGGGCATTGAATATCTTCTGGCGCGTCGATGGCCAGCCGATGTGGTTCGACGCGTCGCTGTTCTCCGACGATCACGTCAACGATGGCTACGGCAGCGACGAAGCGGCCAGCTTCATCGCCGAACTGACGAAGACCCTGCGCCTGCCCGCCAACAGCCCCATTGCCGCCTACGAGGACGTGCTGCTGCAAACCCAGCGCGAGCAAGCCCTGCCGCGCAATATCGATCCTCTGCAGGCCGACCTGAAATCACCGGAAGAGCGGCGCCGCCTGGCGCGCCTGCTCGAGCGCGGCCTGGGCCAGGTAGCCGGCTACGTGCTGCCGTTAAAAGCGGCCGACTACGATCCGTCGGTCATGCTGGGCACCAACTGGCGCACGTCGGCCTGGCCGCTGCGGCGCGAGCACCTGTACCTGCTCGAAGGCGATTCGCCGATGGGCCTGCGCCTGCCGCTGTCCACGCTGCCGTGGGTACTACCGGAAGAGCGCGAGGCCGACCTCGAGTTCGATGTCGATCCGTTTTCCCCGCGCGGCGCGCTGCCGGTCACCAAAAAAGAGAAGCGCCCGGTACTGGGCCTGGCCGCCGGCAAGTCGGCCGAACAGGCCAAGGCGCGCACGCCGCAAGACCCCGCCGCCCGCGATGTGATCCACACCGCGCTGTGCGTGGAAGTGCGCGGCGGCCGCCTGCACGTCTTCATGCCGCCGCTCAAACGCATCGAGGACTACCTGGCGCTGGTGTCCGCCGTGGAAAACACCGCGTCCAGGCTGAAGTTTAAACTGCGCCTCGAAGGCTATGCACCGCCGCGCGACCCGCGCATCAAGCTGCTCAGCGTGACGCCCGATCCCGGCGTGATCGAGGTGAACATCCATCCGGCGGCCAGCTGGAATGAGCTGGTCTATAACATGTCCACCCTGTACCAGGAAGCGCGCCTGACGCGCCTGGGCACTGAAAAATTCATGCTCGACGGCCGCCATACCGGCACCGGCGGCGGCAACCACGCCACGCTGGGCGGCGCCACGGCCGAAGACAGCCCGATGCTGCGCCGGCCCGACCTGCTGAAAAGCCTGATCACGTACTGGCAGGTGCACCCGGCGTTGTCGTACCTGTTCTCGGGCACCTTCATCGGGCCGACCAGCCAGGCGCCGCGTGTCGATGAAGCGCGGGACGACAACCTGTACGAGCTGGCCATCGCCTTCCAGCAGATGGACCAGGTGCTGCCGACCATGCACGACGGCGACAAGCCGTGGATGGTCGATCGCCTGCTGCGTAATATGCTGGTCGATCTGACCGGCAATACGCACCGCTCCGAATTCTCGATCGACAAGCTGTATTCGCCGGACGGCCCCACCGGCCGCCTGGGACTGGTGGAATTCCGCGCCTTCGAAATGCCGCCGCATGAGCGTATGAGCTTGTTGCAAATGTTGCTGCTGCGCGCGCTGGTGGCGCGCTTCTGGCGCCAGCCGTTCCAGGCCAAGCTGGTGCACTGGGGTACGGCGCTGCACGACCGCTGGATGCTGCCGCATTTCGTGGCGCAGGATATCCGCGATGTGGCGCGCGACCTGCGTGCTTCGGGCTACGAGTTCGAGGAGCACTGGTTCGAGCCGTTCATCGAATTCCGCTTCCCCCGCTTCGGCACCGTGGTCTATGAAGGCGTGGAAATGGAACTGCGCCAGGCCATCGAGCCGTGGAATGTGCTGGGCGAGGAAGTCACCGGCGGCGGCACCGCGCGCTACGTAGACTCATCGGTCGAACGCATGCAGCTGCTGGTGCGCGGCCTCACCGACGGCCGCCACATCGTGGCCTGCAACGGCCGCATGCTGCCGCTGCATCCGACCGGCGTGCCGGGCGAATACGTGGCCGGCGTGCGTTTCCGCGCGTGGAGCCCGTGGTCGGCGCTGCACCCGAGCATCCGGGTGCAGGCGCCACTGACGTTCGACCTGGTCGATACCTGGAGCGGCCGCGCCATCGGCGGTTGCACCTACCACGTGGTGCACCCGGGCGGGCGCAGCGAGGTCGGCTCGCCGGTCAACGCCAACGCCGCCGAAGCGCGCCGGTTTGCGCGCTTCTGGCCGCACGGTCACACGCCGGGCCCGATGACTGTGATGAAAGAGGCACACAATCCGAGCTTCCCGATGACCCTGGACTTGCGCTGGCAGCCGTATTGACCTATTGTTTCGGTCCAGCAATCGATCTATAGTACGCGCGCCCATGCCATCTCCCCTTCTAGCCCATTACCTGGCCGCGCCCGACAGCTTCGACGAAATGCTGGACGCGGCCAGGGTGCCGCGCGCGCACTGGCGCGCAATGCTGGACAACCTGGCGCACGAAGCGCCGGGCATGATGCGCCAGCGCAACGAGATGGTACAGCGCCAGGTGCGGGAAAACGGCGTCACCTACAACGTGCCGGCCGACCGCGACGGCCGCCAGCGGCCATGGGATTTGAACGCCCTGCCGCTGATCCTGCCGCCCGACGAATGGAGCGTGATCGAAGCGGCCGTGATCCAGCGCGCCACCCTGCTCAACCAGATCCTCGGCGATGTCTATGGCAAGCAGCAGATGTTGCGCGAAGGCCTGCTGCCGCCGGCGCTGATCCACGGTCACGCGGGCTTTCTGCGCCCATGCCACGATATCCGCCACCACGACAACGTCGCCCTGCACTTCTATGCAGTGGACCTGGCGCGCGCGCCCGATGGCCGCTGGTGGGTGGTTGCGGACCGCACCCAGGCGCCGTCGGGCGCCGGCTATGCGCTGGAAAACCGCGCCATCATCTCGCCCACCTTCCCCGACCTGCTGCGCGAACTGAAAGTGCAGCCGCTGTCGCAATTCTTCCGCACCATGCACGACAGCCTGGTGCACTGGGGCCGGCTGTGCGCGGCCAGCGGCGACACGCCGGCGCCGCTGCGCGATGGCGACGTGCCGTTGATCGTGCTGCTCACTGCCGGTCCGCGCACCGCCAGCTATTACGAGCAGGCTTACCTGGCGCGCTACCTGGGCCTGGCGCTGGTGGAAGGCGGCGACCTCACAGTGCGCGACGGCGTGGTCTATCTGAAAACCCTGGCTGGATTGCAGCGCGTGCACGTGATCCTGCGCCGGGTTGACGACGAAGCGTGCGACCCGCTGGAACTCGACAGCTCGATGCTCGGCGTGGCGGGTCTGACGCAAGCGGCCCGGCGCGGCAACGTGGTAGTGGCCAACAGCCTCGGATCCAGCCTGCTGGAATCGGGCGCCCTGCTCGGCTTCCTGCCGGCGCTGTCGCGCCGCCTGCTGGGCGAACCGTTAAAGATGCCGTCGGTGGCCACCTGGTGGTGCGGCGAGCCGGCCGCGCTGGAAGCAGTGATCGAAAAGCTCGACCGGCTGGTGATCAAGCCCAGTTTTGCACAGCGTCCGCAGTCGGCAGTATTCGGCCGCGACCTCGATGGCACCGCGCGCGAAGCCTTTATCGCCGGGCTGCGCGCCGATCCGGGCAATTTCATCGCCCAGGAAGTGGTGCGGTTGTCGCAGGCGCCGGTGTGGAAAGGCGGCCTCACCTCCGGCTTGCAGGCGCGCGCCGTCGGTCTGCGCGTGTTCGCCTGCGCCACGCCCAACGGCTACGTGGTGATGCCGGGCGGCCTGACCCGGGTGGCCACCGGCCACGATGCGCGCGTGCTGACCATGCACATGGGCGGCGCCAGCAAGGATACCTGGGTGCAGGCGCGCACCCGGGTGGAAGTGCAAAGGCCCCAGCACCGCAGCATCACCAGCGAGAACCTGGTGCGCGAAGACACCAATCTGTCGAGCCGGGTGGCGGAAAACCTGCTCTGGTACGGTCGCCACGCCGAACGCTGCGACAATATCGGCCGCCTGCTGCGGGTGGCGCTGCACTTCCTGTTCAATGTCCGCTTCGACCAGCGCGGCGCCGAGTGGGCCACCGTGGAGGCGTTGTGCATCCACTTCCAGCTGCTCGACGCGGCCAGGAAGCCGGCGCCAGTACAAACCCAGTCGCAATCGCTGGGCGGGATGACGCAGACGCAAACCATTGCGGCCCCCACTACCATCTTCAGCGATGCCGAAATCGAAGCGGCCCTGCTGCTGGCGGTGGTGTCGCCCGACGTGCCCGGGCTGGCGCGCCAGCAGCGCCAGCTGCACCGCGTGGCCGGCCAGCTGCACGAACGTTTTTCGGTCGATAACTGGCGCGCCCTGAACCGCATGGTGCAGCCGGCGGTGCACCCCGGCGAACGGCCGTCGCAGTCGGCCGCGATGACCATCCTCGACGACGCTGCCGCCTCCTTGATGATGCTGGCCGGCTTTGCGCTCGACGGCATGACGCGCGACCTGGGCTGGCGTTTCATGTCGATCGGCCGCCGCCTGGAACGGCTGCAATTCCAGTGCGAAGTGCTGCAGCGCGCACTGGCGATGGACCAGGAAGGCAACCTCGAATGGCTGCTCGAACTGTCCGACAGCATCATCACCTACCGCGCCCGCTACCGCGCCCAGCCCGAGTGGCTGCCGGTGCTGGATCTGCTGCTGTGCGACGAGAGCAATCCGCGCTCGGTGCTGTTCCAGATCGACGGCATCCTCGGCACGCTACGCCGCATCGCCCACACCCACGGTCCCTGCGGCGCCGACCTGCTGGCGCCCTTGCGCACCGAATTGAGCGCCCTCACGCCCGGCACCGACCTTACCCACGGCAACGTCATGCTGACCGCCTTGCTGAGCCGGATCCAGCTCGCCAGCGCAGCGCTGTCCGAGCATATCAGCGTGCAGTTTTTCAGCTACACCGACAATGACCGGCAAAGGAAGCGCACATCATGACGGGGACGACGCATGAGTGGCCGGTCGGCGCCGTAGCCTGCGCCCGGTACCGCGTGGTCCACGAGACGCGCTACCAGTATCAAAGCACGGTCTCGCTGTCGCAGCAGTACCTGCACATGACGCCGCGCCCGTTCGCCTGGCAGCACACCGAGTCGCACCTGATCTGGCTCGACCCGGTGGTCTCAGAAGGCCGCGACGGCCTCGATTATTTCGGCAACACCGTGCGCCACGTGGCGCTCACGGTGCCGCACGACAGCCTGCTCGTGCATGCCGAATCGACCGTGCTGCTGCGCGCGCGCCCCACCCTGGCAAAGATCGCGGCCTCGCTGCCATGGGAGAGCGTGCGCGACATGATGGGCAAGGAAAAAAGCGCTACCACGCTGGAGGCGTGCCGCTACCTGTATGCGTCGCCGCACGTGCACTGGTTCCCGGCACTGGAAGCGTATGCGCGCGTGAGCTTCACCCCGGGCCGCCCGCAGCTCGACGCCGCGCTCGACCTGACCCGGCGCATCTTCGACGACTTTGAATTTGACAGCAAGGCCACCGAGATTTCCACGCCGCTGGAACAGGTGCTGAGCGGCCGCCGCGGCGTATGCCAGGATTTCGCCCAGTTGATGATCGGCTGCCTGCGCAGCATCGGCCTGCCAGCGCGCTACATCAGCGGCTACATCCTCACCCACCCGCCCGAAGGCAAGCCGCGCCTGGTAGGCGCCGACGCGTCGCACGCGTGGGTCTCGGTATATTGCCCGGCGCTGGGCTGGGTCGATTTCGATCCGACCAACCGCTGCCTGGTCCAGCACGAACACATCACACTGGGCTGGGGCCGCGACTTCAGCGACGTCACCCCGATGCGCGGCATCGTGCTCGGCGGCGGCCGGCAGGATCTCGACGTGCAGGTGACGGTGACGCCGTTGCCGGTGTTGGGTGGGGTGTGAGGGCGCGACATGGTCGATCCATTAGAGTAGACTAACCGCACATGTTCAGAGAGGTGAATCATGACGGCACTCACACGAGCAACTGGAATAACAGTTGACGCCCCCACGTCGCGAAAGAAAAAACGCACCGAAGCATCCATTACCGCCGCCCCCACGCAAAGCGCCAAGGCACAGCTAGATCAAGCCATCGAAGCCGCGTTCGGCCTGCTGAAGGGCAAGGATGTTTTGCCGCTTGATGCATTGCAGTTTGAACGCGAAATGCGCGACGAATGAGCATGCGTGTCCTTTTAGACAGTAATATCATTATCGATCTTCTGCATGGTATTGCCGAGGCAAAGATAGAAATGCTGTATCACGCCGATCGAGTGATCAGTGCAATCACCTGGATGGAATTAATGACTGCCTTCCACGCGCAGCGTGAAAAAGGCATCATGAAACCCGAAGATTTCAAACCGGCAGTATCTTTTCTTAACGCTTTTCCGGTAGTCGATATTGATAAGACGGTTATGAGTAAAGCAGCGGAGCTTCGCGGCCATAGTCTGGTCGAGGGCGGCAAAAAGAAACTGGCTTTACCTGACGCGATCATCAAGGCGTCGGCAGAAGTAACGGGGCGAACATTGGTGACACGGAATACCAAAGATTTTTCAAAGGATGATCCGCATGTGCGAGTGCCCTACATTGCGGAAATTTCTCACCGCTCGCCTCCAGCGGTACCCAATATTTCCCCCCCCTAAAGAAGACCTGGTAGTTGTGATCAGTGCGATAGCAAAGCCCCCATGATTTTCATGGCTGCAAGTCACTCAACACTGCAATCAACAGCAGCGCTGCGGATTTATCTGCCTTGCTCTCTTTTAAAAACCAAATCCTGATCGCTGACTCACGATATGCAAACGGTCTCGCCAGAATCATTGGTCTCGGCTCTACCAGACTCCGCGCGCTCTCAGGGAGAAAGAGTTTTTGAACAGACGGGACTAGTTACCTAGACATAATTCCCAGTTCCCCGACACGCCATCACCATTCAAAGAACCATGAAGCTAACAATTCTCTACCTCCGAATATCGCCGACTGACACCACCAATCAGCCTACGAACTTGCTCAGGGCATTGACCCTACTGTTCGCCGCGTGCATGTGCTTCGGACCGGCCGCAGCCGCACCAGCGCTGCCGGAATCAACGCCACTGGTCATTGGCGAGACCTGGTTCATCGATTCGCAAGTGTTGGGGGAAAAGCGGCGCATCAATGTTTATCGTCCGGCGGGCGTTCCTGCCGATGCGGCGCTGCCGGTGCTGTATATGCCGGACGGCGGCCTGGCCGAGGATTTTTTGCACGTCGCCGGTTTGTTGCAGGTGGGCGCCGCGAACATGACCATGCGCGCCTTTTTGCTGGTTGGCGTTGAAAACACAGAGCGGCGCCGCGATCTGACCGGTCGGACTGCTGTCGCAAAAGACCGCAGCATCGCGCCGCGCGTCGGGGATTCACAGGCTTTTCGCGATTTCATCCGCAACGAACTGATGCCGCAGGTGGCGCGGCGTTACCAGGTTACGTCGGAACGGGCGATCGTGGGCGAATCGCTGGGAGGCCTGTTCGTGGCCGAGACGCTGGTGCGCGAGCCTGATTTGTTCGACACCTATATCGCGCTTGATCCCAGCCTGTGGTGGAACGATGGCGCGCTGCTCAAACAGGTTTCCGCGCATCCGGTAACGCTGAACCGTCCGAAGAATTTATACATCGGCTCGAGCGCGGACGGCCAGTCGTTCATCGACCAGCCGGCGCTTGCAGCGACGTTCGGCAAGACGGAAAATCTTCACTTTGACTTCGAGAGCTGGCCCACCGAAACCCACGCCACCATCTACCATCCGGCGGCGTTGAAGGCGTTTCGACTGATGCTGGGCACGCAAGGCTCGCGCTAACCCTGCTAGCGGCGGCTGGTGAGCACCAAGGTAAGCGTGTCCGCGAACTTTATCTGCGGCTACTTCAAGCAGGCGGAAAACGGCCCAGTTGCATGAACAGCCCGTACCAGTCTTCCATATGCCATGTCGTGGTGATCACGCCACCGGCCAGCGTGTGAAACTCGTGCAGCCGGAAGTTCACCTGCTTGCCCGTCGGCGCGATGCCAAACAGTTCCCCCAGATGGGTGCCGGAAATCTCGGCGCGCACGCCAACCTTGCCCGGCTGCTGAACCATGTCGTGGACGGTGATGTGCACGTCCGGGAACGCCGCACCGAGCATGCGGATGATGGTTTTGACGCCCGCCGGTCCCGGCGCCTGGCCGGGCGCCAGCGGAATGTCGTCCCAGTCGGACGCCAGTACGGCATCGACCAGGTCAGGCGTTTGCTCGCTGAACGCGCGGTACAGGGTTTCGACGGCAAGGCGCTCTGCGCGCAGTTGAGGGGAGAAGTCGGTTGAAGTGGTCATGATGGGCTTACCGGGATGATTTGCGAAGCGCCAGTGTGGGCTTTGCCCTACAATCAGTCCAACAAATAACCCATATAGATATTTATTCGTTTTATGGATTTTCATGGCATCGATCTGAACCTGCTCGTCGCCTTCGACGCGCTGATCAACGAGCGCAATGTCACGCGGGCGGCGGCCCGGGTGGGCGTGAGTCAGCCGGCAATGAGCGCTGCGCTATCGCGCCTGCGCACGCTGCTGGGCGACCCGCTATTCCAGCGCAGCGCCGACGGGTTGCTGCCCACGCCGCGCGCGCGCGACCTGGCCATTCCCGTTGCCCAGGCGCTGACCACGATCGAAGCAGCGATGCTCTCTCCACCGGTGTTCGATCCGCAGGCGGCGACCGCCACGTTCAAGCTGGGGTTGCAGGATTACCCGACGCAGATCCTGCTGCCAGCGCTGGTGGAGGCGCTGCAACGGGCCATGCCGGGCGCGATGCTCAACGTGGTGGCCTTCAACGACCGCGATGCAGCTGTCGACCTGCTCGACGCCGGCCTGATCGACGCCGCCATCGGTGTGGCGCCCACCGGTACCGACGGCCGCATCATCACCCGCCCGCTGCTGCGCGACGAATTTGTCACCATCGTCGCGGCCGACCATCCGGCGGCAGCGGGCCCGATGGACTTGCCCACCTATCTCGCTTTCAAGCACGTGCTGGTGTCGCCCGAGGGGCAACTGCACGGCATTGTGGACCAGGCGCTGGCTCAACTGGGCTTGCAGCGCCAGCTGGCCCTGACAGTGCCGCATGTCTTTGCCGTGCCCGAAGTGGTAGCGCGCACCGGCATGGCCGCCACGCTGCTCGAACGGGTGGCGCGGCACGCGCTGGCCCACCACAGGCTGGCGCTGTGCGCGCCACCGGTAGCCTTGCCTGCGATGGTATTCCACCTGCTGTGGCACCGGCGCAGCGACAGGCATCCCGCGCAGTCGTGGTTCCGGGAGTTCATTGCGCAGCAGTCGGCGGCAATCGAATGACCGCACGCTGCTGCCCGCGCCATGGCGATGCCGGACACTTTGTGGCAGCATGACTTCCCGGGCACTTTCAGCCCCCTTCCCACAGGAGACAGCAATGAATGCACAGTTGACCGCCCTGCTCGACGAACTGGCAACGTTTGGCGACACGCATGACAGCGATGCCGCCAACCATAACACCCGCATGCTCAACATCACACCGGACACCGGCGAATTTCTCGCCGTCCTGGTGAAGGCCATGGGTGCGCGCCGTATCCTGGAGATCGGTACCTCGAACGGGTACTCGACGCTGTGGCTGGCCGATGCCGCCGGCGCTGCCGGTACCGTGACGACCGTCGAACGTTCGCCGGCGAAGATCGCGCTGGCACGCGACAATTTTGCGCGCGCCGGCCTGGCGGCCCGCATCGACCAGCGCGATGGTGACGCCGGCGAGATCCTGCGCGAACTGGACGACGGTGCTTACGACCTGCTGTTCCTCGATTCGCTGCGCAGCGCTTATCTCGCCTGGTGGCCCGAACTGCAACGCGTGTTGCGACCGGGCGGTCTGCTGGTGGTCGATAACGCCACGTCGCACCCGCAGGATATGGCCGACTTTACCGCCGCCATCCGCGCCGACAGCGGTTTTACGACCAGCCTGGTGCCGGTCGGGAAAGGCGAATTCCTCGCCGTCAAAGCCTGATCTGGCGGCAGGCTGCTGCCATCAACCAGGGGCACCCACAAAGGCGGTGGGCGTCATGTCGGTCACCTGGCGAAATGCGCACGAGAACGAGGCGGTACTGGAGAAGCCCAGCTCCGACGCTACCTGGCCGATGGTCTTGCCGCGTCCCAAACGGTCCATCGCCTGGACGATCCGCGCGCGCTGGCGCCACAATTTGAAGGTCAGCCCGGTTTCCGCCATGAACAGCCGGCTCAGCGTGCGCACCGAGGTGGCGGCGCGCGCCGCCACTTCATCCACGCCCAGCGCGTTGCGGTAATCGCTTGTGGCGACTTCAGCAATGCGCTGGCCCGTTGCGCTGGTGGGCATCGGCAAGAACGTGGGCGCATGCGCGGTGGCGGTCAGCTCGTGCAGCATCAACCTGACCACCAGTTCGGTCTTCTCCGCTGTCGTCTTACCCATCGTATCGGCGTTAAAAGCCGTATCGAGCAAGGCGCGCATCAGCGGCGTCACGCGCAGCGCAAACGTGCGGTCGAGCGGCGCTGGCGGCGCCCACGCATGCGCGGTCGCGGGTTCCCAATGCACCATCCACAGCTCGGCATCGGTGAGCACCTCCACCCGGTGCATCACGCCAGCAGGAATCCACACGCCCAACTGGGCAGGCACCAGCCAGCGGCCCGCCTCGGTGTGCACCTGCACCATGCCGGCGGCGGCAAAGGTCAGTTGCGCTTCATCGTGCGCGTGCATCGGCGCGCCGCCGCCGCGTGGTTTGAGGCCGCGTTCGAGCGCGTATGGCGGTTGATATGGTGTTTGCATCGATTGGCCTGTGAGCGATGCCGGTTGGCGGCACATCGTAAAGCCGTTCACCTATCATGGCAAGCAGTGTTTGAGAACCCATCACCCCACAGGAGCAGGACTATGAAAGCAGTCGTAATCAACGAATACGGCGACAACAGCGTAGTAAACATCATCGACATCGCCCGCTCGGAACCACAAGCGGGCGAGATCCTGATCAAGGTACATGCGGCAGGCGTAAACCCGGTGGACTGGAAGATCCGCCGCGGCGCCGGTCAGCGCATGGGCATGACGCTGCCGATCCACCTGGGCGGAGAATTGAGCGGGACCGTGGCGGCGGTGGGCGCCGGCATCGAACGGTTCCACGCGGGGGACGCCGTCTACGGCATCGTCAGGACCGGCGCGTTTGCCGACTACGTGGTGGCCACTGCGGATCAGCTGGCGCACAAACCCGCCAACCTCGACTTCATCGCGGCAGCCGCCGTGCCGCTCGGAGCGCTGACCGCATGGCAGGCTATGTTCGACCTGGCCGGATTGGCCGCCGGCCAGCGCATCCTGATCACCAGCGGCGCGGGCGGCGTCGGCTCGCTGGCGGTGCAACTGGCCAGGGCGGCCGGCGCCCACGTGACAGCGATGGCGTCCGCACCGAACGAGCAGTTAGTGCGTGGACTCGGTGCCGACGAATTTATCGACTACACGGCGCAGCCGTTCGAGGATGTGGCGCGCGACATGGACGTGGTGTTCGATACGGTCGGTGGCGAGACCTTCCAGCGCGCCTTCACCACGCTCAAGCCAGGCGGGTTCCTGGTGACGTCGGTGGCGTTTCCCGCCGACGCGGACCACCAGCGCGGCGTGGGCGTGGCGCGCGTGCAGTGCCGGCCCGACGCCGCGCAACTGGCGTCGATCCGCGCGCTGGTGGAGACGGACAAACTGCGGCCGTACGTGGCCACGGTGTTGCCGCTGGCCGCCGTCAGGCAGGCGTTCGCGCTGTCGGAAGGCGGGCGCACACGCGGCAAGATCGTGCTCGATCTCAGTAGTTAAACGACTCGAGCAGACTCAATCGTATCGCCCACCTCGGCAAAACAATGGTATTTTAATAAAATAAAAAAGCACCGTCGTTCTTTTATTTTGTTTCAATGCCGAGGTTACCGTGACACCCATCCGATTTACTCCCGACGTCGAGGTTATCGATCCCGATGAGCAGCAACTGGTCGCCAGCATCGTCGAGCAGATGGCCGCCTCGTCGCGCTGCGCCTTCGAGCGCCACCGCCATGCGATCCGCGATGCTCACGCCAAGTCCAACGGTTTGCTCAAGGGCGAACTGGTCGTCCACGACAACCTGCCGCCCGCGCTGCGCCAGGGCGTGTTCGCGGCGCCGCGGACGTACGCCATCGTCGCGCGGCTGTCGTCGGCGCCCAGCGATATTCATTCCGACGAAATTCCGGCCGCACGCGGCTTTGCCTTCAAGATCATCGGCGTCGATGGCGCGCGCCTCGTGCCCGACATCGAAGGACACAACCAGGATTTCCTGATGGTGAACTTCCCTGCCCTGGCCTTCGGCACGCTGCCGAAGTACAAGCGCATGCTCGGCCTGCTGGAAACCAACGCCCAGGCGCCGGACACCTTCCAGCGCCTGGTGGCCGGCACCGCGCACGGCGCCAAGCAGGTGCTGGAAAGCCTGGGCGGCACGCCCGGCGCCACGCTCGACGGGCTGGCGCGCGACAACCACCATCCGCTGGGCGAGACGTACCACACCCAGGCCGCGCTGCGCTATGGCGACCATATCGCCAAGCTGTCGATCGCGCCGTCCTCCGACAACGTGCGCGCACTGCACGGCAAGAACATCGACGACATCGGCTACGCCGGCATGCGCGAGGCGATCGCCGAACACTTCGCCACGCAGGGCGCGGAGTACACGCTGTCGGTGCAGCTGTGCGCGGACCTCGAGCGCATGCCGGTCGAAGACGCGGCCATTGCCTGGTCCGAGGAACTGTCGCCGCACGTCCCGGTAGCCACCCTGCGCTTCGCGCCGCAGTCCACCGCGCATCCGGCACGCCAGGTGTACGGCGACGACAGCCTGTCGTTCAACCCGTGGAACGGCGTGGCCGCGCACCAGCCGCTCGGCGCCATCATGCGCGTGCGCCGCGTGGCGTACGAACGTTCCACCGCCTACCGCCACGCCATGAACGCGCGTCCGCGCGTTGAACCAGTTCAAGCATCCGACATCCCCGACTAAAGGACCCACCATGACCAATCCGAATGAACACACGGGCGACCCGCGCCTGCTCGACGAAACCAGGCTCGAGGCGATCCGCCGCCGTATCGACGCGGTCGCCCACGACGCGCCGCACCTGGCGAAAATCGCCTTGGAGGCCATGGTGCGCAAGCACAATCCCGACTTGAAGGGCACGACCAATTCGGCCGGCCGCGCGGGCAAGCAGTCGGGCAATGTGTCGGAGCTCACTGCGATTGCGCCGCTCAAGCCCGGCGGCGCCGAGCGCCTGCGCCGCATCTTCGATCTCACCAACGGCAATATGGATGGCGCCCAGCGCGTGTCCACCCTGCACGACATGCGCTTCGTCTTCTTCGACAACGACACCCGCATCCTGTTTGCCACCACCTACGACGGCGACTGGGACAGTTATATCAACGACTTCGCCACCAAGATTCCCGAACTGATGGACCTGCTGTTCACCAATATCGAAGGCTGGCCCGGCATCGACAGTCCGAGCGTAAAAGACTTCATCGCCGGCCACCAGATCGATGCCGCCGGCTGGTTCGTCGCCAATCCGCAAGTGACCGTGGTCGACACGCGCCGCTTCCAGCGCATGGACCGCGCACTGACTGCCTTCCTCGACGAGATGGGCGCCAACCCGCCGCAGGACGAGGCCACGCGCGCTGCGCTCGAAAAGCTGGGCGCGGCCATCGGCCAGCCAGAGGGAGTCGATTACTGATGAGCATACTCACCGACCTGAAAACCCGTCTCATTGGCGACAACGCCACGCTGGCCCTCGACGACATCCAGGCCCTGATCCTGCGCTCGCGCCCCGAGCCGTACGTGGGCGTGCACGCGATGCTGCACATCGATGACGCCGCCGGCGGGCGCGATCTGCTGCGCCGCATGGCCGACCACGTGCCGTCGGCCGCCGGCTGGACCGACGACCGCGATGCCTGGATGGGACTGGCCATCAGCTTCGCCGGCCTGCAGGCGCTGGGCGTGCCGCAAGATTCGCTCGACAGCTTTCCGCTACCGTTCCAGCAAGGGATGGCGCAACGCGCCGAACAGCTGCGCGACTTCGGCAGCAACGCGCCCGAACACTGGGACGACGCCTTTGCACCCGGCGCCTGCCACATCGCGCTGACTATTTACGCGCGCGACGATACCGCACTGGCGGTAGCGCTGGACAAGGCCATGGCTGAACTGGACCGCTCAAACGGCGTCACACTGATCGGCCAGCACGCGTTCGGCGCCGACGAAGAAGCGAAAAATCCGTTTGGCTTCCGCGATTCGATCTCGCAGCCCTTCGTCGCCGGCAGCGGCGTGGAACCGCTGCCGGGCCAGGAGCGCGCCATTGCGGCCGGTGAATTCATCCTGGGCGAGAACAGCGAGACGGGCAAGCCGGTCGCCATGCCCGAGCCGCCGGAGCTGGGCCGCAACGGCTCGTTCGTGGTGCTGCGCAAGTACGAGAGCCAGGCGGGCGCGTTCAATGATTTCGTCCGCAGCCAGGCGCAGAACGAGGCGCAGGAAGAACTGCTGGCCGCCAAGCTGGTGGGGCGCTGGCGCAGCGGCGCGCCGCTGCCGCTGGCGCCCGACCACGACGATCCCGAACTGGGCGCCGACCCGCAGCGCAACAATGGTTTCGATTTCTCGCAAGACCCGCGCGGGCTGGTCTGCCCGCATGCATCGCACATGCGCCGCCTCAATCCGCGCGACAGCCAGCTGTCCATCCTCACCGACGTCAATATCCACCGCATCATCCGGCGCTCGTCCACGTACGGTCCCAAGTGGCGCCGCGAGCTCACCGCGCAGGACGACAACGGCGAGCGCGGCATCTACTTCATCTTCATCAGCGCGCGCGCCTACGACACCATCGAGTTCCTGCAGCAGGAATGGATCAATCGTGGCAACTTCATCGATCTCGGTACCGAACGCGATCCGGTGGTGGGTCTGCACGAGGCGCCGGGCACGTTCACCATCCCGCAGCAACCGGTGCGACGCCGCATCGACGGCGTGACCACGTTCAACCGGCTGCGCGGCGGCGAGTACCTGTTCATGCCGTCGCTCGGCGCGCTGCGGTGGATTGCAGCGTTGCCGACTCATCCCGTCAGGGCAAGCGATCCAGCAGCTTGTCGAGCGTGATCGGGTAATCGCGCACGCGGATGCCGGTGGCGTTATATACCGCGTTGGCGATGGCCGCCGGCACGCCGGTAATGCCCAGCTCTCCCACGCCCTTGGCCTTGAGCGGGCCGGCGGTGGCGTCCACTTCGTCGAGGAACACCACGTCCTGGTGCGGGATGTCGGCGTGGACCGGCACTTCGTAGCCGGCCAGGTCGTGGTTGACGAAGTAGCCGGCGCGCTTGTCGACCACCAGGTCTTCCATCAGCGCCGCGCCAGCGCCCATGGTCATGGCGCCGATGATCTGGCTGCGTGCTGCAGTGGGGTTGATGATGCGCCCGGCCGCGCACACGGCCAGCATGCGGCGGATGCGGATTTCGCCGGTGTCGGCATCCACCGCCACCTCGACGAAATGGGCGCCGAAGGTTTGCTGGGCAAAGCGCTTGGACAGGTCGCCGTATTCCATGGCGTCCTCGCCGGCCAGCTCGCCGGCGGCCACTGCATCAAGCAAGGGACGGCTGTTGCCGCCGGCGCGCACGCGGCCGTTGGCAAATTCGACGTCGCTGCCGTTATATCCCAGCCGCGCGGCCACCTGCTCGCGCAGCTTGACGCAGGCCGCGTACACGCCCGCTGTCGATGATGCCGCGCCAAACTGGCCACCGGAGCCGGCGCCTTGCGGAAAGCGCGAATCGCCCAGCCTTACGTCCACCTGGTCGAGTCCAACGCCCAGCATCTCGGCCGCCGTTTGCGCCAGGATGGTGTAGGTGCCGGTGCCGATATCGGTCATGTCGGTTTCCACCGTGAGCCGGCCGTTCTTTGCCAGCCGCACGCGTGCGGCCGATTTTACGACCGGCGCGCCACGGATGGCGGACGCCATGCCCATGCCGATCAGCCAGCGGCCTTCGCGCCGGGTTGCCGGCCTGGCACTGCGCCGGTTCCAGCCGAATTGTTCGGCGCCGCGCTGCAGGCACGCCACCAGCTGGCGTTGCGAAAACGGCTTGTCTGGCGACTCCGGATCGACCTGGGTGTCGTTCAGTACGCGCAGCGCCACCGGGTCCATGCCCAGCTTTTCTGCCAGTTCGTCCATGGCGATTTCCAGCGTCATCATGCCCGGCATTTCGCCCGGTGCGCGCATGGCGCTCGCTTCGGGCAGATCGAGGTGCGCCACCACCAGTTTGGTCATGCGGTTGGCGCCCGCATACAGCAGCCGGGTGGGCGCAGTCGAAGCTTCGGGACGATCGCCCAGGTTGCCCGACCAGCTTTCGTGGCCGATGGCGGTGAGCATCCCCGCTTTGGTAGCGCCCAGGCGGATGCGCTGGATGGTCGAGGCCCGGTGCGTGGTGTTGTTGAACATGAGCGGACGTTGCAGCGTCACCTTCACCGGCCGGCCCACGCGCTTCGCGGCCAGCGCCGCCAGCACGGCATCGCTGAGGATCGAACCCTTGCCGCCGAAACCGCCGCCAATGTAGGGCGCGACGATGCGCACGTTCTGCTGCGGTATGCCGAGTATCTTGGCGATGTCGCGCAGTCCCCAGCCCACCAGCTGGATCGCGGTCCACAGGGTGAGCTTGTCGCCGTCCCATGCGGCGATGGTGGCGTGCGGTTCCAGCATGGCGTGGGCGTGGTGCGGCGTGGTGTACATCTGGTCCACCGTTACCTCGGCGTTGGCGAAGGTACCGTCGAAGTCGCCCACGGCCGACGCGCGCGCGGGCGGCACCGGTGCGGATGCGGGGATTTTCTCGCGCTCGGCCGCCAGGTCGAACGCGCCCGCCGTCGCCGCGTAGCGCGGCTGCACCAGTTGCGCCGCCGCGCGGGCCTGCTCGAACGTCTCGGCCACCACCAGCGCCACGGCCTGGTGGTAGTGCTGGATGTCCGGGCCGGCCAGCGCGCGCGCCACGTAAAAGCCGCCCACATCGAGCTGGCCCGCGTCCTGCGCCGTGATCACGGCCAGCACGCCCGGCGCGGCGCGCGCCCGGGCCACATCGAGCGCGACGATGCGGCCCTTGGCGATGGCAGCACCCACCACGTAGCCATAGGCGGCGCCGGCGGACGGTTCGTGCTGCTCGTAGGCATACGGCGCGGTGCCGGTGGTCTTGAGCGGGCCGTCGATGCGGACGGTGGGTTGGCCCACCACCTTCAGGCGGTCGATCGGGTTGGTGGTTGCGGGCGTGGTGAACTTCATCGCTCGGCCTTCCTGGCTGCGGCGACGCCGGTCTTGAGCATCTCGCGGCGGGTGAATTTGATTGCGCTGGCATTCATGCGGATTCCTTTTCGGCCGGGTGAATGTCCTACTCTAGCGGCTAACGTAGCGTGCGAATAGCAGGTGAAATGTGAAGAGTCTTATAAGCTCGGCTCATCAATACGACATGGCGCCCAGCGTTACCAGCCTGCATAATGATTTCAACTCAACACCTTCCAATGGCCGCCCTTCTGCGGGCCGACATATTTGAGCTTGCCTTCCTTGACCAGTTTGGCGCTGGCCCGCTGGACCGCGCTGAGCGATTTACCGATTCCGGTAGCCACTTGCGCCAGCTTCACGGTTGGATTTTTTGCAAGAAATAACAGGATGGCTTCCGCCGTTTTAACAGGCGTTTTAACAGGCGTTTTAACAGGCGTTTTAACAGGCGTTTTCACCGAAGTTTTTTTGCCTTCGCCCGCGCCTCCCGATGATTTCCCCCCCGTCTGCAAGAACGGAAACTCCACCCAAAACCCAGTGCTGTCACAATCAAACTTGGGCGCCGGTGTACCTTCGGCGATGCACGCCCGGCGAATTAGATCGATCCCACGCCCCCACGATTCGATCAATCCCGCCAGGAGCAGAGTGCGGGCAATGTCCGGATTGGCCGGTTGCGACGAGTGCTTGCCCATCAGCCGTGCCAGCGACCAGTCTGGTGGCAGCAGACCGGCGTTCCAGATGATCAGCTTGTGATCGTAGACGCTGATCTGGGTAGGAATGGCAGCCCCGTAGTCTTTATGCGCAATGGCGTTGATCACGGCCTCGCGCAAAGCCGCCTCGGGTAGTGGAAAACGTTCCAGCCGCTGCGCACCCTGGTATGAAATCCCGGCCCGCAGGTACTTGGTCAGCAGCAGGTCGAGCGTCTTTTCCACTTGTGTAAACAGGTCGCCTTCGATCAGATCGTGGTACAGCAAATCGGAATCGGTGCGGAAGAAGCCGATTTTCACGCAGGCGCCGGTTGTGAACTTTTCAGGGTCGGCATGGAATAGCAGCGTGGCAGCGCGCTTGAGATAGTGCCCCTCGGTCAGGTGCAACTTATCCAGTAGCGCAGCATTGCCCTCGTTCAGCGATTCCGAAGTCAGGCGGCCACTCTTGGTCGCCAGCTTGCGGAACGCCAGCATGGCACCAGGCGCCAGGTCCGTCATGTCCACATGAGGCACCGGCACACCGTCCCAATGCCTGCCCAGTTTGCGCAGCAAAAAGCGGTCGAGCGCAGCGCCACGCAGCTCCTGCTTGGTGCTGCCGCTGCGCAAGTGGTATTCGCCCTTGTAGCTGATCGGACTCGGATAGGGATCGACCACGATTTCCAGCCAGTCGAGCCCATCTTGCGTGTGCAGATTCACCGCCACCACAATGCCGAGGATATCGCGCACCTTGTTGGGGATGTCTTCGAGCAGCCTCGATGCATTGGCCAGGCCCACTACCTCGCCGCTGTCGCCCTTGCCGATGACCAGCGTACCGCCATCGGCATTGGCGAAGCCGCAGATCCACCTCAGGTATTCATCCCGCCAGGACTGCTTCCATTCGATGTTGTGGGCTTCTTTCATGCCAGACTCATCCTTCCCGTTGGCGCAAGCTTTTCTTCGGGGAGACCAAGGGTAGATACTAGCATCGGGTTGAACTGCGGCGCCAGCGCCGCACTGACCCGTCACGAAGATTGCGTGTCGAGCCAGGTTGCGGATTTCCAGTATTCCGGTTCAGTTATCAGGCGCCTCAGTACCGCGCCACCAGCCCCACCAGGTAGCGCGCGCCGCCATAGGTGTAGCCGTTCAGCGACGGCACGCCGTCGGCAAACGGTGCGAACGATCCTTGCGAGGTGGTCACGGTCGATTTGCCCAGGTTGCGCGCCTCCGCGAAGATCTCCACGCCGTTCTTGAACTTGTAGCCGATCTTGGCGTCGATGAAGCGGCGGCCGTCGCGGAACACCGGGGCGCCCGGCTGATACGGCAGGCCGCCCGGTGAGGCGATCGACGTGGCCGGGAAGTTCGAGAAGCTGTCGTCGCTGGCGATGCGGCTGAAGGTGGCGGTCACCACTTGCAGCGCCACGCGCATCTGCAACGCGCCATCGTCATACCACAGCGACGAATTCCACGAATACTTTTGCTGGCCCACCGGTTCCAGCGCCACGCCGGTCATCAGGTCGACGATCTGGCCTTCCAGGCTGGTGGCGCGCAGCCGCGTGTAGTTGGCGCTGATGCCGGTGTAGCGCAGCACCGACGGCAGGAACGTGAACGCGGTCTTGGCAGTCAGCTCCACGCCGCGTTTCTTGAGCGCCGGGCCGTTTTCCCAGGTCGAGTACGCGAACTGCACGTCTTCCAGCGAGGCGCCCAGCGGATCGGTTTCGCCGCTGCCCGCAAACGGTTTGCTCACCACGTTGACGCGCTGCGCCGCCCCGACGATACCCTTGGAGACGAAGGTGGAAGCACCGAGCACGGTGTCGCGGTTCGGATACCATTCGAGCGACAGGTTCTGATTGAGGTTGGTCTGCGGACGCAGGCCCGGGTTGCCCATCACGCCCGAGCAGTTCATGGTGCCGCCGTCGTCGTCCTCGCCGCCGTCGATGTCGGTGTAGTCGTTGGTGCACACCACCGACGAACCGGTAAGGCGGCTGGCCGGCGCCCGGGCGATCTGCTTGGAGCGGTTGTAGCGCAGCACCAGTTCATCCTTGATCGGCCACAGCGACAGGTTCAGGATCGGCATGAAGTCGGTGGTGTCGCGTTCGAGCGCACTGTTGCGGCGGAACGCCGACGTGACCGTGCCGCCGGCCGGGTTGGGCGTCACCGCCTGGAACGTGGTGGAGCTGGTGCCCTTGACGTTGGTCTTCACGTAACGCCAGCCGAAGTTCCCTTCCAGCTCCAGCCCGAACGGTAAAGTACGCTCGGTGAACGGAAAGCGGTCGAACGCGAAGTCGGTGGACAGGTAGCCGGCCGTCACCTTCTCCGTCACCTCGTTGATCGGTTGCGCATACACCTTGCCGTCGGTGCCCGTGCATTCGCGCAGGCAGTCGAGCGGGTTCATATTGGTCACGCCGGTCAGCTGCCACAGCTTGCGCAGATCGAGCTCGGTCCAGCTGTTGACCAGCGTGTTCGGACGGTCCTTGGCGCCGGCGAAGAACGGATTGGTCTGGCGCGTGAGCACTTGCGCGATCAGGTTGTTGTAGTCGGTGGGCGTCATGACGATGCTCACGTCCTTGCCGTCGCGCGGATTGGCGATTGCCGTGGCGGCCGGATTGACGCCATATTTGCAGGCGTTGGCGGTGCCCAGCGATGCCGGCGTATCCTGGCAGCCGTAGAAGAAACTGCGCAGCGATACATCTGGCACGTTGACCAGCGGGTTGGTGCTGACCACCGAGCCGCCACCCTGGGTCGAGAGGCTGTTCTGCTTGCGATAATTGACGCCGAATTTCAGGTTCTGCAGGAACGACACATGCTTGCCCATGGCGTAGGTCAGGTCGGTCTTGAAGATATCCTCCTTCATGGCATTGAAGCGCGGATTGTCGAGCGTGAGCGCGGTGCCGAGCGTACCCGGAGTGCGCAGCGGCATGCCGGCCCCCGCAGAACTGAGCTGGCCGTAGTTGGCCGGGTTGCCCTGGTTGAAATTCGGGTTGACCGGGGTATGCGTCCACAAGCCGACGGGGCTCACCGCCACATCGACCGGGCCGTAGCTGGTGCTGATGCTCGAACGCCAGCCGTAGCGATAGAAGTCCGACTTGGTGCGCCCGCCGAGGAATTCCGCGCGCAAGCCGTCGCTGCGCCAGGTGCCGCCCACGATGGCGGTCTTGGTGATGTTTTTCAGCTGGGTGAGGATCTGGTCGGTGTTGGCGGTGCCGTTGGCCAGCGTGTAGCCCACCAGGTGGTGGTTGGCGTCCACCTTCACCGACGACGGGATGATGTTGGCCATCTGGCCGTTGGTCAGGCCCCGGTAGGTGGAGCTGCTGCCGGCATTGGTGGGCGTATTGAAGAAGTAGTAGCCGGAGTTGGCCACCGGGGTGCGCACCGTGCGCCCGTTCACCACCGCGCTGTCGGTAAAGCTGCCGGTGGCGTTGTAGCCGATGTCGCCCAGGCTCAGGTTGAGGATATCTTCTTCCAGCGTGCGCTCGTTGCGGTTGAATTTACCGTACACGGTCAGGTTGTTGTTCACCTTGAAGTCCATGCGCAGGTCGGTGTTCAGGCGCTCGTCGCGCTGGCGCCGGATGGTGTTACGCAGCAGGTACGGCGAGTAATCGTTCCACTGGCCCAGGCAGGTGCGCAGTTCGTTGATGCGCTGGTTGCGCGCGCGGCTGCCATCGGCCGACGACAAGCCCCGCACGTCGGCGTCCACCAGCAGCGGCATGCTGGCGTAGCACTGGTCCTTGGTTTGCGCCGCCGCCGAGCGGGTCAGAATTTCCAGCGGCGACAGGGAGTTCAGGCGGCCACCGCCCGAGGCGGCATTGCGCGCCCAGCTGGCCAGCGGTGTGGTCGATGCAGCGTCGCTTTGCGACAGCGCACTCGGGGTGTAGCTGAAGGTTTTTTCCGGAGAGTTATCGAAGTCGATCACGCGCTGGTAGCTGCCGGTGGCGCCGCTGTTTTGCGACACGCCGTGCGCCTCGTTGCGGGCGTCGGTCTTGGTGATGTTCGCAACGATGCCGAGCCGGCCGCCCAGGTATTTGTCGGCAAAGATGAAGTTCAGGCTGGGCGTCCATTTTTTGGCCAGCGTATTCTGCTCGGCGGCCACGCGGGCGACGATGGTCTGCTTGGCGAAATCGAGGCCGGTGCGAGTCTTGATGATGATGCTGCCGCCCAGCGAGCCTTCGGTCATGTCGGCGGTGGCGCCTTTTACCACGTCCACGCTGGCAATCAGTTCGGCCGGCATGTCGGCCAGCGCCACGCCGCGGCCTTCGCCGCCGCCGTTCAAGTCGGTGCCGCCGCCCGATACCACGCCGATGCCGTCGATTTCAACGCGGGTCAGGTCGGCCGTGTTGCCGCGCACGCTGACGGTATCGCCTTCGCCGAAGTCGTTGCGGTCGAGCGAGACCCCGGCAATGCGCGAGATCGCTTCGGCCACGTTACGGTCCGGGAACGAACCAACGTCGTCGGCGACGATGGTGTCCTTTGCCGTGCGCGCATGCTTTTTCTCGTCGTTCGACGTCTGTTCGGATTTGCGGGTGCCCACCACCAATACCCGTGATACGACGGCGTCGGCATCGGTTTGCACCGGTTGCGCGGGGGCTTGCTGGGCGGCGGCGTGCTGCGGTGCCATCAAGATCAATGCCGAGGCGACCGCGAGGTTGAGGGCGGTACGGGGCAACGGTGCTGTGTGGTTGGTTTTCATCTCGTCTCCTGGTGTTGTGCTCCAGCGCTCTGATGGCGCGGGTTGGCTGTTGCTGCCTGGCCGTCCCTGGCGAAAAAATACCGGCCACCGGGCGGTGGCCGGCCAAGGGAGGACACATCGAAACACATCGGTGTTGTGCACATAAACACTAATATATTACAGTTTCAGTGTACAAACTTTTACTCAGGTTGACTACTTGTTAGTGCTTATAAAACAACGGGAATTGAATTAGTCATGTTGATGATCGGCTGCACATTAAGCGTGCGGCCCGGGGCTGCCACGGCGGATACGTGGCGCCGCAATGCTCTCAGTCTTCGGCGACGATGACCACGCCCCACGGTGCCAGGGCCAGGTCCTGCTGCGGCTGCACCGGTGCGCCCGCCAGCACCTCCGTGCCCTTGCCATAGCGGTAGCCGACATTGACGGTCGCGGCGGAGTAATTGAAGTAAAAGTGCAGTTTCTTGCCGGCCTTGGACGTTGCGTGCTTGACCTGCACCGCTGACGGCAACTCCTGGTCGGGTCCGTACAGGCCGATGCGTTTGAGTTCGTCCTTGAGGACGGCCAGTTGCTGCGCCTCGCCAAGCTCGGTGCCCTGGTACAGCAGCGAACCCTTGCCGTACTGGTTGCGCGTGACCGCAGGGTAGCGGCCGAAGAACGGGTGGTCGTAATACGCCAGCGCCTGCGCGGTTTCCAGTTGCAGCAACTCGGCGATGGTCTCCACGGTGTTGCCGCCTCCCACCTTGAACGGGTCATCCTTCAGCTTCAATGGCTTGAGCAGGGTCGAGGTTTCCTGGTATTTGAAACCGGCGGCCTGGCGCAGCGGTCCCGGTGCGGTATGCCAGCGCACCATGAAATTCTCGTTGGCCTCGCCGCTTTTGAAGGTCATGATCACGTGGCCGCCCTGCTGCACGAAGTCCGAGATTTTTTGCAGCAGCGCGTCGTCGGCAATGTACAGGGCCGGCACGATGAGCAGCTTGTATTTCGAAAAATCCGGCGCATCGGCAAACACGATGTCGGTTTCCACTTTCGCCTGGTACAGGGCGGCGTTCAGGCGCTCGAAGATGCGGCGGTAGCCGTCGGCGTGAAAGCTCGGCGGCAGCGGCTTGGTCCATTTATCGAACGGCATGAAGGTCAGCGCGTTGTTCGAGTCGGTGGAGTACAGCACGGCCACGCGGTTGTCTTTTTTCAGGTCCACCAGCGCGGCGCCGACCTTTTTCAGGTCGTTGCCGGTGCGCGCCACTTCGGCGTAGATGCGGTTCGGCTCATGGTCGTGGCCCAGCACGCCCTTCCAGTAGATTTCCTGGCCCGCGTTGAGCGAGGACCAGTGCCAGTACATATGCAGGTTGGCGCCGTTGCCGATGTTGGCAAACACGTCCTGGTACATCTGGCCGTCGTAGGGCGGGATCTGCTTGACCGCATCCCAGCCCTGAGCCTGGCCGGTGGTCTCGGCCACGAAGAAATTGCGGCCCTTGGCGCCGCGCGCCAGGTTGCCCTGCAAGGTCTGGTGGCGGCCATCGTATTCGTCCTGCCAGTTGAAATACACGTCGTTGCCGGCCACATCGAGCGGACGCGTCATGTCGTAGGCATTGACTTCCGTGCGGCTCAGGCTGGCGTTGTTCTGATAGACGAACTGGTCGGTCCGGGCAGCGCGCCGCACCAGGTCCGCCTGCCAGCCGATGAAGCGCGATGCACGCCACTGCTGGAAGCGTGCCCAGTCGAGCTTGTAGCCGGTGCTGTTGGCAAAATCGCGGGTCGGGAAATTCTCCCAGCTGTCCACCTGCTGGCCCCAGTAGTTGAGCAGCCAGGCTTCGTTGAGGGCCACCGTGGTCTTGAACTTGGCCTGCAACCAGGCGACGAACTCGCGGTGCACGGAGGCGTTCGATGAACCGTAGGCGCTGGTCTCGTTATCGAGCTGCCAGCCGATCACGTGGGGATTGTCCTTGTAGTGGCGCACCAGCGCGACGATGATGCGTTCGGCGTACCGGCGATAATCGGGATCGTCGATGTTCATGTTCTGGCGCATGCCGTAGCCGGTGTCGCCGCCGCCCAGCGGGCGTGCCAGCATGCCCGGGTGCTTGGCGTACATCCACTCCGGGATCGAGTACGTGGGCGTACCCATGATGACCTGGATGCCGGCCTTGCCCATTTCCGCCACCACCTCGTCCATCCAGGCGAAGTCGAACTTGCCATCGGCAGGCTCCCACCGCCCCCAGCTCGACTCGCCCATCCGTACCACGTTCAAGCCGGCCGCCTTCATCAACGCCACGTCCTTCTTCAACCGCTGCTGGCGGATCTCGGCCGGCACGTACTCGTTGTAATACGATGCGCCATACAGAATGTGGTCGAGTTTGGGAATACGCTGCTGGTCGGCGGCGCCGGCCGGGAAAGTGCTCCCGAGCGCGATCACGGCTGCCAGCAGCCCGATGGTGCGCTTGTCGAGCGCGCGAGGAAGAGTGGTCATAGGTATCAGGGAAAAGTGGGGAGGGCCGTTGGGGCGGAACTGTTAATGCACTGATATATTAGTGCTTTTCCAAAGGCTTTACCCTCTTCCCCCACTCATGATGGTGATCGTTTCGCCAACAGCACCGGTGTCCAGCACACCCATCGGTCGTGCCAGCGCTCGATTAGCTGGCGGGGGCGGCAACGCTGCGCGCCAGGCGCCGGGTCGAACGTTCGGGATTGATCAGGGCGATGCCGCACATGCCGGCGCTTAGCAGCAAGGCGCCCGAGAACTGGATCGCGGTGCTGTATCAGTTTTTAATCGCCGTTGACAGATGGGGACAGGTTGGCTTCGCGCTTCATGCTGCGGATCCAGCTTTCCGCCCAGTTGTAGTTCAGGCAGTTGATGGTCAGCTTGGGCAGTTGCGGCTGGATGGTGTCGAGCAGCTTGACCTCGGACAGCGTCAGCGCATTGTGTCGCTGATACTCGACGATGCAGCGCGTGACCGTCCAGGTTTGCGGCTTCGCCACCGGGTCTTCAAGCAGCGTGGCCGGCACAATGCCCTGCCCCAGCAGCACCTCCAGTTGCGAGGCGTAGGAAGCCGCCTGCGCCCTGTCATCGAAGGTTGCCCAGAAAGGTCTGGGCAACAGGCGATGGCGGATGCAGATCTGAAACGCGCCGGAGGGGAGTTTTTTGATCGAGGCCATACGCCGATGATAGCGATGGACGGCGAGACGGCCTACGGCAAACAGGCCGTCTGGCGCGAGGTTAACCACACTTTTTGCGTGGTTAACAGCCATGTTGAGCTTGCTCAGAAAACGCTAAGTACTTGATTTTATGGAGGCGAGGATCGGAGTCGAACCGACCTAGACGGCTTTGCAGGCCGCTGCATAACCGCTTTGCTACCTCGCCGGAGGAAGACTTGATACGAGAACACAGCCGGTTATCTGCTGTGCTCCGAATTCTGGAGCGGGAGAAGAGTCTCGAACTCTCGACCTCAACCTTGGCAAGGTTGCGCTCTACCAACTGAGCTACTCCCGCATAGGAGGTGATACTTTTTACTGCGTTTTATTACAACCAATCAGCTTCCGAAGAAACTGGAGCGGGAGAAGAGTCTCGAACTCTCGACCTCAACCTTGGCAAGGTTGCGCTCTACCAACTGAGCTACTCCCGCATTTGGAGTCAAACATTCTAACAGCTCGCTATCGTTATTACCAGTACTACCTGTAACAACCACCAGCTTTGCAACTGGAGCGGGAGAAGAGTCTCGAACTCTCGACCTCAACCTTGGCAAGGTTGCGCTATACCAACTGAGCTACTCCCGCGTCGCTGTCATCAACAACAGGCCAGCATTATAGAGGATCTGGACCGGCTGTCAATGGCAAAAACCTTGTTGAACCAAAAAGATTGAAAACGGTTTAGCTCCTTTTACAGATGACCGCCCTTTTCCTTGATCATCGGCCACGCCAGGCGCATGTAGTAGAACATCGACCACACGGTCAACACCGCCGCCACCTCGAGGAAGCGCGCGCCCCAGAACTGCGTGTCGATGGCGCCGAACAGCACGTCGTGGTACAGCAGCAGCGGGATGGCGGCCATTTGCGCGGTGGTCTTGATTTTGCCGATCGAGCTGACCGCGACTGATTTCGAGGCGCCGATCTGCGCCATCCATTCGCGCAGCGCCGAGATGGCGATTTCGCGGCCGATGATCACGAACGCGATGACGGCGTTGGCACGGTCCAGTTGCACCAGCACGATCAGGGCGCCGGCCACCATCAGCTTGTCCGCTACCGGATCGAGGAAGGCGCCGAAGGCCGAGGTCTGGTTCCAGCGGCGGGCCAGGAAGCCGTCGAACCAGTCGGTGACGGCAGCGATGATGAACACCAGCGTGGCCGCCAGATTCTGATCGGCCACCGGCAGCACCGACGTTGGCAGATAGTAGACGCCCACCACCAGCGGAATGAGCGCCACGCGCAACCAGGTCAACAGAATCGGGATATTAAATGGCATGACGAAGGGGCATAAACTTGCTAAATAAGTACGACCATGGGAATTGTGTAAAAGCGCCGCTAGTCTACCTTGCCACCGTGTATTAAACCAGCACGTTACGCAGCGCCGTTAATGCAGTTGCTTGTAAATCTCTTCGGCCAGCGCACTGGAAATGCCCTCGACCTGTTTCAGGTCTTCCACGCTCGCATTGACCACCCCGCGCAGTCCGCCGAAGCGCGCCAACAAACGCTGGCGGCGCTTGGCGCCGATGCCTTCGATTTCTTCCAGGCGCGACGTCTGCCGCGTCTTGGCGCGCTTGGCGCGCATGCCGGTGATGGCGAAGCGGTGCGCCTCGTCGCGGATTTGCGCGACCAGCATCAGCGCCGCCGATTCCTTGCCCAGTTCCTGCGCCGGCCGGCCATCGACAAACATCAAGGTCTCCAGGCCCACGCGGCGCCCTTCCCCCTTGGCCACGCCGACGATCAGGCTGATGTCGAGGCCCAGCTCGGAGAATACCTGGCTCGCCATTTCGATCTGCCCCTTGCCGCCGTCGATCAGCACCACGTCGGGCATCACGCCGTCGCCGTTGGCCACTTTTTCATAGCGGCGGAACAGTACTTGCCGCATCGCCGCGTAATCGTCGCCGGGCGTGATGTCGTTGATGTTGTAGCGGCGGTATTCGCCATTCTGCATCTGGTGATGATGGAACACCACGCACGACGCCTGCGTGGCCTCCCCCATGGTGTGGCTGATGTCGAAGCATTCCACGCGCAAGGTGTCGATGTCTTCCGGTTCGAGCGACAGCGCATCGACCAGCGCGCGCGTGCGCGACTGCTGCGAGCCTTGTTCCGACAGCAGGCGCGCCAGCGAAATCTGCGCGCCCTTCTGCGCCAGCTCCAGCCATTTGCGGCGCTGGTCCTGCGGCTGGAAGATCAGGTTGATGCGGTGGCCGCACTGCTCCTGCAAGGCCTGGATCAGCGCCGGGTGGTCGAACTCGATATTGAGGATCAGGATGCCGGGGATGAACTTGTCGGCGTAGTGCTGCGCCAGGAACGCGGCCAGCACCTCCACTTCGATCGGCTCTTCGGCAATCGCCTCGGCGTCGCTCACGTGCGTGGGGAAGTAGGCGCGGTCGCCGAGGTGGCGGCCGCCGCGCACCATCGCCAGGTTGACGCAGGCCCGCCCGCCCTGCACCAGCACGGCGATGATGTCGACGTCGGCGTCGCCCACGGTTTCCATGCTCTGCTGGTGCAGCACGCGCGAGAGCGACTGGATCTGGTTGCGCACGGCGGCGGCCTGCTCGAACTTGAGATCAGACGCATACGCATGCATCTTCGCTTCGAGGTCGGCCAGCACTTCGCTCTGGCGGCCACGCAAAAAACGCGCGGCGTTATCGACGTCCAGCTGGTAGTCTTCCTTGCTGATCAGGTCCACGCACGGGCCGCTGCAACGGCCGATCTGGTTGAGCAGGCACGGGCGCGTGCGGTTGGCGTACACGCTGTCTTCGCAGGTGCGGATCTGGAACACCTTCTGCAGGATCTGCATCGATTCCTTGACCGCCCACGAGCTGGGGAACGGACCGAAATACTGGTTCTTGCGGTCCACCGCGCCACGGTAATACACCATGCGCGGCGCATCGCCGCCGGTGATCTTCAGGTACGGGTAAGACTTATCGTCGCGGAACAGAATGTTGAAGCGCGGGCTCAGCGCCTTGATCAGGTTGTTCTCGAGGATCAGCGCCTCGGCCTCGCTGTGCGTGACCGTGGTTTCCAGCCGCGCGATGCGCTCGACCATCATGGCGATGCGCGGGCTGGCCAGGTTTTTCTGGAAGTAGCTCGACACGCGTTTTTTGAGGTCGCGCGCCTTGCCGACGTAAAGGACCTTGTCCTCGGCGTCGAAGTAGCGGTACACGCCCGGCAAATTCGGCAGCTTGGCAACGGTGGCCAGCACTTGCTCGCGCGGGTCCGGCGTTGGCACCGGGGGTACGTTGTTGGGGACTACCTGGTCAGTCAATTTTCGCCTGCTCCACGATCACGAATGCCACTGCATATTCCGCCTCATCGCTCACCGTCACCTGCGTGGTAAGCCGATGCTTGTCCATGAATTCCTTGAGCACGCCGCTGCACACGATCATCGGCTTGCCGCTGGGGGCATTGAGCATCTGCGCCGCCGGCCACGTCATAGGCATGCGGATGCCGAGACCGATCGCCTTGGCAAATGCTTCCTTGGCCGCAAAGCGCGTGGCGACGAAACGGATACCGCGCACCGGGTTCTTGGCCTTGCGCGCCAAATATTTTTCCATCTCCTGCGGTCCCAGGATCTTTTGCGCGAAGCGGTCGCCATGGCGTTCCAGGGCCGCTTCGATGCGCGGGATCTTGCAGATGTCGGTGCCGATCCCGTAGATCATTTTCGGCCCAGGCGGGTGGACACCATGATCGCCTTCATCTCGCGCACGGCGTTTTCCCAGCCGACGAATACCGAGTGGGCGACGATGGCGTGGCCGATGTTCAGTTCCGCAATGTCGGGGATGGCGGCAATCGCCTGCACATTGGTGTAGTGCAGGCCATGGCCGGCATTGACTTTCAGGCCCTTCGAGGCGCCATACAGCACGCCGCGCCGCACGCGTTCCAGTTCCGCTTCCTGCTCGGCGCCCTCGGTATCGGCATAGCGGCCCGTGTGCAGTTCGATGACGGGCGCGCCGACGGCGATGGTGGCATCCATTTGCGCCTCATCGGCATCGATGAACAGGCTCACGCGGATGCCCTCGGCCTGCAGTTGCTTGACTGCCGCCTGCACCGCGTTGAAATTGCCGGCCACATCGAGGCCGCCCTCGGTCGTCACTTCGGTGCGTTTTTCCGGTACCAGACACACGTCGGCCGGGCGGATTTTGCAGGCGAAGTCGATCATCTCCTGCGTGACGGCCGCTTCCAGGTTCATGCGCGTGAGCAGCTGGGGCGCGAGCGCGATGACGTCGGCGTCCTTGATGTGGCGGCGGTCTTCGCGCAGGTGCAGGGTGATGCAGTCGGCGCCGGCCTGCTCGGCCAGCAGCGCGGCGCGGATCGGGTCCGGGTACCTGGTGCCGCGCGCGTTGCGCAGAGTGGCCACGTGGTCGATGTTGACGCCGAGGTCGATGATGGTGCCGGAAGGGTGCAGGAAGCTCATTCGTTCTATACCGTTTATAGAGTAATCAGGGTTCTTATAATTGTGACAGATCGACGAGAATCTGCCGGGTATTCAGTGGCGCGCCGTTCAGGTGGTGCGCCACCAGGAAGCGCATCAGCTGCTTGCTCTGCGACTGCGTGGCGGCGTCCTGGTAATCCTCGCGCTCCATGTCGAGCAGGGTTTTGCCTGCTACGCGCGGCCACGGGTCCGACGCGCGCTCGGGGCGCGGTCCGCGCTCCGGGTCCACCACGTACGTCACGTCGGCCTGCACCGGGGCGCGCGTGCTGGTGCAGCGCCCCAGGTCCGCCGCCACCCCTGTCTCCTTAAGTAAGGCCCGTTCGAATTTTCGCAAGACGATGGTGGCAGGTTCGTTGTGGGCGAGCTGGTTGAGGGTGGAGACGTAATGGTCGAACAGCGCCGGGTGGGCGTCGTCGCGGGCCAGCAGTTTGACCAGCAGTTCGTTCAGATAAAAGCCGCACAACAGCGCGGTCTTTTCCAGCGGCAGCATGCCACCGACCCATTCGGCGTCGGTCAGGGTGCGCAGCTCGGACTTGCCCACCCAGCTCGACGACAATGGCTGAAAAGTTTGCAGCACGCCGCGCAATTGCGAGTGCGGCCGCTTGGCGCCCTTGGCGATCAGCGCCACGCGGCCGAAGTCGCGCGTGAACAGATCGATGATCAGGCTGGTTTCTTTGTAGGGATAGCTGTGCAGCACGAAGGCCGGTTGGCCAGCGACCTTGGTGCCGATGGTGCGCTCGCGTGCAGGAGCGCGCGGACGTTTGGGCGCCGCTGGCGCCGCCCCGGTGGCGACTTGGGCATTTGTGGTTGCCGCGTGGACGACAGCCGAGACGTGCGCCACCTCGCCCTGCGCGCCAGGCGCGGCCTGCTGCGGTGACGCGGTCGCGCTGGCGAGCGCGGCGTCGGGCGTGGCGGGTGGCATGGATTTATTCGTAGCCGTAGGCGCGCAAACCCGCTTCGTTATCGGCCCAGCCCGATTTGACCTTGACCCAGATTTCCAGGTACACGGGGCCGCCGAACAGTTTTTCCATGTCCAGGCGGGCCTGGGTGGAGACTTCCTTCAGGCGCGCACCCTTGTTACCGATGATCATCGATTTGTGCGTATCGCGCTCGACCAGGATGGCGGCAAACACGCGGCGCAGGTCGCCTTCCTGCTCGAACTGCTCGATCAGCACGGTGCTGGTATACGGCAGTTCGTCGCCGACAAAGCGGAACAACTTTTCGCGCACGATCTCGGACGCCAGAAATTTCTCGCTGCGGTCGGTAATGTCGTCCGGTCCGAAGATCGGTGCGTTCTCGGGCAGGAAGCGCTTGATCTCGTTTTGCAGCCCTTCGAGCTGGAAGCGCAGTTTGGCCGATACCGGCACAATCGCGGCGAAATCGAACTTGGCAGCCACCTGCTGCGCGAACGGAAGCAGCACAGCCTTGTCCTTCACGCGATCCGATTTGTTGATGACCAATACCACCGGCACCTCTTTCGGCAACAGGTCGATCACTTGCTGGTCGGCCGGGCCAAACGTGCCCGCCTCGATCACGTACAGGATCAGGTCCGACGAAATCAGGGTGTTGGTCACCGTCTTGTTCAGCGTCTTGTTCAGCGCATTCGAGTGGCGGGTTTGAAAACCCGGGGTATCGACGTAAATGAACTGGGCATCGTCGTACGTCATGATGCCGGTGATGCGGTGGCGCGTGGTTTGCGCCTTGCGCGAGGTGATGCTGACCTTGGCGCCGATCAGCGTGTTCATCAAAGTCGATTTGCCCACGTTGGGGCGGCCGACGATGGCGATGTAGCCACAGCGGAAATTGGCGGGGGTCGTTTCGGTAGTCATGATCGTTTCTTTTAAGTCGTTACTTGTTGGCTGCCTTGGCCGATGGTGCAGACTCTGCATCGTCATCGGTTTGCACGGTGGCGATGCCGGCCAGCTTGAGCTGGGCGGCACGCGGCTTGGCCTTGCGCACTGCGGCCGGGGTCTTCAACAGCGCTTGCTGCGCCGCTTCCAGCGCCAGCTTGGCGGCGGCCTGTTCGCCGGCGCGGCGGCTGCCGCCACGACCGAATAGCTGGATGCCCAGCTTGGGAATCTGGCACTCGATCTCGAATTCCTGGCTGTGGGCGGCGCCGTGGGTGGCCACCACATTGTACAGCGGCAGCGAAATCTTCCGGCTTTGCAGGAATTCCTGCAGCAGGGTCTTGGCATCCTTGCCCAGGGTTTGCGGGTCCACCGTGTCGAGGATCGGGATATAGAAGGCGCGGATCGCCTCGGCAGCCGGATTGAAACCGCCATCGAGGAAAATTGCTCCGAGGATCGCTTCGAGCGTATCGGCCAGGATCGACGGCCGGCGGAAGCCACCCGATTTCAACTCACCCTCGCCCAGGCGCAGGAACTGCGACAGCTCGAGCTTCTGGGCGATTTCAAACAGCGACTGCTGCTTGACCAGGTTGGCGCGCAAGCGGGACAGGTCGCCTTCGTCGATGGTGGTATAGCGTTCGTACAGAATCGTGGCGACTACGCAGTTGAGCACGGAGTCGCCAAGGAACTCGAGGCGTTCGTTATGCAAGCTGCTATGGCTACGGTGGGTCAAGGCCTGCTGCAGCAGGCCGGCATCCTGGAACGTATAGCCTAGACGGGTTTGCAATAACTGAAGATTCATTGGTTCGTTTTCTGGTTTTTAATGAGGTTTGCCGGCTGCGGCGGTAGTACCCTGGTATTCCAGGAGCAGGCTGGCCGGTCCGACCAGCGGGATTTTCTTTTCGTAGGCGAAGCTGACCTCGACGCCGTCACCCTCGCGCTCGATAGTCAGGTCCCTGCCGGAAATGGCGGTGATGTAAGCGACGGTCGCGTTGGCATCGAAGGCCTTGCGGATCTCGGGCACCGAATTGCCACCGGCGGCCTTGGCCGTCACGATGGCATTCTTCACCGCCCGATATTCCGTGTACGTGGGCAAGATCTTGAGGGCCAGCACGGCCACTACGCCCAGCACGGCCAGGACCAGAATCAACCCGGTCAGGGAAACGCCGTTTTGCCGATGTGTTCGCATTTCAGCTCTCCCTGTGCGGCCCGCAGGCCCGTGAATTTACTTGATGCTGCCGATACGCTTCAGGTTGCTCAGGTTCATCCAGACAAAGAATGCCTTGCCGACGATATTCTTGTCCGGAACAAAGCCCCAGTAGCGGCTGTCGGTACTGTTGTCGCGGTTGTCGCCCATCATGAAGTAATGACCGGCCGGCACCACGCACGTGAAGCTGTCGTAGGTGTACGTGCACGACTCTTGCCGCATTGGGAAGTCCATCACTTGCGGCAGACTCAGCGTAGGCGCGTTCTCGAAGTTGAGAATGCGGTGGCTGACGCCGGACAGTGCTTCCTGGTACTGCTTGTTATAGCTGAGCTGCTTTTGCTCGTCGCCACCGAGGTAGTCCGGCAACGCGGTGTACTGCACCGCCACGCCGTTCACGGTCAGCTTCTTGTTCTCGTACGTGATCTTATCACCAGGCACGCCAATCACGCGCTTGATGTAATCCTGGGTCATGTCCAGCGGATACTTGAACACCATCACATCGCCGCGCTGCGGATCGTTGATCTGGATAACTTTTTTGTTCAGCACCGGCAGGCGGATACCGTAGGTGAACTTGTTCACAAGGATCAGGTCGCCAATTTCCAGGGTCGGCACCATCGACGACGACGGGATCTTGAACGGCTCGTACAGGAACGAACGCAACACGAACACCAGCGCGATCACCGGGAAGAAACTGCCCGAATACTCCACCCAGGTCGGCTGGCGCAGGATGCTCGCTTCCAGCGCGGCGCGGTTGACGTTGTTGTCGGCCTGGTAGCCGTCGGCTGTGAGCTTGGCGGCGCGCGCATCGTACTCGGCCAGCGCGCGGTTGGCGGCAGCGCGGCGCTGCTTGGCTAAGACGAACACATCGAGACACCAGATCACGCCCGTGATCACCATCAACACGAACAGGATCAGCGCGAAGTTACCCAAAATCACTTGCATGGTCATTTATCATCCACTTGTAAGATTGCCAAGAACGCTTCTTGTGGAATCTCGACCGAGCCCACCTGCTTCATGCGTTTCTTACCGGCTTTCTGTTTCTCGAGCAGTTTCTTTTTACGGCTGATGTCGCCGCCGTAGCACTTGGCCAGCACGTTCTTGCGCAATGCCTTGACGTTTTCACGCGAGATCACGTTGACGCCAATGGCGGCCTGGATCGCCACGTCGAACATCTGGCGCGGAATCAGTTCGCGCATCTTGGCAGCCACCTGGCGGCCGCGATAGGCGCTGTTCGATCGGTGAACGATAATCGCCAGCGCATCGACCTTCTCGCTGTTGATCAGCATATCGACCTTGACCACGTCGGACGCGCGGTATTCCTTGAACTCGTAGTCCATCGACGCGTAACCGCGCGAGGTCGATTTCAGCTTGTCGAAGAAGTCGAGCACGATTTCGCCCATCGGCATTTCGTACACCAGCTTGACCTGGCGGCCGTGGTAGCTCATGTCCATCTGCACGCCGCGCTTGCCGATACACAGCGTGATCACCGAACCCACGTATTCTTGCGGCATGTACAGGTTGACGGTAACGATCGGCTCGCGGATTTCGTTGATCTTGGTCGGCTCGGGCATGCGCGAAGGATTGTCCACCTTGACGATGCTGTTGTCGCGCATTACCACTTCGTACACCACGGTCGGCGCCGTGGTGATCAGGTCCATGTCGAATTCGCGCTCGAGGCGCTCCTGCACGATTTCCATGTGCAAGAGGCCCAGGAAGCCGCAGCGGAAGCCGAAGCCCAGCGCCTGCGATACTTCCGGCTCGTACATCAGCGCGGCGTCGTTCAGTTTCAGTTTTTCCAGCGAGTCGCGCAGCGCGTCGTACTGGTTCGCTTCCACCGGGAACAGGCCGGCAAACACTTGCGGCTGCACTTCCTTGAAACCAGGCAGCGGCGCTGGCGCCGGACGGTTGGCCAGGGTAACCGTATCGCCCACCTTGGCAACCTTCAGTTCCTTGATACCGGCGATGATGAAGCCCACCTGGCCGGCCGACAGTTGCGGCAGCGACAGCGAACGCGGCGCGAAAATGCCCACGTCTTCCACCAGCTGCACCGAGTCGGTGGCCATCAGCTTGATCTTGTCTTTTGGCTTGAGGGTGCCGTTCATCACGCGCACCAGCATCACCACGCCCACGTAGGCGTCGTACCACGAGTCGACGATCAGCGCCTGCAGCGGCGCATCCGGGTCGCCTTTCGGTGGCGGTACCTTGGCGATGATCGATTCGATCACGTCTTCCACGCCCAGGCCGGTCTTGGCGGAGCAATGGACGGCGTCGCCCGCTTCGATACCGATCACGTCTTCGATCTCGGCGATCGCGGTCGGCGGATCGGCGTTCGGCAAGTCGATTTTATTGAGGACTGGCACCACTTCCACGCCCAGGTCGAGCGCGGTGTAGCAGTTGGCCACCGTTTGCGCTTCCACGCCTTGCGACGCATCGACCACCAGCAGCGCGCCTTCGCACGCCGACAGCGACCGCGACACTTCGTACGAGAAGTCGACGTGGCCGGGCGTATCGATCAGGTTCAGGTTGTAGATGATGCCATCGCGCGCCTTGTATTTCAGGGCCGCAGTCTGGGCCTTGATGGTAATGCCGCGCTCGCGTTCCAGGTCCATCGAATCGAGCACCTGCGCCTCCATCTCGCGGTCGGACAGGCCGCCGCAAAGCTGGATGATGCGGTCGGCCAGGGTCGATTTACCGTGGTCGATGTGGGCGATGATGGAGAAATTGCGTATGTTGTTCATTAACAAATAATCAAAAAACAGGTCGAAACGACGGGTGCGCGCATCGATAAAACACGGCGCGCAATACAAAAAGCGCTCAAAGCTGGGCATGATTGCCCTGGCGAGCGCCTTGGACTGCCAAACGTAATACCCGGCATTTTACCGGATTTCAGAGTGGAAAGCCCGACTTATACAAAGCACAGCCTTTTTGCCATGAATTTTGACTATTTCACCAGCAATGCGCGGATTTTGGCTTCGTCGATGTGGTAATGGCACAGCTCGGGACCAGCCAGGTCGGCAAACAGCACCGGCACCAGTTCGTCGTACCGGGCCAGCAGCGCCGGGTCGCCAGTCTGGTCGATGTCGATCACGTCCACCGTAAAAATGATGCCCGGTGGTTGCAGGCGCAGCAACGCGTCGTGCATGTCCTGGCACAAGTGGCAGTAGCTGCGGGAGTAGAGAGTGAAATGCATGGAAGTCTGGCTGGCTGCCACCGCCCGCGCCAGCGGACGGTGGCAACATCACTTACTTGGCCAGTTCGCTCGGACGCAGCGAAATGAACTGCGTCTGGTCGCCGCGGCGCACCAGCACTACCGAGCGCTTCTTCGGATCGAGCTTGGCCACCAGCGCGTTGAACTGCTTGGCGTCCTTGATCGCGGTATTGTTCAGCTGCAGCAGGATATCGCCTTCGTCGAGGCCAGCCGCTTCGGACACGCCATCGACATCGGCCACCACCACGCCGCCATCGACGCCCAGTTCCTTGCGTTTATCGGCTGGCAGGTCGGTGACGATCAAGCCCAGCGCGTTGGCCTTGGCCTGCTCCGGCTCGGCTTTACCGCCTTTGCCTTTACCGGTCGCGCCCTTGCCTGCCTTGTCGGCATCCATCTCCACCACATTGACCGGCAGGTCCAGTTGCTGGCCCTTGCGCCACACGGTAATGGTCGCCTTGCTGCCGATGGCGGTGCCACCGACCACGCGTGGCAAGTCCGACGAGCGGGTAATCGCCGTGCCATTGAATTTGAGGATGATGTCGCCCGGCTTGAGGCCGGCCTTGTCGGCAGGACCATCCGGTTCGACCATGGCGACGCCAGCGCCTTCGGCATTTTTCAGCCCCAGCGATTCGGCCACTTCCTTGTTCACTTCGGTGATCTGCACGCCGATACGGCCACGGCTGACCTTGCCACTCTTCTTGAGTTGTTCGGATACGCGGATCGCCTCGTCGATCGGCACGGCAAACGAAATGCCGTTATACGCGCCGGACAAGGTGGCGATCTGCGAATTGATGCCGATGACTTCGCCGCGCATATTGATCAGCGGGCCACCCGAGTTGCCGGGGTTGACGGCCACGTCGCTTTGAATCAGCGCCAGGTAGTCGCCGGTATCGCGCTGCTTGGCCGAGATGATGCCGGCGGTGACGGTGTTCTCAAGGTTGAACGGCGAGCCGATGGCGATCACCCATTCGCCCACGCGGATCTTGTCGGAGTCGCCCATCAGCAGGAATGGCAGTTTTTCGCCTTCGATTTTCAGCACGGCCACGTCGGTGCGGGCGTCCGCGCCCAGTACCTTGGCCTTGAATTCGCGCTTGTCGGTGAGCGTGACGAAAACCTCGTCGGCGCCATCGACCACGTGGGCATTGGTCATCACGTAGCCGTCGGCCGACAGGATGAAACCGGAGCCGACGCCGCGCGGCACTGCTTCTTCAGGTACCGGGTTGCGGCGCGGGGTTTTGCGGCCCTGCCCTTGCGGTGGCACCGGCATGGCACCGCCGAAGAAGCGGCGCATGAATTCGGCCATTTCGTCTTCGCCGACTTCGCCACGGCCGCCCGGCTTGACCAGCTCGGTGGTGCGGATATTGACCACGGCAGGACCCACGCGATCGACCAGGTCGGCAAAGTCGGGCAAGCCCATCACGGCGCCGGTGACCGGCGCGGCGGCCACTGCAGGACTCATGCCCAGTACGGCGGGCGACATCCAAACGCTTGCGCTGACCAGCAGCGCGGAGAGAGTTTTACTGCCGACAGATAAATTATTTTTCAAATTATTTTTCATGGAGATCGTTCTCTAAAGGTTCTGGAATGCAGGGCAGCACGCGTCGCGGTGCGAGGCGCGCGCCATGAGGCTAGCACAGGGCGGGATAAAAGTCCCGCACGCGGCACACCGGGTAATTATACGAGCAGGGAGAAATAATACGGCTTAAGGGAAGATTACGTCGGCGCTGGAGGCATCCTGGCCGTGGGACGTGGCGCTGGTGGCGCTGGCGGCGAGCGTATTCGCAGTGGCGGCAGTAGCGGTATTGGCGGTGTTGCTGGCATGGGCGGCAGCAGCGCCGTTGGCCGATGCGGCAAACGGTGGCGCAGCAGGGTCGGTGGCGCCTGGCGCAAGCGGCGAGAGCTCGTGCGCAGGCTCGTTATCGAGGCGCGCCGCCAGCGCCGCACGGAACCCGTTGCTGAGCGCGCCTTGAGCGCTGTCGCGCAGCACGTCGCCCACCAGGTGGTAGGCCTGCCAGGCCGCCCTGCCCTCGGCGGTTTCCAGCGCCGCGAAGGCAAGTTCCTGCTCGCTCTGCGCCAGCTCGCCATCCGCCAGCGCCGAAATGTTTTCGTGCAGTCTTTTATGGGTATCCATCGCTTGCTCCGCCTGTCAATACATTGCCACCACAGCCGACAAATTGCCGGGCGCCAATGCCATCATTCCTGCCTTACCAGCGCTTGTCAACCGGCATATCGAGCAGAGGCTTTAACTTTTCAGCGATGACTTCTCGGGCACGGAAGATACGGCTGCGGACCGTGCCGATGGGGCAAGCCATGATATCGGAAATCTCTTCGTAGCTGAGCCCTTCTATTTCGCGCAAGGCGATCGCAGTCCGTAAATCGAGTGGCAAGGCGTCCATGGCCGCATTGACGGTCTGGGCAATTTGCTTGCTGGCCAGCATGGATTCCGGCGTATTGATGTCGCGCAAATTATCGCCATCTGAAAAACCCTCGGCATGTTCGGCGTCGGTTTCCGTCGACGTGGGCGTGCGCCTGCCCTGCGTCGTCAAAAAATTCTTGGCCGTGTTAATTCCTATGCGATACAACCACGTATAAAAGGCCGAATCGCCACGAAAATGCCGCAACGCGCGATAGGCCTTGATAAACGTCTCTTGTACCACGTCTTCGGCTTCCACCGGGTCGTGCACGATACGCGACAGCAGGCGCATGAGGCGGCGCTGATATTTGGCCACCAACATGTCAAACGCCTGCTTGTCGCCGGCCCGGACCCGGTCGACCAGCATCTGGTCACACTCACGTTCTGTCGTCACTCCGGAATTCCTCGGTGGCCTGCAACGTCGCCGCAACCCTTTATGCTATAGAGTTAGCCCGCTGCAAGAAGTTCACAGTGTTGGCGCATTTATTTCACTGCGCGCGGCGGCGGCCCGACAGGCCAGCGTCAACGCGCGCAACTCCGCCCCGCTTACGCAATCGGGCAACACCAGCACCGACCGCACGCTGCCATCCGCACCACCCAAGCGCAGCAGCAGCAAGCCGCGCCACACGGTCGAGCCATCAAGCAGGCGCAGCGGCGTTCCCGCATGTTGGTATAGCGCAGTGCGGAATTGCCCGACTGCGGTTATATCAACCGCCATTGCAATACCGCATGGTTGCCCGCAGACATAGCCACATACGGCGGCCACCACACACGCCAGCGGCGCCAGTACGCCGGGACAGGCAGCGGCGGACGCCAGCACGCAACAGCACAACCCGGCGTGCAGCAAGCGCAAACCAGGCGAGGGACGAACGATGACGGACACCGCGATCGACATGACTGCAGCACGGATAGAGACAACACAAAAAATCTACACGGATGGGGAGCGATAAAACTGGATGCGCCGGCGCGGGGCCGGGCAATTCAGGCGCTGGCGAATGCCAGCGCCGAATCCTCGCCCACCATGCTTTGACATGGCGGGCGCGGTTTTAGTTCAACATAAAGTTAAACTTTTTTACTACTTAGATCTTGCCGAAGACGAGGCTGCCGTTCGTTCCGCCGAAGCCGAACGAGTTTTTCACTGCATACTCGATCTTCATGTCGCGGGCGACATTGGCGCAGAAATCCAGATCGCACGACGGATCCTGGTTGAAAATGTTAATGGTCGGTGGCGACACCTGGTGGTGCACCGCCAAAACCGTAAACACTGCTTCCAGGCCGCCAGCACCACCGAGCAAGTGGCCGGTCATCGACTTGGTCGAATTGACTACCAGCTTTTTGGCGTGGTCGCCGAACGTGCGCTTGATGCCCTGCACTTCGGCCACGTCGCCTTGCGGCGTCGAGGTGCCGTGCGCGTTCACGTACTGCACCTGGTCCGGATTGAGGCCGGCGTTGGCGAGCGCGGCTTGCGCCGACTTGCTGCCACCGCTACCGTCTTCCAGTGGCGACGTCATGTGGTAAGCATCGGCGCTCATGCCGAAGCCGACCAGCTCGGCGTAAATCTTGGCGCCGCGTGCCTTGGCGTGTTCGTACTCTTCCACGACCATCACGCCGGCGCCTTCGCCCAGCACGAAGCCGTCGCGGTCCGTATCCCATGGACGGGATGCGGTGGCCGGATCGTCGTTACGCGCGGACAGGGCTTTTGCCGAAGCAAAGCCACCGAGACCCAGCGGCGAAACGGTCGACTCGGCGCCACCGGCGATCATCACGTCGGCATCGCCATACTCGATCATGCGAGCGGCAGCGCCGATGCAATGTAGGCCAGTGGTACAAGCGGTGACGATCGACAGATTAGGACCGCGCATGCCGTACTTGATCGACAGGTTGCCCGAAATCATATTGATAATCGAGGCAGGCACGAAGAAGGGCGAAATACGGCGCGGACCGCGCTTGTCGTAGTCTTCCTTCTGCTCTTCGATCATCGGCAGACCGCCGATGCCGGAACCGATGATCACACCGATACGATCGGCGTTGGCGTCGGTCACTTCGATACCCGAATCCTGCACCGCCTGGATGCCGGCCGCCATGCCGTAATGGATAAACGTATCCATGTGGCGCGCTTCCTTGGCCGAGATGTAGTCCTCGATATTGAAGCCTTTGACTTCACCGGCAAAACGGGTACTGAAAGCTTGTGCGTCAAACTTGGTGATGGTGGCAATGCCGGATTTGCCATCGAGTGCCGCTGCCCAGGTATCGGCAACATTATTGCCAATCGGGGTAACGGCGCCCAGGCCGGTAATGACAACACGACGGTTTTTAGAACCTCTCAAGCGATTCTCCTAAAGTCGATCGGGCGGCAATTACGCCTTGACGTGCGCGGTGGCGTAGTCGATGGCTTGTTGCACGGTGGTGATCTTTTCTGCTTGTTCGTCAGGGATTTCCATTTCGAACTCGTCTTCCAGGGCCATCACCAGTTCCACGGTGTCCAGGGAGTCAGCGCCCAGATCGTCAACGAACGAGGATTCGATCTTGATGTCCGCTTCTGCGACGCCCAGTTGTTCTGCGACGATTTTCTTAACGCGTTGTTCGATATCCGACATGTTATGGCTCCATTTGTTTGTTACGGAAAGCGCGCATTTTATCAGGTTTGCGCACTGAAAAACTAATTTCGGTGTTTGCTACGAGTTTCCCCATAAGTGCACCGAAATCGCTGGTAAAAGATGGGAAATCCCATCAGTTCATATACATACCGCCATTCACATGCAGCGTGGTGCCGGTAATGTAAGCCGCTTGCGGCGAGGCCAAAAAGGCGACCGCAGCAGCAATATCTTCAGGTTTGCCCAGGCGTCCCAGCGGGATTTGCGTGAGCAATGCAGCGTGCTGGTCGTCGCCCAGCGACTTGGTCATGTCGGTATCGATAAAGCCTGGCGCCACGCTGTTGACGGTGATGTTGCGGCTGCCGATTTCACGCGCCAGCGCGCGGCCCATGCCCTCCACGCCAGCCTTGGCAGCGGCGTAATTCATCTGGCCCGGGTTGCCGGACGAGGCCACCACCGACGTGATGTTGATGATGCGGCCAGCCTTGGCCTTCATCATGCCGCGCAAGACGGCGCGCGACAGGCGGCCGACGGCGGACAGGTTGGTGGCGATCACGCTGTCCCACTCGTCGTCCTTCATGCGCATGGCCAGGTTGTCCTGGGTAATGCCGGCATTGTTGACCAGGATGGCGACCGCGCCGTACGTCTTGGTGATCTCGTCGATGACGGCCGCGCAGCGCTCGGCGTCGGTCACGTTCAGGACCAGGCCCTTACCGGCCTCGGCGCCGATTTCTGCGGCCACTTCGGCCAGGTAGGCGGAAATCGCTTCCGCGCCTGCTTCGGTGGTGGCGGTGCCGATCACGCGCGCACCCTGGCGCGCCAGTTCCTGGGCGATGGCCTTGCCGATGCCGCGCGAAGCGCCGGTCACCAGCGCCACTTGATTTGCTAAATTCATGTGTGTCCTAACTAGTTAGTGCTAAACGATAGTACCCTGCGCCGCAGTCTTACTTGAGCGAGGTCAAGATGCGCTCCAGCGAGGCCTGGTCGGTGATGGCGTCGCCCACCAGCGTCGCATCGATGCGCTTGGTCAAGCCCATCAGCACCTTGCCCGGACCGCATTCGATCACCTGGGTAATGCCTTGCGCAGCGACCTGCTGCATGGTTTCCACCCAGCGCACCGGCGCGGCGGCCTGGCGCACCAGCGCATCCTTGATCGCCTCGACGTCGTTGAGCACGGCCACATCGACGTTGTTGATCAGCGGGATTCGCGGCGCCGAGAAGGTCAGGTCGGCCAGGTAATCGCGCAGGCGATCCGAGGCAGGTTTCAGCAGTGACGAATGGAACGGCGCCGAGACCGGCAGCTTCATGGCGCGCTTGGCGCCCTTGGCCTTGGCGATATCGCAGGCGCGCTCGACCGCAGCGGTATGGCCGGCGATCACGACTTGCGCCGGGGCGTTGAAGTTGACCGCTTCCACCACCGAGTCCGACACGGCAGCGGTGGCTTCGGCGCAGGCGGCGCGCACGTCGTCGTCCGACAAACCGAGCACCACAGCCATGGTACCGAGTCCGACCGGTACAGCTTCCTGCATCGCCTGCGCGCGGAAGCGCACCAGCGGTACGGCGTCCTTGAACGCGATCACGCCGGCAGCAACCAGCGCCGAGTATTCACCCAGGCTGTGGCCGGCAACAATGGTTGGCGCCGGGCCACCCGCTGCGATCCACGCGCGGTACACGGCCACCGCAGCGGTGAGCATCACCGGCTGGGTGTTGGTGGTGAGGTCCAACTCTTCCTTCGGACCTTCGGCGATCAGCTTGCCGAGGTCGAAGCCCAGCGCGCTTGACGCTTCGGCGATGGTTTCTGCCACCACCGGGTTACCGGCAAAGCCGTCGAGCATGGCGATCGCCTGCGAGCCCTGGCCCGGGAATACAAATGCAAATTTAGTCATACGTCATCCATTCGAAGGGAATCAATTCTTGTCGGCCTGAAGTATAGCCGTTAGAACTCTAACTCTAATTCTGGTGAAAACAAGTCGCCGCTTACAGCGTATCGGGCAAGCCGCTCATGGTGGCCAGTACCGCGCCCCAGGTAAAGCCGCCGCCAACACCTTCCATCATGACGTTATGGCCGTTCTTGATGCGGCCGTCGCGCACGGCAGCGTCCAGCGCCAGCGGGATCGAGGCGGCCGACGTATTGCCATGCTGATCGACGGTCACCACCATCTTGTCCAGCGGCAGGCCCATTTTCTTGGCGGTGCCGTTCATGATGCGGATATTGGCCTGGTGCGGCACCAGCCAGTCGATCTGGTCAGCCGACATGCCAGCCTTGTTCAGCGCTTCGTGCGCGACTTTTTCCAGTACCGAGACGGCCAGCTTGAACACCGCCGGACCGTCCATGTACAGGTAGGCTTCGCCGGCGGTGGCGCCGCTGAACGAGTTGGGCATGCACAGGATGCCCGAGTGGCTGCCGTCCGCGTGCAGCGCGGTGGCCAGGATGCCGGGCTCATCCGAACCGGTCACCACCACGGCGCCGGCGCCGTCGCCAAACAGCACGCACGTGGTGCGGTCGTTGAAATTGAGGATGCGCGAAAACACTTCGGCGCCGATCACCAGCACATTCTTGTGCACGCCGGCACGGATGAACGCATCGGCCGTGGACAGCGCATACACGAAGCCGCTGCAGACAGCCTGCACATCGACGGCCGCGCCATTGTTGGTGATGCCGAGTTTTTGCTGGACGATGCAGGCGGTGCTGGGGAAGCTGCCGAAGAAGTCGGGGGTGGAGCTGGCAACGATAATCAGGTCGATATCGTTGGGCGCCAGGCGCGCCATTTCCAACGCCTTTTTGGCGGCGTTGGCGGCCAGATCCGACGATTTTTCGTCGGCGGCGGCAAAGTGGCGCGCCGAGATGCCGCTGCGCGATACGATCCACTCGTCGGAGGTCTCGATACCCTTGGCGGCCAGTTGCTGTGCCAGGTCGCTATTGGTGACGCGCTGTTCCGGCAGGTAGCTGCCGGTACCGATAATTTTGCTATACAAGGTCATGCCGTCTATTCCACTAGATAGTTGAGCCAGCTCAAGCCGGCTGCACCGGGGCGGCGGCAGGTACGGCAGCCGCCTCGGGAGTGTCGGTGTTGCGCGGCATCAGCTCGGCGATCAGGGTCGAAATGTGCGGCAACACGTCATTTTTGGCTGCATCATACGCTCGCTTGATCGCCCACTCAAAGGAATATGCGTCGGCACCGCCATGGCTCTTGAACACCAGGCCGCGCAAACCGAGCAGGCTGGCGCCGTTATAGCGCGATGGCGACAGGCGGTTTTTGATCGCCTTGAGGGCGCCACGACCGATCAGCGCGCTGAGGATGGTCAGCGGCGTGCGCTTGAATTCGGTCTTGACGGTATCGGCGAAGAAGCGGGCCACGCCCTCCACTGCCTTGAGCGTGACGTTGCCGGTAAAGCCGTCGCATACCACCAGGTCGGTGGTGCCCTTGAAGATGTCGTTGCCTTCGACGTTGCCGAAGAAGTTCAGCGCGCCGCGCTCGTGATCGATCTGCAGCAGCTTGCCGGTGGCCTTGACCACTTCGTTGCCCTTGATGTCCTCGGTGCCCACGTTGAGCAGGCCGATGGTCGGGCGTTCGATGTTTTCCATGGCCGAGACCAGCACCGAACCCATGATGGCGAACTGGTGCAGGTGATGCGGTTCGCAATCGACGTTGGCGCCCAGGTCGAGCATGTAGGTCGGGCCGTTCTTCTGGTTCGGCATGATCGAGCAGATCGCCGGGCGATCGACGCCGCTCATGGTCTTCAGTACGTAGCGGGCCACGGCCATCAGTGCACCGGTATTGCCGGCCGAGACGGCAGCCTGGGCCTTGCCGGATTTGACCTGTTCGATCGCCACGCGCATTGACGAATCTTTTTTGCGGCGTAACGCCACTTCCAGCGGATCGTCCATGGTCACCTGCTCGGAAGCGTGGACGATGGACAGGCGCGGATGGGTGTCGGCGTGGTGCTTTTTAAGTTCGGCGCGCAGGACGTCTTCGAGGCCGATCAGGATCAGCTCGGCGTCTGGTTCGCGGTTGACGAAGGAGATTGCTGCGGGAATGGTGACCGATGGACCGTGATCTCCGCCCATGCAGTCGATAGAAATTTTGATTGTCATTGTTTGGGTTCAGTACCACGCTCCAGCCCTTCCGGGGCGAGCTGCGGCAAGCTGCGGACCTGTAACGGCCGGCGTATCAACATGACGGTGTGCAAAAGTGGTTTGCAGCCGATGAAAAAAGAAAAAGCGATGCTCAATAACTCAGCACCGCCTGTTTCCGTGTCCAGCAAAAGCGTCGATTACTCGTCGTTTTTGG